>Ga0179593_1635332_pt1 | contig 22924 bp, 22 predicted proteins | sample CZODoug2_1_08_16_FD_185931 | JGI IMG/M metagenome (GOLD analysis project Ga0179593, IMG submission 185931) | Vadose zone soil fungal communities from Angelo Coast Range Reserve, California, USA - CZODoug2_1_08_16fungal (PacBio error correction) | ecosystem: Environmental > Terrestrial > Soil >...
TGCGCACAGAGATCATCCTGGGAAGAAAGGTGCGACCGGAAAAGGTAGGGAAAGTAGACAAAGTAGATGCCACGCCATCCGCGTAAACGACGCCGGTTTTCACTGGAAATGTCGTGCTCCCGGTACACCATGCCAAAGGAGAGGGAGGAACCCGGGAAGGAAAAGCAGAGAGACCACGGAGGGAAACGCTGTGGCCTCCACCCCTCCAGTAGCCTTACGATAGGAGCCGCCCCACGTACAGGGTGCAGCGCGGGGGGGAGAATATGGGACAACACAGTAGAAAATGCATAAATACGTCGACAAAGCCCGTTAAGGGGATACGGGAGGGGTGAGGCGATGCCTAAAAGGGAGCGTTTGCAACGATCTAACGTGAAACTAAGAATCCGAGCCATTCAGCGACAACCCAAGGGGGGCGGCAAGCGTAAAGAAAACGTGGAGAGGAAAAACGACCTTGATTGAGGGAAAGCGCCTGCTATCTCCCGGCAAGCCGAAACAGAACTGCTCAAAAAGGAACCAAGTGGACAATAGGGGGGGGTGGGGGGAAGACGGCATAAGGGGGAAGTGGCGGTACGAGCGTGCTCGTCGTAAATGCGGTCGCACAGTCGAAGGAGCGGCTTTGACACGATGCAGAGGGGAAACTGGGGTGAAAGGAGTGCCGCCCGGGTCACTCATGACATGTGCAAGAATATTACAAGAAAACACCAGGGACGAGGATCTAGAGAAGAGGAACTCGTGAGCAGGATCCGAGGGAAAAGGGAAAACTGTGTCACGCGGTGGGCAAAGGCAAAGCGGTGGGAAAAAAAGAGGAGAAGAAAGTGATGCTTTTGTCTTACGGGGTTTCCAAGGGAAGTGATAAATCTTAGGGCAAATCGTCTAGGGAGCAGAGCCTGGTGATCAAGAGCAGCATTTTCCTTCTCTTTTCATTCTAAAAAAAAAAAGGGGGTCCCGAAAAAAGCATGTACGAAGGACCATCCACTGACCTCCTCTAGAAAAAACTCCGTTTAACTTCTCTCCAAAAGAAAGGGGGGGGATGAATCCTTGGGACAGTAATCCCCGGAGTCTAGGGGGATTATCCCTCAAAAGAGGTATACCCCGAAGGGGGGAACCCGTCCTCAAAAGACAGGGGTGTTTATTGGTCAAGGAGGTACAAACCCCAAAAATTAAGACATTACCCTTCACATGATCGTGGTCCTCGTGTGAACGATGAAAAAAAGTTCCAGCTGGGAGGACTTCTGGGAGAGGGATGGCTGTGAGATCCCGCAATGGGGATATGCCTGCGCCTAGAAGCGAAAAGAGGATATACTACTACACGTATGCCACGGCCCGGCTAAAGGGACCAACATCGAAAAGCACTTGTCTAAGGGAAAACGTGGCCAATCTCCGAGTTACGAGAGGGGGGAAGCGATTCCAGCGAGAAACCGTACCTCCGCTTCGGAATAACACGAGAAAAAAAAAAACTTAATTTCGAGCTGCTAAGGTCTTGGGTGCTTAGAAAGGGCTATAGGAACACCTCACCTTCGAGACTACCGAACAAAAGTCTATTTGGAGTGCGTCGTTCAAACGGGCGGCTCGAAGAAACAGGCTTCTGGAGCGACACACAAAGCAGAGAGTGTCCTATTCAGAAAAAAATCGTTATCTAACCAGACCAGCACCAAAAGGAAACAAAGGTCTTGGGCATAAAAGACATGAACGAAGGACGCAGGCTTATCCGGGGGTCACGTGGGAGATTCCAAAAAAAAAATAAGGGCCAAAAGGGGGCGGAAGACGTTCACTGGATAAGGGGCGTAAGCCCCGAAATATAACACCTGTACGACCACAACACCTCATCATGCACCCCCTTATGGTTGGGAGGACCTGAAGCTTGAGGTCTAGACATCAAGAATTCTCTTTCGAGGGCAATTCCCCCTCGAAAGGCCGGGGGGAGAGGGGACCACGGGATTGAAGAAGTCTCGAGCCGTACATCTACCAAATGTCTCACCATAAAAGCGCCACTAATCCAAAAGAACGAGAAAGCTGGTCCTGAGATAGGCCTTAAAGCATCTACGAAGTAAGAAAGAATACCCTTAAGGCAGCAGCCCGGGCGGGGGGGGTGGGGGGGTGGTGTGGGGGGGGGGGGGGGGGGGCGGGGGTGTGTGTGGGGGGGGGGGGGGGGGGGGGGGGGGGGGGGGGTGGGGGGGGGGGAGGTGGGGGGGGGGGTGGGGGCGGGAGGATGTAAGGTAGTGTGGGGGGGGGGGGGTGTCGGAGACACAAAAAAGAACTGAACTGCCAAATAAAAAAACGGGAACAAAGGATCAAAGTCCTACACTCAGGGAACGTGAGGGGGAGGACTTAGATCAGTAAAGCAAAAAAAGGTAATCTCTAAAGGCCTCTGAAAATTCTCGGAATATTGGAATGTACGGCCGTCAGCATGTGAGCTGAAGGCATAGAAACGTTTGTTAAAAAAGGGGAAAGGGTCGCAGATAGGAAGGTAGTCTAACACCCTAACACCTGCGGGTAGGAGATTACAAAAACCTTCGGCAGGATGTGCAACCCATTCGCTAAGTTTCGGCTCCGGAATGCCTCGAAGCATTGGGCTCCACCTTCCTGAAAATTCTCTGAGAAGAGTGAAGAACTAGTCTCGACATGCCGGAAGCTCCCTGGAGTGGATTGGATTAGCAACTTTTTCGTTCCGGTTCGTAGTAAGGAGCATAGGCTGAGAAGTGTTTAACCGACTGTGGGGGGAGAAGGGAAAGCAAAGATGATTTTGAGAAGGGGCGGCGGGCTCCTTTGAAAGGAGGAGGAGTTCGGAAGGGAGTCTTGGAAAAGGGAAAAACTAGGGGAATTTCTTGGTGAGGCGGAAAGAGCAATCAGAAAATGGTACCTTAATTCCCGTCAACAACCGGGGAAGATCCGGAGAAATCCCGCTAAAGGAACAAAAAGGGATAAATCAGAAAGACCGGGTTTCTGCAGCTCAGAGATCACAAGGAAAATGAGGGAAGAGGAAAAAGGTCCCTAAGCAGAACTCTTCGAGGAGTTCAAATTCAATCCCGCAGCCATGGAAATTAGTGGGTCCGCCGTGGTTTCAGAACCCAGGAGATCGTTCAAGAAGTCGGTGCTTCAACCGCTCATGGCCCTTAAAAAAGCAATTGAAAGAAAGGAGTGGAGAAACCCCAGAAGGAGACTCGGAAAGAAAATTGTTTCTAAAGAAATCCAACTGACCGTCAGGGAGAGGGACGGGGAAACCGAGGAAACAAAAAAGTAGTATTAAAAAAAAAAAAGAAAAACGAAAAAAAAAAAAAAGAAAAAGGCCGATGAGCTTCGGGAGAAAATCGGGGGGGGGAAAGTGGGGGAAATTTCAAGGAAGACGGCGTAGTCACCAGACCACCCAAAAAACAGACACAACCCTAAAAAATAAAAAGCAGGGGCCACCCAGTCAACGGTAACACAGGAACGCGCCAAATTCGCCAAAAGCTTGAAGGGGGGAAAGGGCGAGGGGAGGGGAGAACTTGACGGGGAGCCTAAGAGGACTGTGACTGGGGGAAAGCCCCAGAACGGACAGACTCACAAAAAATAACCCTTCAAGAAAGATCCTAAACTTGTGACTCAGGGTCTCAAAGTTGATCAACTGGTCATTGGAATGACCGCTTCCTCCGGCGGTTCTGGAACGCTTGGACATAAAAGAAGAGCTCTGGTGACAGAAACAACTCAAAAAGACCCTATACCACGACGCGCTGCTCAGGGGGAGGGGAAGGCGAGTAGGAAGATCATGAAGGAAAACCTTCACATAGAGAGTGGGGGTCATTTGGGTAGGGCTGGAAAAAAAATTTGGTCTTCTGGAACTGCGTAAGGCGAAATTCTGAAAAAAAAATGAAACTATCTAAAAAATCCCTCTTAAGACGAGGGGAGAAGAAGGGGGATGGGGGGCGTATTATTCGAGAAAAAAAACTTGAGCAGCACTTAAGGGGGAAGGCGTCACAAGGGTATCAGAAAAAATCTAGAGTGCACCTGAAATAAGAAACGAGTCTAAGGAAAAAAAAAAGAGCCTCTTGGGGAAACGAAGGAGTCCGTGTGAAATTTCTCCCGGTCAACTTGCACAACATCGGAAACACAAAATAGGGAGAGGAAAAAGATGAGGGGAAGGGAGGAGGGTGTTTCAATTCTTCTGAAGAGCGGAAAAGGAAAGAGAAGGTCAAAAGCTTAGTCGCAACTTTGGGGGAAAAAAGAAGAGCCCTAGGAAGGGAGATGGAGTTTCTGGAAACAAACGAGGAAAACGCTGTCAGAGGGGCACATCCTCGAGTAAAAGAGAACCGCTTCTGAAGGGAAGCCAAAATGCTGAGTAAAAGTCTTCTGCTGAGAATTGGGAAACAGAACGAGGGGTCCGAAAAAAGGGGAAACAAGAAGCACCAGCGGGAAACACGGGGGAAAAGCCATGCTCAGGGGATCGGAAAACTCTAAGCAGAACGAAAAAACCCCAGAGAAGGATCGCTGGAAAGAAACTTGGGCTGTGAAGAAAGTGTAGGGATTCTCTAGACATAAGGGCGGGGAACAGAGAGGGACTGGGACACAACTGGAAAAAAGGGATCAAAGAAACCACTAAGTATGGGTACGGATCGCGGTGAATGATTGAGAAAAGGAAACGAGCCTGAAAGACGGAGGGGCCTTAAAGGGACTTTCGAATAAACGGGACACAATAGAAGAATACCCTGGGGGAGAAAGTGTTAAGACCAACTCTGGTGATTCAGACGAGCGTGCGTTATTCGCGACGAAAAGGCAGGTGAGGGGAAAACCAAGACAAAGGACTCCCAAAATAAAATTCCGGTGCCAAGAGCCTAACTCAATCCGAGAAAGACCGTTCCTTGGAACCAATTTGAGAACGGGGCCCCCAACTAGAGGGAGCTGACAGAGGAGTGCACCTTTGAAAGGAGGGAAGGCTTCTTCAGAATGGGGAAGATCCACGGACATTTCCGCAAAGGAAAAATTTCCGGGGGGACGGGCTGCAGGTCACCAAGGGGGATCAAAGAATCCAGGTTCGAACATCTCAAAGAGAACAAGGACAGGCTTCTTTATAACGGAGGAGCATGAATGACTCCGAGAAAAGAACTAGGAAAGGAACAGGCTAGTGGAGAGGAACTTACCATTAATAGACTTCTCCCGAACGTGTCTTTGAGGAAGGGTTGGAATGGAGGGGGAGGGAGGACCAAAAAAAAAAGGACCTAGAGGGACTCATGGTACCTCCGAAACCCAAAAAGTGATCCGGCAAGACGAGTAAGGACAAAGAAAAGACAGCCGCTCCGAAATAACGAAGAAGCCATCAGGGGAAAAAACCTCCCGGGGAAAGGGAACTACCCAAATTCACACAAGGGAAGGGAGAAAGCAGAGGATCCGGTCTCAGAGGGGATCACTTACCAGACCTCTTTCGGACTAAAAGAAAAGGAAGACTGCCGGAAAGGAGACCTAAAGAGATGCTGTAGAAAGTTAGGTGTTCAAGGATCACACCGCGCCACTGCCAAAGGTCATTGAACGTGGTCACAGACGGAAGAGTCTCCAAGCGAAACTGAGAGGTACAAAGGCTGCGAACTTGGAACGACAAAGAGACTCTGAGCCGTGAACAGAGGGAAACCCTAAGGGGTTCTAGCCTGCATCTAACCTAACACAATCGGAGGCGGGAGATTTGTTGAAGAGAAGGCTGAGTGAGGCAAGGAAGCACGGAGAAAAAAAACTACGGCGACCTTTGAAGCACGCTAAGATTATGAGAATGAACCCGGCAGAACGAGCCCCTAAAAGTATAAGTACAAATGCGGACTTCGATAAGGGGGCTGAAAGAAAACTCGGTTGACAAGTGATGCCTCGCGGGGGAGGGGACCCGGGGTATCTTTCGAAAGGCGGGGCATAGTCAAGTAAGACCCGTGAGTGTAGGAGCCATCCTATGGCGGAAGCTTCTTGGGAAAGGGCAACGGCGTGTCAGGAGGGGTTCGATTACAAAGCTCCCCTCTTCTGAGGCCAGCGCAAAGTCGGGGGAAAGGAGAGGAGCCCGAACTCCGGGGATTGCACGGAGCTTTAAAAGATGGGAGCTACTTAAGGCATATTAGGAGCCCTCTGCATCAAAAAAGGCTAAGGTTAAAAGAGCAACGAAGCAAGGGGAAGCGACCCCAGAACTCTGGAATCCTTCGCCCTGAGGGGGGGGGTAATCCACAAGATGACTCACCCCTGTTGTAGGGACCTTGTAAGGAGCACGGGGGAGAGACCCCATGGGGGCAGCCAGGGGAAGCCAATAAGAGGGAGAACTGAAAAGCCCACGAAAACCGAGACAGATCGGAAAAAAGGGGGGCTTACGGAGCAAGGTCCCAATGGGGGAAGCTGGGCACAAAAGCTGGATAATGGTTGAGAGGGGAGTGGGAAAGGGTTCAGGAAACTTCAGCAAAAGGCTCTCGGAAATAAGCGACAAGAAAAACCTCCAAACCGAAAACTCATACGGGAAAGAGAGAAGAAAAAGGAGAATGGAAAGGGGGGAAAGGAGTCTTACGAGCAGCGAGAAATAAACAGACTGTCGGCTGGAAACTCGCAGTCTCTCAAAAACGGGGGAAAAAGATCGAAGGAAAGGGGGTTCAGGTCTGGGGCTTAACTCCCAAAAGGGAAGAGATTGGAAACCGGTCTCCAGGAACGGTTTGTCGGGGGAAGTGAACTTGAAGAAATAGGTGTTGCAGGGGGGGAATGGAGTCCAAAAAGAAAGGGGGACGTAGGAAAATCGTGGAAAAGCCACAGAAAACAGTTGGGTAGCCGCCACATAGGAGTAAAGGGGAAACCCAGATGAAATGGAGGATGTGGAATCTTATCAAGGGAAGGGAAACTTTGCTAAGAAAACTTTTCCGGGGCGAAGGGAAAGATCCAATTTGGCGAGAACCCGGGGGGGGAGAAAACAAAGCCTAAAGGAATGCTTCAAAAAGGTTCGGAAAATTCTCTAGGGTCTCGTACTGCTACGGGTACTTCAGAAGAGGGGGGAGGGACGGGGAAAAAAGGACAACAAATCGAAAGGAAGCCCAGACGAGGGGGGTACCTGTGCTCCACAGGAGACTTAAGACGAAGAACTAAGGAGCACCTAAAAAGGACAACAGCGGAAAGAGCACCAGCAGAAGTCCCGGGTTGAAGGCATCCGTGAGGCAAAAGAGTTTTCCGAGGGGAAAACTAAAAATGAGGGTTAATCCAGACGGCCCCCCTGCAGAACCCAGGCGGGACTTCAGACCGGGCGTGGGTTACACAGGAGTAGGACGGTGTAGGGTCGGACATTCTGGAAAGGTAGCAGGATCCTCAGGGCAAAAAGTTCTGACGGGAAGCGCGGAAAGAAAGTAGTAGAAAAAGGAAAAAGACTCCTCAGGGAGGCAATGGGGGGGGGGGGGGGGCGCCGTCAGAGGACTGGTTCAGTGTCGCGAAAAACAACGAAAAATATAAGGGGAAGGGGGGAAAAAGCGTAAGGAATCCTGCAGCGTGCTTTGTTGGGGAAAACTCCTGTAAGGGATTACCGGTAAAGGAGGCCGCGGAATAATAGAAAAGGGTACCTGAAACCGGAAACCAAAATTCTGAAAGGGAGGCTTTGAGTGCCGCACGGGAAACTTCCTAATAAAAAATGGGAAGTCCAAACGGGGAAATGAAGGGTGAAAAAGAATCTGAAAAAGGGAAAATCTTGTTAGGGGGAAGGTGTTTTGAAAAAGGCGGGTATGTAACAGAATCTAAAGGGGAACTTGGGGTAGAGAATCTTACGGTAGAAAAAACCGAAGGGTTGCGGAAGGTCGCAAGGGGAGACCGGAAGTATGGTTCCTTACGGGAAAAGGAATTGCGAAAGAAGAGGAGGGGGTTTTGGGGAAGACTGAGCCTCCAGAAAATCGCGGGGGAGCCTTTCGGACTCAACCGAGGAAAAAAGCCGGAGATAAAGAACTAAGGGCGAAACGAAAATCTCAGAGGGAGATTTAGGCAGCATAAGGAAAAGATCTCGGTGTACCCAGTGACAAGAGGGGTCGGAGTCTATGCGGGGGGAACTTAATATGAATCCCGAGGGGGGGCGAAATGGAAAAAAAAAAGACGACTGGTTCGCGGACTACCCTTCGGCTCTCGCAAAAAAGGTCGTTTACCGGAAAAAAGAGGACTCAACCAGAGAAAAGGAACGTGAAAAACGAAGAACCTCCGAAAAAAAACACGGCGCGGGGAAGCCGGGCTCCGCCGCTTGGGGAAAGGGGAAGGATCCAACGATGGAAAGGGGGAAAAAGAACTCTCCCAGGGGGAAGGGAAACCCAGGCAACTTGCGAAACCTGCGGGGAGGGGGATACCGCGGCGAAAAAGCACCTTCAAAGAAGGGGGGAAACTGCTCTCGAACACGACGAATATATAAGAAAGAGGACAGCAAAAAGAAGAAAAAAACTCCCATCTCAGAAAGGTCCCCCTAGATGAGGGGAAGGTCTGCGTTCGAAGGGGGAACTCGGTAAGAAAAAGATAGACCTGAAACCACAAAAAAGAGGGGGCAATGGAGGGGCATCAAGCCCGGGAGGTATTAACGAACTTGTTCGAGGGAGGGAAAGGGCAGTACATGCTGCAGAAAACTCCGCGGCTCCTGGGGTGATGCACGAACGCAGAAAAAAAGGCCCTCAGAAAAAGACACCTGGGTGGGAAAGGGAGAGAGAAACCCTGTCGAAAAAAAAAAAAGTCTCCGCTGCGGAGGACCTTGGGGGGCTTGCTTCACCCATGAGGACTTTTGGAAGGAGTTGAGGAAATCACCGGAAGGAAAACCGCAAGAACGTAAAGACTAGGAGTGGCCTAGATTGGGGTAAAGTAGGACGGGACCGAGCCAGTAAGGGCTGGGAAATTCGTCACAGAAATCCATCGCAGAAAACTGTCCGGAAGACTTAAGAGAAAGACCTAGAGTGAAAAATCGGCAATTCTGTCCTGAAGCCCTTGCAAAAAACTAAAAAAACTAAGGAGGAAAAAAACAGACTTATTAACCTACTATAGGTGTTCGTGGGGAAAAACTGCGAAGAAAAGATGCAGAAGTATGGGCCAAGAAAGAATTCGAGGAGACTTAGTAAAAAGAGTCCCTATGTCGGGGGGGGGATTTTGAACGTGACAAAAAACTCGGAAGGTCGCACCGCGTCAAAAGAAAAAAATGCCCATTCTACCCGATTCGCATTTATCAGGAGGAAATTCCTAGCTCCTTGGTCACCACCTGTTAAAGCACAAAGGGACTCAATAAGTTAAGAAACGACTCTTCGGAAGGGGGTCTCATGTCATACTTGGTAAGCGAATCAGAATAATCTAAAATCTGGTGAAAAACTGCTTTCGCGGGGAGGTTCTTGCGCAACCAAAGGGGGGCCATTGGAAAGGGGGACAACTCGACTAAGCACGTGAAAGGCTACAGCAAAACGGGGGGGAAGGACCTTTAATAAATAAAAGTCTGTCCACCTCCGTCTGAGGGCTCCGTCATGCGGTGGTCTGGGGACACTCCACCTATAAAAGCTGAACAGAAGGAACTTCTAGACAGCGAACGAGTTCTTGCATCAAATCCACTTGAGAAGTTTAGAATTTCGGGAGGAAAAGAACGGTCTCGAGGTTCCAAAGGATCCTGAACGTCGGGGGAATCACCATATCAATCACCATCAAAGAAGGAGAGGGAGAGCGGGATCAAAACCCTTTCGGGGGAATCGGTTGGGCTCAGTTCCTCGAAAAAGAAGCATAAGGACCTCGGAGAAGGGTGCGGTGAACTTGGGAGATCAAATACGTAAAAGAAAAAAAAAGGGGCCACGTCCAAGGAAGGGAACCATGGCACACGACAGGGGGGGGAGTTGCCTCAGTCCCCGCCTTGGGCAAGAAAGATCTAAAAATCTACCAGGCATGGGGCCAATCTCTTGGAAGAAGGGGGTACCTCAATCAGCGGTAGGAGCAGCCCAAAAGGAAATGGGCTCACAACTCCCGGAAATTCTGCACGGAGGGGCTAAGAAGTAAAGCTTATCGAGGGGAGAATGGGAGAATGGTATGAAAAGCCTAGCGGGGAGGGGAGGAACAGAAAAAATCCGGCCGTCCTAAGAAAACAAACTCCCTAAAAAAAAACGCCCAAGGAAAAGGACAAAGGGGAAAAGAGAAAAAAACTCACAAAGGGGAACCTCAAGCGGGTTTCGCGAAAAAAAGGCTCAACCGCAAACCCGTTCCGAAAAATACGAGCTTCTCCGTCGTGTTGGAAGAAACTCACCAGGAAGATGGATCTGTCGCCCCCAGCTGATCAAAAATGCCCAGGGCAGGGGAAGGGGGGGATCTCACAAAGGGGGACTCATAATAGCCTCCGCAGTAAGGAAATTTAAGGTACAACACGGAAGATGCGTCAGAAACAAAAGGAGAACCATGAGAAGAGTCTCTTCGGAGGAGCATCCCCAAAACGGGAAAGAACAAACATTGGCGGAGAAAGCTCAAAAGGGGAAAGAACACCGGTCCCTTTCCTTTCGAGGGGTGCAAGAAGATTTATAAAAACTAAATCAAGGGGTCTTGAAACTCAAACTACGCGGAGGAAAGGCAAATGGAAAGAAAACGCTTACGTGGATGAAAAACCGGAATCTGAAAATAGAGAAAATGGAGGGAGCCCCTCGTAGCAAGTGACGAAAAAATTCTTCATCGCTGAAATCTGGGAAGACTTATAGCGAGGATCGGGGGGGACGGAGGGGGAAAGACGGGGTACAAATTGGGGCGTGATCGTCTGGGGAGAAAAAATGCAGGAAAGGAGATATCTAACACCAGTACAAAAACTTCAGTAGGGGGGGTTCTTTCGGGCGGAGGCGGGAGGACGGGGAAAGGGGGGGCTCCCTTTCGGGGAAAGTCGGTCGAAAAAGGGTAAGGGGGAGCCACATTTATATGAGAGCCGGGAAGGGGAGAGTCGTTGTTAAGAGGGGGGAAGCACGCCGACGCAAAGGGCACACGAGCATTACACGCCGCACAAGAAGCATGGAACAACAAGTTGAGGTCCATGAGAGGGGGCGTGAAAAGGTTTTAGCGGAAAAGCGGCTTACGCCCGAAACTGTAGACCAGGGGGCAACGAGCCAAAGGAAAAATCTTGGAAAGAGGGACTCAGTGAGAACTTACAAAAAAAAAGCCTGAAGAAACAGGACCCAGAGAAGATCTTCATTTCTTTTGGAACAAGCAAGGTCAAAGGGAATGTTCCTAAATGAAAATTGCGTCCACCAAGGTGACTAGGGTGGATTGGCTGTTCTGAAAGGAGGTTAGTAAGTTCTAGGGGTCTTGTGAAAGCAAGCAAAAAAGGGGGAAAAATCAAAGGAAGGGGACCAGGGACAAAGGACTACTGACCGGGGGAACCCAATCAAAAACGGTAGCAAGGGGACGTCCAAGACAGTAGGGTGAGAAAAGAAAACCCCGAAGAGGGAAACTCTAGGGGGAAAAGCATCTATGTAAAAAAAAGAACGATGAGTACTATAAAAAGAGGGGGTCAATATTACCGCGCTAGTTCAGGGGGGCGGAACGCCACTAGGAAGGCGTTTCCTTGGGGGAAGGGTCCTCATTCTAAAGTTGGAGAGAGTTTCCATTGCCGGGAGGTCCTGCCTTTGGTTGGAGGAGTGTAAGGCTTCGTAAGAAGAGCATAAGGGGCCTAAGGAAAAGGGGGGATCCACTAACATCCACAAGTGAGAAAATTTTATCCTCCAAGAGACAAATTATTGCGAAACGGCTGGCGGGAAGAAAGAGAGAATTCAGAAAAAAAAGAGGGGGGGCATTTATAGGGGGGAGGCCTCTTAAAGGATAGGGCCCTCTTTGAGGAAAAAATGTTTCTTACGGGTGGGAAGAGGAGACCGCGTCCCAGGGGTAAAGAACATTGCTAAACACAGTGGGAGGGGAAAGAAAGGGGACTGAACTATATGGTGCTGATCTCTGCGTCGGGAGGAAAACTTGTTTGAAGTGACCGCATCTCGGAGGAATAACTTAACTCGCACACCAACGGCTACAAATTCAAAAAAGCGGTCTTTGAGGAACCTCAGGACCAAAGGGAGAAACCAAATCCACGGAAGAAAAACCTGAGGGGGGTCCCTGAGAAGAAACCAGATCAAAGAAACTCGCCAGCCGTGAATTGGGGAAACCTGCTCTAAGGAAAGCCTGGACCTCTTAAACAAAAAAGGTGGAGCCTAAACGGAAACACACTAAAGACCTAACGGAAAATTCACCGGGGGGGGGAAAACGCTTACAAGAGCCGGATGTGGAGAAAAATATCGGGTTAAACACTTCAAGGGGACCCTCGAGGATCCTCTTGCACAGTCTAAGAGAACGATGCCTTAAAAGAGGGGAATGGCCATCAGTCATGAAGGGTTGAATGGGGGCTAGAGCTTATTGTTTTTAGAGGAAGCGGGGTCCCAGTATTAAAAGAGGGCAAATAAACGGACGTAGCACGCCAGGGAGGGGATGCACTGGAGACGGTATACCCTTAGTGACGTGTCGCTTAGAGCGAAGGATTGCAGGCTGCTGAAGCCGCCGGCTTTGCAAGGAGTAGCCAAAACCCTCGCCAGGAGGGGGTCTTAGGAGGGAAAATCTCGGAAGGGGAAATATGGAGCCTGCTAGGAGGGGAAACTCAATGAGGAACCGAAACCGTTCTAACGAAAGGTTACGGGGGGGACTGTTTCTCAAGGGGGGCCCTGGTGAAAGGAGGGAAAGCGGCCGGATTCGGGGACTTTGGGGAACGTAGAAGGCGTAATTATGAAAAAAAACCCGCTACAAAAAGAAGAAAGGACGTTCGAAGGGGGGAAAAAAACGTCGGGAGGTAGGAACTTAAGGCGATGGTTCCTAAAAAACATCACGAAACAGTGGGGGCTGGTTTGGGATAAGGGATACTGCAGATACTCTGGGGGGAGGGCTTACCTGCAAAAGGAAGCCTCTGCCAGGGGGAACGGAGCCAGAAAAGGGGATATAAAATCCGACGAGGAGATACTTCTCTAGGAAGATGGGGGTCTTCTAATAGTGAAAGAAAACGCTGAGCGACTCTCACCCTTGAGTAACAAGACCCGGCGGAGCAGTTCGAAGAATCCCGCCTGAGGGAGCCTGGAAAGGGTAGAAACATGAAGAGGGTTCGCCTCAGAGTCCCAGTAAGTCCTTAAAGCAGAAAGGGCTGAAGGACTTCAAAAGAAGAAGTTTCCGTCGACCAAAACGGGGGGATACTCCCGCCACGGCAGGGAACCGAAAAGTAGCAACAGTTCGAGTTGAAGAGCCACAAACCCACTCGGAATGGGAGGGGGCTTAACAAAGATCCAGGATGAAAAAACCTGGAGAGTGCTAGAAAGGTCGTGGACTGGTGGAAGTCCGAGAGAAGCCCATGCAACGAAACTCACCTAAGCCGACAAGGATCACTGCGAAAACTTCGCACGGTCAAAGGAAGCAGTTACGGGAAACGCACCGACACGGCAAGAAACCGGGGGGGAGGGGAAGAGTCGCAGGGAGGGAAGGTATTAACGACGGACAGAAAAGAAAACGTACCCGGAGAAGGAATACTGATGCGCTTGTGGCAAAGCCCTGCGGGGGGAAAGGTATCTTCAATTTCCCTTCCCGAAAAAGAGCCATAGGGGTAAACAGAAAGAGAATCCGGGGGGAAAAAAACCCCCGCAGAAAAGACCACCTAGTCGATAAGTCTGCCGGCCTAGTGGCGAGTCTGTTCGCGAGGCGGGAGGAAATCGAAAGAGGGAAAAAGGAGTGCAAAGAGGTGGCATCTTCCAGGGCGGAACGGGAAGGAGCCGCTGCTGGGTGGAGAAACTCTATCCGATCCAGAGAGAAAGGCAGCAGGATAATGCCGTGGGGGGGTGGGTTTGAGGATGAGCGGAAACTTCCGATACACACCCGCATTGACTGCGTGTGGTGCGGAAAAAAGGGAATCATCTACAGGACTTCGGAAATCGAACCGGAGGAAAGATGCTCCAGAAGGGAAGGAGGGTCGCTCTGCGTCGCATTGGGATGTGGGGGCCCTTCACCCTGTAAACCCATGCGAGAGAAAAAGGGAGGAGGTGTTAGTGGAAAAAAAAGTTAATTGGTCGAAACGAGGGAGGCGACTAACGGAGGAACCGCGGCCTATGGCCGAAAGGAGTCGGAGAAAATGCGCGACCGAGGGGGGGGGGGGCCCTAAGGGGTCGGGGGAAAGGGGGGGAAGTCTTAAGCGCAACAGACAACGCAAAATATCTCGCAGTGCCGTCGTCGGCTGGCACCTAAAAGCTGCCGGAAAAGGAAAAGGCTCTTCCGGGAGGGGGAAAAGAATGTGTGTATTTAGAAGGAACGAGCAACTAGCCTGAAAAATTTCGCCAGCACCAAACAAGGGATATAAAAAACTCAACGGAATGTGGGCGAAATCTTTGTTCCGAAAAGGGGCTGAACAAGAGGAGAAAAATGTCGCCGTGGGGAAGTCTGGGAGAGGGGGTTTCTTCGTGGGGCCAAAAGAGGGGATGGGGGGGGGGAAAAGTCCTACTCCCGTAGGAAAACACTTAAGGGGGGAAGGAGGATCCCGAAAAAAAGACGGTATTAAATTCCAGAAAAGCTGTAAGGGGACGATCTGGAGGGGAGGAGGGGAGGATTGAGTCCAAGCAACTAGCTAAAGCCTTCGGGGAAGGTAGGGTCCTAGAAAAGGAGAACTCATGCGGTCCCGTGAGGGGGGGGGGAAAGTTTGTCGAACAGCGGTAACAGAAGAAAGCTACTTCCGGCGGAGGGAATCGGTGGAAACCGCCCGAAAGGGGGAACAGCAAGCAAACCTCGCCCGGGAACTCCAGGGGAGGCTTTGGAAGAAAGGTGTGATGGGGGGGGGGAGCAATTCCTCTATAACGGCTCGGAGGGAGCACACGGTGGAGGGGTTTGACTTCAAAAGGGCAGGATAAGTCGGAAAGTTCTTAAGGTCGTGGGAGAGAATACGGGGGGGGGGCGGCCTAATGAAAGAGTGGACGGCTCCTCTTCGAACAGATTAAAGGCCGCAAACGTCCATGGCTCAAAAAAGAAGGGAGAATAAGAGGAACTCCAAAAAGGAGTAGGAGAAAAGATCTATTTACTATGAGGATTTATTCGAAGGAAAAGGAAAAAGCGCGGAGCGATGGGGGGGAGGGGGGACTAATTGTGGGGGGGGAGGTCGGGGGGGGAATCTTGAGTGACACTACGCCAGAACAGGGAAACGCTATTCAGGAGCGCGCCTGAAAGCCGTATCCTGCAAAAAAACAACCCTCCAGGGGAGAAAAGGGAGGGAAGGGAACGGCAAGAAAAAGAAGAAGATACACCTCACCCGCCGCCAGCGGAGAAAGGGATTGTCCCTGTAAAAGGACAAACCGCACTTGGGTCCCAAACCCACGCTAAGGGGGAGAGGACCAAGGTTACTAAAAAGGGAGAGAGCTGTACGACCGGCATCGCCGCGTTCGGGAAAAAACGGCTAACTCCAGTCCCAATGAGAAAGGGAAGGCCCGGTTGAAGGTGGGCGATGGAACTCTCGCCGCCTTCATAAGGCGGAGGTCGTTGGGAAGGGAAAGAAACACGAGAAACACCCGGAAGATATGCTCGAGACCACCAAAAGGATCGCTGTCAGTAACGGAACAAGAGGGTCGCGAGAAAAAAAACTTGTATACGTTCTAATAAACAGAGGGGGCCCGATCAGGACCGGGGAGACTCAGCAAAGGCATTAAAAAGCCTGGAACTGAAGGATGAGGAAGGTCCGTAACGGAGAGAGCTAACTTAAACAAAAAATCATGGAGTTCCCAGGGGCACTCGAGTGAAAAAGGCTTTGTCATCCCCCCAAAGCTTTCTCTTTAAAACGCCACTTCCGGCCCGGGATTCGTTTGAAAAATGCCGGGCATCAGACAGAGGATTGGGCCCCCAGGGGCCATTAGAAGCCCTAGAAGGCCTAACCATGTAACTGGGACTGAGTTCTGGGGGATCCTAGGTAGCTTGAAAGTCTGGGGGTTAATAACTTTCTTGGAGAAGGTGCTGGCGTCTTCTAGAGAGAGGGCCTTCAGAAGCCGGCTGGGAACGCTGTGAGAAAACTTCAGTTCTAGGTGTGCCTTGAAGGGGATTCCCGCATGCGAGAAGGGAGGGAGAAAAAACGCATGACACGATGTAGAAGCAAGGGTTAAGGGGAGACCACAAAGGAAGGGAGAGGTACCGCCTCAAAGCGGTGTGGAGTGGTGGGGGGAGGACTCACAGGGGGAGAAAACTTTACCCCGGGAAGGAAAATGTTTTTTAGGAGAAAAGGGTCCTTACTCCAAAGGACCTTCGCATGAAAAAACACTCGACATAAAGGCTACGCCTGATAGGAAAGGAAGGTTGAAAAGTCTCCAGTGGGGCGCGGGGGGGAACGGAAAAAGGGAGACCTGCTGTATGGTGGGGGAGTGGGACCCCGCTTTTGCGCGCGTAGAAGACGTATTAAGTTTAGGGGCGGTGAAAAACCGCCCACAGAAGGATACTTTGAAAAAAAAGAGGTGATAAGGTAGAGTCCTTACGCAGGGGGGGGAGGGGGAGCAGACTCTAAGACAAGCACTGACAACAAAGACGAATCTCAGAGTTTTTTCTGAAAAAGATTCATGAGAAAGAGAAGCGAGGTCACCAAAGAAAGGGGGCGTTGGGAGGAGAGTCGTTGAGACTCAAACAACACCTCTGTAGGAAGGGGAGGAGAAACTTCTAAAGGGGCTGGGACATTAGCCGGAGGGGAACCTCTGTGTCTGGTCAGCAGGAAGGAAAGACACGCGAAGACAGGATCGGAGGCGACAAGCAACAAAGACAAAAGAAATCCTTGGGCTCTCCCAGGAGGGAGACTGCGGAACTTGAAAAAAAGAGTACACACAGAAAGGCCGTGTGTTCTTCTTGTGAAAAGAAAGGCCTATGGAGAGGGGTACTAAACTCCATGGGGAGGACCCGTTGCCTATCTAAGGAAACTGAAAACCTGGGTAGAACAAACTTCGCCCCACAGATGAGGTCACTCGGTCACCATTCTGGGGAGAATGTAAGGAACTCGCGGCAAGCTCGAATTCAAGCGTCGGCAGGGAGGCAAGGAATCTCCACACAATAGAAATCCGGGGTGGTGGGGGGGAACCTCGCGTGGGGGGCGATGCCGCTGAAAACGTCCAACCTAGAAGTTATGAGAACCGCAGGATAAAACCCGACCATCCTACCGGACCGATTTCCCAGGGAGAAAAGGTCAGGGAATCGGAAGGCACTTAGCTCTTCAGTGGTGGGCCAAAAAGAAGAGGGGAGTCCCCGGAGGATCACCATTTACACAATGCCAAGGGCGGCCCCGTTTCCCAGAGGGAAGGGGGGTGTTTTATCACCAAGTAAGAGGGGGAGACTGCCAGGGAAAAAGTGGAAATTGCTCTGTGGAGAAAAGGGCACGGAGGGATAAAAAAAAAAAATCAAAAAAAACTAGTTCAGCGGTCTGGTTCTAAAAAAGTTCTGGGCTCTGAAGGACGTCTCGTAAAGGGACACGCTCAGTTTCGAGGGCACAAAAGGGGGAACAAACTCCAGAAAGAAAAGGGTCGTCAGTCAAAAAAATTCACAGGAGTTCCAAGGGGAGAGCGTCCTGGTGGATCAACTGGACCGGAGGCTCGGGCAGAGTCCCAGGCTTTCAGGAGGGAAAGGACGCCACGCCAACTTAAGGAGCGCGGAAATTCGTTATCTTATAAAGGTCCAGAAAGAACTTTGGGGAGCGTGGCAAACTCGCTTGGAGGAGAGGGTTCGTAAGGTTGGGCTTCCCAGAAGGAGGTCGAGTAAGGTAAAGAGCGTAGTCTGGGGTGGGGAACTTTACTGCGATCCCGGGAACCCCTGGATCAAAGGGTCTTCGATCAGCGACTCTGGGGGGGATGCACGTACCTTCGGATCGTCAAGAAGGGAAACTGTGGGGGGGGGGGGGGGCTGGAAGTCAACGTAGAGGGAAGAGCTCTGGCGGGGGATTCTGGAGTCGACGGTCACCGTCCACGTTCAAACAAAAGAACGCTAACCCCTCAGTCCCGCATGGAGGGGGGAGAGAACTAGATGCAAAGAAAAAATAGGAAGAACAGAAAAAGTATTGACCTACCGCCATGTACTCTGACGGTGGAGGAAATGCCGGGAGAAATAACATCTTAGAAAAGGCCGGGGCCAAAATGGAAAACGTTACTCGCCAAGGAAGATGGTTTCGCCTATTGAAGGCAGCCCCGGAGGGGGACGGAACGCCCCTGAAGGTAAGGTCACGAAGACCCGAAAGGAAAAGCTCGAACTGAAGAAAAGTCCACCTCGACGCCGATAAGGGAGAAAGTCGTGGTTCTCTATGAAACTTAAAAAATGAAAGAAAAGTCTGACTTGGAGCCAAAAGGCGAGCGTGGGGGAGGCCTTTGGCGGATTGAAATCGAAGAAGACCCTGGAAAACTTAAAGGCAACCTGCCCGGAAAAAGGGTACCCGCACTTCGAAGAGCAACTTCGGAAAAAACGTTCGGGGGGGGGCGTCATCAAGAGACTCGCCCAAGTTCGGACTACTAGGCTGTCGATCGGGTTACTGGGGGACAAAAAAACGACTGGAGTACCCGCCAGGAAGTAATAAATGTTCCTCGGGAGAGCCACGGACTGAATGGTAGGCCTGGGGCCAGGGAGAACTCGAGTGGAACATAAGTCAAAGCCACTTCTTTGTTGCAGACGGACCCGACAGTCACCATCGGGAAAGGCCAAAAAGGAGTAGATGAAAAAAGGTTTCAGACTCGCTTACCACCAGCGGGTCGTGAGCTCCATTCGAAAAGGCGATTTGGAAGGAAAAATTTGGGGGGAAGGCTTACTACGACGGCGGGTTGAACCTATCAAGAAAAGGGTGCGACAGTGACAAGTACGTGTGCCATCTTAAAGTAATATAGGGTCGAGGAAAAAACTCGGGGTTGGGAAAAAAAAAAAAACAAAAAAGGGGGGGTGGGGGGGACGTAAAAAGACAGGGGGGTGGGGAGGGGGGGGGGTGCAAATCATGATTAAAAAAAAAAAAAAAAAGAGAAAAAAGGATTTTGAGAGAAGTCACAGAAAACAAAAGACCTCTCTCTGGAGAAGGAGGAAATGTGAGGTGTAAGTAAAAGGGGGTCTGGGGTGGAGGGGTGGCGGGTCCTCTCTAGGGGACCACTCAGGAAGAGGACGGTTGAAAAGGAGTTCGAAAAGACCCTTCAGAATCTCTCTCACAAAAAAAAGGGGGATTAAAAGGAGGGTTCCAAACACAGAGGGAATAACTAGGAAAACTCCAACAACAACAGGAAGCGCCAACATAAAGTGAGACACAAATAAATTACCAGGACACCTTCATATCACCTAGAAAAAGCGCGGAGGGTGTCAAGCTGGGTCTGTGGGCTTGAAAAACGGAGACCAGAAATGAGATGATCTCGCTGAGGTCCATCGGGAAAGACAAATCCAAAGAGGCCAAAAGACTTCCTAAATTGAAAGACTACCTGGAAGAATTCCTATGACCTAAGGGCCCCGAGCCCACCTGTTCTCCACGCCCACACAGTGAGAAAAAGGGCAACAAAACCTGGTTGCGCTCGACTCGTTGGAAAAAAACATCGCTCCAAACCCTCGAGCACCCAAAGGAAATGGGTTGGTCCCTGGGGGACTGAGTCAGGGCACCATAGAGAGGGGAAGGGGGTCTCAACCCACGTATGTAAAGCGACATTCTAAAAAGCACTGCGGCCTAACTTCAAAAGGAAGGCCTTTATGAAACTAGGGAAAGGTTGACCGTAAAAAACCGGCGCGGCGGCTCTGTAGACCCGTATATTGGAGGAACGGAAAAAAGAATCCTGAAGACAAGTCCGGCGCACAGGCAGGGGTGGTGGGTGGCCCTGAGACCTCTGCGGCCGGGTAAAAGCACGTGCCAGGGGAAACATTCAGGATACTCGTACATACGAAGCGGGGGAACTAAAGAGGATCCAAGGAAGGCACAACCGTCGGGCCGGGTCCGGTAGTAGAGCTGGACCATAGGAGTGAAAATCAAAGCAATCCGAGTACACATCGAATTGGGAAACGACACTTGAAGACTTTAAACAAAGCCCCCAAACCCAGGAACGGATAGTGGATCAAAGGCTGACAAAGCTGAACTAGGGAACCCTTGGTAAGTGGAGTCGCCCGCAAGGAGGGGGTGCGACACTTTCTGCGGGAGAAGGTCTACAACACGGCTTGAAGAGGGACAGAGGGACTTAGAAACCGCTGGAAAACGGGACAACCGCGGCTAAGAGCCCAGCACAAAAGGGACCCGGGGGTGAGGCTAAAAGTCTCCAACGACGCGAAAGCCGTCCATCCCGCCCGGGGGGACGGGGCCCCTCCGGGAACCGAGAAAGTCTAATAGTAAAGCATCCCTCAAATCTACTTTACAAGAAAGGATTCAAAATAAAAGGGGCACTAAAAATGACGCAGGGGAGAGAAGGGAAGGAAAATACTTTGGAGGGGGCGTCTTATGCAAGGGAGGGGGCGACGCTTTGATGGGCGAACACCTGGAACACCTTAGAAAAATCCAAGGAAGCTTTCTGAGACAGAAAAAAGGAAGCCCTACAAACAAAAAAAAAACCCCCAACCGCTGGCACTCTACTCTTCAAAAACAATCCATAAAAACCCTAAACAACTACTGAGACACTCCGCCCACTCTTCTTATATTTTAGAAAGTTTCAAGGGGGGAACCGTTCAAACGTTCCCCACACGCCAAAAAGAACAGCGCCGCCCGCCCTTCAACTTCCAATCAAACCCAAAAAACCGAAAAAAAAAAAAACCTACCTGAGGAATCAAAAGGTGAGGAAACAGAATCAGGGCTGTATAAGGGGAAAAGGGGGTCCAAGCTTGCAAAACCGAAACAGTCGGAGGAACCGCAGGGATGGGCCTTCACTCCCTTAAAGAAAAAACTCCGGCGGAGAGGGGGCTCGCAAGGAAGAGTCAAAAAATCCGCAAAAAAAGGGGACCGTACCCATTTCGATTCCTCTTTAGGAAAAAAACCTCTAAAAATCCAGGGCAAGAATAACTCAGGGTATAGCCTTGCATAGAAACACAAAAAACACCCCCCCACGAAAGACGGTTCTGGTTTCGAAGACTGCAGGGAAGGGGAAGTCGGGACAACGAATCCCCTCCTAAAAAGACCTAAAGGAAAACTGTAAGGAAGAAACTGCAACAGATGTGCAGAGGTACCCGCATACTCTCACCTCAGGAATAGGCTACCGGAAGAAAACTTAACAACACCGGCGGAAGGAACGACATACGTGGAGCATACACAAATCTGGAAGGGGAAAAAAACCCTGCCCGGCGCGGGAGGAGAAGTTCGTGAAAAGGTGTCCACCTTCGCAAGCCGTGGCACATTTCTAACCAGTACGCGGAAGGGGGAGGGCGCGCACACAAAACTCGGCGGAGAACAGGAGACAAACAGGAAAAGACCTAGACCCATGGGGGGAGAGCTTCTAGGGGAGCGCGCTGCCCATCCGGACTAGGCTCTCCTCAGGCCGGCACATCGGGGAAAAGTTAGTCAAGTCTACCGACTTGCAAGGCGGCGGCCCTAACTCTCTGTGGCAGTCGCGTCCCAACAACAGACCGAACAGTGGATTGGGGGTCTGGAGGAGGTTCAAAAAAGGGAAATGCCCCTCCCTCACGAAAGTGCGTACCCCGGGAAAACACTAGAAAGCCACATAAAAGAATCGCAACCCACCGGGAGAGTGTGTGAGGACGGCTCAAAGAATCTCCGAAGGGATCCCCTCAAAAGGAATTGAAGAGTTTTGAGCAAACGGTCTCTCTGAAGCCGCTCTAAAAAAGGTAGAGCCCCCAGAAGCGTCGAGCCAAAGCCGTGTTGGTGGCAACTCCTCCGACCGTGCGGGAACAGCTCCTGAAAAAATCAGAGCCTGATAGCACACTGTCAAAGGGGCACAAACAACGCCTAGCCCTGTGTTCAATCAACTGGGCACGCCAACCTTTTGGGAGAAAACATGGGAGGTGTTCCGGGAATTCGTCTGCCAATCCGGCGGTCTAGCCTGCCGCCTTGGACGTTAAGGGGAGAGCCAAAGAAAATATGGAGAACTTCCTGAAAGGGGAATCGTAAACACACCTCAGACAGACCCACCTACACGCGTCCAATACCCAGGCAAAAAGGAAAAGACCCGTGAAGACCAAGCCGACCTACGCCGCTTTGCCACCGCGACATCTGTGGCGAAAAAAGGTCTAAAAAGGAGAAGCGCGCGGATGTCTGGTTCTTCGCTGTACTTTAGGGACTATCCACTCAAAAAAAGACACTTGGAACCAACAAAACCAACTTCTCCCAAGGCAAGGTTTGTGAGCGCGTGGCACAGCCAACCCGGGAGTCACAAGGCAAGTTGGGAAGTCATTACGGGGATAAACAGGAACGAGGGAAGAAAGGTACGCTGAGGGGAGAAACAACTCGGGATCCCACGACAATAACCACTACCCACCCAAGAGAATTTGGAAAGGCCAACGCGACCATTACCTGACCGCAGCGGTGAAAAGAAAGGAAAAGGACCGAAATCCAGGCGGACCAGGTGGGATGGAGCTTGGGAAACGGAAGACGGGGGGGACCCAATGGGCAGAAAACTGGTAACGTTTTCCAGACGCGTCCGGGTCTCACCAGCAAGGATCATCCAGACTTCATCATACAGGGGTCTCTAAAACCCAATGCCCCTCACGCTAGAAACCTCTTCCCCTGAGGAGCCAACTTAGGAAATTAGGAAAGGGAGGCCCGGATGCGGACGGGGGGGCCTCAAAGGGTAAAAGCAGCACAGTCAAAGGTTCTTCTTAGGGGGGAAAAACCTCTCACCGCCAACGGGGCGCGGGCCCCCTTCCGGAAATAGAAACGCAGAGGGGGGGTTTAAAGCCTGAAGTCTTCCAACAACATCGGAAAACCTCCGTCTCCTGAACTAGGTAGGTACTTGAACCTCCTGGTCTAAAGCAAGCTTGGTGGTCTGCGTTCCGCTGTGGGGGGGGGTTTGGTGGA
>Ga0179593_1616945_pt1 | contig 22923 bp, 31 predicted proteins | sample CZODoug2_1_08_16_FD_185931 | JGI IMG/M metagenome (GOLD analysis project Ga0179593, IMG submission 185931) | Vadose zone soil fungal communities from Angelo Coast Range Reserve, California, USA - CZODoug2_1_08_16fungal (PacBio error correction) | ecosystem: Environmental > Terrestrial > Soil >...
GCCAGCTTTCTTTATTGCACGTGATCTGTGCCCGCTGTTCCGGAAGGGGTGGCGAGCGCTACAAGGGGGAGAGCCGACAAAAAGATCTCATGGAAAAAAAAAACGACACCCGCACTTGAAAAAAAAAGGGGGACCGATCGAATGATCGGCGGCGCGGCATTCAGAACACTTTCTCGCCGACCTTAAGAAAAGGTCCCATTTCACTGTCCTGTAAAAAACGGCATCGTGCTGCAGGTAAATGAAGTAAGAAAAACAACACCGTATTATTATGAAAAAGAGAGAAGGTTTCTAGCAGCACGCTGCAAAAAAAAAAAAAAGAAGTTAGTGGTGCGGTTCACGGAGGTCGGCGCAAGGTAGGAGGATGCTTCTCCTCCGAATCAAGGGAGTCCGCATCTGCTGGAAGGAAGGAGCACTCTTATTCGAAATCAGGGGCGCCGTCTAAAAGCCATATCGAGTCCAAGAGGGAGAGATCGACAACCCGTGATCAAAACCGTGGCGAGACCCGGCCCTCCATAAAGAAACCTCCGTGCCTTGTAAAACGCCCTGCCCATGAAGAATCAGGGGCCTCGGGGAAGGGCCTGGAAGTGCGAGGAACAAATGTTGGGAAAAGAAGAAAGGGCTCGAAAAAGGCGGGCGAGGCCTCATTAAAGGGAAGACAAGCCCTGGCAGTCAGCCAAAAAGAAACAAAAAAATAGGAGGAGTTGAAAAAAGAACTCTTAACCAGGGGAAAGGGGAGAGACAAAAACGGATCATAGATGGGGGGGGGAAGAGAGTCCATCATCAAACAAGGGAGGAAGGGCTTACGTCACCCAACAACGGTGGCGGTCTTGGAAGCGCTAGGGAACGCCAGGAACGCAGGAAAGTAACGAGTTGCAGGAGAAGAATCTAGAGACAAAAAAGTCAGAAGAAGGATTGAAAAAAGAGAAATGGAAAGGGATTAGAGGGGAAGAAAGGGAGGAGCTACTATCTAGCGAAGGGAAAAACTGGGCCGTTCTTCGATCCCGAGAAAGCTTGCCTGCGATGCCGTCAGGAAAAGTGTCGCTTGATACTAAGACAAGATACGGTCAAGAGAGAAGGGGACACAAGAAGGAGGGGTAATTCAAACCTCGGCTTAGCAAAAAAAGGGAAGATGAAGAAGAAGAGAAAATCCGAAGGGACCTACAATCCCGTCCGTGGAGGAGGGAATCCTCTTTATTTTATCCATCGAAAGAGAGTGGGATCACCACCGGGGAGGAAACAGGGGAAAAGAGAATTGGGGAAAATGGAAAAAGAGGGCAAAGACGAAAGCTCGTTGAAAAACAGAAGGGAAAGAAGATAGAAGTGCGCCGGGCCGGAGCGGACAGGCCCGCCTGATAGAACGGTGGTCCGAGTGCTCTCGAAGAAAAAAAACCAATCACGGTGTGAGGGGGGGGGTGAAAGGGCCAAGGGGGGGACCTCCCCCGAGGAAGGAAATATAAAAAGGACGAGTTCTGATCAGGACTGAGGACAAATGTCCCCGGCAAAGGAAATTGACGGTAATGTAAAAAACGAAAAAAAGGTGAAGACGCGAGAAACTGCACAGTAAAAGGGAAAGAGAGAGAAAAAGGGACATGGGAAAAGCAAAGAAAGTACTTCTATACCAGTGGGAAAGGTCACAAGGGGTGCAAGCAGGAAGGAAAATACTTCTACCGGCAAGGAAGGTGGCACGACGAAAAGGGAACAACTGCTTGCGCTAGGAGCAAGGAGGAGAAGAGATCGGGAGAAAGGGGATCAAGAGACATACTTTCAGGGAAGGAGACCACACACGCCAACTTCAGAGAAGGAAAGATAGATTGTAGTTCAAAAAAGTCTATGATCTCTGCCAGGAGGGAGGTGGGAGAAATCCAAAGAAAATCGAGAGTAAGAAAGGGGGAAGAAGCCTTGAAGAATGGAGGCCTCGGGAAAGAGCAAATCCAGCTTTTTCGGAAGCGTTCGCCCCTGGGTGAAGGGGATACCGCGTCAAGTAAAAGGAGCACCTGTACCAAGTTTCGGAAGGAGAGGCGAAAAACTAAAGTTCAAGAGGGGGAAACGGCGGAAGAGAAGGTAACTTGGGACTCGAACGCCTACGGACCAAGTCTCCGGAGAAGTCTTGAGGAGTTCTTGGGCGAAGGGGCATGCGCGGAGAAAAAGGGGGGAGAAAAATGGGGTGGAGCGCGGCGCAACAGGGAACGTCTCTCAAGGAAAAGGAGGAGGGTGGCCCCAGGGGGGTTATCAAGCGGAAAAGGCAAAGGGAGGAAGGGCCCGACGAGAAACGGCAACGTACCATCAAGGGGGGAGGGTAAGCTGCCGGCCTGGAGAAAACAGCCCTACTGTGTGAAAAGAATGAAAAAGGATGCACCCTCAGGAAGAGACACGAAACGTCGGCGGGTAGACGGAGGAAAGAAAAAGGGAGACCATAAAACGGAGACATTCAAGAGCTAAGTGTGTTAACCAGCTCTCGGGGAATACAGCGAATAGAAGGGCACGAAAGTGAAGTAAGGGTACGGGAATAAAATAGAGAAGAGGAGTCCCGGGGAAGGAAAAGTCCTAAGGTGGGGAAAAGGAAATCGGGGGGGTGGAGAAGCAAACACAGATGGAAAGGTCAGAACACTTGTCTCCCTTCAGAAAGTTGGTCTCCGGGGAAGAAGGGAGAAAACGATCGCGAGAGAAAGAAGGAGACAATGTCTAGGGGGGGAAAAGGCCTAAGGAAAAAGTCTTGGGCCTGCGTGGAAACAAGACCTGGGGCCAAGTGATTTCTGAAGACCTTTGAAAACGAATTGCGCGTTGGGGGAAAGGAAATGGAGTCGATGCCGTCGGGGAGAGAAGGAAAACGTGAAAGGGTGGGTCAATCTTCAAGGGGAGGGAAACGAAAATGGTTGGAAAAAGAATAAGGACGAGAGAACAAGGTGAAAACGGGTGGCGGGAAGCGGCGAGCCTAAAAATAACTAAAGAAGAACGGAAACCAGGTTGAAAGGGGGGGGAAAGGGGAGCACCTGAAAAAAGAAGGCGGGGGAAAAAATTCAAACTTGGGACGGGGGATAAGGATGAGAAAACTGGAACAACCGGGGGGGGGGTAAGGCGCATGGCGCAACAGAAACGGGCAAGTATGGTGATGCGCCATTGGAAAAGAGAAAGGGAGAAAAAGAAAAGAAGAGGTCCATAACCAGGGAATGAACGAGTCTGAATGAGGGGAACGAGAAACAGTCAAACAAAAGCCAACATTAAAACGTGAGGGGAAGGGAAAATAAAGAAGATCATCTCTAAGAGAAAAGAGGAAACTGTATGGATGAAGGGAAAAAGTAATGTGACTTTCTGCGAGAGAGAGGTAGAAAGGGGACAAAAGGGGCAATTAGTCCGGACGAGAAAGAAAAAAGAGAGTTAATTTTCTACCGAAAAAAAGGGGGACGGAGTGGAAAAGGTAAGGCACGGCGCACTGACGGCTTGTTGGGAAGGCATTCACAGACGACGGATGAATCAAATGCGGGAGAGAGCACGAGGAAAAGAGAACAAGAACAGACGGGGTTACCTACCACGCGGAAGGGGGAACATCAAGAAGGCGGAGGAGGAGGGAAACGCAAGAGAAGAAAACCTCACGGGCATTGCGGTACCAAGACCAAGGGAAAAGGGGGGGAGGGGGAAGGGCAGAGAGTGAATAATGAAAAACATGCATGAGAGAAAAAATGCCGCCAAAAAACGGTCAAGGACCCTTCAAAAAAAACCAAGGAAAAAAGCCGTCAATAAAAGGGGTCACGTTACAATTCAATCCAAAGGGAAAGGGGGAATAGATTACGAATGGAGGAAGGAGATGGAAAAGCGAGAAGGGTTTCCAGCAGAAAATGTCCCCAGGAGAGTAGACCAATAACGAGAAAAAGGCCAAGGCAAAAAAAGAGAAGAGACAACCCAGCTGAGAGGAGGTGACAAGGAGAGGGGAGAAGGTGAAAAGGGGCAAGGTATAAAGATAGACAGATAACCGGTGAAAAAGCAGTCACACTGTGAGAGGAAGTCTAGAAGGTGGCCGTACATCCTTTCTCGGGGGAGAGGCATGAGGCTGAGGGACAATGAACCAAAGGGACAAAACAAAAAAGGAAAATAGAAAGAGAAAGGAAAACACTCCGAAAAGTATAACCAATACGGAAGGGGGGAAGAAAAACACTTAGTAGTCCTATAGCCAAGGAGAAAGGGGGTAAGTCCATAACGCGCGAGGAAAAAAACCAAGTACACAGAAAAGAAAGGACGCTGAGGGGAAGTGGTTACCCCAAGCTGAAAATAGTACGCAAAGGTTAAAGGAAGTTGGCCGTTGGCAAGAGGAAAAATTATACGCGGAAAGGTAGGACACAAGGGGTTACGAAGACAAGAGGAATTTCAGAAAAAACGGATCGCGTTAGATGACTCTCGACGAGGGGCCTCGAGGAGAGAAAAAACTAAGCAGTCAAAGGAAGAAATAGAAAAAGAAGGTTGGTCGAGCAGCGAGAAGTAAAAGCGAGAAGTGGGTCGAAATAGGGAAACACAAGGGCAAGGAAAAGAGAGGAGGAGACTCTGCTAGAAAATGGAAAAGGGAACAAATCAAGAATTATTGAGAAAAACAGGGGAAAAGGACTGATGTCATACCAATTTCGAGGAACGAGGGAGGGTCGTCAGAAAAAAAGGGGAAGACGTCAAGAAAGAAAAACTTTCAGAAAAGAAAAGGAGGTGATCTCTCGATGCCTGAGAAGAGAAGAATCAGAAGCCCAAAAAGGGGATTAGAGGGGTAAGATGACTCCGAAGAGAGAAAGCTGAAGCGTATTGAGGGAAAAAGGACATTACGGTGAGGGGGAAATCGAAAGTACATCGTTTGAGAAGGAACTGGAAGAGAGACTAAACCATTAAGAAAAAAAAAAAAAAACGCCAAAACACAAACCCCAAACCCACACATAAAAAAAAAACAAACCCCAACCAAGCAAGAACCGAACAGCAAACCCTAAGAGGGGCTGGATCTTGCCATAGTCCCTTGGAAAGGGGGAAAGGGCTTCGCGAGCAATTTGAGAGAAGAATTGAGAAAATGATACCGGAGAGGAAAACCGCTCAAGAAGAATTGGAGGGGAGGAGTAAAAAGAGACTCTAAGTTCCGGGAAAGAAGTTCCTGAGACAAAAAAGGGGGGCTCGGAAAAGAGGGAACAGTTTTTCTAACTGATCTGGGGACACAAGAGTTCAGGAGAAAGGGTAGCGAAGGGTTGGATCACCAGCTTGAGATGTGAGGAGGAAAATCACCGGGAAAAAAGAAAGCTTGTGGGGAAAAAGCACCACGGCATAAAATGGGGAAAACTCGAGAAGAAAGTCATAAAAAGTTGAGGGTCACAGCCGACTTGTCAGAAGGAGGAAAAAAAACCTGAAGGGGAAAAAAAGACATTAAGGGAAAGTCCCAGTAGGGAAAGGGAAAAAATCTCGTAGGGGGTGTTGAGAGGAAAATAACTTGAAATCATTGTGTTGCCTTCAAGGTAAAGGAAGGCCTACGAACAAAGAAATCTGGGGGAAAATTCTAAAAAACCTGGGTGGGAGGGTTCGGGCTAGAATTGAGGCGGAAGGGGATTAAAGGGCTGGAAGGTGGAAATAATCTCACGCAAAAAGCTGCAAGGTCAATTCTAAAGTGGAGGGCACTGACAGTAAGAAAAAAAAATGAAAAACCTGCTTCTGAGGGAAGACGCATGGGAAAAGAAATGGGGGGAAAAAAAAAGAAAAAAAGAATCAGAGAGAAGGAGCGTCTACAAAATGGGAGCAGAGGAGTCAGGACTTAAAAAAACAAATAGGGTAGCCGTCGGACACCTTGAATCGAGAGGGGAAAAAGCGATCAGGAAAAAGAGAAGGGAATACTCAAAAAAGGGGGGAGTCCTTCAAGCAGGGAAAACACTGAAGGAGAGAGCTTAAAGTCTTTCTGTCCGAAAGGGACTGCAGGGGGGGGCTTGGGGAGGAAAAAAGAAAATGTCGGATCGAGAGCCTCCGTAAGAAAGCTCCTGCGGGAAAGTCTCTCATGAAAGGCCCTTTAGGAAAGGGGTGGAGGAACCCGGGAAGACATCAGAGAGGGTTGGGAAAGCCCTGAAAACGAGGAAGTTCCGTGGAGTTTTAAAAACAAAGTTTTTAAAGGGAGAAGGAGCTCAACCCCCTGCAGGCGAGGCAAAAGGGATGAAAATAAAACTTACGAAAGAAGAACATGAAATTTAGAGAGCATCGATTAAAGGAGGGGGCCCAAAAAGGACCGGCCAAGGGAGGGACGAAAATAAGTGCCAAATTAACAAGAGTGAGGTCTGGAAAAAGAGGAAGTCCAAGAAAGAAGAGAAGAGTTCAAGAAAGCTTCACCGAGACTAGGCAAAGGAGACGTTTCTGATACTAGAAAAAGATCAGGGGGGGAAGGGGAAAGGTCAGGGAAAACGTGTCCGGGGAGGAAGGTCGTCGTCGGGGTTTTCCCGAATAAGGAAATTAGGGGAGGACATTTTGAAGGCTCGGGAAGAACTCTGGAAGCCCGATGGCGAAGGCGGTCTCAGGGAAAAGGGAACAAAATAGACGTTGAAAGGGACTCGGAAGGAAAAATCAAAAGGGGTCCTTTACCAAAAGATAGCGAACAACTTATAATCCAGGAAAGTGGGGAAAGGGACCCCAAATAAAGGAAAAAAGAGCGCTCCTAGGAAGAGTTCAAGGGAACCACCCTCACGGGGAAACCGAAGGGAAGAGAAAGCCCTCAAGTCGCGACGTAGGGGCGAAAGGAGGGGTCTAAGGGGAAAAAGGAGACTTAAGTGACGATAAAAGGGGTTAGTCACACTCAAGGATTTCCTGGGGGGAAAATTAAGAAAGGGGCTACGAAGAGGTGATCGGCTACCAAGAGACCTAAAAAATCATTTCTAAAAGGAACGCTATGCGAGATCATCCCGTATCAAGGAACTAGAAAACAACCACACTGAGGGTATAGAGCTATGAGTCGAAAAACGATCTAAAGGAAGAAGGCACTCCTGAAAGAAGGTTAATCGGAGGAGACTAAGGGGGGGAGCTTCTCAAAAAAAGCTCCTCCTGAGATCCTTCAAAAAAGGTCTCGCAGGGAAAAGATGTAAAGGGGAAAAGAAGAAGTTACCTGGATCACGGAGACCTGGCCACGATCGGAAAAGGAGGGGAGGGGCCTTGAGGGGAAGAGAAAAGCATAGCCGAGGAAGGGGCGCTCAAGACCCGGCAGAAGGGTCCACTCTTTCAAGGGAAAATCTTTTTAACGCCCAGATTCAGGGGCCATGGGGAGGAAGTCCAAGGAAAAAAAGGGTGGGAAAAAGTTGTTGGGGAAAAAAAAAATAAAGAGCCTCCTAGGAAGGGGGGGGGGAAGGGAGGAGGGAGTCAGCGGGAGGAGTCCCCTCTCGTGGGGGAGCACCTGAAGATGGGGGTAAAAAGAGAAGTTTGTCTTAAAAATAAAGGAAAAGCTATGAAAGAACTCCCAAATTAAAAAAGGGGTTCAAGGGGGTAAGGAATCAGGTGTCCGGACGTGAGGAGGAGAGGAGGGAGCAGGGAAGGAGAGGGGGTTTCAGAGGAAAGGGCTTCAGAGGCACTGACTGGAAAAGACAAAAAAGATTATTGATGGGAAGGATAGCCTTTCCGTTGTTAAGAACTGCCGGAGGGAAATGAAGGTAGGGGGATTACAAAAAGTTTGGGGATAGCGATGCCAAAGGACACATTCAGAAGGAAAATGACAGGCGTCCGACCGAGGCTCTTTAAACAGGGCAGGGAAGAGAATGGGGCCGCGTGTCTCGACAGAAGTTTTGGGGAGGAAATCTCCATAATAGGGACCTAGAAGGAAGAATAGAAGGTCTCTTCTGAACACTTGAGGACAGATAACTGACTAATGGAATCGGAAATGAGGAAAAGAAGGGTAAGAGAAAAAGGGAAGGTCCGGTAAGAATCATATAATATATATTATTATGAAGTTCCTGCAGAAAAAAGGTACGGTCTCCTTCAAGGTAGAGTTAATTCTGGGAGAGGAAGGAGAGAAATTCTATAGAAAGGGGGTTCCGGATCCAAGCATTCTGAAAGATCTTGGGGTCGAAACTCTAAAACAAAAATTAACTCTGAGGGGGAGATACTTGGACCCATTCGTGGGAATCCGGTCAAGAAGAAACGAAGAAAAGTCCTGAGGATGTCAAGGGAAAACTTGCACTGTCGGAGATAATGAATAAGGACAAAAGTCCAATTAAAGAAAAAAGGCGGAAAAAAGTCCCTAAGGAAGAAGAGCCATTCAAACTTCATCGTACAACGCAAGCGATGGTGGGAAAAAAAAGGGTCCAGAAAAAAGGGAAGGCGTTCGTAGAAGGAAAAAACGCTTCAAGAAATCATGAAGTCTAAACCCAAAGGAAGAATCGAGAAACCTCCCTTTGATTCATCGCAGGGGGAAGGGTAGAAAGAGTAAGGGGGGTGGCGAAGGAAGAGAGACCGAAGCGGAATGTAAGAAGGGGCACTCCTGTAGAAAAACAAGAGAGGGGGGGAGACTCTGGGGGTAAGGGGAAGTGGAAAAAAGAAGAAAAAATCCCGCAGAAAACCATCAGCTTGGGAGATCTCCACCCTACTACTAAAAAATTATTGAGGGGAAACACCCCTGATCGGGTTGCTGAAACTCAAAGGGAGGGAAAAAAAAAAATGAGGGAAAAAAAGTCAAAGAAAGCTTGCGCGACTTTTATAAGAAAAAAAAAAGCCCAGCAAAGAAACAAGGGCTAGGTCGAGCAGCCTGCAGATCTGGTAAGCTATAAACAGAAGTAAAGAGCTTTCAAAAGGAAGAACTTTCCAAAACTATGGAGGGGAAGGCTATTGTAAGAAAATTGGCGAAGGCATCTAAAACGATCGGGAGGGTAAGAAAAGGAAAGCGAAATCTAAGGAAAGGAGGGGTCTATATCAAAAAGATCTACCAAATAAAAAATGCTGAGGAAAGCATTGTCTCTGAGCCGCTCGTCTCGCCCTCGCAGAAGGGGAGAATGGAAAAAACGTAACTTACAGACATTGAAAATTTCAGGCCTACCCGGGGCTCTCCTCTTCCGCCCAAATCAATACAAGGGACTGGGGAAGGGGGACGTGCCATACTATCGGAGGGTCGCCGGACAGGGGGAATACCTGCAGCTGGATCGAAAATCTCGAAGGGGGGGGGGACTTGGGAAAGGAAAAAAAACCGTTATGAAAAGGCGCAGAAAAAAAAGGCGGAAGGGGGGGGGAAAAGGACCCGGGCAAAGGATAGGGACGAGATAGTGTAACGGCCACGACCAATCCTGCTCGTCAGATAGGGAAGAGGGTTGAAAAAAAGAAGGCGGCGGCAAAGGGAAGAGGGGGAAAACTGCAGGGGGGATTCATGAAATTTACTTAAGAAAAGAGGAAAACTCGAAGAGGGTTCGTAAAGGGGCGACACGGTGAGGAAATGCGTTGGAAGAAAACGCTACTGGAAGGAAGGGAAAAACGTAAGCCGCGAAGTCCATGAAGGGGGTGTTCTGAAACAGAAGAAAAAGAACAGCTCCCGAAGGAGCCCTACCTAAGCGGGAATGGGGGAAGGCGCGAAAACGAAGGACCTAAAAAGTATGTGTTCTTAAAGAAAAAAAGGTGTACTCGGAGACTATTGAATTGAAGTTCAGTTAGAAAAAGTGCGGGGGGGGGGGGGAAGAAATGGGATCACGAAGGGGTCGGACTCTCAAAGAAAATTCTCCCTAAAAGACTTCCACCAGGAAAAGTGCCGGCCTAAAGGGTAGAGGGAAAATTTGCCCGTCCTCGAAAGAAAATTGGTGGTATCTCGAGAGGGAAGCAGGCGGAAGGCATTCTACAACGAACAGAGGGGAGGCTTTAAAGCAAGAGGAGGACTACGAAGAGGGGAAAAAGAAGGAGGAACATCTTGCCGCACTTCCAGTGAAAGAGTGAATCTGGCAGCTCACAACAAAAGGAAGAGATATTCTTGAGGAAGGCCCTCTAAAAGCGGACAGAGGGGGGACGTCTGGGAATGTGGAAAAAGTGCAGGAAGGATCGAAGAAAAGAAGAGAGGGGAAAAGGTCCGCAGTCTTCTTAGAAGTGAAAATCTTGAGAGGAGGGAGCTCTCTAGACCAAAGAAGGACCGCTGGAAGAAAAAGCTGGAAGAAAGGAGGAAAAGTCCGTAGGCTTCAAAGGGGACTCTTCCTTTAAAATTAATTGCTACTGGGGAGACTGCATTTGTAAGACCTTCCTCAGAGAAAAAGGGCTAGGACGGAAAATGAAAAAAAACCCGAAAAGGACCTGAAGAACTCGCATCGTATTAAACAAAAAGGGGCAGGAAACTCACATAAAGCCCGATCTGGAAAAAGTTCAGAGGCCAAGGAAAAAGAGGCCTCCTGAACCAACGAATACCATATCGCGACGCGAGGGGGGGGCACTAAGAGAAAAGCCAACGAGGGGAAGGGAAAACAAGATCATTTAAGAAAATTTCTCGAAGAAATTCAGAGCTCAGGAGAAATGAATCCAAGGGTTCTCTTGGGATTCAAAAGCGAATCCTTCAAGGAGAGAACTTGTGAAGGGGCAAGGGTCCTACAAAAGCCAAAAAATCAATCAGTGGGGGAAGCCTCAACGTAAAAAAAGAACAACAACAGCGCAAGGGGGGGTTGCATTTCTCTCCCCCACGGGAAATACTAACTAGTTGGGGGAAAGCCCCCACATGGCGGCCGGGCCGATAAGGGGTCTCAAAAGAGGATCTCAGTGAGGAAAAAGAGCTTCGTAGAGGGAAGGAAAGGCCTCGCCGAAGAAGACCAAGCCATCATAGGGGAAAAGAGTTCTACTTCAAATACGATAGAATGCCGCGAATGCAGCATAAAGAAAGGGAGGGACTAGGAAGGCTGGAAGAAAATGAAAAGAAAAAACCCTGCAGATAGAAAAAAACTCTCTGTCCCTACGACTGAAAAGCGCGTGCGAATTGAGGGAAGGACAGGAGGCATAAAAAATCTCGAGTGAGGAAAAAAATACGACCGGAATATGCCTCACGCAAAGGATCAGAACGAAATGAAGGACGTTCGAAAGTGGAGACAAAAATTTTGCAAAAAAAACCTGGTTCTAAATCCTCAGCAAACAGGGGACCTTCCCGTGTGAAAGGAAGGACGCGCGACGTAAGGGATGGCTAAAGAAAAGGGGCACTCGTAGGAAAGACCTCGCTCGCAGAACCAAAAAGAACAGTCACCTTTGATGGTGGGCAAAAAAGTCAAAGGACGAGAGCCGAAGGGAGGGGGGAACGGCGCCAAAAGTTAGAGGATCGGAAAATCAATCCGGGGGGAAAGGAGTCCTCGGTGGGAGATCTATTTGCGTCAATGAAGGATCGTCTCTTCGGGAAAGGAGGATGTAGGGAAAGTGGAAATGAACACTCAGAGAAAGGAGAGATTACAGAGGGACTCCGCCCTTATGGGAGGGAGTTGAGACATGCCGCTTCATCCACGACTCGATCGAAAAAAAAAGGCCCACCTTCCGGCCATGAAGTTTTCGTCCTGGAACTCTTCGATAAGGGGATTTTTTCGCCCGGAAAAAAATTCAAAGGCAGAATTGACTTCCGAGGGGGGGAAAAAGTGTGCAAGAACTGAGACCTTGGAGGAAAAGCCTTGGGAAGGGGGAGTTCACAGGAGAAGTGGGGGATTGACGGAACTTGACTTGATAAAGGAGGGGCCAGGGGGGTGGGAGGAATGGGGAAAACCGCATGGGGGTCCTTCTAGCAAAAAGGGAAATTAAAATTCGCCCTTACAGTCCTGACCCCAAAGGAGGCGTAGGGATAAAGGAGGAGGGCAAGAAAAAAAAAAAGTTTAGGAAAAGAAAAACTTTCATGAGACAAGGGGAAAGATCACAACGGCAGAGCGAATGGAGAAAAGTAATGAAGACTTCTTGAAAACCGTATCGTGAAAAACAGACATCTTGCAAGCAAAAAAAAGGGGGAAAAAAAAAGTCCCATTGCCGGGAAAGAAGTTCTGTCATAAAGAGAGGAAAAAAAAAAAAAAACCAAACAAAGAAAAAAAAAAAAAACCCAAAAAAAAAAAAAAAAAAATAAAAAAAAAAAAAGAGTCTCCACAAAAAAAAATATATAGATGGTCTGGGAAAGAAAAAAGGCCTTCCTCGACAAAAAATTTCATTGGGGTAAGCGTTGGAGGAGGAAAGAAACTGTTCAAAAAAGGGAAAAAGGGGTACCTATCATTAAGTCTCACTTTTCCGACCGGAGCAAAAAGGTTTTGTCGCATTCGCCTGTCTGCGACAAATGCGAAGACTGCAGCGCGTCCAAGGTAAAGAAAGACAAAAAAAAAAAAAACCATGAAGCGACTACATCAGCAACAAAAGGATTGTCAAAAAAAAATTCACAGGAAAAAAAACCTCTGCCTGTGAAACGGAAGGTCGTGATGATGGGGCGGCAAAGAAGGGGAAGAGAATGGAAAGAAAAGGAAACACGACCAAGCATTAAGAATCCATCCAACTGGCAAGACAATTCCATCCGAGCAAAGGAACATTTATTACCACGGCAATAGAGGGAAGGAAGTAACATCAGCCCGGGCAAGGGAAAGGCCATCAAAAAAAGGCAAAAAAGAGGGGTCGGAAAAAACGCTCAGTCCTAAAAAAAAGGTTGCACAAACTAAATGGGGAAAAACGCTTCAAAAAAATTAATTACAAGGAAAAAGACGAGCAGCATAGAAGGGAAGGGCGAGAAAAAAATCTCGCAAATCACGAAAAATGTTTTAAGGGGAGAATGCTGAAAACGACTACTTCCCCATCGCTGATACTTGAACTGGGGGCGATGCACTTTGTGGGAAGGAAGAATAAAAAAGGGGGAGGCGGCATCCAGAGGAATGAACTCGTGAAGTGGAAAGGGGGAAGAAACCTAGACTGCAGGAACGCCACGGAGGTCTTTCAGGCAGTTTCACACCGATAAGAAACTGTCCAACTAGGACCAGGGAAAAAAATCCCCTAAACGGCGGGGGGGGGGGGAAAAGGGGATGCAGGCCATCACTGGGGGGAAAATCCCAACGCCGCAAGGACTTGGAAAAGGATTATCCTGAGAAAAGGGGTAAGCAAGAAGTATCGACGAGGCGGTCAACTCACAAGAAAAATATTTATTCCAGTATACCTCAGGGTTGCCTGCTGGGGAGGAAAAAAAAAGACTATGGCAGACGAACAAAAGAATTCTTTCCTACTGGGAAGACATAAGGAAAGACCTTCGAGGGGGAGGATCGAAGGACAACACAAACAAATATAGAATTGTTACGACGGAGATCCCTAGGCGAAAAAAGGGCTAAAGGCAACAGACCGGATTGTCGTGCCATCGACCATCGAAAAAGAAAAGGGTCTCAAAAGATCCTAAAGAACCTGGGGGTGGAGGGATTGTGAGGAAAGTCGTCTGGAAGAGGAGCGACTTTAGGGTCTAGGAGACCTGAACCTAAGGGAAAAATTCTGGCAGGAAAAATGTTATGGAAAAAAAAGGGGAAGGGGAACTTTCTCGAGCGCCCGGGTTTTTGCGCTTACCAACGAAGGGCTCCAGGGGAAGAGTTGGGAAAAAAATCGTGGACTCGTTCCATGGTCACCAGCGTGGAAAATACCCGGGGGAAAAGGAGAACGGGCTTTAGGGGGGCCCTACGGCATAAATCCTCAGTGAATTAGGAAACGATCCTGGGCAGCTCGACAGGGTTCGTAAGCTTAATGCAAAAACTTTTCTGGGAATACCGTCGGACACTAAGCTGCTCGGAGGAGGGAATGATTGAAAAACCAATGGTCGGACTTGCACAGGACGATATGGAAGGGGGGGCCGGAAGAGGACTCGAAAAGCAAAAAGGGGAAAAACTCGCTTGCGAAGAAAAGGAGCTTATGGGACTGAACCTGGAAAAAAAATAGCTTGCCGGTTGGTAAGTGTTTGAGGGGGGGGAAGAAGGATGGAAGGGAAGGGTACCGGGGGGAGGGGAAAAGGAATCGGCCGAGCCGCAAGGGCAAATTCTAGAAAGAAAGGCCCAATTACAAAAAGGTCCCATTCTAGGCGCTTAACTTCCTGGTCGAAAAATGGGCCAAGGGGGGGGAAAGAGCTCCCGGCGGTCTATCGCGGGAAAAAAACAATCGGTCAGAAAAGGGGGGGGCTAATGCGAAAATCGGACTCCGACGGACAAAATGCGCAAGGGTCTACGGCCGGCTCAGAAGGGGGAGGAAGAAAAAAACGTTTCTCTGGGAGGGGGGAATCTCTCTCAAAAAAAAGAAAAATAGATATTGAAAACTAGTGAAGGCCGAAATGACCCGTGCACTGTGAGAGTGAAGTCAGGAGGCGCAAGATTTGGGGACGCAAGGGCCCTAGAGGGAAGAAGCTTCAATGGAGGGTTTGCAGCGAAAAAGGAGAAAAAAATGCTCCTCTATCTGGGAGGAGGAGGGTTAGCCACGGACGCAAACAGGAAACGCGGGCTAGACACCACCTACATCAGGGCCAAAAATCCGGAGGGACCGTAAGTAAGGAAGCCTGGAAACCTTAAGGGGAGCTGGACAGGGCGTCCTTTGGAAGGAAGTAGCCGACGCGTCCAAAAGGAAGAACGAAAAAAATTTCTCAAGGAAAGGACGCGCCGGCACGTCATAGGGATGTGTTGGCAGGAAAAGGGGAAAAAACCCGTAAAGTGGGAGGGAGGGAGTCCACCAAAGGAATGCTCAAAAAAAAAATTAGGGGAAACTCTATCGGAAAAAAGCTTCTAGGGGGGGCAACGCACGTCCTAAAAAGGGGAAAAAAGCATTTACAAGGGGAAAAAAGAAAAGTTACGGGGGTCTCCAGTGTCTCGGATCCCGACAAGGGGGGGAGGAACTTCAGGGGGGAAGTATAAGAGAAAAGGGAAAAAGCCCAATGCATCTCCTTCAGTTATGCCTTAGGCTGGTGGAGGGCCCAGACTCTCAAAGAAAAAAAAAATGGAAACGCGTTGATGGGTTGGTCACCAGGAAAGAGTACTGAAAAAGAAAGGGGGAAGATTTGGGATCGAGAAGGAAAAAAACATAGAGGTCAAACCCCCTGATCGAAACGCGTTTGGGTCTAGCAGAAGAGCGCCGGGGTTAGGAGGGAAGAAACCATCACGGGGAGGGGAAAAGCCGTTCGGCCGCCGCCAGCTAGAAACTACGAAGAAGTGGAGACGTGAGAGTCGGGGGGAAACGTCTAAAGGAAACCACGAGGAACTTCACAAAAAAAAAAAAAGCCACGAGGAGTGCACCAAGAGAAAAGAGAAGGGAAGGGAGACCGGCGACTGCAGGCGTGAGTCATTTAAAAGATCGGGGAGGGAAGGGATCCAATCGGCCAGGAACAATGGAAAGAAGGAACAACGGATGAGGGGGGGGCATAGAAGAAGGGGTTACGCCTGAAGGGAGAGAAAAAAAGGCGAGACAAGGCAATAATGAGGGAAATCCGGAAGGAGTTGCCGAACTATACAAATCGCCAAGATCCGCAGAACAAATTAATCATATTCACTCTTGTTTATTGAGCCCAGCTGGAGGATCTAGGGGAAAAAATCTAAAGAAGTAAACGTTACACAAAAGACTCCTAAGGAAGGGAAGTGAGGTTTAGGAAGATGTCCGTCGCATCAAAGAACGTGGTTGTGAGCGACTGCCAGGGAAATCGCGAAAAGGAAAGTGTTGCCGAGACAACTTTCGCGGAACTTTTGGAAGGAAAGACTTGGCGCGTAAGGGGAGGAACCTAAGTGTTGATCACGCTTGGGAAAAAAAAGAACGTCGTCACAGCACGAGGTTGCGCGGGACGGCTGGGGATGGCAGGTCAGTCACAAAAAGCTCTGACGACGGGAATTCGTAAAAAAAGGTCCATGAAAGAAAAGATCCTGGCTAAGGGGGAACGGAAGAGGAAGGAGGGTCCATGGCCTTGAAAAAGGGAAAGGCGCTCAGTCCATGCTCGATTGTTTTCGACCAATAACAAGTTCCCTGGGAAGGGAACGCGAAGGAAAAGACCCCCAAGAGGATGGCGACGAAAAAAACTTCCACAGAGAGATGGCCGAATTTCCGTTGAAAGAAAAAGAGACGTCCACGGGGGGGAGGAATAAGGACTACAGAAGGACGGGGGGGGGGAATTGGTAAAAGAACGCAGGGGGGGGGAGCACGGGGCGAAGGGTCAAATGCCAAAGAGGGACTCAAACTTCACTTAACAGTCGGGGAAAGGAAGCTTGCGGAGGATTCCGGCTCAAGTCAGTTGGGGGAAAGGGGGGGGGGTTGCCGCAGAGGTCCTTGTCTCAGAAAAATCAGTCAAGGGTTGTCCTATGAAACAGGGGGAATGTCCAGAAAAGAGTAATCCCGGGTAGTGCTAAAAAGAAAAATGCGTCCTTCAGAAGTCAAGGATATCATTAAGACATCTTCGCCGACGGGAATACCTACCACTCCTTGAAGGGGGGAAGAAAAAACTTTACATGGAGGCCGTGCTGCATAAATAAAAAAAAAAACTTAGGAGGAGGAGGATGGAGGGCATCACGCTGCAGCCCAGAGGGTAAGGAGGGAAAAGAGTCTCAATATGTAAGAGGGGGCCTCCCTATCATGAGGAATCCGCATCTTAGTCAGGAAAAAAGCACGTTCGGTTTTCTCATGAAAATCTGTCAGAGAAAAAAAAGCTAGAGAGCCTGAAAAAAAGGAGACCCGTGATAAGAAAAAAAAGAAAACTTCCTGTGAGTAAAAAAAAGTCCCTTAACAGGGAAGAAAACTCAAACGTCATTTGGAACGGCAAAAAACTTCCAATTCTCCGGGGGCCAAAGAAAAAAGGCTGGCAGAGGGCGAAAAAGCAACCCTGCTTCAATCCAAGAAGCAAAGTTATTCAAATTCCATCCGAGGGGGTCAGAAAAGACTCTGGTGAAAATCACAAAAAGGGAAAAAGCTTTCGTAAGCGCTGGAGAAAGAAGGAAAAAAGTCATGAACTCTGCCGGAAGAAACCATCGAGCGGCCATTAAAGAAGAGGAGTAAAGCAGACTTCACCGGGAAAAAGACTAGCAGCGGAAGGGAGAACGTTCCAGAGGAAAAAAGGCGCGCTGCGTTAGAAAGATAAGGGGGAGGGCTTTACAGGAGCGTGAGAGCGTGAAAAGGACGGGACCGATGCAAGGGGTTTTTTTTGGGTGGGGTCGGCCACCGAAGGGTCCGAGGATGCCGAAAAGGAACCAACTGTGGGGGGGAAAAAAGGGGGAGGGGGAAGAAAGGGACTTTCCGTGGGGGAAGGGGGAAACCACCGATCTTCGCAGAAGGGAAAAGGTTCGAAAGAAAAAGACCGCAAAAAAGGGACATTCCCGGAACGAAAGGAATTTCATGAGAAACCACCATCAAGGAGACCCGGACTGAAAAAGGAAAAAAAGAACCTAAAAGAAAATCTTCATGGGAAAAGAAAAAAGAAAAATCTAACTGAAGGGACGCCTAGTAGTAAAACGCTTCGAAAGGAGGTCCATGGCCGTACTAGAAAAGGGCTATGAAAGAGGTCCAATCGTGGGAAGGGGGGACCCGCTATTCACGACGAAATCAGCACTGCTGAAGAGTCCAAAGGGACCTTGAGCGCAGGGGTTCTTCATCTAAACCACCACACAACGGAAAGAGCTATATTGGTAGGTGGAGAAGGGACTTTCATGCCCTCGACAGGCGATCGAGAGGGTTCAGGAAGAGGGGGTTCGAGTAGGAGGCTCCCGAACTCGCCCAGGACTCCATAAGGGCGTTGAAATTTCGGAGCGCAAAAGGAAAATGCCTTGAGATCGGGGGGAGGGGGGGCTGAAGTCGTACCTTTCATCGGAAAAGAAGGACCTCAGAAGGTTCTTGAAAAAGGGAGTCGCGAAGGAGAGGTTGTCGGAGGAAGGGGGGGGGAACTGGCGGGCTCAGTCGCTCCCTTCTCAAAGGGGGGGGAGGAGGACACGCTTTAAAGAAAAGTTTGAGGAGAAAAAGAAGCAATCAGAAAATGTCCTGTCCTGGAACCAGCTGGGAAACCAAAAAGGCTTCCCATCAAGAAAAAGAAACTGCGGGAGGTAAAACTTTCCCTTACCAAGAAAATCTGCCCAAGTGGTAAGTAAATCTTTTGCAGAAAACTTTCGTAGACGATAACCAGCCTAAAAAAAAAGACCGGCGGCGAAAAAAGGTGGTCTCTATTGAAGACTGTAAGTTAAGCCGTGCGCCTTGAAAAACATGAGGTGGGACACTATCGTAGATATAGGGGAAAGACCGGAAGAAAAAAGGGGGGCCAGTCGCGGCAGAAAAACCTTAAAAAAGGATGCTTCCACCCAGGGCGGGAAGGGGAGAGGACTTTTGCCGGCGAAAGGAAAATTTCATTGAGGACCGGGGAAAAGGGAAAGGGTTGAATTTAAAAAAGATCAAAGAGGGGCCCGTCGGGAGGAAGAGGAAAGGGGACCGCAACAGGGAACTCACAGGGCACTTCCTGGCAGGAGAGGAAGAAAACATGGTGGCAAACCAAGTCGGCCCTTGTCTCGTCGACAACGGGGTTGTCTAGCGGGACGGGAAGGGGTCGCAGGAGAAAAGACCAAAGAAGTACTTCGGACTTCCGACGGAAGAGAAGATCGTCATAACAGAGTGGGAGAAACGCCTTCCATTCACGGTCCGTTGGAAGCGGATCTGTAGAAAGAAGCATCTCAGAAGCTTAGGGAGGGGGAAAAGGGAGGTCAGCAAGGACCGTGACAATGGGATGTCTCGGAAGGAAGGGAGAGGACCTCCCTAGAATTTCGAAAGCTGCGCAATTTCAAGAGGAAAAGGACGGGTGATTCGCCGGGAGGTAGACCCCTATACTGGTCTCGCGGGGGGGGAAATCGCAGCTGGAGAACATCATCGGACAAAAAGAGACCGTTGAGGGTGAAAAAAAAACCAAAGACTCGTCCTCCAGAAGTAAGGTTGCAGGTCCAGGCCTTTAGGGGGGAGCCACTTAAGGGCTCCGAAAAAAGCCCTGCGAAAAATCCATTCACCTCCAAACAAAGGAGGTAATCCAATGAAGTAGAAAATCCCTCAAAAGGAAGACTTCAGTCGACAAGAAGAAGCCAATGTAAAAAATGAAAAAAATCTAGGCAAAAAAAAAATTCACCAGCTGACGGAAAGAGGGAAGGTCGAAAAAACATAGGGAAAAAAAAACGAGCGACTGATGAGGGGGAAGAACACGAACTACAAGGGAAAAACTGGACTGGGAAAAAAAAAGTCGCTCTTTCTAAGGGCAATGAAGCAACCTTGGTCAGGAAAGGGCACCCCGGTCTGACGAGCTTCCCAGAAGAAAACTTATAAAAGGGGGGTCCAAAAGACAAAGGGTCGAATTCGGAAAATCCTCCTCATCAAGGGAAAAAGTCAACAGAGGAAGCAGCAACTCCAAGGGATTGGAAGTCATCTCCGCCACCGAGGGGAAAAAATTATCGCCAGGAAAAAAAGGGGGACTCGAAGGGACCGGGCCAAGTCATGGAAAAAGTTCCCTGGAGTGAAAAGAGTGATCCTCAAAAAAGATCGGCGCCAAGACTCAAGAAAGGTCGAGAAAAGGAGAAAAGGGATACAGGTCCGAGGAAGGAAGTCCAAGAAAACACTGAGAGAGGGACGAGAACGCACAATTCATTACTAGGACTTGGGGAAATGGAAGGAAGCCTCAAAAAATCTTCTAGTGACCACGCCGAGGAAAAGTCCGAGGACGATGTCGGCACGGATTTTCGAAGGAGCAGGAGGGGTCCTCGAATAAGGGGAACCCCCACCACGGAGGAATGGAATCTCGGAAAAAATTTTGTAAAAACGCAAGACCTAAAAAGGGGGGTCGGCTCAAGGCGTTCAAGGTCGTACCATCTATAGTCGAAACTATGCGGTTGCGCAAAAGTTCAAAGCAAAAAGGATTACAGCTCCATAAGGAAAGTTCGAAAGCTCCTTCGTGAGGGTCTAACGAAGGGTCAAGAACATTAAAATCGGCGCAGCTGCTCAAAGGGGGGTCGTCAGAGGGAGGGGCGGAGGGGGAGAGAATACAGTGCCACAGGCACTGCATGTAAGACCTTCGCAAGGGGGGAGAAGCCCCTAGTAAGGGGGGGGGCAGAAGGATTTGGAGAAAGAAATCACTTGGGGGAAAAAGGCTTCTAAAAAAAAAAAAGCCCTGGGGGGAACACTTCCATGAAAAAAAAAAAAAAAGAATGCGGATGAAAAAAAAAAGGCTTTCTTGGAAGGGGAGGGGGAATCTACGGTTCCAAAGAGAAAGGATCTTGTTCAGTCGTACTCCGGGGAGTTACGTAAAGCTCCACGAAGGGGAAGGGACTGAGTCGGGAAAAAAAGACCCACCGGAAGTCCCTTACTTTTAAGAGGGATTTAGGGGAAAAATCTTCGATATGGACAGCAGGGGGGGGGGTCAGACCGGGAGCGTGCCGAAATTAAGAGGCATGCGAAATATAAACACTCCCTGGCCCCTGTTCTGAAAGAACCAAACATAGATTCGGGAACATGGGCAGCGGGGGATGGAATTTGGACCAACGCGGGAAAAAAGTGTTATGAAAGGGGGGGTGTGGGGGGGGGGGGGGGGGTTTGGGGGGGGGGGGGTTGGGGGGGGGGGGGGGGGGGGGGGGTTTGGTGGGGGGGGTGTGGGGTGGGAAAGACACTCAGGAAGTCTCCTTCACATTTGGCCGAGAAAAGAGTAACGGTCAAAAAAGGCTTCCTGCTCTTCTTGATGGCGGAATCCGTCAGAATTTAGAAGCGAAGTTCGATCCGGGGGGGGGGAGGCCTAACCAGCTATGGCGAGGGGGGGGAGAAAGAAGTCTCGAGGGAAGATAGTGTCCAGAAAAGCCCGATGCGGAATGATCGGATGCCGAAAAAGGATGAAAATGCACTTTAGATGTCAGAAAGGAAGAAGGAGATGATGTAGTAAAATAAAGAGAAATGTCCTCCGCGGAAAGTCCGCGAAAGACCGTGCAGGGTCGTTCGGGGGGGTTCTGAATGAGAAAAGATCCATTGAAAAGCCTCTCTTCAGTGGGAAAAGAAAGAAGGTCGTTGTCGGAGGGAAAAGCCTCCCCTGAGAACCCTATCTGGCGAAGGACATTGGGGAGCAATCAGCAAACACCTTGAGAGGGAAAAGGAATACATCAGTGAAATGCCCTCCCAGCCGTCCAACCTGTTCGGGAAGTTAAGGGCGCCTGTTTGCGGCCTAGCTGGAGAAGCGCCGGGAAGCAAAAAAACTGCGAGAAAGTCATCAAAACCGGAAGGGAAAGTTGCCCGAGGAACCTCGTCATCGGGAAGGCTGCAAGCTTATGGCCAGGTCACAAGCCAATGTTGAACGTGCAGAATGCAGAAAACTTTCTGAACATTCCCGAATATAAAAGGGATTTCACCGAACCGGAAACCCCCGGGAAAAAAAAAATTGATAAACTACGAACAAAGGTACAGGGGTGTGACCGACTTTCGGAAATCTCGGAGGGGGCATTTGAAAATTACGAAAACTTCGCGCAGCTCGTGGTCAAGCCTTCAATCAGGAAAAGTCCGGGTGAAGCCAGACAGAAAAGGAAAAAAAAGAAGGGGATAAGGAGAGAATTTTTCCGGGGTCACCAAAAACGCCCGCTAACATGGAAAACGCCACTGATTGAGAAAAAAAAAGGAAACACCGAGCGTAAAAAAATGATCAGGCCAGTCGTGGCGCCAGAAGAGAAGTCCCAGGGGATTGAACTCTTCCACACAGGGACTCCTTTCGACTCAATTCGGAAAGTCGAGGTCGAGCAATATAAAGAGGAAAGGAAAGGGAACCTCCGAGGAAGCACTAGGGAAAATTTCCAAAGGGGACGGTCGGGGGGCTTTTCTAAGAGAAAGCTACGCCAACCATTGAGAAAAACTCGATGGGGGAAAACCTGAAAAAAAAAAACTCAGGGAGGGGGTATCGGCGTTCTTAAGAAACTGATCTAACATCTCAAAAAAGGGGGAGGAGTTAGGGTAGGGGATATGAGCCGATCTAAAAAAAACTCAGGAAGTCATGAGGCAAAAAGGGCAGGAATTTCTTGACGTAAAGGGGGGGGGAGTAACGACAGCCAGCGGTTTCGGCCAAGGGAGATCCTCAAAGGAAAAAAAAATGTGCGGGACTCTCAGGGGGGGGGGGAGACACTTTATTCGCGTGAACGGGACCTGGATCGAGAAAAGGCAGGACGACACCGAAGTCTCAGGGGAGTCTGGGGGCGTATATTGATGCGCTACCGATGTTGGTTGTAAGTGCTGACACAAAGAGCCGTTCTCCTGCGAACTATCGGCTGAGCGGCCCGGCGAGGAAAAAAAGGCTACTGGAAGAATCGTTAAACTTGGCGAAGTCCTCTTGTTGAAGAAGAACCCCTGCGATAAAAGAACTCCTGATGAAAGGGAAAAAGGTGATGTAATAGGAGGCGTTCAAGTAACACAAGGAAAGGAGAAGTACCAAACTCTGGGGGACTCGACGCCAGAGGTCCTTCAAGGAAATGTCCAGGACGGGGCAAAAAAAAGGCCGATCGGGGAAAAAGGGTCGTCGCCCAAAGGGACTTCCAGGAAGGGAGGAATGACAAGAAGACTTCGATAAAAGTCTGCCAGAAGAGGGAAGGAACTTTTTAAACGCAAAGAAAACAGTGGCCCGATGGACCGAAGCACCCCTTGCCTCTGGGGGAGCGTTGTAACGAACGGCTTGGGAGGGGGAAAAACCTTTTCTTGGGAAATGATGGAATCGGAATGGGGCCGCAGGGAGCGAAGGCCGGCAAAAGGGGAAGGAAAGGGACCCACAGTCGAAGAAATGGCGAAGGACAGTGCTAAAACTTCATGGGAGACTTTAGGCCCGGGGTCAAACCGCGGTCAGAGACCCGGGGGGGCGCGCGAACACGAAAAAGGGTCGCCAAAGGAGAAAACGAACTCATAGTCAAAAGGAGAATGCGGACGATCGAACCCAGGGCAGAAAAAAAAGGGGGGAAGCCGACCTTGGGGGGGGGAATTCCCATTGAAGTGAAGGAAAAAAAAAACTTGAGGCAGAAA
>Ga0179593_1552216_pt1 | contig 22922 bp, 29 predicted proteins | sample CZODoug2_1_08_16_FD_185931 | JGI IMG/M metagenome (GOLD analysis project Ga0179593, IMG submission 185931) | Vadose zone soil fungal communities from Angelo Coast Range Reserve, California, USA - CZODoug2_1_08_16fungal (PacBio error correction) | ecosystem: Environmental > Terrestrial > Soil >...
AGAAAGTGGGAAAAAAAAGGAGAGATAAGGGGAAGAAAGGAAAGAAGAAAAAAACAAAAAAGGCGAGGGGGCGAGACTGGTGAACGATGAGAACAAAAAAAGAAGCATAAAAAAGAACCCAGAGAAGGGCGTCGCCGAGGAAAAAAAGTCCCGGTGTTCTGCAAGAAGAAAGGGCCACCGATGATCGAGCGGGGGTTTGGGGCGGGGAAGGGGCGGCTCTAAGCTGCTCGGGGCATCGGTGACCCGTTTGGGGACCGTAGAAAAAACGTAACTAAGGAAGAAGGAGGCCCTCTATGAGATGTGGTGGAAAAAAAACCAACTCGCCGAGCTGAAGGGGAGGCTTCGAAGACGCGAAAAAAGGAGGCCTAACACGTAGAGGGCCGGCGCGGGGAAAAGGGTCGACAGGTAACGGACCCGACATGCCATAAGGCCTGTCCCAGCTAAAAAAAGGCGTTATGCCCTGAGGTTTGAGGCTGAAACAGCGTGGGGCTCAAATCGGGAAAGTACTTGTAGAGAGAAAGGAGGAGGCATACAGCACGAAACGGGGAAAAGAAGGGGGGACGTGTCTTGTGGTTCTTTTATGCAGGGGGAAATTCTCATTCTGTTCAGAAAAGTTGAGAAAAAAAAAAGGAAATTGTCCATCGGGTCCCCGGGAGGGGGGTCGTCCAATGTAAGGCGGGGAAGGTTCTTTAACGAAGGGGAGGACTTTCGCGTCGTACCGAAAGACAAAAGGCCTTGGGCGTTGTGGAAAGTCTGACCCTCACGGGGGAAAGCCCACGGTTGGCCCACGAAAGGAAAGGGGGGAAGGCTGCTTAAAAAGACAAAAGGAGAAGATCCTCCCTCATCACCCCCCCCCCGGGAGAAACCCTTTCTATCTTCGGGAAGGGGGGGGCGTCGACGGGCTGGGGAGTGCGGGGACTGACCAAGCGCCGCATCATAGGGGGAAAAAAGCCCCAACGTCCAGCACGGCTGTGCTGGTGGTTGGCAAACCCATTGGAAGGAAAAAACGTTCTGAACTGATGAAGGGAGACCTGCAAAAGGGGCTTCTCCCTCTTTGCAGAAAAGTTTTCCCCCTCTCTGAAGGGGGGTCCTTGGGGGGCGAACTTTTTCTCTTAGGGGAGTTCACTACTGAGGAAGGGCTCTGACCTCGAAAGAAAGGTAGCGACTAAAAAAAGCAAGAAAGGGGGAGATTAAAAGATAGAGATGAAAAGGTTTCGTGTCATCTCCAGGATAGAAAAAAAAAGGAAACTTGCAAGAAAAAAGGCTTCCCGCACAATCGCGCGTCGGAAAAAAAACGTGCATGGGCAGGCGGTCGAAAGGCGGGAAAACCCCGTCGATGTCGCGAGAAGAACGTTGGCGCTGAAAAGGAACTCCGACCAGCGTGGCCAAAAAAAAGCCAAAGGTTACGCATCAGCAGAGGGGAAAATGTGCGCTGCTTGGGAAAAGAGGCCCGCAACGACAAATGAAAGAAGTCGCCGCTTTTTCTGTCGGGAAAATTTTTCCTCTTACAATTTTTTTTTCTGGGCTGATCGGAAAGCGAAGAAAATGCCCCGGTGTCGCAAGCCTGCGCAACCTGAAAAACTGTAGATTACAAAAAGGGGTCTGGGTCCGGACGCACCTGGGGGGGGGGGGGGGGAGCGCAAGGGGAGTGGGCAAAAAGAAGCTCGAAGAAGGACCTGAAGGGGACACCGTTCGGGAAACTGTGGAACCGGAAAAACACTGCCAAATGGCGCCCGCGGCCTAACAAGCGGCTTTTGCGGCACGACAAAAGGAAGGGGGCTGGGGGGGGAGGAGGACACTCCATGCAAGAAAACTCTACTGTCCGGAAGGAAAAAAAACCTGCGCCACTGCGGGAACCGAGGCCGTTTGTGAGACCCCAAAAGGGCCAGGCGTGGCCACCGCGAAAGAAAAATGGGCGCCCCGTCGGGGAAGGGGGGGAAAAAACTGAAACCCAAGAAAAGAGCGTGTTCGCCTCGAAGGGGAATCCCGCGTCCGAAGCCAAAAAGGGAAGGGAACAGAAGCTCGGCGAAAGGAAAAAAAGATGCGAAAGGGCAAGAGGTCGCGTTCACCGAGTGGCCGAGGGAGGTGGCATCCACCCAACGGGTACAAAAAGTAAGCGGAAAACGAAAGTCCAACCTCGAAGCTAAGAGCTCTCGAAGCGCCTCGAAGGGAAGCTTCACTTGTCCTAAAGACTCCTCTAGTTCTCGGCGAAGAGGTGGTTCTGAAAAAGTCCTTCCTATACGTGAGAGCCCTCTATTGGGGGGGATCTTTCGTCACGAAGCAGAGGGAAGGAAGAACCTGAACTTTCCTCAGGACCACTCATTCTTCCCTACTTTTGTACCGTTTTCCCGGCTGGCAAGGAAGGAAGCTGGAAAAAAAAAAAAAAGCCTGTTTGGCGGTGAAAATCCACCTCACGGGGGGCTAGTCCTCCTAAAAAACTCTGAAAGACAGGAAGTTTCTCCACACCCAAAGGGGCCTCTATGGCGAAGGGAGCTGCTAACGCCGAGGGAAAGGGTTCTCCGACTACAGGGGTACTCCTCGGCCGGGGGGGTCGTGCACTCTTGGACGCAAAAAGAGGTAGGGAAAAAAAAAGAGCACCTTGGTCGAGGCCTGGCAAACGGGCGATGCCAACAGGGTGCCTTGATACCCCTAAGCGCTGGGAGAAAAAGGGCGTGCCGCCTTTCGAACCTGAGACGGACGCAGGGGCAGGTGTTTCTTGCTAGGATGAAAAGAGCTGATCCTGATCGGGGAAGCGAGGTGCAGGAAGCAAATCGAAGGAAGAAATCGATGCCGTGCAAAAAGGCCGACGAAAAGACGCAGACTTGTAGGAGTGGAAAAAAGGAAGGGATCTCCAAAAAAGGCGACTCGGTTACAGAGGGGGGGGCGGGTTGGAGCACTTCGGGAAGCAGAATGAGCGTGGTTCGCCGCGGCACCCTCACGCGCGGGGCAACAAGGGGAATGACCTTCAGCCGGAGAAGACTGAGGAGGGGGAAAAAAAAAACACACGGAGGCTGAGGAAAGGAGGCGATTCGCTCATGGCTCGGAAGGGCCGTTGCTCGGCTGAAAAAAAAGGGGACCGTGAAGCCAAGCTGCGGTGCGGCAAAGAAACCGCGGCCCGCGGGGGGAAGAAAGCGTCTGGTACTTGAAGCAGAAAAAAGGAAAGCGCCGCCGAGCCACCAGCCTGGGGAAAAGGCCACCCGGAGTATGAAAGAAAGTCCTTTCCTCTGAACCACTAAAACCACCGGAAGAAATCAAGCAAGGGGGACACATCTGGCACCAAATCATAGATCACTCGGGAAAGAACAAGAAAAAGGAAACATCCCCGCCCCGGGCCAGGAAAGAAAAAGTGAACGGGGAAGAGGGAACCGGTCCGCGCCAGCGCTTTGACGGGACAGGACTTGGCGCCAGAGGGCTCCGTTTGCATCAAAGGTACAAAACGAGGAAAACCTGTTGGGGAAATCCTCTAAGCTCGGGAAAAGTAAACGACCGATGCTGGCGCCGATGCGTAAAAGGGCCGCGCATGAGAAAACGAAAGGAGGTCTTAAGGGGCGTGGCCGGGAAAAAACGGAGCGGGCATCACCCCAAGGAACCTTTCTCGGCGAAGGGGGTTTCTCCTATGGCACAGAGGGACAGGGGGGGAAGATTTTTCCTTGGACTTTCCCTCCTCAAAAAAAAATATCAAAAAAGAAGGTGCTCTCGTCCCAAGGGGAATTTCTTTTGTCCACTAAAAGGGGGGAAACTCGGAAAAAGGAGAGGAAAAAGGAAAACGTCGTGCGCCAAAAAAAAGCCTTTTCCAAGGAAAAAAAAAAAGGTTTCTCATTCTGCTCCAGGGAGGGGAACTTGAGAAGAAAAGGAAGTTCCACCACCAAAAACCCCGCACTTCGTCTTCGAACTTAGGGAAAAAGAAGCGAGCACCTTTCTTGGTCTAAAAAAGGGGGTGAGAAAAAGGTCTTTCTTCCGGTTTCGGAGAAAAGGAGGCAAAAAACCCGAGGTCCTGTTCGCGGTGGAGGCAGCGGGAAAAATCGAAGGGAAGTGGGTTGCCAACCGTAGCGAAAAAAAAGTCCTCGGGGGGAGGGCGCCCTCGTGGAGTATTTGGTTGGTAGAAAAAAACGGGGAGCTGGAAAAGGCAAAAGGCGACCCCTCCTCCATGTCCCAAGGGTCGATACGCCGGCGGGCAGAAACTCAGAAGAAGGAAGGCCGACCGTGCTGTGGCCAGACCGGTGGTGGTCTCCACAAGTGCCCGTGCCCGGAGGAGAAAAAAAAAAAACGGGACCCAGGTCAACAAAAGGTAGATGCTTTATTTAGAGTTGTCAATCTGGGGGGTAAAAATCGAAGAGAAAGTGAAAAGGTCTTGCCCAACAGCCAGGGTAGGTGCCTGCGGCAACCTTGTTGGACGTACACGTGGAAAGAAACTACGGTGTAATCGTTGCCAGGTCAGGGGTCGCCTGGGGAGGGGGTATTTTCTTTGGCGCTCCTGAAAAACCGAGCGGCCGTTAACCGGTCCGGGACGTCGGAAGCAGTTTATTAAAAAAAGGCGGAAAAGGGAACGGGGCGTGGCTACATTTTTTGAGGGGGGACTGCTCTCCTTAAGGGGACTCCTAAGAGAAACCCACCCCACGGAATTTTACCAGGGGAGGGGAACCTACCAACTGGGGCTGGTAGGCGAGGAGGGTCAAATTCTTTCCTATGGAAAGCCTCTCATCAAGAGGAACACCTCCCCTTTTATGAACCTGGGGGGGGGTTTTCCACTCTTGGGGGAAAGAAGAAACTTTCCGCGGGCAGAATTCTTAACTCATAAAACATGTACGAGGCCATCACCCTTTCTCCCCGAAAGTCACTTTTACAAAGAAAGAGAGGGGGGGGTTTTTCTTCTTTTTGAGGAGACTGTCGAGAAACAGGGGAAGCCCTTTCTTGAGGGAGTCTCCTCTCTAGAAAGGAAGGCCTTCTAACCTTTTTAAAGGGCGATCCAGAAGAAAAAAGGAGGGGGGAAGAAATTTTCGAACCGCGTTAGCCAGGGAAAAAACATGGTGCTGACGGCGAACGGGGGGAAAAACCAAAGGGAGTGTTCACACCGTTCATCGGTCGACGCGGGGGAAAAAAAATATTGAGCCACGGGTTCATAAAGTTGGCGCAACAGCCGACCAGCGTGGGGGGCACCCAAACATAGGGGACGGAAAGCCCTCAAAAGGAAAATGGTCATTGCAAAAAAATAGAAAGGGGGGACAATGGAATCTCTCCTCCCCATAATATCTAAGGGGAGAAACTCTTCCTGGTGTGAAAGGGGGGAAAAGTTCTTTCCTACTCCATTAGGTATCCTCCCAAATGAAGTAAACCTCGTTTCTTAGTGGTGGGAAGGCGAAACGTCATCACCACTGGGGGAGGATTCCACAACGACAAGGGAAACGCTCCGGGGTCGGGAAAAAGGGGCCACGGGGGAGCAGGAAAGGGGGCTTCCAAGAAAACTCGAACCGGGAACCCTACTGAAATGGAGACAGGAAGGGGGATCTTTTTATCAGTCCACGCCCGGCGAGGCCTTTCGAACTACAAGGAGGTGAGAGGGAACTGTTCTTTGTCCCTATCTGTCCTGCGTACCCGGAAAAGGAAGGCCAGCTTACCTGTAATACAAACCTCTTCAGGACAAAAAGAAGCACGTTCCTCCGTCCGGGGGGGGGGGAAGGACGTAAAAAGGGGGGGGACTTTCTTCCCTTCGGGAAGAAACTTATTCTCCCCTCTAAAGGAAAAAAGAGATCTACGTGTTTCGCCAAAGGGGGATTCAGAGAAGGGCTTAGAATCTCCGGCGAGGGGGAGCCTATGACGACAACCACATCTCAAAAAAAGACGGAGGGCAGGAGGACGCCTCACTTTTGGCACACAAAAGGCCCATTACGTCTACTCGCAAAGAAGGGGGCTCGCCGCACAGGAACCAAAAAAAAAACCCAGATAGGGGGAAAGAAGATAAAAAAAATAAAGGCCATACCACCGGTCATTCTCACAAGGGAGGGAAGAGCCGCCTATTTTCGCTGCGACAGGAAAAAGAGGGGTTACCGGGACCGCAGCTGAAAAAGGGAACTGTGAGTAGCAAAGGGGGTTTACTTGGGGGGGAAGAAAAAACCGAGTGGACAAACGCCCCCGAAACGGCCGAGAACAAAGAAAGCTTTTTTGCCAAAAAGGAAAAAAGATCCTTCTGGTCAGGACGGGAGGAGACCTGTGAGGTACTCAAGAGGGAAGGGTGGTGTAGGAACAAACAAAGAAATTGTTTGCGGTTAAAACTGGCAAGAAAAAAAAAACGGCGAGTCCTCCTGACAGAGGCCCCCCCCTGAGAAACTCCGATCCCGGGAAGAAACACTGGGAGGGCTCTTCCATGGAGAAAAAATCTATTTCACCTGAAGAAGGCACCGTTTGGGAAGAAAAAAGGACTCTCTCTCTTGGGGATCGTGCACGAAAAAAAGTCTTTCTCTGAGAAAAAAAAACAGGTCTAGGGGAGCCTCCTTTCCTTGAAAAACGCTTCTTGTGGGGGGGAAAAAACTTCCTGGAAAGAAGAGAAGACCCGTCAGGTGCGTGCCGACCTGAGGGGAGGGGCCTCCTCCGATTGGTCGGCCGGGGAGAAGGGCAGGAGGGCGGTCAGCGACTGCACGAAAAGGTGCAGAATGAAGGGGAAAGGCTCTACTGCCGCCTGAGGGAACACCCTTTTTTTCTAGGAAAGGAAGAGGGATTTGGGAGGCCTACCGCCAGACGAAGGACTTCCGAGCCCGGGTGGCGGAGGAGGGAGGGGCTTTGTTGCGCGACGTCGGGGACGGGGTACGGGGGGGAAAGAGCCCCCCGACCATACTCTTTACGATTCGTCATCACCGCGGCCTGAGAAAGGAGGGGCACCGCAGCTTGGCCCGCACGAAAATGCACTGGAAGAAGTAAAGAGGAAAAGGACGAGCATTATCGCATCTAATGAGCAAATAAACGGGGGGAGGGGGGAAATGCCTCTCATTCGAATGCGCAAGAAGGGGGATGAAAGGTGGCCTGCTTACGTTCCATAAAACTTGTTCCCCTCGCGGGGGAAGGGGAAAGCCCGCGGCGACACCGCGGGAACTCTAGTGAGGGAAGGGACACCTAATTTCCCAACCTCGCCTCCGTCCCCTACGGGGGGAAAAAGACAAACCAGCCTGAACACAAAGAAAAAAAAATCTGTGGGGGTCCCCCTCGTCCGGGGGAAAAAGGGAAAGCATCGATACCACCCGGGAAAATCGGGCGCCTCGACTTGCCAGCTCACAGAAGAAGGAATCAGCTCGGGCAAGGAAAGGGAAAAAAAACACTGCGAGGGGGGGATAAAGGAAAAAGTGCCGTTGTCAGCGCCCCAGCGAACGGACGTTGCGGCCCAGAGGGGAAAAATTGGCATCGCCCGGCGAAAGGCAGGGGAAAAACAAAAGAAAGAACCGGGTCTTTCCGTCCTCGAAAAAGGGGCGTCCAGACGTGAATGCTTCATCAGCGGAGGCCGAGGCGTATCAAGGATCAGAAAAAGGGAAAAAGGGGCCCTCGAGGGGGGACGCGCCCATCGGCGGGACCCCGAAGTGGATGTTGCGGAGGATCGGAAACAGGCGAGTGTTCATAAGGAGCCTCGAAAGGGGTTGGATTCGGGGAGAAAAAAAAGCCCACATCTGATGACAAGGGGGACCTCACAAAAAGAGGGCCAAGGGGGGGGGGGGGGGGGGGGGGGGGGGGGGGGGGGGGGGGGGGGGGAAAGAAAAGGGAATAACGGTAATCTTCGGGGGGCATCCTTGCGAAAAGGAAAAGACTCCGGAAAAAATTAGAAAAAACCACATCTGCTTGTCGCAAACTCCATCCACCACCAGGCGCCAGCACGGAAAAGGGGACTAGCGGAAAGGGGAGTCGCCTGCTACCAAGGCAAACCGTGGAGAAAAAAAGTCTGGCAGTGAAGGGCCGCACCCCGATGATCGAGGGGCTGTCCGGGCGAAGAGGGGGGGGAGGCGCGTCGACGGGGCGTGAAGGGGGGAGGCTATCTTTCCAGCACGTCCGGAGGGGTGGCGCCCCTCGTGGAAAGGGCTAGATCAGGGAGGGGAGGATTTCTTCTTACGCGAGGAAACCTTCTGTAGTCGCACGGGGGGGAAAAAAGAGACGCCTTCGCACGGGGAAGCGGGAAAAAAAGAGGGGGAAAAAAAATTCCTACTCTCTTTTCCAGCTTACCTTTTGGTGAGAAATGCTAGGAGAAAACTTCCTCATTTTGCGGAAAAAAAGGCCGGTCAAACCAGCTGGATGTGAAGGGAAGGGGGGACGACAAAAATAAAAGGATCGTGTCGTGTTCGGGGTTAGGTCCCGGTATGAAAAACAGGGGAGTTCCGGGGAAGGAGCGTGAAAGGAAACGGTGTCCACAAGGCGTCCAGGCGGAATTTAAAGGAGAAAAAAAACGTGCGAAAAGGGAGAACCGGGGGGCAAAAACAAGCACATCGGGTCTGTTGTGGCCGGCCCGAGGAAACCTACCCAGTGCGGGGGAGGGCAGGGGTGAAAAAAGACCACAAAGGGAAGAGTGCTCTTCTCCCTTGTGGAGGGAAGGGTATCGCCTACGAGAAGGCCCCTCCCTCTTAAAGAGAACCACCCCCACCGTAAGGAAAGAGTTACCACTACGTATATAGAAACACCTGGCGAGAGGCATTTCTCCACTTTTCTGGGAAAAATTACAAAATCGCTGGAGGGAACAACACCGGGAGGTTCCTTTCCTCAGAAACGCTGTGGAAGCAAAGAACGGAAAGAAAGTTCAGCTCCAACGGCGGGAAAAATCGACGCGGAAAGCCGCACCCGGCGAAAAAAAAAAAAGCTGCCCAGCACGCGAAAGGTGGGGAAGGGGGGGGCGCCGTCAAAAGGATTTCGTCACTTGCAAAAAGAAAAAAAATCACCTGGCGCTGGCTGGGATGAAGCTCAACACCAACACCTGAGTGAAGAATAGAACAGGTTCGCGGGCCAAAAGGGGGCACGGAGAGCCAGTAACGCAAGGGACCACTCCGAACACCAACGTGGGGGTCACCCCTTCATGGGGGAAGACGTTGGCGAGGGTCTAAGCGGAGTAGCAGTTCAGAAAGTGAAAAGGGTGGCCGCCGACCAAAGAAAAAAAAAAGGAGGGCAAAAAAAAAGAAGAAGGGGAAAAGTCGATGATGCGCGCTGGAAAGCAACGTGGCGCCCCAAAAGTCGCCTCCGATCGCCGCCCAAAGGAAAAGAAGGATCGCCCCAGAAAGGTGCTGAAAAGGGAAAGGCGAAGAAAAAAAACAAAAAGTACCCCTGGGCTTCCGTTCGGAGCCTGCGCAACCGGGGGGAAAACCCTTTGGGGAGGGGGAAACAACTCCCTTACCGGGGGGCTTTTTCCTTTACAAAAAAGAAATAAAAGAAAAGGATCTCCCATTACCTACCTTCAAGAGAGAAACTCTCTTTTTTACCCAGGGGGGGGGCTTTAACATTTAATTTCGAAAAAAAACAAACTTCCACCCCTCACAGGAGGGAGGGGGGCTCCCCGAAAAAGAACTGAAAATGTTGCTTCATGTGAAAAAGACGATCCTTACTGTCTGGGGGGGGGTGTCTGTCCTGCTGACACAGAAAAACAAAAAAATCTGAAAAGGAGGAATGTACTACCTTCTCACATGAAAAGCCCAACACCTGTTCCACAGGAAAAAATTTTTTTCACTTAAGAAAAAGGGGATGGGAGGGGTCGGGGAAAATCCCTTTACCTGTTTCTACGAGCCGTCGTCTTCGTACCACTCGAGAAGGAAGGACGGGACATTGAGGGGAGGTCAAAAAAAGAAGGTCAGAATCTCGAAGAAAAATATGACGACAACCACATCGAAGGCGACAACCGACGTAAAGCGTCGGAGGAAAAAACACCCAACGTTTCACAGGACTTCGACTCGCTCTACGAAAGGGAGACGTGCAACGCGAACAGCCAAAAGATCAAGAAGGGGGAAAAACTCTTGAATGCGCAAAAAATCCCTCGGAGAGGGGGCAGCTTCTACCAAGAAAAATGGAAAAAACGGAACAGGTTGGGTGGTCGACGTCCAAGAGGAATGTCTCAACGCCCGGGAAGCCGAAAAGGTTACACCTCGAGAGCCGCCTCTAACCCTAAAGGACGCTGAACCAAGAGGTCAAAAGAGCTACATCTTCCCCTAAAGTCCAATTACTTGGAAAAAGGGACTCCTTTAGGTACTCAACGCGGTGGGGTTCAGGGGGGGGGGGAAGAACTGCCTAATCCAACCAAGAGACCTCAGGGGAGCTCCAACCGCCAGAAATTTGGGGCAACGTTTGTCCGCGAACAGGGTCCATGAACGGCAAAGGACGTCCCTCCCCTACGGCGGACAGGGGAGAAAAAAAATACATCAAAAAAAGGAAGGCCGTCTGGGGGGAATCGTAAGGACGCACGACCTGGGTCGAACAAAGGCCTATCACCTTTGTTCGGGAGACTTTCCGTGGGGGAGGAAAAGGGCAACGAGACCGGGGAAAACCAGGATGTAAACCCGGAACCTCTCTTGAAAGAAGCGTGCAGACCGGAAAAAGAGTGGGGTGGAAGGTTTTCTTCCCTGAGACAGTATGCTTGCAGCGGACTGCAAAAGGGAAGGAAAACTTCATCTGGGAAGGGGGGGGGGGGGGGGCGTGGGAAAAAAGTCTGGGGGAAGGGCCACCCTGGTTTTCATAAGGGGGGAAGTGTTTCTATTCCAAAAATACGTTGGTTCAGAAAGGAGTGGGCGGGGAGGGCTTTTTTCTCTACGGGAAGGGGTTGTCGGGTTGGAGTCACTTAGAGAAAAAAGTACCAGACGCTTTACGAGCAGGGGAAAGGCGCCGCGGCGCAAAAAAAAGAACGCGCGTGGAACAATGTTCCACGAGAAAAACCGGCACGCAGCCGCAGGGGAACGAAGGAAAAGGCATCTCTCTCAAACAAAAGGAGGAGGGAAGATTGCTCTCGGGAAAAGCTGCTGCGGGGGAAGGGCGAAATATTCTTGTGAACCGGAACGCTTTCTGGCCAAGCTTCTGTTGGGGGAAAGTCGTCCCGCGGGGGGATTCCTGAAAGTGGAAGAAAAAACCCCTCCAAGAAAAGTCCCTTCCTCCCCGGCCACAGCCCTGGGAAGAAGGAACTCGACAAAAAACATCTACTCTGCACCTTCTTGCTTAGTCCAGAGTCTTGTGCCTCGAACAAAAAGAATGGAGACAAAGGGGGGGACCAAACCCTCGAGCCTTTCTTCGCCTCTACTCGAAGGGGGGGGCAGTCCGAAAAAGACCGAACCGCTTGCCTCACCCTCGGAAAAAGGGTTAACGTTCGAGTCGGCACGCCCTGAAAAGGAACGGCCGGTCGGGGGGGGAAAAGGAAACAACGGGGGAAGGGGCCACGGCCAGCCTTTTATGGAGGTTCCGACCGGGGGGGTGTCGTCGGGCCGTCCCTCAAAAAACCTATCGAGTCGTTGCTTCCTACGTGAAGCAACGCGCCGAGCGTACAAAAAAAGCGCCAATTTAGGGGAAAAGGGAAAACCCGGGGGAGGAAAGGGGAGTCCGTTAAGGCCTCGCGCAAAAAAAGAGAGACCCGAGTGGATGTTGCGAAAAAAAGCCCTTGGCGGAGCAGGAAGGAGGCCGAAAAAAAAATGTTCGTGAGGGTGGAGGAAAAAAGCTAAAAGGGAAAAAAACTCTGCGATCGGTACCTCACCGGAGGCCTTGCGGGAAGCAGTGGGAGCTTCGCGGAAAGAAAAAATGACTCCAGTACCCGTACTCTCAAAGGGAAAAGCGGCGCGCCAGGCGGCGTAGAGGGGAAGAGCCGCGCGGCCAAGAAAAAAACTGAAAAGTCGACGCTGCGGGAAACCCGAAGAAGACAGAGGGGCTTCACCGTGCGAAAAAGGGACAGGCATGTTTCTTCGCGGGCAAAAACCGTGATCGAAGGGGAAGGGTGGAAGGCGTATATCTGTCTACAAAACCGTTGGGTGTTGAAAAAGGGAGGCGGCTATCGGGCCAGCAAGTAAAAAAGTCCCTCGATGGAGATGTGGGGGGGGGAAACTCGCCGAGCTTCCTTCGGAAAAAAAAGAAAGGAGGCTTAAAACAACTCCATGGGGAAGGGCGAACACGTATATCGAGTGGAGGCGCCGGGGGCAGACGGACCCGACGGGCCAGTCCGATCCTCTTTTGAAAGGAAAAAGGGTCTGGAAAGGGGCGTAGAAAGGTTTTTCCCTTTTTTGGAGCAACTTCCGGGCTTCCAGGTCACCAAGGGAGAAAATCAAAAATTGAAAGGGGAAGAAAGAAACTATCTCGTGCAAAAGCCACCGGATCTGTGGTCCGAAACCACCGCAGGGGGGAAAAGTCTCAATAAGTGCCTGTGGGGAAAAGAGACCACCTCTTCCATGTCAGAATTTGGAAGGGTTCCATTTCTGACCAGGGAAGGGGAGCCTCGTCCGTGTCGGGAGAACTGGCTCAAAGAAAAAAGAAAGGGGGGACAGAACGGTACCGTTAACCGGTTCCGGAAAGAAGCCGTCGTCGACAAGATTGAAAAGGGGGGAAAACCACTACGGAGACGGGGGGGTTCTCTACAGTGGTGCGCCAATAAGGAAAAGTGGGAGGAGAAAGGGAAAAGCCTTGGGGGGGGGGGAGATGGGGGGGGGGGGGGGGGGAACTATCATCCCCCCCCAAGAGGGAATTACAAAGTGGAGAGGCCTACCCCCGGAGGCTTCCTCATCCTGGGAGATTCTTTCCACTAAGAAAAAACAATGTGAGGGAAAAAGAAAAAAAATTTCCCAGAAAGGGGATTTTCCTTTCCGGGCCAAAAGGAGGGTTTTTTCCCCCGCTTATCTTTCCGAGGGGGTTTTCCCTCTTTCAGAAAGCAGACGTTCTTCCCTTCTCCTCTGTGATGGGTCTCCTCTCCTTTCTGAAGAAGCCAGAGAAGTCTTCCCATAGGAGGCTAAACGTTGGTGTTCGGGGGGAGGACGGCCGGGGAAAAAGGAGACCGCTGGGAAGCTCTCCCGCGCGAAAGAAAAGCGAACCTGTTCTAAAACTCAACACCAAAAAAATAAAGAGGAACATGGTTCGAAGAAAACGGAGATCCATAACAGGCCGAGCAACAGGGTGCTGAGAAAAAAAAAAAAAAAAAAAGTACTTCATGTGGCAGAGAGGCGCATGTCAAAATGTGCGGTCCAGTAGGCAGTGAAGGAAGGAGGGGCCACCACCATCCACAGCGAAAGGGCCGTAAAGGAAAAAGCAGCAGCTCGATTAAAAAGAAAGTGCGACATCGAAAAAAAAAGGGACTGCGTCCGCCTCCTAAAAGGAACGTAAGGAAAAGGGGAAAAAGGTGGTGTGTCTGATCCGAAGCCAACGCTTCCGTCGCAAAAAAGTAGCCGCCGTAACCCAAGGTGGTAAAAAGGGAGGCATCACTCACTGTGTTATTGGAAAAACGGACCGGTTCACGCCGCCAGGGAACCTTTCCGACGCTACCAAAAAGTCCAAAGAACCGGCGAAGCGAAGGAAAACTGTACGACCGGGACGTTAGTATGGGAAGGGCTTCCTTCAACGGAAAACCGCCAGAGGGCTCCCGCGTCCGAAAAAAAGGAGGGGGGGAGCAAATCCTTATTGCTGGCCGCGGAAGGCGGACACTCCATAAGGGCCAGCTCTACCTGGGAGGGCCTGAAAGTAATGGTGCCTCCTCAAGCACGGTCATACCGAAAAAAGGGTCCGCTGGGCCAGGGCGTGGAAGGAGAATGTAAGGGGAACAAGGGTTCGACCCTCTGAGGGAAAAAGTCTGACCACTCGATCGAAAGGGGGAGAAGACGGGTACATTGGAGGAGGCGGTCGGCAAAAGAAGAGTTGTGGAATGACTACAACCACATCTCCCCGGAAAAGGTTCACCGAGGACGTGTGGGGGAAAGGTGGCAAAAAAGAGACGCTCTCTAAGGCCCGGGACAACCGGAACAAAGAGGGGGGCGCCAAAAAAAAAAAAAGAAAAAATCGATAGGAAAAAGGACAACAACGGAGAATAAGGCGGCCGCGAGAGAACCAATAATGTTCTCGGGGTGACAAAGAGGATTCTGGCGCACGTTTGACCGGGCCGCGCAAAACCGAAGTGGGAAAGAAGCTAGGGCAGAGGAAAACTTTCCTCCTAAAAACTATTCTCTCCCACAAAAAAAAAAAAAGGGTGGTCCTTAAGCTCCCAAGGGTAAAACCCTCATTCCTCCTTTGATGTAATAGGGTGGTTCCTCTATCTTGTTCTGTCGGAGGAATCCAACCTCAAGGAGATGCCGGATGAAAAAAAGGCAACTCCCATGGGGGGCGATCCGGTGGTCGAAGGGGGTCCGCGAACACCATGGGAAAAACGTCCTCCCAGAAACTACGTGCGGCACTTTATAAAAAAAAAGGAAGATGCGCTTACGCCTCGATGCCCAAACGCTTGCTCTGCAAAGCTCCACCACCGGAGAGGGCGCTTCCGGGCAAGGGAGGGGCCACGGCCTGAGGGAAAAACGAGAATGTCTCCACGGAAGACTTCCAAAAAATTACCTCTTCATTGCGTGGAAAGATCGATTGAGAAGACGATGGGAAGGGTGACTTCATCTTGCTTTCTAGAGTGGTATCCTTATCGCCACCAGGAAAGCTTGCTTGTCGAGGAAAAGTTAGGGGGGGAAAACCAAATTGCTTTGTGTGTTCAGGAAAGGACGGTGCTTGCCGCGTAAAGGGGAGCAGGGGGAGCTACTTCGTTTAGGGGGGGGACGATTTTGTCGTGGGGGGGAGGGAATCTTCCCCGTACCAGACTCATGGGGGGAGGTAATCAGAGAAAGGGAGGCAAACGAAGAAGGACACCCTCTCGGGTAACAATTTAAAAACACTTATGGACCTTCAGCAGGGACGATAAAGAGAGTAAGAACACCAACACCAAACTTAAAAGAAAAATCTGCATGGATCTTCCTCCTCTTGCCAGGCAGTTGAAGTCTGAAAAAAAAATGGGGAACAGTCTTTGAACCTTGGGAAGGGGCCAAGCTGCGGTGGAAAGGTCCGCGGTATCACTGGGTAGTGGAAGAAAACCAGACAACCTCGCCGATTATCGCCACCAGCCCTGGAGAAAATCGACCCGCCGGAGAATCACAAACACCTGGGGGAAGGGTCCTCTGCCTTGGGAAGGCACGGCATCGAGACACCAGAGCCCCGAAAAGCGAGGAACCCTCTCTGCCAGCTCGGGCAAAGGGGATGCCCGCCTCCTGCAGCACATATCCACGCAAAAAAAAAAGGAACGGTCGAAGTCCGGCACGCCCGAAAAACGCGTCGGGGGCCGGGGGGTGAGAAAAAAGAAAGGCGTTGGTCAGGGGCCACTGGCCATGAAAGAAAAAAATCGCCCATCATGGGATGGGGGGCTTGGAAGGTCCTCGGTCGTGATAGGGGGGCAAGGGCTGCCTTCATCAACAGGAAAAAAGTTTATTCGATCACACAACCGAGGAAAGGAATTGTTCCAAAAAAGGGGGGAGTGATCCTTTCCTCTCAGGGGGGGCTCTTCCCCCGGTATGGGGGGGACAGCACCACGGAAGAATCTTCTCCCTTCGAGGAGAAAAAAGGGGGGAAAAGGAAAGGAAAAGGGGGCCTTCCTGGATGGAGGGGGGCGAAAGAAAGTTTCACTTGGGAGTAACTTCGCCCTTTTCGCTCCGGAAATCCCCCCCTCGGGGTGCGCGCAATCGGGAAGAGAGAAAAAGGGGATTACCTCACCGGAAAGGGTTGTCCACGGAGGGACCCAGGGACTAAGAAGGAAACACCCGGTTCGTGCAAAAAAGGGGGGAAAGGACTCGAGAAAGGTCAGGGCCATTCTTCAATATGAGAAAAGGTTCTTCTCCTCTCTGGCCGGGAGAAAGCCCGGGGGAAAGAAGTGAGAAAAACTTAGTGACGTAGTGCTCCCTAAGACTTCTCCTCTGTCTGTAAGAAAAAAGGACGAAATCTCAATCTTGAGGTAACTGACGGAGACCCTTCGGGCCTAGTTAGGGGGCTGCCTTCCCGTTGGTTGGGGGGAAAACGCCAGGGATCTCTATCGGGGGCGACCCCAGATCGGGGTCGCGGTTAGGACGGGAAGCGGCGTAGAGACGTCAATTGGCATCGGGGGGGGCCAACCGTAGGCGCGTAGACGCGGAACGAGGGGGCCCTCAAATGGTGGTTTGTCGTCTAAAAAAAGGAAGCTTACCAAACCAAAGGACATCAAAGGAGGATGGAAAAGACGCCTCCATGTCCCCAGAAAAAAAGAACAGAACACGTAAGATCGAAGGGGGAAAGGGGGGGGGTGGAAAAGGAGAACAGGTACTGACCCTATACAGGGGAAACCCATGCCGAAAAAAAGGAACAGGTGGTGGTCTCCACACCGAGCGGACCGGTTTGAGTCTGCCGGGGGAGGAGGGGAACAGGGGTCAAGGGAGAGCTGGATGTGAGGGTCAGGAACAGTACACAACAAAAGGGGGGGGAAAACAGCAAGGAAGAATTTCCGAAAGAAGGTCATGGGGAAGGTCGCAAGCATGGACGGGTTTTCCTTGGACCTTCCTCCCCAAGGCCCTGTTCACCCCCCTCACCAGTCCCCCATTCGGTCGGGGATTCTTCCCAGGGGGGAGAATCCTTTTTTCAATAAATCGACAGCGGGTCCGTTTTGTTTTTCTGCAAGTCAAATCTAACGGGTGGGAGGAACGGGCCCTCCCAAGAAACTTCCGTTAACCGGTAACAAAGAGGGACAGTGCTTGGGGTCTCATGCTTTACCCAAAGAAACAACCTTTTTAGATTTTTGCTGCTCGAGTCTCGGAAAAAGAGAAAGCCCTCTCCTCCCTCAAACAGTGTTCCGTTGAAAAGAAGACCTTCGAATAAAAAGCTTTCTTCTTCTCGGGGGCCTCCCCTTTGGAAATGGTCCTCGTTTCGGAAGAAAAAAAAAAATCATTAGGAAAGAAATTCTTTTCTCCCCCCAACTCCCTCCTGGGAGAAAAGATTGCTGCGAGGGAAAGGGAGGAGGGTGGTGGCCACGCTGGGACGGCTGCAACCCTGTCACGAAATAACAGCAAACGGGATCGAACGGCCGCACAAAGCGCCCATAACCAGCGAAGGAGTCTTGGTGTGGGAAACGCACCCTGTTTCGTAGCATGGGAACTTTCTCATGAAATCCGCGCTTTGCGGGGCCTCAACAAACAACACTTGGAAGGAGAAACGGGGGAAGCCCATTATCTCTTATAGAAAGAAATGCTATGCAACAGGAAAGCACACGCGCGAAAGGAATAAATTTGGGAAGGTGCGGGACGACTCCTTGTTCGGAAGCTGTCGATTTCTCGTGGAATTTGTCTCTGTCCCGCGGAAAGGGGGAGGGTAAAACCAAACGCCTCCGGCTGAGGAAGAAGGGGTGGCTTGTTTACAAAAAAAAAAGCTCGTGCATAAATAGATGTGTATAGGGGGAAATAGTGAATGCCAAAGAAAAGGAAGGGGGGAAAAAACCGTTGGGGGTCGAGGGGGGACAGTGGTCACTCGTGGAAAAGGGAAAGAGGGGGGAAAGAGGTTGGTGGAAAGGAAAAAAAAAAGGGAGGAATTTAGCGTTGATACAGGGGGGGGAGGGCAAGGGGAACAAACTATCCGGGGACAACGGGATAAGAATATGAAACCAAAAAGTAGGCCAGAAAATAAGCCCTGTGGAGACGGATGGGATCACCAAGAGAAAAAGGAAAGACCTTCATCAATAAAAGATTTTCTACGAAAAGGGACCAACTATGTAAGGAACGGGAGTTTGGAAATTCGGGGGAAGCCCACGTGGTGTCGAGGGTGTCGGACAAAAAAAACAACTATCGAGGCCTGGGGATATACGTAAGCGGAAGAACAGAAAACAAGGAAGTTTTGACATGTGGAGATTCAAAAAAAAGAAAGTGACGCCCACACACCCGGGAAAAAAAGGGGGGGGCAAAAAAGGATGAAAAGGAAGGGGGGCTACTGGGTCCATAAAAAAAGCCTGGCGCACCGCGGACAAAAGGACACTGGATCTGGCTGTGGAAAAAAAAAAAGAGGATCTAAAAAGGGGTGCTGGCCTCGCATAAGGTCCTGCTGACACTCAAAAGACATCTCTATCCTTCCGTCTAGGGACCGAGCCAAAAGAGTGGGGAAAAAACGGGCATACCGCCGGTGTGGAGACCACCACAGGGGGGAAAAAGGGGACCACGCGCGTCGCATGGAAAAAAGTCTGTCCTTTAACCTGTGGAAGAAACCAACGGCTTCTGATCTATCTACGTGTGGGGAAATTACCTTTATTAGTAGGAGCGGAAGGCGGGCCGCAGAAGGGAAGAGGAAAAAAAAGGCTCTAGAGAGAGAGACAGGGCGACACCCAGACAAAGGAAAAAACGGGACAAGGCCCAACGGGTCCCGATGCACAAAAAAATCTAACTCCGCTGCTGCTCGGATCAAGCAAATAGGGGAATGAAAGGGTCATCGTGCTGGCCCGCGAAGGAAGAACGGTGCCGCCCGCGGCGCAGAAGGCGACCAAGAAGTTGCCTGGGGACACGGAGGAAACACAGGAGGAGTGCTACGCCCAAACGGGGCCCGCGCGGGGGGAGTGGGACACTCCGAAAGTCAGTTGGAAGCGAAAAAAAGAGACTACTGGATCATTCTCCTACTTTTTGAGTTTCCCGTCTTTCATTACTTGGCAAGTCTGTGAGTCCCTGGAAACTAGAAAGAGGGGTACACTATCTTTGGGGGAAACCTTTCCGAACATCTCCTTCTAGGTAGCACTGCAAAAGAAAACAGAGAGGGTGGTCTCAACATCCACGGAGGGGGGAGCGGCCATTAACGCATCGCCTCCCCTACGTCTGCACGTGGAATCCAATAAAGAGGAGAGGGAGAAGGAGAAGCCGGTCCTTTCACGTAGGGGGGAAATCTTGCTCGGCGATGTTACGGCCAAGGGAAGGGTCTACCCTGTGGGCGCTTCGGGAAAAGAGCCAGGAAAATAGACCTTCGGTCTGGCAGGACCCGACCGGCCCTGACAAAAGCTGCTTGGCGCTGACCCGGGGGGGGAAGTTCCGATGGGGGAAAGCCCGGGGCGGGGGAAGGCAGTATGCGTGGCAGCTACTGGAAAGTCGACAAGGAAGAGAGGGAAAAAGCAACTGCGCTGGAGGAAGTGGCCACCGGGTGGTAGAGCATCGAGTGGTTTCGAGACACTGACCGAGGAGTTTTCTTTCGAAGGGACTTTGTCTCTACTAGGCTATTTTTCGGGTTGGGAAAAAGCTTAACGAAGCCATTTCGGCAGAAAAAAGCTGTTCGCACCGGGAGAAAGGAGGAAGCGGGAACAGGTTCCACTACTGTCAACTGGAGGCCCGACAGGGAAGGAAAGAAATGAGCGGATCTCTCTCAACAACAAAAAATTCCGCTCATTCGATGGAGAAAAGCTCGTCTCCTCTGCTGGCAGCGCATGGGGAGGGAACGTGCGCGAAAGGTCGCCGCGGCGACACAAAGGGGATGCCGAACTGCTCAGGGTAGGGACGAAAGTTGTCTCCAACCCGAAGGGCCGCCGTCCCAGAAAAAAGCCTGGGAGATAACAAGGACTCGAAAAAAAGGACGAAGACTTGCTTTATGCAAAGAAGGACACTCGTGCACGGCAGCACAGAAACGCCCTCGTCCTCCATCGTCCGGGAGGCCGAACTGGAGGAGGGAGAGACGGCATTCCCTTCTGGAAGAAAAACCGGCCCCCCTCTTCGTAGAAAAGAGGTCTAATTTCGCACTCCCTGGAAACAGAAGAAGGGCGGGGGTCTCCATTACTTTGAAGGTCTCTTTTGCCAGAGCCCTCCTTGTCCCCGGGAAAGGGGGAAAAGAAAGGTTCTCGACCGTTTGCTAAGGGCCTTCCTCGGCCCTTATATCGGCAGACTTTGAGACTTCTTCTTTCCTCCACACGGCCGCTCATTTATTCGGGGGAAGCCGGCAGGGGGGCCGGAATTTCGTTCCTTTCATGCTTTTCGAAAGGAATTTTATCCACAATGGAAAAAACCTTTTCGGGGGAAGTGCATACTTAGGAAAGTTGAGGTGCATGTCGAACCCACCTCGCCAAGGATGGCGGGTCTCTTTAGCCACCCTCCCTGGAGGAGTCCCGGGAGAAACACGTGCACACCAAAATCTCTTCACCAAGCTTTCCTCCCCAGGCGAGGCCTCCTGCTCGCTCGAAAGTCCTGCGGAAAGCCCTCTTCTTAGTTCCGGGCAAGGGGCTTGCTCTCGCACAAACAAAAAGCACTCCCCAAGCTGCTATGGGGAGGTCTCCAGGAAGGCGAAAGCTTCTTTCTAAACCCTAGAAAACCCTGCTACCACTCGTCTTGCTCCTATTGAAAAACCTTCCCGGGTGGAATTGCGACACAGATGATCGAAAAAGAGGTCTGTTCGCTTGAGGGGCGTGCGAGCAGCGCGGCGTGAGCGGGGGAAAGGTCGGGAAAAGGGGGGGGGGTTGAAAAAAAGGTAGCGTGTCCATCAAGGGGTTAAAACGCGACGGGGGAGGAAGATGGATATTTTTTGAAAACCAATGAAATCGGGCCAACTAGGAGACGCCCTCCTCCATGGAAGAACACGTATATCGAGTGGTCGGAAGTCCGCGAACGGAGGGTCGAACAGGTAACGGAAAAGGAAATTTCCGAAGCCCTGGTCCTCCAAAGGTGGTGACACAAGGGGGGAAAGAAACCGGTGTTATTGAGTGAAAATTGTCGCATTTTCAAACCGGGGAGGATGTTAGAGGTTCCGGCTGAGAAGCACGAACGATCGCGCAAGAATGGTAGGAAAAGGAAGAGAAAAAGGGCGCCAGCTCATGGAGGGATTTGCCGGAAGGAAATCAAAAAAAAAGACCGTTTCCGCCCCGAGAAAGGTCGGACAGGTCGGGGAACGTTTTTCTTGGACGCCTCAGAAGTTACGGAGAAAAAGGGGGAACCGGTTGGCAAAAAAGAAGGTGAACCGGTCCGGCGGTGGGAAAAATACCAGTTGCTTTATGACGAAGGAACACAAAAGGGAGAAAACGGGGAGAGAACATTGTGCGGCTCTGCTCCGGGAGAAAGGATCACCCCACCCCAGGGAGGGACCCACTGTCGAGGGAGGAGAAGCGGGGGGAGGAAAAAAGTTGCTGCTATTCTCACTGGGAAAAGCATGTTCACTCACCAGTAACGGGGGTGGGAAAAAAGAAGGGGTGTCCACTCTTTGAACTGTCCGCGGCAGCGCCCAAAAAGGAATGGAACCGCGAAAGCAGCCCCGGGAAGGAAGCGGGACCCCGCGCGGAAAAAAAGGGACTTTTCCGAAAAAGACTCTCCTGGCGGGGGGGAAAATAACGCTTGAGAAGGGCGAAAAACAAAACAACAACGTATGATTATAAAAGAGGAAGAGGCGGCTCATAGCCAGGATCGCGAGCCATGCCTACAACATTTTGGGGGGAAGAAAAAAGAAACCAAAAAAAGGGAAATGGCATCGTTCGCGCCTGGGGGGGAAACAGGATGTCGCTGTCCAAATTGTTCTCTAAAAAGTTACAATGATAAAAAGGGTGGGGGGGACCAAAAAGAAACCGCCGTCGTCCAGGAACAAAGAACAAGCAGCCTCTCTATGATGCAAAAGGGGCCCGCAACGTGCGGGAAAGCACCGCCTAAAGAGGAAGCCCAGGGGGGTCCTCGTACTCTCGCCTGTGGGGGGGGAAAAAAATTCGGGCGGGCCGACGAAAAAGAGCCTCCCCACTGTACCCGGAAGGAATCGGGGGAAGGAAAACCCTTGAAGGGTAGGGTCGAAAAAGGTTCCACAACTCCTCGAAAAAGGGGACGGGGGGGAAACGGAAAGCGACGCTACAGGGAGAACCGATTGAAGGGACCAAGAACACGTCGAAGCCTGTCAAGGGGGGGAACAGAGTTCTTGCGCATAAAGGCAACGGCCACAAAACCTGCTCCCACAAAGGTGCAGACAGATGTGCCTACCGATCCGGAGGGCGTTTCGTGCTGGAAAAAGAGACTCCCGCGCTACTGACAAGAAAACTGAAAAAGGCGGAGGAAATCCCCGAGCACGGGCATACCGCCGGGGTCCGCTGGGCAAAAAAACGCGTGGCATGGCCATGGAGAAAAGGGTGAGAAAAAGGCGCCGTCGCTTCGAAAAAAAAGGTGTGCCGACGGGGCAGGGAGGAAGCAGGAAAGGAAAAGCTCTTCGAGTGCTCTATGACGACAAAAGAACCACATCTCCATCGGAAAGGCGTTCACCGAGGACGGCTACCGCCGCCTACTTTTGGAAAGGAGGACCAAAGGAGAAGAGAAAGCTCCGCCTCCCTTGACAAAAGAATCGTGGTTGCTTAACCTCGCTACCTGCATAACACCGGGGAAAAACCGGATCCGGGAGGGGGGGTAAGGGGGGAAGGGTTTCGACCCGTACCGCAGCTTCGACGAAACCGCGAGGTGGTGTAAGCTGGCGAAATGGGAACAAAAACTGGGGAAAGCCTCTAACCCAAACAAGCATTAAGTCCTACTTATTCGGGAACCCAGAAAGGGGGGGGGGGCCGCGAATCTCCCCTGGACGTTCCAAAGGAGGTACTCAAAGGGGGGGTTGCCAGAGGGGGGGAGCATTTCCGAAGAAAAAACGGCGAGGCCTCCTTCCTACCAACCGCCCAGGTGCAATGATAAAAAAGACCGGAAAGAGCACGCGAAATGAACGGCAGAAAGACGAGGGCACCGGAAAATGCAAAGGGTCGATTTGCGCGTCTCGGTACGAAGGTCCTGGTCTTTGCACGGAGGGGGGCCTGGAAGGAGTAAGACGTCACCAACCTTTCGATCACAGGGAGAGAAACTTCCTTTCCTTTCCCGACGCCGTCTGGGGGGGTATGTGAAAGAACCCTACTCTGCCCTACGCGCAAGAAGGCAGGGCGGGGATTCGCCACGAGAAGGGCGAATCCAGAGGGAGGTTATTTTCTGCAGGAAGGTATCCTGATCGCCACC
>Ga0179593_1530518_pt1 | contig 22921 bp, 33 predicted proteins | sample CZODoug2_1_08_16_FD_185931 | JGI IMG/M metagenome (GOLD analysis project Ga0179593, IMG submission 185931) | Vadose zone soil fungal communities from Angelo Coast Range Reserve, California, USA - CZODoug2_1_08_16fungal (PacBio error correction) | ecosystem: Environmental > Terrestrial > Soil >...
CTTTGAAAAAGCGCGAAGAAAATTGAAGGGTTGGGCAAAAAAAGAAAAAAAAAAAGGGTCGGCCGGAAAGAGGTATCAGGAATGCCCTCTTCTCTCCAATCCCCTCGAAATGAGAGGGGGGAATTAAAGGATTCTTCATAGCCGAAAAAAAATGAAAAAAAAAAGAATACTACGGCAGTACGAACCGAAAGGGGGCTTCGCCGCACAGAGAATTATTACGATTTCGGTCTTGCCGGAAGAAAGACTCCTAAGGGGAAAAAGAAAGAAACGTGGAAAATTCTCTAATGCTACAGGACGGTAAAGGCCAAGGCCGTGGATCACCGGTAAATTGGGAGCAGAAGCCGGCCGCGACCGCGGCCCTAAACCTTATTCTTTTTTAGGGACAAAAAAGAGACGTCGGAAAAAAGTCATTTCTCCTGGGAGGCCCCAACCCGATTAAGAACCAAATAAAAAAAAAAAAAGAAAAGTCTCGCAATAAAGAAATCTGGATAAACGAAACAAGCGATGTCCAAAGAAAAAAAACTGGAAACCGCCCCCGGCCTCAAAAGGAGGAAAAAAAAGGCTCAGGGGAATCTGCTGGTGCACCGGGGAGAGGCACGGGGCAAAAAAGATGTCACAAATTGCGCTGGAGGAGACTGGGACTGGTGCAACACTGCAGGTAGCCGACTGGAGATAAAGCGATCAGGGGCGGAAAGATCACCCACGGACGCGGGAACCCAGAGGGCAATCTCCACTGGCCCGCCTCCGAGGGGGGAGCTGAATCAAGTAAAAGGGGTCTGATTCACAAAAAAGGAAAAAAAAAAAGGTCCAGGGCGTGCCTGTCGTCCATGGCGGCCAGAACGGGAAAAATGACTTAAAAAGGACGAAAGAGGTAAGAGGAGGCATGATCCATATTGCGCAACCAACGTCCCCGTACCGCCAGGCGAACCACCCCAACCCAAAAAAAAAAAAAAAATCTAAGGAGAGAAATCTTCATCGAAGCCAGAACACTGGAAAATGGAACTGCGCGGCTGCCGACCAAAACACAGGATACCCCATTACAATCTGGACCTCCCGGCTTCGCCACGCTGTGTCAGGGGAACGGGTGTGGACACGGACGGAAAAAACTTTAAACGTGAGAGAGAGTGCCGTAGGAGAGAAAGAACTGGGGAAACTGACATGGAAAAAAGTAATACCTGAAGTCCCAGAGATTCCCTTGCGCGGAGGGGATATGCAGAAAAAGGGGGGGTCAGAATACACATGACACAAACGGAAGGAACAACAAACAACACCGACACTAAACACACAAAAAGAGACCGGCTCGGATGATGACAAAAGACCTTCGGAAAGGGGGTGAGGGGGACGGAGCACGGGAGGGAAGATAAGGGAAAATACACCAAAATCCCACGGGGCTGGATTCACGCAGTCGGCCCATGAATAACCAAAAATTTTTCGACTCGTGAAAAAAAGAAACAAAGGGGGAGTCTTCAACTTAAGTGAGGGAACTGAAAAGGAGGGGAAAGTCGGGCTCACCCAATCGGAACTCAAGGGAAGCACCTTCTTGCAGGGCTGACCTTATTGGAAAGAATTGTCTAGAAAAATAAAAAAAGTTAGGGGAAAGAGGAAGGTAGAAGTTGAGGAGTCTACTCCGCCCTCCGGGAAGGAAAAAGGCTTAAGCGTCCTGGACCCCGACAGATGTTTGCCAATACAACGTAAGAAAAAAAAAAGCCTAAAAAAGACAGGTGCCCAGGGTTGGATACTGCAAAAGGGGGTCGAGGGGGAAAAAACCCGCCCAGGTTTGGTGGGGGCCCCCAGAACCCCTCAAATTGCATCTTCAAGGGGGGGGGGTATGGAAAAAACGACTACCGGGGAGGGCGGCACGCAAAAAGAAAGTCGACGCGCCATGGCTGGGGGGGCGGACCGGTAACCTTCGCAAAAGGCTATCTGGGAGACAGGGGGGAAAAAGGCTGCCAGAAATTATAGGAAGAAAGGCCTCCGAAGGAAAAAAGAAAGATGTCCAGCTCTTTCTGGCATTGCAGGAGTCCGAGCCATTGGCTTCATCGTATCTGAAAAAAGACATCTGTAGGGGGGCGGGAAAAAATACTTTCGGGGACGTAAGGAAAGGAATCCTGTGAAGGGAAGGTGGCCTTTTAGGAACGCTGCTTGAGAAGTCTGCCGCTCCCAGCTAAAAAAAACTCTTGAGTAGAAAATGGGCAGCGAAAGGAGAGTACGAAATGGTATTGCGGGGGCCCGAAAGGGGAAGGAAATCTCTGGACATCGCCGTGGGCAAAAGGAAAAGAAAACAGGACCCGGGGTAAAAAAGCGCCGTCTTCGAGGGGGCCAACGTGGCCATCAGGTTAAAAGGGGAGCGGGAAGAAGGATTGGGGGGCACCCCCGCATATCTCGCTAATAAGAAAGGAGGCACACGTTCAATATCCTTTCGCCGGTTAAAAAATTCATCCGCCCTCGGCGGCGGGTGGCATGAAAGGTTCGGCCCCAATTCCCTTTGTCCTTTTTAATAAAAGGGGTCAACTGTACGGGAGAAAAAAGGGATCTGCTCAACACTGTGTGAAAAAACCCCCAGCATCGCCGCCTAGTGTCTCTCATCTCAAGTTGGGGGGGGAAAAAAAAAAGGTTCGGAGGACGCTTCAGATCAAGGGGGAACATCTCGCGGGAAAACAGTCAATCGATGAGCAGAGGACCGTGCGTAAGGTCCGGCCGAAAAAAAACGAAAGGGGGGTCGTTCCTGAGAGGGGGAGACTGAGGGGGCGGACCATTCTTTTCCTGGGGGGGGGGGGGGGGGGGGGGGGGGGGGGGGGGGCTTAAGCAAGAAAGGAACGCAAAACGTTCTCTGTTGAGGGTTTTTTAGAACCACAAAGAGTCTTGACCAGAGGACTTCTTCTAAGGGAGTTGGGAGTAGTTGGGACTTGGAGGGGGTCTGAAGGGGAGTTCAGGTCGCAGTGGAGAGAATCCCAAAGAAAGACATCGACAACAGGGTGTTGGGACGGTCCATCACGACCTTTAATTGGACAGGAGGGGAAAGAAGGAAAAGTTCTAATAATCTCGTAAGGAAAGTGTCGTGTAGTAGCAAAAAGGCGAGGAACGTAGAAAAAAAAGGTAAATTCTCAGATAAATCAGGGAACGGCAGAACAAGGGCATGACTCATGGTAAACATCTTTCAAGGAGGCACTTGGGGGGGAGAAGGTTTCATGCAACTGCATGTCACGCTTGGGGGGCCTGGGGCATACAAACGAAAGTAGGAGTAAAATATTATAGGACCAGCCCAATCTGGGGAAAACGAGGGGGAACCTCAAAGCCCCCAGTCCGCAGGTGAAAAAATAAAAATGGAAAAAGGGAAAAAATGATAAAATTCCCGCGGGCTCGGCAGAAGCGCTATCGCGGCGGAAGGCCTTCTGATTACTCAAGAGTCAGAGAAGAAAAAAAATAAAGAGAGTCCAAAAGGAAAAAATAAGATACTCGAGTTCATCGCCAAAACTCGCACAAAGACTTAAGTCCAGTTCTTAAAGACAAAAATTTCCCCGACTTAACTCTTTCTTTGAAAGGCTCGTAAAGACTGGGAGGGTAATCTTCAACGCAAGGGAGTCGCAGACAATGGAATCATAAGTCAATCAGGAAAAAGCATGGGCCAATCCATGGTCGTTGTTCAAAAAACCAAAAAAAACCAAGCGATCCGGTCCGCCGTCTTCCCACCCGATGAAAGAACCTAAAAGGGGGGTGCCGCTTATAGTCTAGCTGGAGGGTGTCCGGAACAAATCGATGGTCCCATAGGGGGGGGGGGGCCTGGGACACCCACTAACCCACATCCCGCGCCATCGGGGAGCGGGTGTGGACGCGAGCGTTTAACTATCTGGAAAAAGGAAACGGGGCCTTCGACCACAAACTGAACACGATGGCGGCGAAATGCTGGGCGCTGTTGCACACGCAGTGGAAAAGGGAAAGCGGGGGGGGTCCCCATCGGCTTCATCATAAAAAAAGGAGAAAAACAGAAGGGGACTCCTTGCCCGACACAGAAAAACAGGGGGTCCCCCATTGCCATCGCCGCAGAGGCTACCTGACCAGGGAAAAGGAACCTTCTTTCACAAGAAATGCTTGACGAGCTTACGATGCCGGCTTATATGTCACCGCGCCCCCAAACATCGAGGTACTAAACCGGGGAGAATAAGGTGCATTGGGGGGGAATTCAGGGGATCATAGTCATGGTTAAATGCCCTATCGTCCCGATCTCAGGGAAAAAACCGAAGACCGGCAGGGCAAAGGCACTAAAATTCAACTAGGGGAAAAAAGGGAGCTTTCAAAAGGGGAGAGATCTTGGGAGTTGGAGAATGAGAAACAGGGGGAAAAAAGGGGAAGATCTCTTCAGAAAAAAAAAAAAAAAAAAAAACGGAAGGCCTGGCCCGGCTTCAGAAAGCTGTTGTCCGTAACAATCAAAAAGGGGGGGAAGGGAATTCCGCATCCTGTAGGGAAGAAGACGGATGAAGGCTCTGGAAGAAAAGGTGAACGGAAATGGCCAGCAGCCCCAGCTGAGAACAACAGAGGGGCGTCGACGGGTCTTCAGATATGGGGGGCAAGGGGAAGGAAGGGGATGATCAGGCAGGGGGGGGGAACCGTTACGGCTCTTCCGCTGATGACGAATCACCGGCGCGTGCTAAGGGAGGTGCGCATGAAACTAAGTAAAGTTATAACAATAGTGCCCTTATAAGATGTAGGTACCCCGGGCGTCAAAAACCAAAGCTGGGGGACCATCAAAAGGGAGAAAAACTATACAAGTGGGGTGTGGAAGATCGACACCGGAAAATTGGATGGGGAAAAAAAACGTGGCGGCGTTTCCGCTGCTCACCCCATCAGGGAGGAGGAAGGGAAAACTGCTGCCACTTTCCTGTCGGGAACGCCCTAAGCTCTGAAAAAACAATTCTTATTAGGGGAAAAGCGATAGATCGGTAATTACGACTCGAACCGGCCGGGAAATGCGCCTAGGGTGTCCTCGGAAGACAGTCCGATTTGTGGGAAAGGGAAAAAAGGACCAGGACGGCCTGAACCTAGCCAGTTCCGTCGATCTAACCTTCACAAATGGGGCAAGGAGGGAACTAAGGCCATCGCCCATGTTTGTTTAGGCCGGGCAGCCCCAGGGCATTTCATCATTTCATATTTGGGTCTTGAAAAGAGGAGTTATGCGACAAAGGCTTCGGCACAGACAAAAAAAAAAAAAGTGTCGTGGGAAAAAAAAGAAAGCCTGACGGCGCCACCACACGATCGGTCAAGAAGCCCAGCAAGAGAGGGCTCACCATGCCGAAGGAAAAGGCCAATCGAGTGCCAGCCACGGAAATCTGGCACCTGTTCCGAAAGGCAGAAGAAAGACATAGCACGCATCGATCTGAAACACCGACAAATTGGAAGGGGAATACCCCGGACTGACTGACGGAAAACCGACGGGGCTAAGGCAGGGGAGATGCCTTGGACGCCTGATAGGACCAACCGAAGGGGGAAGCCCCAGCACGCAGCCCCATCGTTCTTCTACCGGGGGGGAGAAGGATTGAGAGAGAGAAAAAAATGAAGAAGGTGCTTGACCATGCGAGAAAAAACTGGGGAAAGACCAGCCGTTTAAACATTCTCCCGTGTGCAGGAAAGGACAAAAAAATGATGAGACTAAGGAAAACTCGGGAGGGAAGAAATAGTAGGTCCTGTACAACAGCCTTGGGGGGAAGAACCAAGGCAACAGTTGTGTAAGTCCGCGAAGCGCGGCCAGAACCATTTCTGGAAGAAAACAAAAAGAAGGGAAACCCGTAAAGAAACCACATCGGCTTTGTCAGGGGGGGGCCATGTTGCTTGGTCCTTCAAAAGGACTGAGTGGGCTGCCGTTGGGATGGAGTCTGAGAAGCCCAGCTAAAAAAGGGGTGTTTGCCCCTTAGAAGGCATCTGGCCTCCATAGGGGGAATAAAAAAGGGGGGACTGAAAGCAACCTAAGGGGAGACGAAGCGCTGAAGAAGAAACCGCAGGATTCTGGGAAAGGAAAAAAGAAAGGAAGGGTTGGAACGGTGGAAGTCGTCAAGGAAGAGAAGGGTAGGTTGTCTTCCCGGGAAACCGTCATAGGTGAAAGAGTCCTGAAAAGGGGCCTTGTAGGGGAAAGGAGGGTGGAAAAAAGGAAAAAAGACAAAAAGGGGGATCTCTTTTTAGTGGGGTGACTGAGAAAAAAAACAGAAGACGTATGGTCGGGACACGTCAGGAAAAAGGAGGGGGTTCGGGTAGGTGAGTGATGCCTTAAACTGGGGGAAGGGGGGCCATGGAAAAATTGGTGAACAATGTCGCAAAGCAAAAACTAAAGGTTATCAGAGTGGAGGGAGGTAAGCCATCACTAACCGGGGAAAGAGGGGGGCAGGAAGAAGAACTCCGCTAGTCAAGAGGGCGTGAGGTAGTGCCTGAACGGCGAAAAGTCTACGGCACGGCTCAGAGAGGAAAGAGGAAAAGGCTGAACAACCCTCGGGGGCATGCGCATGATGGAAATGGTGAACGGGGAAAGGCACTTGGGCGCCGGGAAATGTCTTGAGAGAATTAAAAGCTTGGGCTTTTTCAGCAAGCTCTCAAAAAGAGGGAGAGAGAAGGGAAAATGAAAAAAGCCCACGTTCACACGCGAAGAGGGTGCACGCAGCCCACAGCGACCCCCAAGGGAGTGAGGGGGGAAAGGGACATTCGTCCTTCACAGAGGGGGAACTCGAAAATGAAAAAGGAATCAGAGGTGAAGGAGTCTCAGGGAATGAGACCACCTCTAAGCGGGCACCTAAACGCCCCATCGCGTTTTCGCAGGGGAGAACGAACCTCCGTCAATAAAAAGTCGGGGGGAAGGGAGCAAAGTCTATCAGAGAAGGGCTGGTCCTGTGCGCCGCAACGGAAAGGAAAACATTCTAGGACAAAAAGACCAGTCTCTCACCTTCACCTGCTACATAATGAGACCGGAAAAAGGAAAAAGGTCTGGTGAAAACTGGGGGGGGAAGGACCAAGGACAAGACTTCTGCGACGTCCCAACCCAAGAAAGGAAAAAGTCAACAAGGAAGAGGCATAAGGACGAGGCGTCTATTGAGGAAAGGGACCAACGGGCCTTGAAAAACGAAGCCCAAACCCCAAACAAAAAAAAAAAGAGAACGGCATCAGAGTGAGACTGTTCGAAGATGAGAGGAGCCCATGACCACCAATAAGGGGTCCTTTAAAAACAACGGGAAAAGGGGGGCAAAAGGGGGTCGGAGGGAAAGGGGTCACGGGGGGACTCTTTGCACACGCAGGGTAGCAGAAGGGGAGAAGGGGACTCGCGAATCGGAATGCAAAACAAGACACGGTACTAAAAAACATGACTACAAAAGGGGGGGTTGGAAAGCGCCTGGCCATCGAAGTCCGGGGGAAATAAGAACGGGATACGGTTAAAACAACTAAAAAGCCGACGTAGGGAAGGAGGGGGGGTGACTGTCTTACCAATCTTGGAAGGTAATGCGCAGGTCAAACAAAGAGGGGGGACCTCTATCCGTTCCAGTTCACGGTAGCAGTTTCGCGGAAAAAAAGTTCTATCTCCCAATCTCGTCAACATGGAGAAAGAAGAGTTCAAGTCAATCATTAAAACGGCGCCCGTTCGACGAAGCGAAAGGTGAAGCGGCTACCGGCCGCCTCAAAGCATGGCGTGAAAAAAAGCTTGACAATGCCCATTAGGAGGTGGGAGGAAGCATCCGTGTTCTGGGGGTCGCCGCATCCCACACCCTGCGGGGGATCGAAGTGAAAGATGACTGCAAAACGAACAGTAATGAAGGCCCTAGCTGAACGAAAGAGGAGTCACCCTGATGGAGGGCCGGGAGCTCATATATTTAAATCATTTTCTGAGAAAGGGAGAAAAGGGGCGAGGGTCAGGGGAAAGGTAGGGAGAGAAAAAGCTGAGGGGGGTGAACACAGCCGGAAAAAAAAAGCATTTCGAAAAAAACGCGGCGCACTACGGGGTGGTGGGAAACTCAACTGAACTTCTTATATTCAATTACGGGGAAAGGGTCAAACGAACATCTGGGAACAGCGGCCCGGTTCCAGAAAAAAAGGGGGGGGTGCATATCACATACAAAAACCAGGAGGTTCGGGGGAAGGGGGCCTGGTAAGAGGGATTCAAAAAATCTCTCCTAGAGGACCGCCTGTCAAAGGGGGAGGGAGCTGGAAGAGCGAAAAGGGGAAAAGGACAAGGGATAGATCTCCAAAAAAAAACAAAGAGGGGAAGAGGGGGGAAAAGAAATCTGAAATCATGTCAGACCCCGAGAGCCCGGCCGGCGTGAAGCTGAGGTTCGGAACGGGACCGGGGGGGGGGTTAATCACTTAAAACTGGACACACCGCAAAAAATAAGTAGGTTGAGTCTGCAAAAAAACACCAAATGTTTAAGAGGAAGGGAAAACTGTCAAAACAAAGCATGTGGGTTGGGAAATCGTAAGGGAAAGAAATTTGCATCCATCATTTAAGAGTTGGTGTCTTTGGAAAACTTCTCAAGGGGTCCCTTCAGGCGACCCTCCGGACGGGGAAGACAAAAGGGGAGGCAAAAAAAGCCTTACCCTGAAAAACAGCGATAAGATAAAAAAGACCAGGAGGAAAGGAAAAGAAAGAGGGGACAGAGGCCGCCGCCTTCGAAATTAAAGGAAATTCCCGTCGGGACACTTTCAGTCGGTTCGGGTCAGAAGAAAAGAGCCGCCCTCGAGTATTGGAAAAAAATGGCGAAGAAACTGGAAGGACGGTCTACGGGCAGGAAGAGTCCTGATGACTGAGGACCAGAGGACAGGAAACATCCTCCAAATCAAGAGGAGGGAGGGTAGATTTCTCCGTTAAGCTCTCGAGAGGAAAAAAACTGCAAAGAGGGGGGGGGAAATCAGCTGTATGGGGAGGCGCCTGGAAAGGCGAGAAAGTGAATGAAAAAAAAGGCACCTTACCGGGGGGGGGCCATCCGAACTAGAGAAGGAAGGGTGGAAACTTGAATGTTTTGACGTTCGTATGGCCGAGACTTGTGGGTGAAGCTCTCGGAATAGGGAGTCCTAAAGAAAACACAGGTTAGAGACAGCTCCTTTACCCGGCTAAAACAAAAGGGGGTCGCTATGGAAGGAGTTGAAAAGGACACTGTGGTTTCAGAAAAAACATTCGGAAATGGAGAACCCCCCGTTGATTAAGCAGGGGGAAAAATAATCTCCCAGTAAGGATCAGAGTTTTGTAACCATAGCCGAAAGCCAGAAACAAGGGAATCCGCAAGTTGGGGTAAAGCGTCTGCTCTCTCGGAAAAAGGGAAAAAGAGAGAGAACATTCTCTCTATTAAGTCGGGGGGGGGAAACACTTTGTCTGTGCGGCCAGGAAAGAGGGGGGGAGGGGACCAGAGGGGGGGAAGGTCCTCAAGGGGGAAAAGAAAAGAATGACATTATTAAACGTCCGGCGGGGCCGGGGGGGAGGAAGAGGGGTGGGTCACCACCGGAGACAGCGTCTAGTTGGGAGGGGGGGTTTGGAAGGGTCTAACAAAATCCACCAGCCTGGGTCCGGGGAGGGTCGGGTTCAAGGGTCTTATTTGGGTTATCCCGTGAAATGGGATGGATTCAGGATCAGGTCGCTCGCAAAAAGCGAAGACTACAGCGTGAAAAGGGGGGGAAAGGGACAGAAAAAAACAGGAATTGCAAAGAGGTCGGTCGCGGCGAAGGATCGAGAAGAGAGCGGTTATGGGTGTCCATAAGAGAAAGATAAAAAGGAAACTTCACGAAAAGCGAAGGTCCGGGGAAGAGAAAAATCTGCTGAAAACCGCGGAGAAAGAAGAAAGGGAGTTCACTTACACTGGGTGTGGCAATTTGCCTGGAGATTGAAGGGCAACGCTTGGGTTTTGAAGAGGATCACAAAAAAAAAGGTATGATTATGGATAGGGAGGAAGACCAAGCGGACCATCTCGAGACTTGATTTTGAAAACCAACGGCGACCCAACAAGGACGGGAAAAAAAGGGAAAACACCCCCCCCCCCCCAACAACAAACCCCCCCCCACCCCCCCCCCCAACCCAAGTTCATGCGTCACCGCGGTCAACCTCAAAAGAAGCGACAGGGGGGAAAAAGGGCGCCGGCCGTATGCGAGGAAAACCGGGAAATACTACTCCCAAAAAGTACAAAAGAGCATTGATCTCCGCGACCTACCAAGAATTCCAGGCAGGGGGTCCGTCAATTTCCCGCGGGTCAAAAAAAAGAGCCCTCTTCCGCCTGCAGTAGGCAAGGGGGGAAAAACACAAGGCAACGACAAGCCCACGCCCGACATCCGACAAGACTAAGGGGAGGGGGAGTGGTGTAAAAAAGACCCGTCCAACAACCGAAAAATCTGAATGAGAGGGGGAAAAAAAGAATTCTGAAGCCGCAAAAACCACACCCACCCTAAAAACAGAAGAAGAAAAAGTCCGTGTCAAGAAAATGGCCCTCGCGTCTATGCGTCGAAACAACTATTGTCCATACGGGCCAACAGTGAAACAGGGGAAACGAAAAAGTCCCAACCTAGAAAGGCCTAGAGGAAGAAGTGTTTAAAAAAGGGTTCCCCCGTTTACTGAAGAAAAACAGGCAAAAAACGCTTGAGACTAAAACTTGCTCTGGATCGGGGGGCGGGAAATGAGGGGGTAGTCTGGTTTTCAACAACAGGAAAAAACGGGGATGGGGGAATAACGGCGTATCATCAAAAACAATTTGAGCATGGGACTACCCAGGGCTGGGCGCCGCCTATTTCTTTATTAAGCAGTCGAAAAAACGTATTCTCAAAAAGACTGCTTGCTCTCGTCAGAGGAGTGAAAGAGGAGGCTCATCTTCCTCGAAACTTCCAAAAAAGGGAATGACAGGAAGGGTCGCGGGCCTGGACTTATAGAGGGGGGGGCTCAGGGCCAAGCTATTCTTCACATAAAACCCACACACCCCCAAAAAAAAAAAAAAAAAAAGAAACAGAAGAAAGGAGAGGGCTCTTCAAAAAATAAGTCATAAGGAGAAAGAAGGGAGAAAAGTTGGAGGAACTTATTCTTTCGCACGGGAAGGCCTACCGAGGCCGCAGCAATAAAAAAGGTACATGAAGCTCTTGTAAGGCCGATTCTTGAGAGGGTCCGAGAAAAAGACAATTCCGGGTATGTCGGGACGATCCTTTGTTTAAGAGCTATAAAAAGGGGGTGTTTCTACGACACAAAACATGAGTGCCAGCGACGAGCTGGAAGAAAAAAAAAGAAGGAAACTAGGGGGGGCGGCTTGAGCGCAAATTAAGGGGGGGGAGCTAAAAAAGCTAGGCCTGGTTCCTGTTACCTCTTCTGGGGGAAGGAAGGGAAGAAAAAAAAGACAGAGAGGGTAAGGGTCTGCTCCTGTAAAGGGCGACGTGGAAGACAACCAATATGCGAGAAAGAAATTTGGGGTTCTGCCATTAAAAAAAATGGGGACAGAAGAAAGGGCCTCGTCTCTACTAAAAAAACATGGTGGGGGAAAAGAGAGGGAAATTAGGGGGGGGGACGGAGAAAATTTTCCAAAGTTTCACTCTGCTCACCCAATCGGCGGAAAAAACCAGGACCTGAGCACGGGCCCGACACAGGCAGAAAGCGAACAGTGATGACGAGGAAGAACAAAAAGGGGGGGGGGGGGGGGAGTAAAATGAGAAAAGATCATTCGTCCTCATTTCGAAAGGCCAAGGAAAAAAAATCATTGGGAGGGCGAGGAGCAAAAAGGATTGGGGGAATCACGTAAACGCCCGGAACTTACGCAAAAGTCGAACTGGAAAAGCAAACCATGTTTAGGGGGGGAAGGAAGGAAGAGGAGGAAATCTGTTGTGGGGATCCATCCTACGGGCAAAAGGGGACTTGCATCTTCACAGGGCATAGTGGGGGGGGAAGCACTCAGAAACCGTGATAGCTACCGGGGAGAAGGAAGGGGAAGTGCTGTTTGAAGACAGCTGCGCTACCTACTGGAAAAAAGAAAAAGGTCGGAAAAAAAAAAAGAAAATGCGCCATCATAGCGATACGCAGGACCAAGAAATCGGTCTTACACCAGACGTTCGGGGAAGTAGGGGGGGGACCGTCGTAGGAAAATTTCCAGGAGCCTGGAAGGGGAGATGAACCGCTCAGGGCGCGAGAAACTTAACTAATGACAATCTTTAGATAATCGGGAAGGGTCAAAAGAAATGCTGGGGTCAGCGCTTAGGGGAAGTAGAAACTCCATCGAGTTGTCGAAGTGGAGGTCCGGCGGAAAAAGAAGGAGGTGGGGGCTGGTACCCGGGTCGAGGGAGGGGGTCCGGGACGATCGCAAAGGGGCACCCAAAAAATCTGAGAAGGAGAGAACCGGACCTGGAAATCGCCGCGGGAGATGTGAGATCGAGGGGGTCCGTTCGCGCCCCAGGAAGCAAAAGAAAGGAGTACGGTCCTACTATCAGTAAAGGGGGGAAAAGGTCATCCTTTCTAAAAAAGGCCCGTAGCGGAAGCACGGTCCCTCTTTGAGAATGACAGGACCAAGGGAGGTTCCCTTGCAACAGGCCCTTTTCTCAGTTGATGGTTACTCCGGGGGTGAGAAAGGCTCCCAGAAGGCCACTTCTGTGGGGCCCATATCCCAGAAAACAGGAAGAAGTGAAAAGAATCAGCGCAAGGGGTTTTCTTACTGCAAGGGGGAGGATGAGAGGGGTAATCACCTTTAACAGGCCGTTAACTTTGAGAGAGGTAAGGGGCCAGTTTTCGGGGGTCACCAGGGGGGGAGGGGAAAAAGCTTTGGAAAGGGGCGATATCGTTCAGACTTAGAAGGCGTGAGGAAAGTGGAAAATGGACCGGTGGGTAAGCCCTGCTCAAGAAAAGAGTGAAAGGGGGGGGGGGGGCCGGGTCAAAACAGCACCAAAACGTGGTGGCCGGGGAGGGGAGGATTGGAGGGGTTTGAAGTTATCTAGCCTGGGCTTTGCGTTCAATGGGGAAAAAAAAATCGCTCGAGACACGGGTATCGACAAGAGGGGGCAAAAGAACGAGGGGAATTAAGCGGGGCTGTCTGGAGAAGTAAAAGAGGAATGGGCTTTTTCTTAGTGCCCTGTACGGGGAGGGCGGACGCCTGGAGCAGAAGAAAAGCGGAAAGCAAGGGGAAAAGGAAGTGCATGAGATGAAATTTACCTCTTTCAAGAAAAGTTTGGAGAAGTGTTCTGGAGAAAAAAAAAAATCAATTAGTTAGAAGGGAAAAGCTTTGGGGGTGCCCCAATCTAGAAAAGAGGAGAAAAGAAAGATGAAAAGCACAAAACAAGAGAAAGACGCGAAAAAGAGGGAACCATCCACAAAAGGAACCCCAAGAACGGGGAAAGGGGGAAAGTTCAGCGGCAATCCAACACGGTCTCAGACGCGCGGAGCTGAACGCCTTCAAGATTCTGCCTCTTCATAAGAGGAACTAGAAAAAGAGACGAAAAGAAGGGGGCGGGAAAAACCACCCGAACGACCGCCGGCAATTCCTCGTGCAGGAAAGAAAATGTTAAACCTGTCGATAACGGGAGGTGGATAAAATTGCGGCCATGCAGTCCTTCAAAAATCCCATTCTGTCGCCACCGGAAAAAAGAAAAGGTCGAAAGAACTCCGACTACCTTCTGGTGATTGTGTTCGACCCGGCAAACAACCTAGCGGGGGGAAGGCTCACCTTCAAAAACAGCCGTCCTGAACAGGGAAAAGGGGGGAAGGGACTTCTAAAAACGGCAAGATCTAGTGGGAAAAGAACTACCAGCGTGTGAAAAGAAACGAAGGTAAACTACGCCAAACCGGCCCAACCGTCCGGGCATAGAACGGCAGGTTCTCGGTGATTCAGATCAAAAAAAAGCGGCCTTGGAACAAAAACTTTCGCTGGGAAATCAAGAGGAATGCTTGCGGTGGTCAACAAAAAGGTGGGAAGAAAGAAAGGGAGACGGGAGGGAAATCGGCAAAAGGTCATCAAGAACGCGAAAAAAAAAGTTAAGAAAGGACGACCAAGCACATGGTCTAAGGACAAGGACGAGCGGGGAAGAGAGGAAGGGAAAGCAAAAAAAAAGGATTCTGGAGAATAACGAAAAGAGTGAAAATAACCAAGCTGGCTTCCGCGACACGGCAAAAAAGGAGCCACTACTGCGACGAGTCGGCTGTCCAAGGAAAGTAGAGAGGGGCCACTTTGAAAGTCGTTCCCAATCGCTTCAAAGGGGGGGCTCAGGGAAAAACTCTTCCGGGAGAAGCCGACGTGAGCCCACGGGAGAAGGAAAAGAGAAGGGGGGAGAGGAGAGCTGGGCAGGCCGAACCAAAGGGGGGGCGTCATCCAAAGCTCTTCCTGCAGGGGGGGGCTGACTCCAAGCATGGGTTTCACGGAAGCAAGTCCGGTTAGGAGGCCATCAATGCATAAAATCGACCGGAGAAAAAGGGGCAAAAAAAAAGAAAGGAAAAAGGAAAAAAAGCTACGGAATCCAAGGGCGCGCCTTGAGAGAGGGAGGGGCGCAGAAATCGACTGGGGTGGCGCCGGGTTACCGGGCGTCTGAGAGGATGAAAAAAAAAAAAGAAAATACAGACTGACGGGACGAAGAAGGGGACATCCTATAGAAGACCAAAAAAGAAGGAAAGGGAGGCGTTTTCGGTCGCATTACAAAAGGGGGGAGAACCAAAAAGCATGCAAAAAGGCTCTAAGAAACAGGGGGGGAAATCGAAGGAAAAGGGGGTCCAGGGGAGATTGAAGGGGCGGAAAACAGAAGTCCGTGACGCAAGGCAGAGAAAAGAGGAAGAAAGTCAAGGAACGGGTCCAAACTGAATGACGCCCTGATATCTCTCCACAACAAGGGGGAAGGGTCAGTAAAGAAAGGGGGGGCTCCGCCAAGGGCGACAGTGAAGGGGCATCAGGGAGAAGAGCCATTTTTGAAAGACGGAACAAAAGGAAAAGGAAGGGCCTCAAATGTCCTCCTATCCGAAAACACCATGGTGTCCGTCGCGAAGAGGAAGGGTGGGGGTGGGATGCAATGCCGAAAGAAAACGCCTGGATAGGAAGAAGGGGGTCATGGTGTTTTCTTCCAGAAAAAGGAACGGGAGGAGACACTGGAAGACGACAAAGCAGCCGGATGGCTGTGTCAAGAGACGCTGGAAAGGCGCAAAACAAAAAGGCGAGACGGAAAAGGGCCAATGAAAATCAGAGCTGATCTAAGGGGCCTCCTCCCCTAAGGACTGAAGGGGGAAACGGGGAAACAATCCCTGTTCTTTTAAGGTCTGTCCAGGAGCCGATCGAGAGAAAGGAGGGCAAAAAATAAAAAAACCACTTGCTAAAAAGAGGTAGAAGCCGGGGGGAGAAGAGAGGCAAAAACCTTATGCCTCAAATGCTGAGGGACAAAAGGGGCTTAAAAATCTCCAATCCGGATCTCTTCGGAATCCGGGGGGAGGAATGCGTCGAGCTAGGAAAAAAGAAGGCTTTCCAGCAGGGAGGGAGCGGGAGGCTGACGCGGAAGGGGTGTGGTGGGGGAAAAGGAAAAAAAAAGTGGGGGGCCATCCATAATCTAAGAAGAAAAGAAGAGTATAGTGCCAGGGCCCCGCTGGGGGGGAAGGGGAAAAACTTCAAAAGAGAAGCCGAACTCAATAGGAGGGAACGGAAGATCTCAGTTCGGGAAGCAAAAAGTCTCCTGGGGTACCCGATTTTCATCCAAAAATTGGGGGAAAACATGTGCTTATCCAATGAGGGGAACTCAGTGGTGATTACGAACTATGGAGAGAGGCAAACAGGGCATTCCAAAAAAGGCTAAAAAAGTCAGGTGGGAACCCAAGCCAAGAGAAACTGGGGCCAGGGCCATCAGTGCGAGCCATCCAAGGGGGACAGGGGAAAGGACGACAAAAATGATGCTCTCTGGGAAAAAAGAAGAAGAGGATAACAGAAAACAAAGGCAGAAAGTAACGTTCGATCTGGTTTTCCGGTGGGGAGGCTGCTCTGGACATCGCAGGGGGAGGGGGGAAAGGAAATGTCATATCTTAAGCGGCCAACGGAGGGGAAAAAAGGCTAAGAGGGGGGGTTACGCCTGCGGAAACCGGCTCGCTGTTGAGGGGGTTGAGGGGGCATAAAATCAGGGAAGCGGGACGAGGGAGTCGGATAAGGGTAGGGGCGAAGGGGCGGGATTTTTCCTATTCATTTCATTCCAAAAATTTAGGGAGGAGAAAGGAAAATGGGAGGACTACATCTTTGAAGGGATTCCGGACATACAAGAAAACGGTAAAAAATGCACGAGAGGTAGGAGGAGGAGAGAAAAGAGGGAAGGAGATAATTCTTTTCTTGGTGTGGAATCCGATTCCTGGAGGAGGGGAAAAGAAGAAAGTCGCACCGAGTCCAAAAAGCGCGAGCAGGACAAAAGGGGGGGGGGGGGCATTAAAAAATTAAATTTACCTATTAAAAATTGACAGGAAATTGGGGAATTGTTCTTCGACAAATCAAGTCGGACCGAAGGGAAAGGGGTCAGGGGTGTAATCTACTCAAGTATGAGGGGAAAGAAAAGGAGAATTACATCCCAATCTTTGGACCAGGAGGAAAAAGGAAAAAAGGGGGGGGGCGGCAACCTTCGCAAAAAAAAATTGCCGCGGGAAAGTGGTTCCGGGTCAAAAAGAAAACCGAGTCGAGGAACTTAAAGGGGCGCCGAAGCTTCTTCCGCATGACCTTCATAGGGGATACAAGAGACAAAAGTACTAAAGAGCGGGAGTGTTAGGGAAGGAGGACCGAACGCAAGCAATTCCTGCTGGAAAAATCAAAGGGAAATGTAGATAAAAGGAGTCGTGTGCCGAAAAGAACCGAAGTCGGAAAAAAAGCTCAAGGAAAAAAAATACGAACAAAGCAATTCGCCGAAGACAGGGCTGAGGGGGCACCGGCCAACACCCTCAACATCCGTCAAGGGAGAAGGGAAAGAAAAAAAACCGAGGAAACCCCTTCATGGTGAAAGCGGCCGCGGCGAGAAGGACGAGAGTTGGAGGGGACGACCAAAAAGATGTCCCATAAAGAAAGGGGAGAGGACGCCAAAAAGGAAACCGATCAGGCCTCTATCTATGGTCCTAGAAGGAGGGGGAGCGGAGAAAATCAAAAGGCTGAAATTGGCCGACCCGGCGATCGCACAGGAACGGGAGCAGTGTGAAAGAAGGGAGGAGAAGAAATGGGGGGCGATCTGGCTAAGCGGCAGGAAAATCAACTTACAGATTTGGAATAACAGACACAAATGGGGAAGTGGTCCTTCCAAGAGAAGGGACTATTCGGAGGAGGTGGACGGAAACGGAGTTCCCGAGGATTGGGGGAGAGAGAGGGAAGAAGGGTAGGCGGGAAGTTACCAATATTGCGCCGCTAAAGAAAAAAATCCTTGCACCGAAACTCGAACTAGGAGAGGGAAAGGGAGGAGGCGAGGAGGGATTGCCGGCCACTTCTCAAAGGGAGTGAAAAAAAATCACAGGAAAGAAACCGCTGTCAGAAAAAAAGAATGGATCACAGAGAATAGGGAGAGACTTCAGAAAATGTCTACTCGATTTATAATGGCTCTGTGGGAAGGGCAAGGGGAAGAAAGGAAAACTCAATCATGGCGTCACCACAACGTGACGGTGGCAAGTGGGGGAACGTCAGCAGTCCAGGGTATTCCTGAAAACGAATTGGGGAAGAAGAGAGCAGCTCCTTAAAAAAAAATGGACGACTGTCAACGAACAGGGAAATGAAGAGACACCAAGTCCGAGTGGGACGTCCTAATGGAGAAGGAAAAACATTATCGATGAAAGGGTGCTCCTGTTACAGGGGGGACGTCTGAGAAAGGAAAAAAAAAGACCGCAGAGACGACCTTGCTCTCCTGGGCGACTTGGAAAAAGTGGAAAAAAACAACTATGCAAAAAGGGAAGGGCGAATACAAAAACAGACAAAGGGGGGCACGAAAGTGAAGAGGGGAGGAAAACACCGGGGTGGGTAAAGAGGGGCTGAAGGATTTTCGGACTTTTCCAGGACTGGGAGGTCTTAAGGAAGACGAAAAAAAGTGTAAGCAGAAAGGCGTCATGGACCCTCCAGGTAGTAAAACGACCGGATATAAAAAAAAATACACAACAACACTTCTTAGGGATTTAAAAGAAAAAGAAAGAGAAATAAGGAAAATCAAAAGAAGAAAGAACCGCGGCGTTGCGGCCGCAATTAAGGCTTCAAGGAGGGCGGTCCTGTTTAATCGAAAACTCCCAGGCAAAAAAATCCTGGGGAAAGGGCCTAGAGTGAAAAAACACCATTTTTCTTCTGAGAGAGTTGATCTGGAAAAGTTTTTTTATCATGGAAACAACCGCCTGGCAGACGGAAAAAAGGGGGAATATTGTTGCTGAACTTCGACTGGAATTATGACAGAGGGGAGGGGAGGACCCAGAGCAGGGGGAGGTGGGGGCATATCATCTCAGACGCAGGGTAACGGAGGAAAAAACATCGAGGGTAAACTGTAAGTTTCGCCAATGCATAAGGAGAGAGCAATCCGACGTCAATATTACTTAGTTAGGGTGAAAAATAAGAAATAAAAGGGGCCGGGGAAGTCCTATAAGATAAAGGAAAAGAGAGCCGAAAAAAGGACCCTATTCTGAAAGAAGAACCCGTACGGGGATACTTACAAAAAAAGACTAGCAGTGCAGGAAGGCTTGGCCCGGGAGGAAAAAGGCAGGAACAATGAACTGGAAACAGGGGAAAAAAATCCTCCTCTTCGGCGACCGGGGGGGGGGAAGGGGAAGAGCGGTATGGGATGGGACACTTTAAAAAGGGAGAATCTAAAAGGGTAAACGGAAGGGGGGTTAATATCGCCAGTTCTGGGGAAAAAGATAGTCACGGAAAGTATCCCTGGACCGCCTCGGATTTCCAGTGGGAAACTTTTTGCCGACTGCCAGGAATAGGATCAACTCCCTTCATCTCGGGAAAAAAAAGGGGAGGCACATTTCTGAAGGAATCCGGAGCAAAGCGAAGACAGTCCCTGAAAGTGGGGGTCAGTTCACATTTAACTTGTTCGTAAACAAAAAATGAATCCGGCTCCTGGTTATTGATGACGCCGATTAGACTATAGACCATGGGAGAGGGGGGGAAACCAGATCCCAGGAGACATCTTGTATCAAAAAGTGGGGGGGGGAAAAAAAAAAAGCTGGGGTCTTTCTCTCTGATCACCGGGAACAGGCTCGCGACATCTCAGGGGAGGGAGGGGTAAGTGTGGTACGGCACGAGGGTCCAGTCAGGGGGGGATCGCTTGGGAATCCGTCCATAATCGCGGTAACGGGGGAAAGAAGTTTCCTTTGCGGAGCGTTGGGTGGGGGGGAAGCATTCGCAATGGGGAGGGGGGTGGGGCCACAGCGAACACAGACAGAAGGGGGGACTTCAAGAAAGGGAAAAAAGGCGGAAGGGGGGGGGGGCGAGGGAATTGTGAGCTCCTGACTTGGGGGGGGGGGGGTGAGAAACATAATCAGAAAAGGCGCTCACGACCGAGGTACGGAAAAAGAAATGGTTTGGGCCTGACAAAAAAGAAAACATTGAACGGGGGGGTAAAGAAGAAACTCGCTATGGGAACTGTCCTGCGTGGTCTTAGTAAGGGAGAATCGTTCCGAAACTGAAAATACGGCCGTCTCCTCTATCAAAGCGGGATTCGGGGCGAAACTCTGTCAAGGAAAACACAAGAAATGGAACAATGGTCCCCTAGGGCAAAGGCCACATGTTCTCCGGGGTCTGCGCACCAGAAAACTTCTCGGTGGAAAAGGGGATGGGGGGGGAGTTTCAAAAATCAGGTCAACAAAAAAAAAAGGATATAGGGAAACCAAGAAGGGGCAAGGAAAGCGAAGACTTGATTTTTTGAGCACAAAAGGAAATTTCCCGAAAATGGAAAGGACTGAAGATCTTCACGCGTTCTCGGAACAGGAGAAACTGAGGAAAAAAAGAGGCGCCGGAAGTATGATCTAAGAAGGAAGTGCCTATACTCCCTATGAAGACTATCGCTAGTTCGTCCAGGAGAAAGCAAGGACTTAAGAGATGGCAGAAAAGAAAGAAATGGCGAAAAAAAGAGGGTCGTGAAAAAAGACCTTCTGGACTGCCATGAAAGGCAAAGGAGAACTAACCGACAATCCTCTCCGAGACGCGGCCCGATACGGCTTGGGGGGGTAGTGGTCACGAAAAGAACAACCGAAAAAAGGAGAAGGTCAGAAACCCCGAAAAACCCAAAGTCCGCCCAGCAAAAAGGACGCTTCTACGTCTGGCGGAGAGGGGGGAGGAGAAATCGAGTACAAAGACGACGGCCTACAAGACGCCACCGGTCCCCACAGGGACTCTCATCGGGAAGGGTCCGGCTACGGTGACCCGGGGAAAGACTCTATAAAAAAAAGGCCGAGAAAAACAACTAAAAAAAATCCGCACTATTCTCGGGGGCAAGGAAAAAAAAAAAAAGTGGGACTTACATTGGCGATCTGTCGATCTCGAAAAAGGGACCACGGGGAGACAGGGGGACGAACAGCACATTGTCAGCGAAGACAATGGCCTATCTGTTCTGAAGCTCGGTGAACGGAACGGGAGGGGTCAAGACGAGGCTAGACGAGAAAGGGGGGAAGGGTCGACCATCTTTCTGAGGCGAAGCTGGGGAAGGACTAGTCGAGGGCCGGACCTGAGTCATATATCATGGATGGGAGAGGAAAAGTCTATCTGCCAAAAGCGAGGGAAGGTCGATCAGAACAGAAAAAGCGGAAAAAAGGGGGCTCAAAATGCTACTAATCTATTTAATTTAAAGAGGGGACAGAGAAGAGTGGTCAGAAATCCATTACAAGCGAGGAAGTGAAGGGACTCACAAGACAGTGTTGGAAGAAAGGAAAAAGGGGGCTGAACCGCATCAAATGTAGGGAGTAGCCAGCCGGTTATCTTAAATGCACCGAAAAGGAATGCCAACGCCCGAGATGGGTCACCAGGGAGGGCGGCCTTGCGATCGGAGATGGGAGGAATGGCAAAAAGGAAGGAGGAAAGGGGGACGGGGTTACCGCGTCTTCTGAACTCTGGAAGGAAAAGGCCATCCCGTTCGGAGGTCTACGAAGCCGGCGCTAAAACTATAAGGGAAAAAGGGGGAAAGACCAAGTGCACATCTAGATTCGCGGTGCGTGTAGGAACAGCTGCGAAAAAATCTTCAAAACGAAAAAAAAGGGTGAAAAAGAGGAGACTTATCTGGTCGCCGGTGGCCAGGGCGTTTAAGAGAAGGAAAAATCAGGGAGAAAAGACTAACAAAAGATTACAAAGGAGGGGGGAAGCCAGGAGAAAAGGAAAGTCGAAAGGAAAAAAAATTATCTCTCTCACAACAACAGGGAGGAGAGGGGGGGGGGGGAGAGAGCAGCGGGAAACTTCCGAGGAACCGGGCGACGCAGTGGGAGCTTAAAGGAGAGAAGGCCGAGTTGATCAAAGCGGAAACGCAAGCAAAAAGAAACTCCTTAAGGGAAAGGGAAAAAAAAAACAGGGAGAAGAGACTATTCCGTAGGCGCAGAAAGGGGGAGAAGGAAAAATAAGCAACCGACTTAGCACTGAGAAGCCCAGCATAGTGGGGGTTGTCACAAATAAAAAGACACGGGAGGTCGGGAGAAACCGCGCCAAGGTGCTGGGGGGAAAAAAAAAAAAAAAAAGGTACCTTCTTAAAACCAGGGAGAGGTGCGCACATGCTCCCAGATACGAGGCTCAAGGGCCGAGGGAAGGAATGTTCCAGCTCTTTCTCGGCATTAAGGGAGGGGGCCGTCCATGAGCCAGCGATCTGCACCTACAATGAGTCAGGAACCCTGGAGTGCTCAGGAAAAAAAAGCATTGGAAAGGAGAAAAGAAAGGGGTTACTGTATGAGAAAAACGGGAGGAAGTGCGAGAAAAGAAACGCGAAACTAAGAGAGATTCTCGAAGGAAACGTGGACTAACTCAAGTAGGAAAAAAAGAGGGGCTGTCAATAGGAGAAGAGAGGGTCGGAAGGGGGGAGAAAAAATCAAAAAGGCACGCGCAATCCAGGGAAGGGGCTCGGAAGAAACTCTCCTCGTCGAGGGACCGTGGTCAACGCAGTGGACAAGGGAAGCCCAAAGCATGGGAGAAACGGCATCCTGGGGGAAGGGAAAGCATGAAAGTCTTGAATCATGAAGACAGGATAGAACCGCTAAATCCCATGACGGCGATTCCAGGGCCAGGGGGGGAAAAAAAAAAGTGGAAAACCAATGCTTCAAAAAAAAAGGGGCGTCCGGGGTGGGGGAGAGGAACATGACGGAAAAAATGGTAGAAATAAAACTGAGGTGCATCACCTCAGCAAACCCTCCCGAAGCGGGCACCGAAGTCAAAAAGTTGGGGGAGCCCCGGGGACATAGGGTTTGGAGGGAAAGGAAGAAAAGATTCAAGGGGAACAAGATCTCGGAAAAAGAGCAGAGGGGGGTGCCGGAGGGGGGGGAGGGAGGGTCAGAAAACGTCTTCTGGTCACGGGAAAAGGAAAATGCTCGTCAAGTCGCCTAGACGTAGCTGGAACGGGCTGCAGGGAAAAGGGGGGGGGACGAAGACCGGGGAGACTGTGTGTTTTTGGCCTGTCGAAAAAAGAAAAGAATCAAGGGCGGGTCCGCTCTTCGGCAGAAAAGAGATGTGAGGAAAAAGCCGGCCTGGGGTCAGGACAAGACGACTTCATGTCATGCAGTAAGGGAAAAACCACAAAATTTAGAGACATCGCGGGGCACCCAAGAAAAACACTGGAATTGGCACCAAGGGAGGAAGTGGAGAAAAAGAATCAAGATTGCTTACTTAGGGAGGAAGGAAAAAAAACGAGTTTTCTAATCGAAGGCCGCTGTCCGCGTCAGACAGATAAGGCATGGATTAAGGGAACCGGAATGACCAATGAAGGGGGAAAAAACCAAGGTGACACTTCCTTCACTTGTGGGTTCAGAAGTGAAAAACAAACTCGGGGTGCGGGATGGCAAAGGATGGATGGT
>Ga0179593_1432566_pt1 | contig 22920 bp, 29 predicted proteins | sample CZODoug2_1_08_16_FD_185931 | JGI IMG/M metagenome (GOLD analysis project Ga0179593, IMG submission 185931) | Vadose zone soil fungal communities from Angelo Coast Range Reserve, California, USA - CZODoug2_1_08_16fungal (PacBio error correction) | ecosystem: Environmental > Terrestrial > Soil >...
TGAGTAGGGATGTCGGGGGAAGGGGGAAAGTCGGCGTCAGAAGGATCAAAGGCTCCTAGGCAAAATCGAAGAATGGAGTCCAGTGAGGGATCATCAGGGCAAAAAGGGAAAAAGAGGGGAAGGTAAAGAAAACAGTAAGCTCGGGGAAGACTTTCTTAAGCTCATCAGGAAGGGGGGGGAGGAGGTTTCACGGCGAACGAATACCGCAGTCGGCATGCGCGACTCGAGCTATAAAGATGAAGGAATTATTCGGTCCCTAAACCATGGTGGAGATGGGGTATCGAGTCAAGCTCATCACAATTGCGCTAGAAAAACAAAAAGGAGTAGAAAAAAAAAAAGAAGAAAAGAGAAATGGTGGCACTGATGAGTTCGATGCGGATATCCCGAGTCACGAATGAAACGGGGGCTGAATCGTTTAACTCTACAAACAAAGAAAAAAGGTGTCAGAGGGAAGAAATGGAAAAATCGGTGACAAATAACAAAGGCTGGAAGAAGGAAATCTAATCTGGAGAGAGAGAATGCGAGGCTAAACGAAACGCGGCTCAATTTCGATTTGCAAGTAAAGGGGGTCGAATTCGACGAAAAAGAAAAAGAAAGACTAAAATCAAGGAGAAAAAAAAAAGAAAGCAAAATGAAGGCTGAAAAAGGGGACTAGACTTCTGGAATGCGTGCGAATGAGGAGAGGGAAGAGGGAATAGGTGATGCTTACGGAAGGGGCACGCTGCAGTCGCGTGCACGAAAAAACTCACGCGAAATCTTTTTGTAGGAAAAAAGACTTAGGGGAAGAAAAATTTCACGAGGGATAAATAGGAAGGGGATTCCCTTGAATAAAGGGTTAGCAGGCAGCAATGGAGGAAAAAGGAGTGCGGACTCCATTCGGACGACGTGGCGCAAAACAGGAGGTCATCTCTCCAGTTAAAAGAAAAAGAGAACAGCACGGCAATCTAAAGAAGGAGTACGTGTACAAATAAGAGAGGAAAAAAAGGGGAGGCGCGTAGGCTTACTTCGTTGCACAGCCCGCGAGGCGCAGGAAAGGAGCGACTGGTTTTCGATGAAAAAGGAAGAGACATTGCCGGGGACCGTTATTGGTTCAGTCTAGCTCAGGAAAAACGCAGCGGACCAAAATCACACATCGCGGAGCACAACACGAAAGAGAGCGTGGGGGTAGCATCATTAATCCGGGGAATTAACTGGGTCAGGGCAAGGACCTGAGAGACGGCGCCGTGCAGCGTAACTAGAGAGATTGGGGAAAAGACGGCACTTCAAGGTAACAAATCTCGGCTATAAAATAAAAAGGACTTGGGAGCTCAGTTTGCTCGAAAGGTCGGGGGAGGAGGGGAAAAGGGTAAAGAAGGAAAATGATTTGACATAGACTAAGGAGGGTGTGTACCCTCTTTATATATAGTCGAACAAAATATCACGTCAGAGGGGAGGGGGGGACGGCTTAAAAGCTTGGAGTTCGCACAAGGAGAAGCGAGTTGCTATGGCGTTATGGGGGTCTGGGCGATCGGAAGAATTCTGCAATTAGAAAAGAGGGAAGAAATATGGAGGAAAAAATCACATCAGGGGAGGACTATTTGCAGGAAAAGAGATACTCATGTCGCATGCTTTATGCAAGCTGGTCGTTGAAAGCGTAGAGCATAAAAGAGGAAAATGGAGAAGAGTATTAAGGGAAAAGGCCGTTGCATACTCTATCCTGGAAGTGGGGCGGTCAGCAGGCTTTGTAGAGAGGGACGATCATCCGTGCGCGACGGCTAATTAGGACAGAGAAAAGTTTGAGATCAAGTACAAAACACCAAAGTTATTCAGTGCCGGTTAGAAAGAAGATTGGACCGAAAAGTGGGGGTGCTTTACTTGGAAAAACAGGTTTTCAAAATCCAAAAAGTGGCGTCAGGCAGAAATGGATGCAGAGGCCGATGATCGCGGGCAGAGGGAAAACATTCATCTTACAAAAGGGAGAAAAAAGAAAGGGAGGATGGGGGTCAACTTCGGCTTGGGGAAGCTTCCAAATAATTCGCTCCAGGGAAAAGGCCGCTGTTAGTTGTCAGCCTGCATTGCGAAGAGGTATTAAGGGCCTAAAGGGACAGAGCATGAAAAGAACAAAAAAAAAAAAAAATATTAGGATATACATGGAGTGCATTCTTATTGTAAAGACGGCGCCACAGGACAGTTATTACTAATTCACAAAAGGAAAGGGGAGGAAAAACTGATGGATGAAAAAGCTTAGTCGCGCAGAGAAATTCCTATAAATAGAAAAGGTCTAAAGCAATTCCGTCGGCTTCAATTACCATGGCGCTATTCAAGAGGCAAAAAAAAGGGGTAAACAAAAAAAAGGGGGGAACTCGGTGGCAAACAAAATATCCAACACTCTGGAATAAAATCATCACAAGACGGTCATGGAAAATTGCAAGGGGTGGGGGTATCGGAGCTTATTTCCCTTTCGTACGGGATGAGGTTAGACAAACAAGGATCCTCCGCCTATGCAACTTTCAGGGGGGTGAGAAGGGACTAATTGAACGCAATTCTAAAAGATGTTGGTCAGAATTTCAAAAAAAAAAAAGCTGTGAGACAGAAAAGGAATTGCGTAGCAACCGATTCAAAACCAGCGCGGTGCGCGCCTTTTGCTATTCTGAAAGGGGGAGAAAGCAGTGGGGAGCCCAATACAACCAACTACTCTGCAGGGTAAGTTAAAAACGCGGAGCTGACTCTCAGAGGAAATTTGGATGGGTCCTAACCGTGCATTAGTTCTAAGGGGGGGGTTCGCGGGAACAATGGCAGGCGTGTGTGAAACAAGGCAAACAAAAACAAAACGTACGAAATGGGGGGACGATATTCACTTCGAAATATCGAATCAGTTGACTACCCTGAAAGGGGTGTAGAGGGGATGAAAAGAAAGTCTTGGCGGGAGTTGGTGGACCAATGAATTGAAATTCTAAAAAAAAGTGGCGAGGTTCAAAGCAGCGCTCCGCTTTCGGGGTCAGTTACCCGTTGGGGCCCAGGTCTAACGGGTCAAAGGGGGGGGGGGAAGGGGGGGGAAATCGTTTACGATGTTGAGGGGTAATTTGGTGTAAAGCACCAACTGCAAGGGGGCGAGCAAAGAGGGACCGGCGAAGCGAGAGAAATGCGCTGATGCCACGAAAAAAAAAAACGAGAAAAAACTGAATTAGACCTCAAGGTTCAAAAAGAAAAAAGGCATATAGGAAGATGACAGTTAAGGCAAGAGAACCTCGGACAATAAAAAAAAAAAAAAAAAACAAATCGCTGGTTGACGGCGTGAATAAGTAATTTGAAGTCCCCCTTTATGCGTGATGGGTAGTCAAGGGGCCAGGGGGTCAAGTGGTACTCTGCAACCGTCTGGGTCACGGGAAAAAAAAGAAAGCCCGAAGCTAGTAGCGTATAATGCCGAAGCAAAGTGGGATCTCTTCAAAAAGGCACATCGTCTCCTATCGTGGGGGGGAAAAAGAAGAGAAAGGAAGCAGGGGCAATGAAAGAAAATAGAATCTTATACGGGTGCTCTCCAGAAGAAAAGAACAGAAGTGCGAATGTTCGTCGCTGGCGCGGTAAGGTGGGGTCATGGTACTTTGAGAAAAATCATCCTTCAGGAAAAAAGAGGGGAAAGGCGAGACAAGTGGAAAAAGCCGAGCAAGTCAAGCGTAAAAAAAAGAGGGAAAGAAAAGGAAACGCAGCGCGTGCACACAGTGAATATGCACATATAGGATCGCGCTCGATTCACTGTTGGTGTTAGGTGCTGCGTTCCGGACGAGGGGAAACAATGGGGGAAAAAAGCAGAAGGGCTGTCACTAGGAAACTCCACATAAATCAAGAACCAACGCAGAAAAAAAAAACAAAGAAACTCCCAGAGATTATAACTGTAAAAAAAACACAGAGAGGAAAGGAAGAGAGATATCGGTAAGGAGGACGCCTGTGGAGGGCCAGATGGACCTATTCTATTTCTCTATGAACTAGGAAAAAAGGGAGGGCGTTCCGGCGGAAAGGTCAAACAAGAATTATTGAAATGAAGTCTTATAACTGAAAAAAGTCAGTCTGGTGAGAGTTTTCAGGAAAATCAGATTAAAACTCGGTCTCTCAGGACTGGAATACGACAACTAAAACTTAAATTGAGTAACGGACCGGTGATAACAGCCGAACCACAAAATACGCAAACATACTGTATCTCGCAAAAGATCATGTATGGGTCGCGAATCGGGGAGGGGAGTCGGAAGAGGGGCTGGGGCGTACGCGGACTGGGGGAGAAGGGCTAGGCCGCTGCCATCCGAAAAAAGAAGAACGAAAAGGTGGTTGGAAATTGGGGCCAAAACCTACGAATCACCTTGGTGCTAGATATGACAGGGGACCGGAGTGGAACCAGACACCTGCCAGATCAAAAAAGACGTGAAGGAACACTACAGAAGTCAGCTGCTAAATCTATATTAAAATATCTAGGAAAGGGAAAACAAGATTAAGTGCAACATAACACTGATTGTTGGTGTAAAGATAAGAAACGGGGAAAGGCGCATGCGTCTACCATACATTAAAAACGTTTCTTTTAACAGGACAAGCTATTAAGAGGAGGTCTAAAACTGGGGGGGGGTAATTAATTAGAGTTATACTGAGGCAAAAACTATACCGCTATGGGGGGAACAGTAAAGGAAGTTTCGACTGTGAGCATGCCCAAAATAACAATGAGAAATCTTCAAAAAAAAAAACACGAAAGGAAAAAGGGACAAGATCGGAAAAATTGGGGGAACTGGTCATCTTGTACTCCTCTCGGAGTCGCGCCACGCTGAGAGGACGAGAAGCAGCATATTGAGAGAGAAAATCCGAAAAGTCATGAAAAAGCGCCGGCGATAATAATAAAAGTCTCAGACGTAGCCAAGAGGGTGGGGGGGTGTCTCGAGAGGCGATGGTAAGAGCGATTAACGGCACGAGGGGCAGGGAACCCGCTGCAATGTATCGTCAGGGAACACGAGTCACGGCAGACGAAGTGGTTATACGAGGGTCAAGGGGAGAGAGCGAAACAAGAATTAAGCATAAGGGGTCTTTCAAAAAGGAGCTGAGGTGGACACATCGAACCCGCATAACGGCACACATTCTTTATGAGGTTGCTCGAATAAAAAAGACAGTTATCGCAAGGAAGGAAAAAGATCAGTTGCCCAGTTAAGACAATGCGAGAATAACCATTCAGATTTGAAAAGGGTTGAGGGCACTACCAATCCTGAAGTGCTGCAAGCGCGGCGGAATGGAGGGGATAACGAAACATGCCGACGGAAATTTCAAATCGAGTCTAATAAAACATATTTCAGCCTTCAGGGAGGAAAAAGACGGCCAGTGGGTCGCAAATAGTCCAGGACATTCTGAAATGGTTTGTCAAAAAACACCAGGCATGCACGTGGCGTCGGCGAATGTAACTGGAGCGGCGTTTAGGAAAAATCAAAGGGGGGGGGAATCGCGAAAAGTGGCAGGGCAAATGGACTGTGACTGGCATCGGATGCGCAGGAGGCTAAGCGCGACAATGCCCCAGCGTCTACGTTGCCTCTGGTAAAAGGACCACTCACCTGCAAGTGGCCAAATAATTCGACGGAAAAAAAGGGGGGGAAACAGAGCGAGCAGAAAGACAACCACAAAAGAGATGGAAAGAGAGATAATTAGCAAATCGGCGGAACAAGGATGCAGGAAGACGGAGGATCCAGAGGAAAAAGGTCGAAAAGGGATGAATGCAAATCAAAATCCATAAACACAAATGAAAGAGAGAAGGAAGAGACAGCCGATGCCGTCGACCGGCTGACAGGAATTAACTAATCAAAGGGTCAAGGTATCCGAGAAAAAAGCTCATTGAGGGACTTTGCACAAAGGGCAACGCAGTACAAGGTACCCCAAAGGTCAAAAATCCTCTGGAAAAAAGAGAAAGAAAAAAGGAAGGTTGGGGGTTAGCGAACATATTTGTCCAGTCTCAGGTAAAGAACGCGGTCTCGCCCCTAGCACTGAAATTTAGGGGTAGTGCGAATAAGCATCGGGAAAAAACGAAAACTAACGTGGCTGAGAGGAAAGGTGCAGTAAGGTCAGGAAAAGCAGCGGCTCAAAGGGAAGGACCGGGAGAATCAGAGCAAAGTCCAAGTCCGCTGGGGGCGATGCTGTCAAAGACCCTTTAACATGAAACAGCGCGGGTCGCCCAGACCGCACAATAGCAGCTATTGGAGGGGAGTCAGATCCACGGATGCGGATCGTGAGAGATCGCGCTCACCGCACTAGTTGAGAAAAGTGTTCGGAGAAACATTTCATGGGGAAAGTCACCAGAAAGTTGGCGGGCAAGGGAAATATCAAGGATAAAAAAAACAACATGCCTTTTGGAAAGGGAAAAAGGATGGTATACAAGAAAGGATGTTGTTCCATTTATAGTGCGGCGGTAAAAAAAAATGACGCAGTTGGGAGCGTTAACAGAAAAAGGCTAAAGAAAAAAGGAACTGGGGTCCACAAGTGAGTCAACAATTTGAGTACGATTGCGTGGAATTGGCAATAAGCAGGGGTGGCAGTTTGTTTGTGGGATGGTCCAGCCGCTCACTTCATGTGAGAACAAGAATCGGGGGGATAAATCGACTAAAGAATTAATGATTAAACCAAATCGAGTTTAGAAAGAAGAATAGCAGATGTGACAACGAATCGAGGCAGATAAAAGTGGGAGACGGATTAGATGACAGGCGGGGGACCTATCTAAAGGAAAAGAATGCAACGTATAAGTTCGCCGGCATTCGTGATTTTCTATGACTCTCGTAAAAAAAAAAGGGCCTGTAGGAAAAAGAAGGCTCGTTAGCTGCGGAACACGCCGTGAGGTCCGGGATAGACACGGGAATGCAAAGCCTAAAAGGAGACTCAACGGGGGAAAGAGGAGGAGAAAAAAAAGCCAGGTCCGCACATTCACCAAAACAGGACTGCCAGTAGAAGGAAAGATCAAAAGTCCGCGCGGAAAAGTCGAAGACCTCTTCAGGGTTCGTTCGAAAAGGTTAGTTTCGCGCGGAGGGATGAAAAATTTCTGGTCAAGCGTCAGGGGAAGGAAAAAGATCAGCAATCGAAATCAAGAGTGAGTGCCTGTCCAGACACCCATCAAAGAAGTTAAATTAAAAATCAGGAACAAGACGCTGGCTCAGTAGGCCTCGATCACCTTGGTGGAAGGGGGGAGGGTCAGGAGGTCCGGAGGGAACGAATCAAAATCAGGATTAAAAAAAAAAATACACGAACAGAAAAAAGAGAAAACTCACTCACAAGCGATAAGCTCGATCCAAACAGAGAGTTATAAATAGAGAGGAAGGTGATGAGCAGGCGGAGAGTGCGATTCCAGAAATATGCGCGAATGACGCCCGTGTGATTCGTTAAGGACCATGACCTACACCAAAGACCACAAGGATAAGTCAGTTAGAAACAAGCGGCTTTCGTCATCATTTTCTGAGTGGACATCTTCTGGAGGGCGGGGGAAAAACGAAATCTCAAGTTTTCTATTTTTTCCTGACCGTAAGGGGGGGAAATTCGACGCAAATCAAACACTAAAAACAAAGAAACGCAAAAAGAGGGGGATAAACCGACCCTGACGAGGAAAGGTTTTTAATCATCGGAGAGCAGGGGGTTGTGCTGGCGCGCTGACTGGCACGCTTCATGCGAGCACAAAAAAAGAGCGCAAAACAAGGTTTAGGTGAAGAGATGGCCAGGTCAATTGTAGGGGAAAGGTCGGAGGCCGACGATGATTACCCGGAATCAGGGGCACTTTGAATACGGAAAGCAGCCGGAGACTCAAACTACGAAGGGGACCGAACGAGTATGAAAATCACACAAGCAGGGAACGAATTAAAGAATCAGTCCGCTTCATTCAATTAGAGGGGGGAATACGGCATTAGTTTTGGAAAGTGGTACTACCTTGGAACGGGTGAACAGGCACGCTATTCCGAATTCAAGAGGGGGCAACTTCGGAGTTGGGTGGGATTAATTTATTCTACATTGAAGAGAAGGCGACAAAATTGAATACTTGTTTCAAAGAGGCAAATGGACGTTCGCTTGGGGGGGTAAGGACAGCAAACGCCACCGCGGGAGAAAGCCAATCGCGGCAAGAGGAAGGCGTTTGAAGAAAAACCAAAGCAGTTGGGGCAATAAATGCTTAAACTTACGAAAGGGGACAAAGGGGAAGAGGAACGCGAAGGTGGGGAAGACACATCAAGTTCCTAACTAAAAGGGTAAGAGATAATGAGGGAGAGCTTTACAAAAGGGAAAAATTCGTGGAAAAAGGGAGAGGGATAGGATCTCTGCAGGGGGGAAGGGAGTCAGAGTACATGGAACACGCTGCAGTAGGTCGCGGACAACAAACGTCCGGGGGTAGGAGCAACTTCGCGCAGCTGTGGGCGCGTGAAGAAGAGGAAATCGGAAAAAAATAGTATGTGGGTTGTCAAGACTTTTTCCTGTCAAAAAGGGGAAGGAAGGAACAATCGACAACCCAACGTGCGTAAAAGAGGGGTCAGCACTAGGGCAGTGTCGGAGGTTATTGCCTTCAGTTAGGTTAATGTAATACTCGGTCAAAGATTGAGGGAAAGGTGAAGTCATGGGGGTGAAAAGTGCCATATGGCTCGCCACATCTGGGGGAGAGGGACGAAATGGGCGTGATTACCTCATCAGGTCAAATTTCGTAAGAAGCACTATCTATATAAAAGGGGGGAAAGTTCAGCTCGAGATTCTAGAGGTTTAGGGGAATTCTACTGAAGAATGTACGAGAGCAAATGGGTGTGCTACCGGAAGTCTTCTGTGATGTTTCAAAATGGATCGCGGGAGCGGGGTCATGCAAGTTTACGGAAAAATTGAGGACCGAGAGGGGGGTATGCAATTTTGATTAAAAAACTAGCAGCAAGAGGGAAAAAATTGACTGGTGCGCGTGTCCGCATGCTACGAAAGGGAGGGTCGCGATTTTTAACAGCATGAGCGACTCACAAAAACGGAGGGAAAAGAGAAAAGAGAAGAAAAGCAGTAGATTAGGAGAAACGGGCCGCAATGATGTAAACGAAGCGGACACAGCTTCATCATCTGATTGCAAAAAACAGGAAAAACTTTCCCAAATCTAGGGGCCGCTACATCTTCGGGAGAAAGTCTGCATGAAAATTTTCGATTCCCTCTTGCTCGCAAGTTAAGAGGGGGGGGAGAACAGCAAATCAGAAAAAAAAAAGAAAAAAAAAAAAAAAAAAAAACAAAAAACGGATGGAGGACTAAAACCAATGCCAGGAGGGGCTAGAGCTAGGCCTCGTACAACGCGAAGGGAAAAAATAAAAAAAAGGAAAGGGGTTGGTTGCGATTAGCGATGACTGGGATTTACTGATCTGTATGAGTAAGAAAAAACAACGCCATTTGCGCCGCACGATTCATCTTCAGGAAAGGGGTGGGGGGAAAAGACTTTCAACCAAACACAAACACACACGCTTAATCATTTTGGGTGGGGGGGGTCTGGGTTTTTATCTGAGAATTCAGGTGCTCAGTCAAGTCAATACGCTGACGACAGAAGGACTCTATGGGCATAAGGGAGGGAAAAAAAAGACGGGACGGGGAAAATTCTATCTGTCTATCGGAAACTTGGGAAGGACGGAGCGCATGACCCCAAGAGAGGAAAACCAAGTGGAGTGCTATCAAGAAAACGGGCGAAACGTTGCAAAAGCCGCAACACGTATGGTCGATGGGTTCGCGGAAGTACATTTCTTCCCAAGGGGACGCCGACCCAAAAGTCGGCAAGTCGCTCTACAATGGACAAGAAGTCCATAAATGTTGTAAGAAAGCTCTTGGATTCGGAAAAAGAAGAAAAGTGTGGGGTGAAAACAGGAGGTCTGCGGTCAAAAGCAAAGAGGAAGGGGGAACTGCTGCCGGCAGGCCGAGTGTCTAAAGGACCAGCTGTCTCTGTGCCCAGTGGTTAGGTGATGTAAAAAGATTGGCCGTGTGCGCAAAAGGTGGGAGGCGGCGGTGCGGGGGTTGTATGCTTCATCTTCCAACGGAAGGGGGGAAGTAAACGAGTATCACGGAAGGTGGCTGTCATACCCCTCATTCGATATAGTCAATAACAGGGTCAACGAACGTACAAGGTAAAAATACGATTTCGCCTAAAAGAAGGGCTGCCGGAGAAACACAATCCAAAAGAAAAGGGGAGAGGGCGTTGGATTTGGAACGTCCACCTTAGATTTTCATGAGAAAAAACCGTGCGTAGGAGAAAAAAATGCAGAGACGCAATGGTTCGCGGGCGGCCAAAGGAGGCACGGGGAATCTCGGCGATCATGCCCTGCTACCCAGCGTATAAAAAAGGAATACTGCTTCATTCTGTCGGGCGGCATGGTTTGCGGGGCAGGAAGGGAGTGAGTGCCAAAAAGTTCCAAGCGTCGCAAGAAGTATCCTTCGCTAGAAATGAAGCGCGTCTAGGAGGAAGAGAAAAGGCGAAGTTGGGGGGGAGGCGGTCGGCGAGGGTTTTCGGTGTCGAAAGAGAAAACTAGGAGAGGGCAAATCGAGACAGGAGTTCGGTGCGAGGTCAGGGAAAGAAAAGGAAGAGGAGGTTTCATGTCCATACATGACATCGCTTGTCCGTAGAGACATGAAGGTCAGTATCACCTAAGGGGGTTGGCATGACGACGTCGACACCCGGGAGCGACACGCTGGCATCCTGCCGATCCTTAGCAAAAAGGCGCTAAGAGAGAGCAACAAAAAAAAAGGAAAGGGGGAAAGGGATGAAGATGCTGTCTGGATTAGTTCGAGAAAGAAAAGTATGAAAATCGCGAACGCCGGGTAAGGCGACGCACTCGAAATTCATACAGGAGCGGCTGGAAACAACAGCGGCGATACGACCTCACGGGGGTTTGCTTCAGTTTTAAAAAAGGAAGATGGAGGGATAGGCTGATGGATGGAATAATTTTAACTCGAGAAAAAGTAGAGTCGAGTTTAGGGCCGGTGATGAATTCAGACACCTCAAACATCAGCCTCATGGCGAGCGCGCAGGATCGAGGAAATGAAGGAGGGGGCGCGAATCATAAGGGGAAGGGGGTTGCTTCGACGGATACTAGACAAAAACTTCGAAAAAAAGGGAGAGAAAATTTTGAAATGGGAGGAGTAATTACTATTATATTATTGGAGAGGGATGACGTGAAGCACGGTCGTGTTGGTCCAGTCCTGCTATACCGGAAGGGCGGAGAAACTGACGAAATTCTCTAAAGGAGGGGGAAGAGATCACAGGAAAAGGATCGGCAAGAATTAAGTATACACCTAAATTAGCATTGCGAGGGGAAAAGTTGCCATGCAAGAAAAGGACTCTATATCCTGGGTGAGATGAATCATTTAAATGCAGCGGTGAAGGGAAAGGTCGCGAGGGTGGGGAATACGACATTTCCTTTTCCTCACTCGATTCGCCGAGTCGCGGAGAGACGGGAGGTTGGTGACATCGCAAAACCTGTTGGCGCTGGATACAGAAAAAAAAAAAAAAAATAAACTACGCACGGGGCGAAGCTTTATCCAGCAACGAGGGGAGGAAGGGGGTCACGGAAAGCCATCCGAGCAGAAAAAAGCCGCTTCAAGGATGAAGCTCGCCATTTAAGACCGGCGGAAAAAAGGGGGACAAGGAGGAGGAAGGGGATCAGTCTACAATATGTTGAGTCGGGGAATCAGTTCGAGAGGTTTCAGGAAGGAATATTGTCCTGAGAAAAAAGGGAGTTCGAGGATTAATTGGTAACCCGCTTCAGGATCGGGAGACATCGGTTGCGGTGGCAGGCTACGCACTCAGGGAACCGGAGCTCGAGGGGGGAAAGAAAAGAGAGGTTTGGGGCTGAGGGAAAAACCGCTGTCAATTGAGATACTCATCTACGCCCAGGAAAGAAAAAACCCGCGGTAAATTACGCTCTAGGGGGATGCGGGAAGCTTGTATATTAGGGGGCGGTACGGTCAAAAGCAAGACTCTGCCATAAAGTGTCTCGCATTTAGGACGAAGGGGTGGTGACCGAAATACGTCCGCAACAAGGGGGGGCATCCGTGCGTGGACTGGCAAAATGTCTTTTTCGGGAAAGAAGAAGGGCGGCGCACGGACCAAAGGTCAATCAGTGAAAAGAAGAGGAGAGGGGAAAAAAAAAAGGAGTAGGCTTGACTCGAGCAGTTGGTAGCAGCGTGGCGACCTTTGGGAAGGGGCATGGGGTTGGTCACCGCGACATTGCTGCTTCGTCGGGGAGGGCGAAGGGTATACAAAACTGCCCGCAGGGATCGGAGAGAAGCAAGAGGGGTCAGAAGGATGGCAGCCGGGGCTCGGTTTGCCATGGAAGGAGAGCGCATTCCCGAGCAGTTCAAGGGGAAGACTGGGCGAATCTTGCGTCTCACTCGATGGCGGGGAGAAGGGAAGAGCGACGGATGGTAACTAGCATTAGCTAGCATCAGTCAGCAAACGATTAAGAGAAATCAGGAAAAATCAGATGGGAGAGAGGGAGCGGGTGCGCCTATGTCTGGAGGGGAAAGAAGAGGAAAAAAGGCAATAAAAGGACAACTTGATTTAAGGCGGCAAAGAAGAAACTCCAAAGGCGCATATCGATGCCGGCAAACCTCGCACTTCTGAAAGGTGCAAAGTTTACAATCGGGCAGAGTTACCGGGAGAAAACGACGCCAATAGAGGGCAGTGTATGCCGGTGACACCCAGGAAAAAGGGAAAAGGACAGCAAGGAGGTTTGCCCGACACAAGCGAGTCGCGTAGAAATAACTCATGTTTGGAGTCAGTAAGAGTGCCGGGCGCAGCGGGGGTAAGACACGCTCGCATGCGGAAGGGAAGCCAGAAGGTGAAAAAAAAAAAGATGGGGTAGTGCGAAAAGGGTCAATTTCAAAAAAAAAAAAGGGCAAAAAAAAGAAAAAGGGAATAGGAGGGAATTTGGGACAATAAAAAAAAGACGGGGGCCAAACCGCTCGTCAGGAAGGTTCTCAGGTGCCTATCAAAGCGGAAAATTACTCCGATTGGGAGGAGGAGGAGGGCGACTTTGGTGCAAACACCTCCATAAGAGGGGATGGACGGAGCCAAGGGAAGACTGTCACTCGAGGGGGAGGAAAAAAGGACCAATACCAAACAAAAAATTGGGAAAAGGGAGGGTTCGCGGATGGGAGGGGTTACTGGGATCCCCATTGAGTGCTGGGAAAGGAGAATCGCATACTCGCCGGAGTGACACGAAGACTACCAGACTGGGGGAAGAGAGGAAAAAATGCAAGACTTTTTATTACAACCAGGAAAGGGGGGGGGGGAAGTGCGCAGTCTTCGCAGCGACGTCACAGGTTCGACCCTAACTAAAGACGAGTGGAAGTTGGAGGAGCGAGTCGCAATTGCTTGGGGGGGGCTGGGGTAAACGATCGGTGTTCTTAACCTGTGGGGGAGGACAGAAAGGAAAGTTGGGGGGATGCCAGACTAGTGCATGCCCTATGATCGTCGACATTAGAATAGAATAGGTCATCGAACCCCAGGGCGCCAGCTATCGCGGCATGGAAGGCAAGGGGTCAAAAGGAAGGCCAGTCGGATCCAGGAGCTCTTGAAAGAGGAAAAAAAGCTCGTGACAGAACGGGGTGCTGGGGGGGTGTTTTTGTGGGGGGGGGGGGGGGATTAATTCTTGAGGGGCACCTGGTAGGCGGTGGGACAGGCTCTCGTTCGCGCCAGGCCTTGTCCTTGCGCGGTCTGCAGCGCGGGAAAAAAAAAGTCAAGCGAAAAAATCAGAACGGGATCAACCCAGAGGGATACCTAAGTCCTGGCCCTTCTTCATGAGAGGCGAAGGGATTTTTTTCAGGTGCGAAAGGAGGCAAAAGAAGGCGGAACAGGGCAAATATCTAAAGAAATCTTCGCTCGCAAATGAACGAGCAAGAAAAGGGTGGTGACTGGTTGAATATTCCTGTGGGGGGATCGCGGAGAACGTGATGTTGGTATTTCTGTCGGGGGCGGAAGAATTCGTATAACCGGCAGACAGAGGATAAATGGAGCCGAAAGTGGCGCAGATCATTCAGCAGCAGGGAAAAGAGGGTAAAAGGGAAGGGAAAGGATGAAAAAAGGATGCGGTCAGTCGCGTCCTCTGTATTTTTTTAAGAACACGGAAGAGAGAAACGGGGGGAGATCTATCTCTCAGAAATGCAAAATGCATAGGGACTCCATTTTCACCAGGAAGAGAATCGAAGAGAATAAATACAAACGGAGGGAGAAAAAAGAGAGACCTGGGAAGGAGTGAGGGATGGATGGCGGTGCCTTTCCTGTGGCGCAGGAGGAAAAAAAACGGTTGTGATTCGTCAGCGGAAAAGGACCATACACGCAACTTCAACACGTTAGCGAAAAATAAAAGAAGAGGTTCCGACTAAAAGACATAAAAAAGAGGACGAGAGAATGAGCGCAAAAAGGAAGATGCTCATCGTCTATGACGGAGCTATCTAAGGAACGTACCTAGAAAAAACATCACGAGAAGCCGGGGAATCGCAACATTCTCTACCGGGAAGGAAGATTCTATGCTGTCTGCGAATTCGGCGGGGAAAGGGGGGGCAAGCCGGACTGTCTAACGCTGAACATCTGGGGGGTCGGCCAACCCTATAGCACGCAAAAAAAGGGGGGGGGAAAGGTGGGCAAAGAATTGAAGGAGTCACTTCGGGGTCGAGTATTGCAGAGGGAAAAATTCAACGTGAAACAGCGGGAGGTCCCAATACTGGGGCCCGCGGGAAAAGCCACAGCGACGAGGACATCGAGTCAAGCTCAAATATGTATCACGCGGACCTCGATTGTTGATAGAAGTTCGGGGAACGGAAGAGCGCATCTTCTCCAGCTTAGAGAAAGTCAGTTGAATAAAGAAAACGAATGCAAGAGGATGGCTGGGCACTTCGCGAGGGTCAGATGAATATGCGAAGTCACTCGGCCGATTCGAGCGGGGATCACGGATGAAGTGGCTCTAGTGGAAGCCGAAAGAACCGCTGCAGAAAGAATCCACACACGCTGCAAGCGATCGGAAAGAAAAAAAACGAATTTAATTGGTCAGCTGTTCAAGAAAAGAAAGGAAAAAAAAGGGGGAGAAAAAAGCCCAGCTGCGGGCGGAAGGTAGACCATTACCGCGTACATGACCAAGGCGGTGATCAAAACCAAAAAGGATGGGAGGATGAAAAGGGGGGGGAGAATATCTGAGGAGGAAAGATGAAGTGGAAAAGTTCAGAAAAAGAATAAAGCGACGAAGGTGAGGGGTTTTCGTCTCAGGCAAAGAAGGAGCAGCGGACGCCCTAAAAGGCTATCTTATGGGGCGAGAAGGATCGGGAGCCTTAGAACGATCGACTTCGGCATAGCAAAATGGAGTTAAATTTCAGGGAGGTGGCAAGACTGAGCACGACGTGAAAGGAGGGGGGGTTAATGAAAGAGGGTGCTTTACGGAAATGACAGTGGATACAGGGTGAGATTTGAAAGTGGCAGTTTACGCAAATCATCCGCGCAGCAAGAAGGAGGGAGGATCGTGCGGCAAGGCCGGGGGAGTAGAAGAAGAATTCCTCTCAAATTTGGCACAGAAGAAGATAAATACAAACTGGATTCAGCCCGATCTATCTGGGAAAAACGGCGAAGTTTGGAGAGACAACCCTGTGCTGTCCAGGGGAAGGGGCTGGTGTTGCTACGCGGCGTCTATGGGCTGGAGGAAGTTACGTTCTCTCCGAGGGAAGAGAGGCAATGGGGGAATGAGTGGAATTATGTAACTGCTCGGTCGCGATTGAGCTTGCGTCGCGGGTCCGATCCATTTTCGCAGAGGGGGAAAGCGCTGTCAGATTCACTCTCTGGTCTTTGAGGAAAGGTAAAACCGCCTTGGATGAGAATGCTCCACAAGCTAGGAAAAGAGAAGAATTGGGATGAAAAATCAAGGCCGGTAAATCGGCGCGCATTAAAAGAGGAAAAGAAAGCGAACATAGCGTGCGCAACTGTAGGACTAAAGAAGGGCAAGCGGTAGGTCAGGACTGGACTACAGACATTCTCACTAGGACATCCGCATTCAAATCGGGGGGGTTGCAATTACTTCGGTGAGACGACGCGCAATCACATTGATTCAGGGTGTGCGAAAAAGGAGGGGGAAAACTAGGAAGCACAGTAGTTGCATGAGACTCACAAAGGCTCGATTCTCTTAAAAAAGGGGGTAGAGAAAAAATTGTCGCAACTATGGGTTGAAAAAAACTGCGTGTCGCGAAGAGAACGGGAAAAGGGGGGGGCGATAAATCACGCAAAACCTATGAATCAAATTCGAGAGGTCCAAGAGGGGGGAAGGACGCTAGCACTACACTCTTCTACAAGTGCTGAAGGAGAGGGCAACGGCGAATTGAAAACGGAGCCGCATGTGTTTCTGGTGAGGTCATGCGGGCGGACGCAGACGCCAGTTCAAATGATTTATTAGCGGAGATCTAGAAGTCGTCTAATCTTTGACGAAAAAGGGGGGAAAACCTACCTAGTGCGCGAAAAGCGGGTTCGCCACGGGCTAGCACTCGAACGCATTGTAGGCAAGAGGCCGCTACCATATGGCAATTCAGTGAAAACACCGAATTGGGGTAACCGAGAGAAAAGTCCTTTTTATTCATCGCCGAGATGGGGGGGGTTAAAAAAAATGAAAAAAAGGGCGTAACGCAATGCGCGCATTCGCGTGAAAGGCGCCGGGCGAAGTTTCCACGTGGCAACAGCTTAGTTTTGGGCTGGGAAAAGAGGAGGGGCGGCTCCGGATGTGTATGGGGCGGGCGTTTTTTTGGTATGCGAAAAGAACCAACTGAAATTGCTAGTGCTTCCAAGCTCGGTTAGCGCTCGCGAGAGGGAAAAGCGAGAAGAAACCAAAAGCAAACAGCGAAAGGCATAGAGTGACGCTGTGGGGGGGGGGGGGGGGGGGGGGGGGTGGGGGGGGGGGGGGGGGGGGGTGGGGGGGGGGGGGGGGGGGGGGGGGGGGGGGGGGGGGGTTGGGGTGGGGGGGGGGGGGGGTTGTGGTGGGGGGGGGGTTGGGGGGGGGGGGCGGGGGGGGGGGGGGGGGCGGGGGGGGGAGGGGCGGGGGGTTGTGTGGGGGTTGGTGGGAGGGGGGGGGGGTGCGAGTCACCGGGTGGGGGGGCTCGCATTGGCGGGGCGATTCGCTGCCGGTATAAGACAACTTGGCGATGTGTGCAGGGCTTAGGGGGTGCGAGAATGGTAACAGTTGCATGGGTGCAAGTTGGAGGTGAGAAGTGGGGTGTGGCGGGGCCGGCGGGGGGTGGTGAGCGGGCTGTGGCTTCGCGTGGAAGCGGGAGGAGGGGAACTTGTAGGACGAATGTGTTGTGCTAGAGGCGGCAGTCGGGACAATGATGGGGGGGGGGTATGGGGATCAAGGGTTTGGAAAGGGGGGGGGTGGGGGATTGACGGTGGTCGGGCCCAGGGGGGGAGGGAGGAGGTGTGGCGACGTAAAGTTTAGGGTGTGCGGTGTAAAGGGGTGTCGGGCCGTTCGTTCGGTGGGCTTTTTGCTTAAGAAACGAGGAGGAGAAAGGGTGTGTGGCTGGGAACGGTGTGGGGGGGTGTGGCAGGTTTTGGTGGTGGTGGAGCTTTGCAACGAGTTAAAATGCGGTCTGTTTCAGGCCACGGGCGGGCGGGAATTTGAGGAAGGGGCAAGCGGGTTTGCATGTGAGAACTCTCGTTAGTATGCGTTTCTTGAAAGTTTGTAACTCCCAGCAATCTCCAAGTCTATGAAAAAATAAAGAGGGCCCTACGTAGTAATATACAAGGTCCCTTTCCATGCAGGTGAAAAAACTTCTCGCAGAGGGGGGGGGGTTGGAAGTTCAGAAAACTTTTCCATTCTCTTCAGGAAAAAAAAGGCACCACTGAAAACATGAAAGAATGTTTCTATGTTGAGGCATGCCTCTTGGGATTTTGGGCAGGGGTCTTCGTCAGATGAGAGTAAAAGAGGGGAGAAAAAACGGCATCTAACTCATAATTCTTTGAGAGGAGAAGAAAAAATGGAATGTGAACCACTTATATGGGTCCGGCTCAAAAGGGGGAAATTGGACGTTGGTGGGGAGGCTGGCCGCGGAACCTACTCCACAGAGTAAGAGAGGAGATCAGAAAAAAGCAGAAAAATCGGACAGCAAACAGCGCTAAGAGAAAAAAAACAACGAAAGGAGGCGAAAAGGGGGAATGCTTTGCCGGAGGGGAAGAGTCGCAAAGGTACGCCCGGTTTTGTTCGTCCGTCTTAACGCTGAAACCGAACCAACAAAGGAAACAGGAGGGTAGGTAGTATAAATTCCCTCGGGGGACGAGAGAAAAAAATTGTCGACATTACACAGGCTCTGAGTACTCTCTTGCTATAAAGAGGAATTAGTGCCGGAGCCTGTATCAGTTCTAACGCCAGGGGGGAAAAAATGACCAACACAATAAAAACAGCTGCACACTCACAGGGACCGGGAAGGGAAAGGAAAGGCTGGGAGCGAGAATAGAAGGGAATATTTCGGGAAGACCGTGCCCGAGTGGGAAAAAAGCACGAAAACAGTGCGAGGAAGGGGGGAAGGGGTAATATATTTCCATAAAGGAAAAAGTTGAAAATCGCTTGGGTGAAATCGCCGTGGTCCGAAAGCACGTTCGTTGTTCCCGAAAGGGAGGGACCAGAATGGAGCCTACGGCAAAAGCGGGAGGAAGGAAGGACAAAGAAACTACGGAAGAATAATTAATATCGGCCTCCGTCAGACAAAAAGAAGGCATGCAAGACGGGAAGAGAGACCGCCTTAATTCTACGTGAGGGGAAAAAGGAGCGATCACGATAAAAAATGGGGCTAGTTCTGTCGGCAATACGCATTTGAAAAGTCGCGCCGCTGCGGTCCTAGTTCAATCGCACAAGTGAGGGGGGGCGCTGAGCGAACCAACAAAACGAATCGGGGCTGCAGTTCCACATAAGGGAAAGAAAATACGGGGTACAGCAACAACAAGACTGGGGGGGACCCCGGGGGGGGGGGGGGGGGGGAAACAGTAGGAATCCCTATCTGAGTCCGCGGGAAAATAAGCGCGAGAAGAAAGCTCAGCATTGAACAACATCCGACTTCTACTCATCTCATATCTTACAGAAAGGATTCGGGAAGGTCGAAGATATTTGTTCGAATATTGCCGATCAATGCGTGGGGAGGAAAAGGAAGGGGAAATCTTGGTAACGAAAAAAACGAAGAAAGCAACGGTTGCGTGGGCGCCTCGCGGTCATAGGCGGAGACGATCCAATCAGCTTAGGGGGGCTGGGCGAACGAGAAAACGAAAGCATCGACAACTTAGACCTAAACTCTGGACAGAGACAGGGTATCACTAGGATCGGGGGTAGAAACGCTGGTCCGTGGTAACTTGGCTGACTCTGCACAAAGAAGGAAAAGATGACCGATGGGGGGCCTTTGCAACCATACATCCTAAAAGGGGGCATAAAAAAGGGACGTTTGAACCTCAGCCGTTGAAGGGGGGAGGCAATTTCAACAGAACTAAAAAAAAACAAACCCTTATTTGAAGCCGATCTATTTGGCGGCAGCGTTGTGGTCAGATGCACCTCACCTTTGGTATCTAGGGGTGGGGGCAACACTGCCATCAAAAAATCTTCTGGGGAAGTCGTGACAAGTTGGCTCAGACTGAAGAGAGTGGGTAGCGAAGTGAAAGCCTCATGGAGTTTGGGTCTTGCGTGTCTTGCGCCATTCCATAAATTGGAGGGAAAAATTTGCAAGCTTCGCGCGGGACAGAAGGAAGGGCGACGTCTTCACTCCGCCTAAGTTGGCAAAAGCAATGAAATATATAGAAAAAAAACAACTTAGGAGTGAAGGGAAAAGAAAGAATTTCTGTAAAGGGGGGACAGGGAAAGGGGGGGATTCGAAATAGGCCACAACCAAGGTGACGCACGTCGAACTGGGGGAAGGACTCAGCGCATATCCAGGAGAAATATATGAAGGACTACAGAACATTCGTCTCACTCAGGGGGGGAAGAAGGTGGCCGCGAGTAAAAAACCTGCAAGTTAATCGTGAGTCAGGGTGGCCGTGCACACACACACTCGCGAGGACAAAGGGAAAGGGCCTCAACAACGCGGGCCGGTCCACAATATCCTCTTGCTGAACAAGGGGGGGGTGTAATTTATCTATGGGGTGAGAATTTTTCCAGTCAGGAAAGGAAGACAGCGCCCGCGCCCAGGCCGAGCAATCGGTATGGTGTAGGCGAAAAAAAAGGGATTTCAACAAAAAGAGGACAATTTCTAAGTAGAAAAAGGGTGCAGATGGAATTTCAAGGAACGACCGAGCGGGCAGAGACATGCTAAACGGCAGGAAAATTGGTACGTTGTCCGATGGTGCATCGACGAACTTTGACGTCTCGACCAGACAACACCAAGAAAGAGAACTTGGATGGGGAACACAGGCGCAGTCCCTGGCGCACCCTCAAACTGGGAGGGAGTCGGTTCGGGAGGGAAGGAAGTCAGGGTTCCCACGGCGAAGAGAGCGGCATTGATGGGCAGGTCACAAATATATCCGAAAAGTGGAGCACAGACTACGTCGATTGATAAAGCCTTCCTGCTCCTAAGGGAATTGCAAAAGGTCTTGACCAATCGAGGCCTTCGCGCTTAAAGAAGGAGACCGAGAAGAGCATTGGAAAAGTGAGGAAAGGAAAAACGATAGGCTTGCCATCGGTGATCATCTCGTTTGTTGGGGGACGCAGCACCTTTCAATTTAGAGGGTACAACTGAAAGGGATACCGTCTAATCTTGAGGGAATGGCAAGCAGGGAACATCAACCCAGAAATGCCCAGCGAAAACGGCATAGAGGCAAAAGATAAAAAAGGAACTCTCCAGCTGAAGTAGTGCGCTGTAATGCTGAGGAGGGGAAATACGTTCTTGGCGTTCAAATAAAAGGTAAGGTGATTTTAAAACCGAGACCCTTGGCGGTCGGTAAGACAAGAGGCGGCGGGAACACGTCGTGCTGGGTCACGGGAATCCTCGCGCGATGCAAGTCACGACTTGAGAGTAAAGCCTATCTAGGAAGAGCCTAACAAACTTTTCGGGGCGCAAGGTTTTTTCGGCCGGAGGAAGGGGCCATCCGCGGGCGGGACTTAAGGGCACTCGCGACGAAGTCGAAAATAGAGATGAGGTGATTGCTATGTGGCAGTGGAGGAGGCGCTTAAGGGGCATTTTCTGGTCAGGCGTCATCGGAAACCGGCTCTCGGTCCAAATGGAGGAAAAGGGGGGAAAAGGGGAATGCTGCCAGATCTACCCAGCAGAGCCAGAAGTTTCCAGGGCAAAAAACACTGCGTCGAGACTTGAGGTATCAGGATGCACCTTGGATGGGGTCATTAGGGAAACTAAAAAGTCAACGCGGGCTTCATTCTCGGCGAGAACAAAAACCCTGCATCGGGGCCGATCCATCACCATGCGGAATCTCTAGAAAAGAAGAAGAGATAAGCCGAGCATGCTGATTTGTTCGTCGACTATGAGGGAGGGAGGACCCGGTTAGGACTTGACGCAGAAGAATAAACAAAGGAGAAAAAGGTGGAGAGGTGGATAAATCATACAAGGCGACATCTGCGGGGAATAACTTCAAAGCTGGAGGGTGCATGAGGAAACGGAAGGGTCTCGCATGATAGGACGGAGGGGTGATAGGGAAAAGAGGAGACCACCATAAAATAAACCAACAATCAGAAAAGAAAAGGCGTCTCAAAAAATCGAGGAAATGCATAGAGTAGGGACGTAGCGGGGGGGGGTGGAGATTAAATTATCTTCAGAAACCCGAGCGAAAGGGTTGAATTGTTTCGCATGGCCTGAGTGGAGAATAAAGGGTCGAGATTGGGAATCTCAAAGCCCGTTAACACAGGGATTCAGCGGATGCGTACCGCGAACTCCGAGGCAGCTAATAAAATCAGAAAAAAGGACACGCAAGAATGTGCCGGCAGCATTACCAGTCCGAGGGGGAAGAATCTTGCCAAAGACCGTCGGCCAGGACTACAGGGAGTTAACAGCACGCGTATGCCGTGCACTTCTGAGAGGGGGGGGGGGGAAGGATAGGCGCATTCTCAAATCGCAAAGGGGGAGAAAGGGTACTCGGGGTGCCATTAACAGGATGGTGAGAATAAACCAAACTACCTGCATCCACAGAAGCGCAGCGATCGTTTACAGGCAAAGGGGAAGAAAATGGTCACGGGGAAAAAGGGGGAGGAAGACCGAGCGGCATCGTAAAGCCGAAGGGAGAAAAAGTGGAAGAGCATGAAAGACACCGATGAATACCAATATAAAAGTAGGGGGGGGGGGGATGTTTAACTGTTACCGGAGGGGGGGCGAAGGATGCGACTTTCTATGAGGGAGGGGGGAAGGGAAATCACCAGATCAAAACTTGCGGTTGACAAAAGTTCGCTAAACTTGACTCTGGAAACAAAGGTCAAACAGGCGCATGTGGTCTCAGAACCGGGTTAGACGCAGGGTCGCATCGAAGACAATGGAGGGCAGCGTGAAGTTCAGGCTTTTTCTCGACTGGATCTTGTCTCAGCGTTGGGATGGGGAAAACTGGGACGTGAACGTTCCAAACCTAGAATGAGAAGTGCTTCGTGGAAAGTGTTCGCACTAACGCCACCCCATCCATGGGCGAGCTCACAATTTTAGGCCTTAACGCATCCTTGACGGAAGGAGGGTCAGCAGAGGTCTATGGAAACACTGATCTTCAGAAGGAGGGATCGCGAGGGGGTCGAGGAAGTGAACGTCAAGTTACGTCTGGTTTTAAACGACACAGGGAGGCTTGGGCTTCGCGACGGGTTCTCGCAACGATTGAATCTCGGAGTCGAAGAGTGCGAACGAAGGGAGATGCAGCATGAGTAGGCGCGTCATTGAAGTTGAACTTTTCGAAGGGGTAAGCTCTTCGTAGGGAACGAAAGGTCGCCTGAAGGTGACCCGCCTGATTTGTCCACGAATCAGAGAAAA
>Ga0179593_1607279_pt1 | contig 22916 bp, 34 predicted proteins | sample CZODoug2_1_08_16_FD_185931 | JGI IMG/M metagenome (GOLD analysis project Ga0179593, IMG submission 185931) | Vadose zone soil fungal communities from Angelo Coast Range Reserve, California, USA - CZODoug2_1_08_16fungal (PacBio error correction) | ecosystem: Environmental > Terrestrial > Soil >...
CCATTAGAAAGGGATCGTATCTGCTAAAGGATGAAAAATAGCTGAAAAAAAAAAACTTACAAACAGAGAACAACGGCGTAAAATCGTAAGGAAGAGCTCTTGCACGGAAAAAACGCCTAATACCGGGGACATGGTTAAGCGGAAGGATAAGCAAAAAAGAAAAAATCACCCTGCCCGGGGGGAGAGAGTTAATGCCGTAGAGGGGACTCAAAATCCCGGGTACACAAGAGAAAATTCGGAGAAGATCTCATCGTAGAAAATGGGGGGGTCAGTCAAAGACTCGATTTCGGGGATGTGAAATATTCGAGAGTTTCGCGAGTAAAAGAGGACGTAAATGGGAAACGGAAGCTAGCAAACCATATACTAGGGAAGGGAGAGATTGTCCAGAAAGAACGTTCTCTTCTCACGTGTACCGTTAAGGGCCGCTCTGAGAAAAACACGCGGCTACAAAATGGGTGGAGCTTAAGTAACGTGTGACCCCGGAGTAGGCAAAAGGGTTTCGAAAAAGGGAAAAGGAGCGTAGGGGGAAATTAAAAAAAGAGCGTGCAAGGTCACGATTAATAGGAAAAAACGGGGGGGGCGCGCGGGTCGTTTAATGAGTAAGAATCTGTGGGACTCAGGAAAGAAAAGATACGGCTGGCCTAGCTGTTCGCGAAAGAAAAAATACGGCGCCGATCCAGGGGGGAAGTGGGGAGGCGCGGACGGGGGCTTTGGGGGGGAGAGCTTGGAGGTGCAAGGGGGGGTCATTTGGACATTTACAATCGCAAACACCGCCCTTTGGTGAAGCATTCACCTTTCAGCAGGAGCTTTCTTGAGGGGGGAGCTAATCGTAAGCCGCGACTCTTCGCTTCCAAATTTAACGCGCAGAAACCGGGGGGCAAGGGGGGGGTTCTGAAGGGAAATCGAGGGATTTTTCAGGAAAGGGGGATAGAGATGCGGGCGTGCTTCTTGATCCCGGGAGGTGGGAGAAAAAAAGGACCCTCCCAACAAGGGGGGGAAATTGGGAAGGTCCAAGGGCACTGTGAAGGGATCGCGCCTGCAGGGGGGGAAAAAAAAGGGAAAGAAAAATTACGTAAGGCGCGTTTCGCGATTCATTGGCGCCGCCGGCAGGGGGCGCGAACGCGGGGCCTTCTAATAGATGGAAAGGCAGCGAGAGTTGAGGAAACCTGGACAACCGTCTACGAAAGCGATATTTGGGTGATCGCGTAACCGGGAGGCTGGGAGACCGGGGGGTCCACCCCGGGATTAAGGAATACGCGAGGGGGAAGGTTTAATCTTTTTATAAGAGCGTTAGCAAGATGGGCAGCGAGAGAAAAAATTTGCTTCGGCTAAAGACGCGCGCCGCCTGGTGGGGTTTGTGGGTTGACGGTCACAAAAGGAACAGTAGATCGCTGTTTCTCGAGAGCTGTCCAGAAGACAGGAAAGGGGGCTTCCAAGTAAAAAGTTTGAAAAAGGAGGGAGCCTCCTGAGGGACAAAAGGGAAGCTAAATTAAAGAGGAACACCCTAATGCTCATGCAGAGGTTTTGACAAGGATTGAGGGCATGAATGAAAGGACGTCTAGAAGCGGGCTGCGCCTTAAAAAAGGGACCGAGATGCAAAGCTCGAGGAGACATCCTATTATTTGGGAAACGGGACCACGAAAGAGGGGGGGCGGGGGGGAGTAAGGGAAACTACAAAAAGAGGATGCTCTGGGGTTTGTAAAAAATCGAGGTGGAAATTGAATGGCTAGAATCCAAAGAATAGAGACAATCGGGGGTGGGGAAGTAGGGGGATTGATTCTCTGAGGGGGAGACAACCTGTTGAAAAAATTTATTGGCTACCGGGGGGAACAATGTGACCTTGGGGTTCTACAAGATCAGAAGGGAGAGGAGGGGAATTCGATAGGGAAGGGGACGATCATGCCTAGGAGGGAAGAAGAAGCGGAAGCCAATGGAAATTTTCGGGAAAAAGAGGGGAATTTGGGTGTCGGAGAAAGGGCGGAAACGCGTTGCGAGAAAAACGGAATAGCTCCAAAAGGGGAAACTGCGTCTGAAAATCGGTCGGGGTGAGGCGACCGAAGACCGACGAGAACTTCTCAGAGATAACAAGAGGAATGCCAGTTCAGCGGGGGGGAGGGCGAGAAAGAACGCTTTGGAGGGGAGTCAGAATTTGCAATCCTATCAACAAAAGGGAAAAGAGACTCTAGGGAAAATGTTATTGCCTACTCGTAAAGAATGAGGAAGACATGGGAGGTTGGTTGGGGGGGGTCGTCTTGGCGACATAAAAAGTTAGGTTAAGGGGGAGGGGGGAATCTAGGCTAGTCCTAAGAAGTGGGCGTGAGAGAAACTCCATTTAGAAAAGACGGAAGCGGGAACAAAGGCGAGAGGGGGTAGAAATCGCAAAGCAGAATCTCAAGCAAAGGGGAAGTCTAAGGCGGAAGAGGAAAAAGGGGATTTGTGGGAGTTGGTGGGGGGGTTAAATGGAAGCTTAGAAAAAAGTAGATCCATAAGAAGCCAGTATAGAGAAGTACTGGGAGTTGGGGGGATTAAGTGGGTGAGAGGCCTGAGGGGGGTAATGATTGCGAGGGGGTTGCATCAAAGAGAAAAAGGGAGATCTAAAAAAGCCGCGTGATGTGGTATAAGAGAAGGATAAAAAAAAGTCTAGTTGACTCACTGCGACAAAAGAGAAATTTCAGTCCCATTTCCATCAGAGAAAAAAAACGGAGGTGAGGGGGGAACGAAGAAATCAGAAAGGGGGTCGCAGGACTGGATGAAAGCGTTGATCTCCTAAGAAAAAAAAAACAACAGCCGAGGAGATCGACTGGGAAAAGATGCACCCACATAAAGGGAAAAAGGAAAAAGGAAACTCTCAGAGGAAGGCCAGAAAAAGAACATCCACGATAAACTCTGCGAGAGACTGGGAATGGACCGGAATAAAACACTATCTGAGTGCATGGCCGCCAACCTGCAAAAAAAAACCAAAGACAGAGAAAAACGGTGCGACAGGGGAGAGAGGTCTTGAGAGGAAAAGGGCAGATCGCTAAGGAAGCTCAGACAAGAAAGGGTTGGGAGATAAGGAGACCTCTTATTCTCGAAAGTTGGACTCGAAAGGGGGGTCGGCATTCTTATTAAGGAGGGAGGGAAGACTACAGGGGGGAGTCAGGAGAGAAGAAAGGGAAAAACCAAAAAAAAAGAGACAAGAACATAAAAGGGGGCTTCTGTTAAAAGGGAAAAAACCCTAACTTTTGAAATCAAAGGGGGAAAGAGGGGATCTATTAAAAAAGGAAGACCTGCGAGAAAGAAGCAGAAGAAGGAAAACATGACAAAGTCTCTTGGAAAAGACCCCCAAACAAAAACAAAAAAACAACCCCCAAAAAGAAACCAACCCAAAAAAAACAAAAGACCCCAAAAGAAAAAAAACGACCACACATCCGTGGTCGCGCGAGGAACACCCTCGGGCAAGAAGAAAAGTTAAGTTGAGATATTTCAAAGAGCTAGAGTGCAGAGAAAAAAAAAAAAAAGACAAAAAAACCCACATCAAGCGGGGGGGGAAAAGGTAAGAAGGGAACGATAGGAGATCCTCTTAGGGAGGGGGGGGTGTAAAGGGACTGATCGCCAACTATCAGGGAAAAACCTCTTGGAGGGAGAAAGGGGCCGAAGAAAGGAGGGCACCGGGAAAAAAGGAAAGCTGAAAAAAAAAAAAAAACAAAATTTGGGTTTTCGCCAGCCCCGGTCTTCAAAACAAAAAGCATTCCTGAGGACGCGGTTCAGGAGGAGGAACAAAAAAGAAAAAATCCAAAAATCTTTTGGCGTTGGTCCACCAAAACAAGAGGGGGGCAAAGGGAGCAAAAGAGGATAAAGGGTCGAGGGGAGGTGTAAAATCTTGGAGCTCAAAGACCCAAAGGATTCGCATTTTTGGAAGCCGGCCAACATAAAAGGGGAGCGTCAGAACCGAACTTCGGCACTTGAAAAAAAGGTCGCGACAGAAGAAATTGGAGACCAGAGGACAATAGCATCGCCCTACGGGCCGAGAACCTTGAAAGGAGGACCTTAAAAGCGAAAAAAAGTCGTTGAAAAAAAAAAAAGCTGAAGAGGGTTGAAGGGGATCAAAAAATGCCCAGGGGGAAGGCCGAAAAGGGGGGGAAAACTTGCACAGGGAGAGTCTAACTAAATCAAAACCCGCCCCGGGAAGGAAAGTAGCCACCAAGCGAGGAGACAAGAAAAAATAAAAAAAAAGGTCCGAATAAAAAAGAGGTCAAAAAAAAAAAATTCGTCAAAACACCCGACATCGACTAAGGAAAAGGAGGGGTAAAGTTTAGAACAAAAGTTCTAGACTTCGACCGCAAGAAAAAGTCAAGACCGGTCAAAGGGGAGGGTTGAAATGCCGGACGCAAGGGGAGGGAAAAATGGCGCCAAAAGAAATCGTAAACGCTTCGAAAGGAGGTGACAAAAACACTCAGGAGGGTTCGACGCAGGAAGAAGGGAGAGATCGAGTGGGAACCGAAGTCGAGAAGAAGTCCCCCCGCATAACTTCAAATGCGGCCAGTTCAAAGAGAAAGGAGACGCATGAAAGAGGGTCAAAAAGGAGATCGGGCTCTGAAGAAGCATTCAGAACCTCTCGAAATGAGTGGATGGGAAAAAATGGACCTTGCAAAACATGAAAAAAGAAAAAACCAAAAGCCCGAGGGAACAAATCATATTTTTGGGATGTAGCAAGGGAAAGGGCAAACCGCCACGGGAGGGGAGGGGAATCGCGTCAAGAGGAAGAAAGGGTCGAAAAACGTAATGGAGGAATTTTTCAGGAAAAGTCATTCTGTAAGCGGACCAGAGGATCATTTGGAGAGGAAAGGAAAATCATGAAGAAAAAACGGGGGGACTTTTAAAAATACCCAAGAGAGGTGTGAAGGAGGATCTGAGAGGGAAAGGATAAAAGTATAGAGTTAAAATCAATAGAGCCGTAGAACAAAGACGGAGGAAAAAATTATATGGGTTGTGGTAAAGAGAGGGAAGGGAAGGAGTCGAGATATCATTTCAATCGAAGCGAGAGGGGGAAAAAAAGGGAATGTTCGGGAATCGGTAAGGTCGGTGTAATAAGGAATTGAAACGTGAGGCCTCAAGGCCAACCTCGGGGGGGGAGTGAGGCACCAAGCTAGAAAATTTAAGGAAAAAGTCTTCTCAGAAAAGAAAAAGTTGGTGAATTTCAAAAAAAAAAAGTCCAGAGCCAGACAAAAGAAAGGTTCAAAGCGTTGAGGACGGCCTTGGGAAAGCGCGGAAGGAAGTCACTCATAGAGGGGAGAGCGAAAAAAATCTGTAGTAAAATCTCAAGAGGGAAAGGTCAAGGAGAAAGGAATTAATGAAGACAGTGAAAAAATGACATCGAAGAAGTTTTGAGGGAGAAAATCACAGGTCTAAAATCAAGGAAAACCACGAAAGTTAGCAGAGGGGAAAAATCTGAAGGGAAAAAAAAAAGAAAAGGGACCTTGTGGGGGAGAAAAAATTTGAAGGGGAACAAAGTAAAGTCTGGAAGTTCGGAAAGGCACTGGTCACAGATTGGGGAGAGAGGAAAGAATAGGAAGATTGGATCTCAGAAGGAGAGAAAATTTAAACAAAAAAAGTCTAAGGGGGGAATCCGTGCAAAAAGGGATTCAGCTGTGAGGAATAAAAGGGAAAGCAAGACAGAGAAAGGGGGATCTTTGAGAAAAAAAAGAAATATGAAGGAAGTCTCGAAGAGGGAGGGGAAACATGAAATAAGGAGCTCAAACTTTGCAGCCCTGAAGGAGAAAAGCGCAAAAAGTAAAATATGGGGAAGAAATCGGGAAAGCTTGAAAAAAGAAGTAAAGAAACAGTCCTAGGAATGAAAACATGAAAAAAAGAGAAAGGAAAGTAAAGGGGGCTTAAGGGTTTGGTCGAGGGACCACCGAAATGCAGGGACCAAAAAGGAGAAAAAGACAAGAGATGAAAATCTAGAGTTCAGAAAAAGAAGAGAGCTCGAAGGTTCTCGAGGTCAAAAGACCAAGGGAAAAGTTAGAGGGATTTGGTGGCGTCCAAAATAGGGAATTTAAAAAGCCACGGGACTTAGAAGAAGGTGCTTGGGCAACAAAGGGTCTGGAAAAAACCCTTCCCAAGAGGGCATAGGGGAAAGGGCTTGGAGGGGATTTGGAGGAGAACGATAAAACATAAAGCTCAATTTAGGGGGGGGAGAAATTGAAAAGGACGGGGGCGCTTTGGCAGAAGGGGAGGCTATCAGGAGAAAAAGAGCTCATTTGCAAGAGAAGGGTAATGGCCGGGAAAGGCGAGGGGGGGGTGAAAGGAGGACTTGACGAACCTAGGAAGAGTTGTTCAAAGGAACGTCGAGGGTTTTGAAAAAACTGTCAAAGCGCTGCGGCCCCGGTGTGGGAGAGGTTAAAAGACCGAGAGCTGTAAAAAGGCAGAGGAAAAGCGGAAGAAAGGGGTTTACGGGAGAGGGGAAAAAAAAAAAAGGGACGAAAGAATATCCTGGTGAACGGGGGGGGACATTACAAGGGAAGTCGGAAAGAGAAAGTTCAAGGCGGAGGGGCGATAGGAGGTCTTGGAGGAAAAAAGTAAAAAAGAGTCTCGATCAAAGGAACCACACTGAAGAACTTGGGGGGAAAACCAAAATATGAGTCATGGGGGGAAAAAAAGAGAAGTCTCGGAAGCAAGAAAAAGCAAAATCGAAAAAATAAGAAAACAGAAAGAAAAGGTTTACTATTGGGGGGGCTCAAGGGGATCGAATAAATTAGGTGGATGGGGAATCAGAAAAATCCCACGGAAATCAGGGGGTTGAAGTGGTGGTGACTGGAAACCTAAGGCGGAAGGAAGAAGGTGGTTTAAAAAGTAAAAAACCTGGGGGGTTTGACAGGAAAGGTAAACTAAGTCGCTGCAACAAGAGAAAAACTTTGCAAAGAATTGGAGAGAGGAAAGACGCACGAGTGGGATTCGATAAGAAAAGAAAATCCTAGAAAACAAGAAATCCGTCAAAAAAAGGGGACTTGAAAAAAAATGGGGGGGGAGGGCGAGACCGCGGGGAAGCATATGCCATAGAAAAAGTGCAAAAATAAGAGGGGGGCATTTCCAAGAGGAAAAAAGGAACAAAAAAAAAAAAAAGGACATCAGAACTGAGAAGCGTCCCGAAGGAGAACTCTGAAAAGAAACCGGAGGGGCTTAAAGGCGTTTAAGAGGGGGGGGCTTCGAAAGAAAGGGAAGGGGGCAGAACGAGGACGAATGCCTTCAAGTGTCGTGCAGAGAGGAGTAGGGGGGGAAAAAGAAAGAGAAACTTCCTGAAGAATCACGACAAATGAAAGTGGAAAAAAACTTCCCGAAAAGACTCAAAAAAACAAAGGCAAAAAGTTTGTACAAAAGCAAAAACCTTGAAAAGGGGGGGGGGGGAAACCGTTTCAAAGGGGGAGAAGGAGGAGCTTACGGGGATTTTTTGGGGGGGGGCGCGGGAGCGAGAGGGGCAAAGGGAAGAAGCCTGGGCGAATAGCTGTAGGAGGATTTTAGAGAGGATTATTTGGTAAAGCCGGGAAGAATCTGGGTCAAAACTCCTGCTTTGGAGAGGGGTGGGGAGAAAAAAATGCGAGGAAAAAAGGAAAAAAATCTGAGAGGGGAGATCCAAAAAAAGTTGCCAATAGAGAAAAGAAAGAATGAATCCAGGGGCTGCCCAAAAGAAAAAGAAAAGATCGCAAAGGAAAAACTCTAACAAGACGAGTATTGGAAAAAAACATATTCGAAGGAAGCAAGGAAAGACTCGCAGAGAGAGCTCAAGAAAAAATGCGCGAGAGAAGTGAGGGGAGGGGGGTTGGGCGACTTCCAAGGAATTGGGGAAGTGAGAGGAAAAAAAGTAAAGACACATCCAGAAAGTCCTCAAAAAAGTAAAGAGATAGAGACTGCTAACCAGAGTGAAAGGGACGCGAAAGGGTGTAAAAAAATCCGGAGGGGAGAGCAAAAAGTGACGAGGAAGAGATTCGGAGAGGAAAATCGTCGGACGAAAGGAAAGAGTCCAGTAAAGGGAAAGGAAGGGGCAAAAAAGAAAATGCGATCCACGAGAGGGGGGTCCATGCATTCGACCCGGAGGAAGATAACCAAGGGATCGATTACTCCACCGGCGGTAATGAAAAATCAGGGGAAAAGTTCCTAGAAAAGGAGAGGAATTCCCAGGGGGGAGGGGGGTCGCGGGGTACTCAGAAAGAGGAGGGGTTGGGAAAATGCCAAGGGGTTCAAAATCCTCAAGAAGCCCCGGGATCGTAAAGCCTGAGAAGAAAGACAAAAGGGAAACTAAATGTTAGTAAAGGGAGGGGCAGGGGAGGATGAAGGAAAAGGGGCCTAGGGAGGGCTGTCGACGAATAAAAAAGCCGGTTCGTGAGAGAAATGGGAGAGGAATCACCCAGGAGTACACGGGACCGGGAAAAAACCGATCTTCACCAAAAGGGGAAATAAAAAAAGATGTGAGATAGTTCAAAAAGTGGAGGATGGGGGGATATTACAGGAACTAGAAAAAAGGATCTTGCAGAGGGGAGTTGAAAAGGATGGAATTTGCCAACAACTTGAGAAGCCTCAATTGCGGAACTTTGGAAAGGGGATTCAGGGAAAAATGGGCGAAAAACCAGCTCAAGGGTTAGGGGGGGGGGGGCACATAAAGAGGGAGGATCGGGGACAAAGGCTAAGAAAAAAGGGATAAGTCTGAGCAGGAGGGATGTTAAAAGGAAAAAAGAGCCAGGAAGCATCGCAAAAAAGATCTCCAACTGCCTCCGTGTAGGGGACTGAAAAAAAGTCCGGGAAAGGGGGACGTCTCACATCCCAGGAGCGGGTCCTATGCGGTAAAGGAAGAAAGGGGGAAAAAGGCCCCCGGTTGTGCAACAAGGAAAAAATTGGGGATAAAGAGGGGTAGGGAAAAATTTGGAACCACCAAACTGGAAGGGTAAAAAAAAAAACAGAATGCTGAAAACAAACCGCTCGCAAAGAGAAAAACCTAAATCCCGAAAGATCGAGAAACACCTGAAAAAGCAGGGCTCTTGGGAGAACAAAAATTCTGCTTCGCCCCAAAAGAGCAGGAATCCCAGAAAGGTCGAAAAAGGGGATTAGGGTGTTGAATTCAAAAAGTAACGCTGGACAATCGAAAATTAACATCGGAAAATCTAAGGGGGGGGTCGGGTGCTTAAAGAAAAAAGGAAAAAAAAGCAATCAAAGCCACTTCAAGAGGGGGGGAAACAGAGAATCCTATCTAAACTAAGACAGCCATCAAGGGAGGGTCTCAGGGGGGAAAGACGTTACAAGAGATCGGGGGTCATTTCCGCTCGAGCAATGAAAGAGTAATAGTCGCAGGAAGACTGAGGTCGGTGGAAAAATCGTGGTCAAAGACCCTTTTAAAAATCCCATCTAAAGCTAGATTGTTAGAGGCAAGGTCAAGAGTCAGGGGAGAAAAAAAAACGAACACTGACAGGCCACGGTTTCACGAAAAAGAAATCGCGGCATCGCGTGAACGGGAAAATCATAAAGGGCAGGGCATTTTTTGGGAAAGGCACGGCGAACTTGGCAGGTTTCAGCCGCTCAAAATCTCCAATATCCCCTTAAAAAAAGACCCAGTCCTCAGTTTAAGGTCTCTCATCGAAGAATGAAAAATGGAGGTCCAGAGGCTCCCGGAAGGTTTGGAAGGGATCTCGGAGGAAAAAAAGCAGCCGAAAAGACGGGCGGAAGTCGCGCAGAAAAACATAAGTGGAAAAGGATGCGATTGGGGAAAAAAGGGGGGCCCTCCAAAAGGGGGAATGAAAAAGGCATCGAGAAGGAAAAAAGGGAGGGGGTGAGTTTGGATTACCCTAATTTTTGACGGGGGGGAGTCGACTCGGGGGGGCATCAAAAAAAAACTGGGAAGAAAGGTCCGCCGAAAAAAAAAAATTCAAAGCGGAAAATATTAGGGGACTCAGGGACGAGGGTCATGCTCACCTTCGAAAATGATGAAAGCTTAAGAAGGGGAAAAAATGAAGGGGTGCGCTGGGGGGGGTCGTGTCGGCCAAAGAGAGTGAAAACGTACCGGAAGAGGAGCAAGACCAGCGGTCATGAAAAAAAAGGGATAAAAAAAACTGCAAAAAAGAGGTAGTAATAGTAGGGGGATCTGGGGAAAAAGCAGCAGAGGAAAATCGATTAAAGTCCCTTGAGTCTCATCTGAGGGACAAATAGTCCGAAAGAAAGGAACTCCAGAACCAACGAAAGATAATCGATGGGAAAAGATCTGGGAGTCGACAAAAGAGGGGATTACGCGCGAAATTAAAAGAAACTTGGTTGCATGACTTGAACAGTGGGGGGGGGGAAAACTAAGGGACCAGGAAAGGGGATGCGAAGAACACCGTTAAAATCAAAACTCCAGAGAACCTTACGGATCTTTAGAAACGAAAACGAGGCACTTGGCCACGAACTCCTGGAAAGCGCTTGGAAAAAACCTGAGAAAAAACCCTATGAAAGTTGCGTACCGCTTGGGGGGGGGTCGAGACTGCGCCCGGAGGGGGGGCCGGCGGACACATCGAGGAGAGAAAACCTGGCCCTGTTCGTTGAAAGAGGAAGCAGAAAAAAGGGCGGCAGGGGGTTAAAGACTCAGGCTCGAGAAGAGCCGGGGGGAAACAGATGAAGCCGGTAGAGAGTTGTTCAGCCTAAGGGGGGGGAAGGAAACTGAAGGTCAAAAGTCCTTGGAGGGAGAAACTTCAGACTCAAAAAACGATTTGTAAGGGGGCAAAAAAAGGTGGGTCAGGGGGAGGAGAATTCTCTAAACGAATTAAGCAAAAAAACGGGTCAAGGCTGAATTAAAATTTCTCAGGTGATATAGAATCTTTGCGGGGAAGGTTGCTTCGAATCGCAAAAATATCGGCGAGGGAAGATGTGGATTCGGGAGAACTGTGAAAAATGGAAGGGGCGGAGCAGGGGGGGGGGAGAGGATTGTGACAACTTAGAGAGCGAGGAACAGGAACCTGGAGAAAAATTGCAAAAAGAATTAGAGAGGGATGCACAAATTGTTGGCCGCCCGGTCTAGAACGAAAATGTCTTTCAGAAAGGATTGAAAAGGAAACTGGTGAGGGAGACTAACGCGGAGGGAGAGTGCATGCGGCTTTGACTCAGGGGAGGAACAAGACTCTATACCCCAGGGGGGATGCCTCCTGGCGTGTGGGGAAGAGGAGGATCTTTGCAGGGAAAAGGGGAAAGGAAGAAAACTCGCCTGAATCTGGGGCGAGGGGAAAAAGGATGACCAAGGAAAAGACCGGATGAGGAAAAAAAACTTGAAAAAGGCTCGGAGGGGGGATCGATATAAGACTGAGGGAGTTTGGTCTCACGGAAAAATCAAAAAAAGCTCAAGAGGGGAAATCGCACATTGTAGGTGATCTTCTGGGAAAACCAAGAGTGAAGGGGGGTACCTTAAGAGAACAAGGGAAAAATAATCATTGAGGGAAATATGTCTGGGGGGAGGGAGGAGGTCAGGGGATAAGAAGGGGGGGGGGAATCCAGAGCTCGCCTGGAAAGGAGGGTTCGAGAAAGAGTGGATGGGGGAAACTAAAACAAAAAAAGGCGTAGCTCTGAAAGGGGGAATAGCTCCCAAGTGAACTTTCGGGAAAACACCAAGATCCTAGAGGAATCCCATGAAATCGGACAAGCGGCCTCGGGGAGAAGGTTCTCTAGAGCGAGGCAGGGGATGGGGTTCGTTAGCAAAGATCTGCGGAAGGGGAGGTTGATAGAGGAGCTTTGAAAAAAGAAGGAAGGGAAAGAAAACACCTCTGTGGGATCGGCAGTCGGTTGAAATCGTAGACAATTTCTAAGGGGGGAAATCCGAAAATGCGAGGGTCGCGAGTGTGGGCCTCGGAGAGCGAGTCTCATAGGGAAAGAACCCATTGAAGAAAAAAGGGTTTGAAATGCAGAGGCTGGAAAAAAAGAAAAGAAAAAACGCGCCTTGGGGGGGGGGAAAGGAGGGTTTAGACATGAAGCTTAGTATTGGGGGTTGAGAAAGGGAAGCCAGGTACAATGTCCGGAAAAGTCCAGAAAGAGCTCTTTCGGGGTGTTTTCAAAAAATGGGGAAAGCCACGAGGGGTCGTGAGGGGAAAGAGGGGAACACGAAAGAAAACACAAGAAATCCGAAGGCTAGCAAAAAAAAACTCCTGCGAAAAAGCTTGTCAGTCAGTCTAGAAAAACAACAAAACGTAGGAAAGGATCAAAATCTAAGGGAGGGGGAACTCAGGGAGGGGGGAGCCATCGAAGAAAGAGCCCCAATGGGGGGCGATATTCTTGGGAGAGAGGGAAAGTCCTACGTTACAAATGGGGAGAAGAAGCCGACCTCTGAAGAAGGGGAGAAAATGAGGATCAAAGTACAATACCCACAAACAAAATAACTAATAAATGGGACGAGCCGAAACGGGGTAAAAAGCGAAGGCGGGTGGATTTAAAAAAAAAAGTCAGAGGAGCCCTGTGAAAGGGGGAAAAGCGAACAGGGGTGTAGGAGGAAAGAAGAAACCGAGGCGCCCAAGGTGGAAACGAGTTCGTATCTTCAGAGATGAAAACATCGACGACAGAGGGAAAAAAAAAAGTATCAAAAAACTCTTGCGGGATTCTTCTTAAAAAAAATCCGCTACCCGGGAGATTTGGCAAGAGGTATTTGTTGAAGAGGGGAGGATACCCTAAAAGCTAAGCCGCGAGACACGGGAAGTCCCTGAGTTTAGAGGGAAGGAATCTTCGGGCAGGGGAATATGGGGGCGCCAAGGTTGGGAGAGAGGTACTTCGTTAGGAATCTCAGAAGCTGTAGAAAACCGACAAAAGAGGAGGAAAGTGTAATGGGGTGGATTTTTCTAAGGCTTGGGAAAAGAGGGAACCTACGAAAAGTCGGAATAGCCGAAATGAAGTTTGTAACGGGAGGGAAGGGTCAAAAAGGGGGAAAAGCGACCTGAAGAAAGGGAAAGTCGCTACGCTTGAAAAAAAAAGGTTTCCTTTCCGAGGGGGTCCAAAAACAGCACACTCAGCAGAGGGGAGAGAGGGGGAGTTAACGAAAAGATTTCCGAAAAAAGTTTGCAGAGCGAGGGGAAGAAGGGGCCGAAGAAAATCTTTGAAACGACCTCAGCCAGGAGTCAAGGGTTCATCCGTACAGAAAGGAAATCCCGAAAGCCTAAGTTCGTCTTTTAAAAGATGGCAGGGAAAAAGAAAAAGGGACTATTAAAAAGAAAAGAAGCATAAAAACTGGACTTTCCAAATCGCTTAAAATGGATCTATCTGCTCCAAAAAAAAAGAAGGTTGTTTCGGCTGCTCGTAGGGAAGTCCGGGGAAAGGGAAAGGAACCCTGGGGAAAGGCGGCCTGACGAGAACTTTGGAAAGCTCTCAGAAAAAGAGGGGAGAAGCCACATTTTAATGGGACTTTTGAGTCCGAATAGTAAACCGAAACCTTCGGGCAAAAAAAGAAAGAGAAGACCCTTCCACAAGAAACCCCGCCTCCCTTTGTAGAATGATTAAAAAGGCGGAAAAAGAAGTCAGTCTTGCTCCTCCAAAAACAATAAGGGAAGAAATTTAGGAAGGCGAAGTCATCTCCAAAGAACATACTAGATGATCTGGTAATGCTTCTGCAGGCACTGCAAAAAAGGTCTGAAGGTTAAAATGAAGAGGAAGTTCCGGAAACATCCGAATAACGCTCAAAATCGTGTTTAAAAAAAAGGACTTCGAAGGTCGGCGGGGTCCAGGCTAGCGAAAAACAAAACGCCGGCATGATTAACTTGACAAAGGAAAAAGGCAAATTGACACCCAGAAGGGAAACCGCGAGAAAAGTCGCGTAAAAAAAAACCCCTTGAAAAAAAAAAAGAAGCCCGGAAGGGGGGTTCCGCAGCCCCCACAGACTAAAAGGGGAAATTTCGAGGTAAATCTTAACAAGCTCTCGGGTCTCTGGTCGGAGGGGTGGGAAGGGAGGCGCAGCAAGGGGGTGTCTGAGAAGAGAGAGTCGGAACTCGAAAACGATGGGAAGGAGACCTTTTGAAACTGAAGGTAAACGAATAGAAAAAGGGGGTTCGGTCTAGTCCGCAAATTGCTTCTACAAGAAAAAAAGTACCCCGGCTTTAAGGATACATAATCTGGTGTGGTCGAAGGAATCTATTTAAGAAAGGGGATTTTGTCAACAGGAATGTAACGAGGAAGTTAAAAGGTTCGAATCGATGCTGAAAATTCCTGGGGGACTTAGTGCCATCATGTTTTGGGGAGGGGCTCTTTTAGAGAGGAAGAATTAGGAGGAGGAGGCTACTGGGAAGGAGCTACAGTATCAGGGGAGATGCTTAGAGCAATAAGGTGTCCCAATCACTGAAAAAGAAGAAAATGCGATGCCCATTTCATGGAGAAAAAGTGCCCACAACGGAGAACTCGAAAAAAAAAATAATGTGAAGAAGAAGGGAAAAACTCTTAGAGAAGACTGTTTGTGAGAGGTCAGTGAAAGTTCCAAAAAAAAAAGGGGCCGGAGGGCCAATATACTTTCAGAGACATGGGGAAGAAATCCTGGTTCAGAAAAGAGCGGGATAAACAACCATTTCAAAGAGAGCTGCCTCCGCAAGCCTCCTCAAAAATCCGAGGAAAAAAAGTAACGGGAATTTGAACGGAGAGATAGGTCAAGAAAGAGGCTCTCGGTTTCGCCGACCACACGAGGAAAATCTAGAGGGGAAGAGGGTTAAGGGAGGAGGGGCGTCTAGAAAGGAAGATGTAGAAGCGAGAACCGGAAAAAAGAAAAACTTTGAAGTGCCGGAGATGCAGAAGGGGAAGGGGGGCGTGACAAAAGAAGAGAAGTCAAGCTGAAGAACGCCAAAAATGAGGGCCATGAATCCAATGGAGTAGGAAACACGCGCAAAGCTAAAAAAAAGGTCGGGGAAGATCCACTCGCGCTCAACAGGAATACTAATAAAAAAGGACTCGGGGTCTACTTGGGTTTGCGGGATTTAAGGGATGCCAGAGAATGTAAAGAGGGTGAAAAGCATCATTACGAAAAAGTGGGATCGGAAAAATCCTCCGGAAAAGGGGAAGGGAGGCTTCCAAAAACAAGTAAACAAAGAACGATTAAAAGGCGTCTCGGGGAAAAGCTCAGAGGTGGATTAAGCGGGTCGGGGAAAAAAGATTTCCAATGAGATTCTGCAGAAGAAACCAAAATGAGGACGAAGGGGGGGGGAAAAAAGGGCATGTGCGCTAGAAGGGTTAGAAATACGCATTGTTGAGCGCGGGGGAAGAGATTCGAGAGATTGACAAGAATTCATTTTGAAAAAAAGGGCGTGCGGGATTGGCGGAGTTCGCCGAAAAAAAATCTGAGAGGAGAGCGAAGAAAGGTACAGGGTGGGGGAAAAGGAGTATTCCAGACTGGGGCACGGGATCAACAAGAAGCAAGAATGGAAATTCCAAGGGAACCGCGAAGAAACCGATCAAAAAGAGCTGTCGGGTGGCAAGGGGGGGAAAGGGACCGGGACGAGAAGGGGAGTTGAGGTTCCGCTATTTTAAAGGAGCCTGGAGAATCTGGAAATTAATCGATCCACCCTGGACACAAAGATTCAGCTGCTGATTACTACAAACCTTAGAGGGCCCGTCCCGCTTGGAAATATCTGAAACGGCTAGTATCCCCGAAAAAACGTGATTGGGGGGAGGGGGAGGGGTTTCCCTCAAAACCAGGATGAAGAATCTGAGAGGGGAGTCTCGATTGCTACTCGAAAGGAATCGGGAGGAAAAAGGTGATCTGGAGGAAAATGGAGATTAAAAAGTAAGGAGGGGGAACCTTTTGGGGTATCGGAAAAGGGGAAACGCTGGCAGCCTTCAGTCAAATCTATCAACAAAGGGAGTATTGGAAAGCGGCAATTGCGAGACCGAGAAGAAAAACCGCCAATTCAAAAGGGGAGGGGCTACAAAAGAGAGCTTGGCTGAGTGATCTAAATAAGGGATCTCAAAAAGAGCTTGAAAAAGAGGAATTTTTGACCCCGAAAAGAAAGAAAAAACGAGGAAAAGAACAGAGAATCATGAAAGTGCTCTGCGATTAACTCGGAGATGGGGAGATCTAGTGAAAAAGGAGAATAGAGTGTGGTCACGGATGCGACGAATATAGCGGAGATAACTCAAGAAAGGGGGATCTCATTAGTTCTGTCTGAGCACTAAGGAGTAAGAAAAGAAAAGAAAAAGAATTTAGATACTTTCAAAAAATCGGGGGAGCCCCAGGAATAAGGGACGCAACAAGAGCGAAAGGGGGCTACGAAAGGAAAAATAACAGAGGTGTCCACCTGGAAAGAGTCGGAAATTAGTAATTTGGGGGTTTTTGGGGGCGCCGCAATGAAAGTCCTGGAGACATTTTCCCTCGTGTATCGGGGGCAGAAGGATTTTGGGGGTTTTGGTCAGGCCGGCGGTTAGCATAGGAAACCACGAGAAAAAAACATACTCGGGAAAAAAGATCGTGGTTGGGGAGGATCAACCCCTTCTGAAAGATTTCAAAGAAAACCCAACAAAGGGAGGGAAAAAAGAAAGAGCGCTCTGCAATCAGAAATTACAGAGGGAGCAAACTCGCGGAAGGCAGAAATGGAACATCAAGGGCTCCTTGGAAAAATAAAAAAAGGTGCCGAAGAGAAGGACAAGATACGAGAAGACAAAGCCTGCTCAAACCTCGAGATAGATTCTGGGTAAAATTACTGTTGGGAGGAGCCTGAAGGAGGAAAGGAAGGACAAAAACAAAGAGCAAGAGCTCCAAACACCGCAACGGTGGAGTATATAGAAGTGCTGGCGAAAAAACCTGTGATCTCAGAGGTCTACTAAGGATCCTCATTTGGGAAGTTCGTCAGTAGGGGGATGCGCACGAAGCGTGCTGAAAACCTCCGAAAAAGAAAATGACTGTGGGGATTTTAAACTCCGCACGCCTGGGAAAAGTGGGTGGGGAAAAAAAAAAAAGGGAAATTGAAAAGCGGTGAATCCCATCGCAGAGATCTGGGGGGAGATTCGGAGTAAAACATTCTACGGGTGTAAGACGAGAGGGGGATCATAACAAGGTGCGCCCGCGGGATAAGGTGAAAAGGGGGTCCTCTGCGTCCCTCTTAGAAGGGGAACTGAGAGGGAGAAGGTTCGTGTTCGCAGCCCTGGACGAAAAGAATTCAAAAAAGAGAAAGGCTAGAAAAGAGACAATTCAAGGCATCGACAAAGGGAAAAAGGAAAAAGCAAAAAGTGTGGGTAGCCCAGAATCAAACCAAGAGCCGACAGCCGATAAAGCTAGTGCTGTTCATCATTCAAAAAGAAATTCAGAAATCCTGGGAAAGAGATAAAAGGTCCCGCAAAGACAAAGAGTGTTGAGGAGGTCTTGTGACCGGTTTTGGACAGCATGGGAAAAGGCAGCGCAAGGATCGCTTGGGGGGGGAAAACCTGACAGAAAATCGGGAAAAAGACTGAGGAGGGGGTTAGTGGATCGTCCCTTGAGAAATCTGAAAGGAGACAACTAGGTGGGATCCCGGCCCTGAAGGAAAGGAGGGGAGGCTTATCAAACGCTCAGAAAGATTTTTTGGGGGGGGGGGAGGTCGGGAAAACGATCAAATCTTCCAGGGGGAAAAATTTCAAAGAATGGTAAGGGTGTTAAGGCTAGGACGTCGCAGTCCTTCGAGTTAAACAAAGGGCCATGAAGAACTCAGAACGTAGGAATAATTCAGGGTCGGGATTCCGCAGACAACATCGGTCACAAAGGCAAGAAAGGGTCTCCTTAAATCGGTTCTCGCAATAGGGATCGAAAATTAAGTCGCCATATTCTTTGGGTGGGGGGGGAAGAGTCATTCAGAGAGAGGGAAATCGAAAAGCGGCAATTTGTGAGACTAAGGATTTTTGGAAAACCTTACTGGAAGAAAGGGAAAAAAAACTTCAAAGCAGGTTTGTAAACGAAATATTCCTGGAAACGCAAATGAAGGAAATATTTTAAGGAAGGGAAGAAAGGAACGCTCAAAGAGGAAAAAGTTCGAAAAGCCAAAATCCGGAAAGAAAGCTGTCCATGAGGATTGAAATGGAATGTTGCACCAAAGAAAATCGACAGGGAAAGGGAGAAAAAAGGACTTGGGGGACTGAATGGAGTGGGAGAAACTCTAGCTAGGGAAAGCACAAAAACGTTTTCGGAAAGCGTCCAAAAAAGGGACGAGGGCGTGGCTTTTCAAAAAGCGGACAGGGCGGATAAAGAGGAGAGTTCCAGGTTAAAATCCTCGAAAATCTGGGAAAAAGAGTTGAAAAATCCAGATAACCAAGTCGCCATTTGTGAGGAAGAAAAGCTCAGAAAAAAAGAAATGAAAGCAAAAAACGTCTTCCTCCAAAGAAATCATGAAAAACGCGGAAGAGGGAATGGACTGGTCGTCGAGGATCGGAGTTGTAGACTCGGGGTCCATGTGAGGGGAGATGCAGGGGTCTGGGGATCCGGGATTTGGGGGAGGCATGAAAGAAAACCCGGACAGGGGTTCTTTTCGACCGATGAGAACGAGGGAGCTTTGTATGAGCGAGACATGGGCGAAGAGGGGCTACAGTTGAAAAAAAAAAGGGGAGGGAATGTCAGGGGACCTCGCTTGCCAAAGAGAAAATCAAGAAAAGCCTTTGACGCAGCGGAGAATGCCAAGGAATGATAATGGGAAAAAAATGGAGGTCTTGAACATTATAGGGAGATCTAAAAAATCGAAAGCCGAGACCGCTCGAAATACGATGATGTTTGGCTAAGAAATAGAGACTTGAGAGTCTAGAAGTACCGTTAGGGAGTCCTTAGAATTTTGGAAGGAAGGAAAGCTTCAAGGAGGACCACAGTCCCGGAACAAAGGGAAAAATCGAGTAGGAAAGGGGACCAACGCGAGAAAAAAAAAATGAGAGTTACGGCGAGTTACTGAAATCGAGGAATAAAATCGTTTTGGTATCAGGAAAAGTCTTGGGGAGCGGATAAGAAGAGGTCCGATAAGGAGAAGGGCGACTTGGGCTCGGAAAAAAAAGTTGGGGGGGGCGATTAAGATGAAAAGAAAACGCGATGGGAAATACAAGCGCGACGGTCAAAAGAGCGAAAGAAGGAAGGAATCTTGACGAACGAAACGGACGAGAGGAAATGAAAAAGGGGTCTGCTTTGGAAGGGAAGAGGAAAAGTTTTTGGCAGAGAGGGTTCGAGGGGACAAGGTGGCAAAAAAATGCCTCAGGGTTAAACAGAAGAGCAATAAAGCCGGGTCGGGGGAATGTGAGTCGATGATCGAAAAGGATTGAGAGAAATAACTTTAAACCTAGGTCTGGGGGGGGGACGAAAAAAAGAGTTTTCTCGGTTACGGTCAAAAAAGCGCTTTCCGTTAGGGACGTCCCTGGAGGAGAAGAAATTGAAGACTACGTTTCAAGAGCTTAATGGAGGCGATGAGAATGAGTGGGTTTCGTAGGATGGGAAGAGCGAGGCTAACTATCAAATAAAGTCGGCAATCGGGGGGAACTGAAAGGAGAATGGACTCGGGAAGTTCCGCGTGAATCGCGGAAGCGGAAGTGGCCTGGGAAGGAGTTTGGAAAGGCGTTTGCCAAAAAAGACGATAACGGTAGGGGGAGCTCGAGGAAGGAAATTGGAGAATTGCGAATGGAAAGTCCGTTGGACAACTAAGAGAAGCCGAGGTTATCAGCCTGAAATGCTGGGAAGAGTCCTTCCGGGAGTCAAGGGACTGCGTGCTCCTCCAGGGAAGGGACTTCTAGATTAAGAGGCGAAAAAAGGAGTTTGAGCGCGGAATATGGTGAGGAGTCAAAGCGATCCGGGCGAAATTCACAACAAAAGAAGCTGAAATCAAATCGGCTAAGGGAACAAGAGGGGGGACCGACCCTCAATCGTAGGGTTGTCTAAATCTTTAGCAAGAGAAGGAAGCTGCGGGTGGAAATTGAAAAACCGCACACCGGGAAAAGTTTTGGGCAAAAAGTGGGGGAGGGGAGAGCTCATGGTGGGCGACAAGAGGGGATTTCAGAAAGAAAAAAAAGACTGGAAAAATTTCGGAAGCCTCCTAGGGGTGAATGAGGGAAGGTCGATCAAAGAGAGAAGACGAAGGCCGCGGAGCCAATTCAGAGAGAAGTTTCAGGGAGGGGGGTCGTGGAAACTAAGGCGGCGAGATCACTTTCAGAAGGGAAGAGCGCAAATCCGCGTGGGAGCTCCTCTTGCGATTACAGACCTGGAACTTCGAGGCGCGATCCATTTCTGATAAGAAGGGAGGAAGGGGTAAAAGGGGATAAATAGGACGCAGGACAGGGAAAATGGGTGACGATTATTTCAACCAGGCCGAATACGCAGGATGGCGATGAAAGAAAGGGCTAAACAATGTTTGGAAAAGAAAATATGAATAAAGACGGGGACGAAAGAAGAGAAGCCGGAATTGTCGTTCGAATCAAGGGACTCCCGTCTCGAAAAAAACGTGTGGGAAAAAAATCTTGGAAGCTGGAGGCCGCCAGCAGACAGCACGTCGATACAATCGGCTACACCGTTTGCGGAGAAACTTAGGGGGAAGGGTGGGATCTCTCAGCAAAAACAGTAAAAAATACAGAAAAGTGGCAAGGTCGCTCGCGAGTATCGAGCGGGGGGGGGGGAAGATGATGTCGGAACACTAGTAGCCGTGGTGAGGTCCAGGAAAAAGAAAAAATCTTTGACTTTGGAGAGAAGGTGGGCTACTCAGAAAACCCCCGAGGAAGCGAAATTGGGGAGAGAAGTCCAGGAGACAACGGAGGTGTGGCCTTATAAGAAGGAAGAGTAGAAAATCGCAAGAAGAGGACGCCTGCCACACGCGTATGAGTTTGGTCAAAGGGATTCTGGACCAACGAAATTACTACAGCATAATCCTTCAAGAAAGAAAGAGTAAGAAGGAATGACAGCTGTGGGTGTGAAGAAAAAGGACTGGGTAACGAAAAATCGTCGTAAGAAAGAGCTCCAAAAAAATCAACAAACTTTGATAGGGGTCGCGTGGCATCCATACAGGGGTGAGACCTTTCGCGGACGTGGTAGTAGAAAGAGAGTGCGAAAATTTGTGAACGAAAAGGTCGTCTTAAGGTCATTCGGAAAAGGTGAGGCGGGAACGAAGAATCCAAAACCCCTAGTACGAGGAGTCTTTAAAGAAACCTCTAGAAAAAGAAATATATTCGCAGGGTCGAGAGAATTCGATGAATCACATCCGCAATGGTCCAAGTACACTCTGTGCGAAAGAAGGTAAGGGGGGTGCAGAATCGGGGGTTGAATGCCACGGTTGTTTCAGCGCCCGTTTGAATTTGCAAGGGGAGGGATCTCGAGGGTTTTAAAAATTCCAAAACGAAAAATGGTAACTGCAAAAGAAGGGACTGGGAAAAGTTTGTCCTTGCGGAGGCCGATCTCGAGGGACACGAGTGACCTGGCACCCGAACAGGCAAGGCAGTTTCACCTCTGAACAAATCACGTTTGGGAAATCTCCAAACCGTCGAATGGCAAACGGAAAAAAGGCTCAGGTGAAAGGAAGGGAGTCAGGGAAAAAGTAGGAAATTCCAAAACGGTAACCCAAAAGTCACTAAATGGGGAAAATCAAGAAGGAAGCCTCCAGTAAGGAGGTACATAAGAGGTACCCCGAGATCTAAATATGGGTGTTCACACGCAAAACGAACCAAAATCGCGTTGTAAAATGCGTACAGAAGTCAGCGCGTGAACCGAACTAGGAAAGAAAAGTAGGGAGGTTTGGAGCGACCGTTCTAAATTCGGCGAAAAAAGGATTAACTAAAGGACTTATCGTGGGCGAGGTCCCATATTAGTCATTCTGGGGGATCTCAGACAAGCAAAAAGTTTGGACAAGGAAAAAAACTTCAATTTTTCGAAGAGAAGGGCCGGAGCGGCAAAGCAATCTTCAAACGCGATATCGCCTTCTAATCGCCCGTGGGGGAAAAGGGGAAAAGCCCAAAAGAAGTATTCATTCCGGATGTTGGAAACAACAGGAACATAAGCCATCCTGCCTAGGGGGAGAGGAACCGAAGAATGCAAGGAAATTGAAAAACAAAAGAGCAACGGCTACCATAGTTGCTGCGAGGAAGTCAAAAGGGACTCATGAGGAAAAAAAAAGGGAAAAGGCTCTAAGAGCTCGCAGAGGTCTGCCAGGGTAATTGACTCAAATAGTTTTTGAAAAAAAAATCTATAGCTTGAAAAATCCCGGGAAGAAAGGAATGGTGGGGGGATTCTGCACACTCGGGACGGAAAAAGTAGAGACACGGAAAGCGGAGAGAGGTCAAAGGTCTGCGAACAACGATCACGCAGGGGGGGGGAACTCCGATAAAAATCGCATAGTCACTTAAGAAGCGTGTGCCTAGAGAGGAAAGACAGGAAAATTAAATGCAACTCTGACTGACGGGAAAAAGTTGAAACTGGTCATATTTTCAATGACACCAAAAAGCTCTAAAAAAAAGGTCCGCGACTCCAACAATACACGTATGTTTTTTCAGCGTCCAGGTTCGAGATTGCCAAGGGGAGGTCGGGGATCATACGAGGGGAGTTTTTGGAAAAGGATAGTCAAGGCGCGGAAATACCTCGGGAGTTGTTCGGGGCGTGGGCCTAAAACCAAAAAAATCCAAACAAATTGGAGACTAACTGAATAACAATTTTTGGAAGGGTCTCGGCAAGACCCTGAAAGGCACGGCTTGGTGATCAGAGAACCGTCTAAGGGGGATCTGCTAGGGGGGGTACGATAAGAGCTCGCGAGTTGTCCCAGCGATTCGAAAGGGTGGACGTGAAACAGGGCCAGGGAGGGGACTTGAGTGAAAAGGCCGGGGGGGGCTCCGGGGAAGGAAATCTCTGCACGACATCATGAAATCTGGTTTGAGTTGAGAGTGCTTAAATGTCCTGGGGGCGGGGGAACTGAAACGGATACGAGACAAAAGTCAATGTGACGAGGGGGGGGACAGCTCGAAAGCTAGAACGGTTCGCAGAAAACCCGATCATGGGA
>Ga0179593_1432933_pt1 | contig 22912 bp, 28 predicted proteins | sample CZODoug2_1_08_16_FD_185931 | JGI IMG/M metagenome (GOLD analysis project Ga0179593, IMG submission 185931) | Vadose zone soil fungal communities from Angelo Coast Range Reserve, California, USA - CZODoug2_1_08_16fungal (PacBio error correction) | ecosystem: Environmental > Terrestrial > Soil >...
AATAGGGACTCGGTGGCGCTTCTTCGGAGAAGGAAGCAGTTTTAGGGGAGGAGGTGTGGGGAGGTCAATGAGGTCATCCTTTTCGAAAAAAGTTGTCCTGGAGCGAAGTCAGGGGCCTCGGAGTTAGGGAAGTTTGACAAACAGAAGAGAGGCAGCCGCATGTCCGACGGACGAAAAGGATTGAGAAAAGGGAACCTGGACCGAAGGGGAGGGAAGTTTATCAAGGGAGTCTAGAATTCCGGCAGTACGCAGGCAGAATATCGTATCAACGTCCTTACAAAATGACAGACCGGGACGGAAGACCTAAGAAACTTGGTAAACGCTCTAAAACTGTACTAGCGAGCGAGCAGGCGAGGAATTAACCCCCGAAAAGCGCATTGCCCGAGCCTGCGGATCTTCATGAGAAGAGTACGCTGCTCGACAAAATGGAAAGGGTGCAACATCTGCCGTCGATCGATCATCAAAAAAAACATTGAGTAATGAGGTACGATCTAACGCAACGAACTGGGTTCTACAGGTCTTCAGAAGCTGGCCCGTTAAGAAAGTTTCAAAAGAAAGCGTGGAGGACGATCAACGATTTGTCTATCTTCTCCTCACGGGAACCTCTATTACAGATCTATGAACCTTGACCGGGCAATGGGGCGATCAACCTACGTAAGTATTCAAATGCTTGGTTCGTAACGGTGAGAGAGGGGGGAAAAACCGAGGGATTACTAAGGGTAATTTGCGGCGTTTCTTCTTGGGAGCAGAGCCGCGCAGTAAATTACAATCCGCAGGGGGAAGGGGAGGGAAAAGGAACAAAACAAAAAGGAAAAAGAAATCGATAGAATGCATTCACGGGCTTTCTCTACGACTCCGCCCTTTGCAGGCGGACTTTGATCAGAGATAAGAGGGCTGGGGGAGTTTAGAAAAAGGGGAGACTTGTGAGGAGGGGAGGGGGGGGGGGGGCATTTCAAGGCCCAGAGCATTGCAAAAAAATCAAAAATGGGAGGAGTATAAGTTAACTTGGAGGCCAAACAGGTAAAACGAAGAGGGAAACTATGGGCACCATACCTTGCACGAAAAGTATAGGGAAAAACAACTGCTGACTGTGCTCAAATTAAATTGGGGCTGGCCACGACGGGGATTGACGGGGGGGGAAAAAAAAAGGATCCAGCATACGTTGGAAATAGAACTCTCATCGTCGTGCAGAGCGACGCCGGAAAACGGGTTGGAAATTCGGGAACAAATTGAAACTGTCAAAACCGATTTGGGGGGTCTGTGGGGGGGGGGGCCCAAAGATGAGAAAAAAGGGGAAAACATTGGGGGCGCGTCAGCCCGGAAACAAGTCCATCCAGGATATCCTCGAAGCGATTGACCGTTGAGGGCATGGAAGGGAAAAAGAAGAAGAAAGGGGGGAAGAAATCGGAAGCTCATACCTGTTTATCGCCCGTATATAAAGGGCAGGGGGAACTTCAATTTATTCGCCAGAGAAGGGAGGGGGCCCGAAAGGGGGGGAAGGATGAGGGGGGAGAAGAGAATGTAAAAGGGACAACAGCTCGCTCCTTGTCATCCAAACAGCTGGCGCTTAAAATTAAAACGGGGTGAAGTCAGGGGCAGATGGTGAAGGGGACGTGGCAAAGGGGGCGAGGTTTCGCAAGGACGGGCCTGTCCGACGGAAATTCAGCGCGGCAGCGGAGCTGTCGAGTTTCGCAAAGAAGCATGTTCAAGAAGAGGGGGCACGCGAGGCGGGTCATAAGGGTTCCGTCTCCTGGTGAACCGCAGGGGAAAACCGCGTGGCGTGACAAAGACATCCCGTTCGAGAAACGGATCATAAAATATCGTCTTGGCAAAGATCGGTAGGCGAGCGCCGTCCGATTCATATGCGAAGAGGCCGAGGTCCCACGCGAAGACAAGAAAGAGGAAGCGATGGGGAAAGGAAAAAGGGTCGAAGGATATGCGGGAGGATTGACTCACGTGAACTTTATGCGCCGGCAAACTCAAGGGAAGGGGAGCAGGGTCGAAAAACGGGCAGGAATGCCAAAGAAAAAAAAAAGAGAGAGAAAAAAACAACTGAGGAGGGTGAAAGAGGAGGATGGGTGTGCTTGCCTTTCATGGGCGCTAACGAAGGTCAGTATGTGTTATGAGGAGGGGAAGAATACGGAACGGTCAAGCATAAGAAAAAAAGAGGGATCTGGCAAAGGAGACAGGTGGGGGGGCGGCCAAGTGCATTCTTGGGGGGAGGCGGGAGATGCCACTCCTTTTACGAAGAGACGAGACTAAGGAAAAAGAAAGCGCCAAGACGATATATTAAGGGAAAGGGGCGGGGCACGCAAAAAGCAAAAATAAGAGGGGGCCGCGCAAGAAGAGAAGGAAAAGAGAGGTATATGCGGGTCAAACGACCTGCGGTGTCTGACTACTTCGCAAAAAGGCTCGCGACTGGCCGGATCGAAAGCGTGACGTCTGACGGGAGTTAGGAGGGGAGCGAGAAATAAGCGACAAGGCAACGCGTCACCAAGATTTCACTCCCGAGTCTCCGAAGAGAGGATGAGGCGAGCAAGCGCATCGCAAGCTGGGAATGCGGAGGATAAGAAGAAGATTCATCGGGAGAAAGGGAAGGGGGGGCGGGCCGATCGTACCTCTACCAGATAGGCTGACCAGAGGTCTATCCAGAGGCGACTCAAGGCAGAATTGACGAGGGGGGTTTGGGGGACAGATTGGGGAAAAAAATCTGAGAGGGGTTAGGGAGGGGACGGGCGAAACAAGTGAAAAGAAGACTAGGCCGCTGGGGTTGGCACCGGGCAGTGAACTCTACGGCGCCATGAAACTTGAATATGGGCAAAGGACTCACAGGACACAAAAATCGTCCTGTTTTGACAGGGTTAAGGGGTGGGTACAGAAGGGCCGAAGGGACGTTGGCGAGAAATGGGGGGGCGGCTTGTAATCTTTTGATTTCCACATCGCAATGGAGGTAATTGTGGGGTCACTTCAACAACCCGGCCAGCCCAATTTCTTTAGACCAGGTATCCGCAAGTGGGGGGATGAAAAAAAGGGGACGGTGAGGGGAAGGGGGGGGTGCCCGTGGAATCGCTGAGATCCTGCCTAAGACTGAACTTGCCGGAACTGGGCGGTGCTTGCTGTCTTCATAGAGAAGGGACTTGAAAGGGGAAAGAGCGAAATCACGCTCGACAAAAGCCGCCCGTCGACTTGGGGGAAAGGAAGTGATCACGGGCAAGGCGAGTCTCGACCAGGGAGAGGATGGGGGAAAGAGGACAAGCGGGTGCTGACATAGGGGGCCGGAAGGTCTGAGTAGCGTAGGGCGTGGCAGAAGCCTCAACGCTCTCCAAAGATGAGGCTTCAGGTCCACCGATTGTAGAATCAAAAACGGCCGTCAAGAGAATTGGGAGCCGACGGGGAGAAAGCTGCGGCTCAACGGCCAGGGCACGGAAGGTTCCTCGAGGAGACCGTTCTCACCGGGCAGAGGAAGTCCGTTGAGAGAAGAAGCGACGGGGGGGCAAGGGAAACTGGGAAAGGCCAGATTAGGGAGCCAAGGGAACGTTCGCGTTCTGTCGCGGACAAAGGGACGGCAAGCTTCGTTGATGGGACTTCGAGTGGAGAAAAAACTAGTGTTCTCTCAAGTCATGTCGGCTGCCGAGGGGGGCAGAGGGGCAAGGGGAAAGGAGGGGAACTGCGACTGAAAAACGCGCTTCTCTCCGATCCTAATTGAGCTGTGAAAAAAAGGAGTAACGACGAGGGCTCCTGGCGGGCTGGATTTGCGCTGGACTGCCCTAGGTGCGCCGAGGATAACTAAGGTCGGCAAGCGCGCGCCGTGGGACAAGAGAGGGGGGGGGGGAACAAGGAGGAAGGAGGGGGATAAGGGTGGGGCGGGACGCGGACCGCCTAGGGGGGGGGGGAAGCGGGCTGAACCGATTGAACGAAAAAATGGTCCACGACGAGGACAAGGAAAGAAAGGGTGAAAGGAAAGAAAGAAAGAGAAAAAGGACGTTGACGCATGACACTCGACCGCACCAGAACTTTCAGAAAAACGCGGTCCGATGCCGGAGACACCTCGCGGTTTCTTCCCTCGGAGAGACTACCAAGCACAACAACGTAGATTAAAATATATAGATCGGAATCCACGAGCGCGTGCGCTTCTGCGGAGAAAGGGAGGGCGTATGGGGAGGAGGGGAAGGAGACCGTCATGCGTCACCTGCCCTTTTCGGGTTTTCTTGTATCTCCATTCTTCGAGGGAAGGGGCGCGTCGTCGTACAATTGCAAACGAAGGGGAGGGAAGGTCAGAAGAGGGAGAAGTCGACGATTTAGAGCGAAGGTCCTCCTTTATCTGACTAAGCGGAGGAGGGTTGCCCAAGATCTCCGGCACGAAGTGAGGGGAAGGGACCTGAGCAAGAAAGACAGCGCGGCCGGCCAATACAGAATCGCAGCCGGCAGCGCTCCCGCGTGATATCTCTCTAGCAAACTCGAGTAAAAAAAAAGTCCCGGATCCATGGGGAAGGAGGGGGAGCCACTTTCAAAGAAAAAAAGGGAAGAGACGGAACGCTAATAGGGAAACTAAAAGAACTTCAGATGCTATCACGGGAACGCTTTTGCCGCCTTGAAAAAGGGGATCAAGGACAAGGAACGTTACGACGGAAGGGAGGGGGCGAACCTTATGGTCAGCACTGTCGCGTTCATCCATTTAGGGAAAGGGTCACACTGGGACGACGCCTCTGGGACAGCTAGGAAAAAAGAGGGGACGGTGAAGATGGAGCGCCAGAGTCGATCAACCAGTCCTGGCTCAATTCTTGAGCCGTGGGGTATAGGAGACCGAGGGAGGAGGAAAGATCGAATGAACGAGTTTCTGCTCAACTACTTAACCATGGGCCGCAATCGATTCCCAATCCCTCTCTCTGAAGCAGCAAGCAGGGAGGGGTACCATAAAAAAGGGGCCGGGGGAGGCTTTCGATCCATCGATCATACTGGGGACGGGAGGTGGACGTCGGTCGAGGGTTGATGAACGTGCACCCGGAAAAAAGAAACCGGAGCTCGGAGGCAACGCATAAATCCCCAATTGCCTCTCAGTTCAATTAGTCAACCATCTCAGCGGACTAAGAAAGGGGTACCGGCAACCATCCGTGGAAAGAAGCCTTCAATTCGAAAACATTAGAGACCTTTCTCGGAACCTCTGTCTTACACGCGGGCGGGGGAAAAGGGGAAAAAAAAACCCCCGGAACAGCAATGCGCGGGGTAGAATACCGACAGAATCCAAAAAAAGCGCCATAATGCGCCGCAATTTAACATCAGAGGGAAAACTGGGAAAGGGTAAATTCCGCAACAGAGTTGGGAATGGTGGGAAGGGGGGTAAAAAGTGGGGGGAGGGCAAAAAAAAAAAAAATATTAAGGGTTAAGGACACACGGCAAGGGACAGCACCCCAAACGAACCGGGAAACCTGCACCTCCGTATGGCGGTTGCACGTTACCGCCATAAATCAGGGGGGGCAGGAAAAGACAACTAACGATGGAAAGGACGGGAAGGACCGTGGATCGAGGCCGGAAGAAAAATTCAATGTTCTCCTAGACTCCCGGACTTTGGGATAAAAAAAGATGATTCGGAAGAGAATAGCCGGAAGGGGAAGGAAGCGCGCTTCGCCGAATCAAAAGAAACCTGATCGACGCTGTTGGCGGTCGTGAAGAAGAGTTCCCGGGCAGAGTGAATTCTTGCCGGGCGAGGGGTTGAGCTCGGGAAGGGGGCGACGGGAGGACCGTGCCAGTCTGAACTTCATCTTGAAGGAAGCTCAGCCTGAGGGTTGGCTCAATAGAAGACGGAGGGGAAAATTCGGTGCGCAGTGACAATGTTTCATAAAAATATTACCGTCAGGGTCGAAAAGGAGGGCTAAATACGAACATGTCAACTGAGGGGGGAGGGGGAAGAACATCCAAGGAAGAGAGGAAGCCGTCATATATAGGGGGTCGAAGCAAGGCCGTGAGGCAGCAGCGGGCTCGGTCTCCCAGGCTAGTCCGGTGCCGTCACAAAAAAGCCGAAAATACAATGCGAAGACGGACCACACATTTTCGGAAGCAATGCTAGAACACAACTTTACCCCGGTAACTGGGAGGAAAGAAATCTCACACAGAAGTGGGAAGTTGAGCCGTTCTCCGCCCGGCCACAAAAAATGCAGGCCAAGAAATAACAGAACCGGGAGGCTGCAATATATATATGGGGGGGGTCTTGGCAAAAACCTGCATGGGTTGAAGTTATAAGGGAAAGGGGAGAACGTCAATGGATGGGGGAGTGAGGAGAAGACAGTTAACGGGGTCCAAAAAACCGAGTCATCAGGGCCTTACAAGTATGCCAGCGCTGACGTGCGCGGGGTGAAACTTCGAACAGGCGTTCGCAAGTGGAATAGTATACGGCGCTCGCCGAAACAAAAAAAAAGAAAGTGGCCAACCGATATATACGTCTCTATCTAAAGGGAGATTGGAAACAAAAGCATGACCTCGAAGGAGGGAGAGCCCGGAAAGAAGGAAACATAGATGAGAGGGGAACCAGAACGGGGGACGTAGCGACAGGCGGCTTTTCGGAAACGCGGCGTCGCGCTCTGCGCTGCCGAAGACGAGTCGGTCAGGAGGAACATCGGGAAAAAAAAAAAAAAAACATTTCGCGCTAAAATAACTCGCCCAGCCAGAGTCTGGGACCCAGACGGTTGGCAATCATTCGCCGCGATCATTGTGCGGCGCTCGGAACGAGGGAGGGAAGGAAGGCGGCGAACTATGAGGAGGGGGGAACCGACTAAGGCGTCTCAAGAAGTAAGATCTTCTCGGACCAACCTCCTTTTCTTACCGAGGAAGAGCTCCGAAGTATCCAAAGCTCAGGGAATCGGGGGGGTTTGTGAGGTCTGAACAACATCTGTAGGGGGAGGGAGGAAAACGGACGCACACCGGAAGAAGGCGCGGCCTCTGGCCCGGAAATGGGAAAAGCGTTTCCAGGGCTGCACAAAAACATTTTTAAAAGTACTGAAAATATTGGCCACAAGAATACACAGAAACATCAAAAATAGTTGTGCCGTTGTAAAGGGGTGGGGGAAAAAGGGAAGGCCTAAGGAAAAAGGGGGAGCGCATGTGAACTGGGGGGACTGACACGCGTTACGTGTTCGACCAGCGCATGGGAGGTAAGTGTTTTACTTCCTCCCCTTGGCAGCACATAGGGCAGGTGGGAAATGTTCCGAAAAATTGGGGGTTTGAACAACGGGGTAAAACGAGTGCTAAGGAAATGGGAAAGGGAACCATCGTCGCTTAGAATCGCGGTGAATTGACCTGATAGCGGCGACCGGGTTTACTGTGTCTGTGAGAGGGGGGGAAAGGGGGGCATGACTCAGATCGAAACACCTCTCGAACAACGCGGCCGTCTCGCGATAGAACTTAAAAGTCACAACTGGGAAGAGTGTCGTAAGGGGAACCGCAATGGAGGGACTGCACACTTTCTTGGAAAAAAGGGGTAATGGCGCAGCTGATTCAGTCGCAGATTCTTTGGAAACGCAAAGAGGACATTCGACGGGGCGGAAGGGCATCACGGGTCGCGATCACAGGGTACGCATAAGGATGCGAGGGGCTCAAATAGAGGTGAAAGTCCGCTACGAAGAGTGGTCAGAGGAGGACGTCGGCGGTCTAAACCTGGGAATGTAACTCGGGTCGACGGAGTAACTGGGATCCCGGCACATCTTCTGAATAAAGGGGGAAGAGGCGAACGTTCGAGTGAGCGCCGGGGGCAGCTGCGCAGCTTCGGAGCGAAGGCTGCGTGCACTGCTCGACCACGTTGTTTCCGCAAGCGGAAGGTCCTGAACGAGGAGTGGCAGGCGCCGAGGAATGAGAGGGAATTCCTCGCTCTTCGCGGCTACCGAGGCAAGAGGGACCAAGGAGCCTCGTCGGCCTTCGGTCCCCAAACTCGGGAGTGGGGAGGCTCAGGACGGCAGCAGTATCGCCGCAGATAAAGACGTCGCAACCTCGCCTTGACAAGCAGCGATGAGAGATGTTCTCCCGCGACATCAGTCGCCGTAACAGGAAAAGGGAGAAGGGAACGCTTGAAAGGAAATGGTCCGACGACGCGGCCAAGGAAAAAGAAAACTGTTCAAGGGAGAGGAAAACTGCCGGACGAAAAACCGCCTCGAAGCACACAGAACCACGTCCGTGCCGCAGAAGCGCACCGAGAGACGTGTCTTCCTCATATCCTCTCAACAAAAAAAAAGGGGGGGAAAGGGGGAGAAAAGAAGAAGAGAACGAGGAACCAAGCGGAAGTCGCAAAGGGGGCCGGCCGGTGTCAGCGTTCTAGGCAAGCTTTTTTCTTATGCTTCTTGAAAGGAGGTACTTGAGGGGGGGGCGCTTGGGGAAGGGAGGAGAGACAATGGCACAGAGGCGGGGCAGGCAGCCGAGTGTCGACTGGCGACGATTTTGTATAACAGCCGTCCGCGGGGGTCTAGGCGCCAAATTAGGGTCGAACGAAAATGAAGTAAGGGAGGGCACCCAGGAGAAAGGAAGGGGGGCCGTCCCTTAGAAGGAAACAATTCCAGGCCGACGGGCGCGAATAGAGGCGGAATTGTCACGGATCACCATGCTTTTCAGAACACGGGACTAGAAAAGAAAACGCAAAAGGCCCTGAGAACCTTGCCGACGACCAGCGCAGCCGACCTTTCTGCCGGAACACTAGGTGGCGATAACCTCGGGTCATCTGCGATAACCGAATCTTGGCCGTCCGATGGGAAAAGCGCGAAGAGAGAACTTTCGAAGAGTCCGTGGATCAATAATCTTGGGTGATGATGAACATCACTGGGTCTCTTGGGATTGGGGAGAAACGGATGGGGCTAACCAAAAAGCAGGTAATCGGAGAAATAATCGGCGAGGAACGAATGAGAAGCCTTTAAAGAGGGGGAAGAAGGGCGATCACCTCGGAAGGGATCAATTGTGGGGAAGGCGTGATAAGAGACCGAGATTCTTACGACTATTGGCTAAGCTTTGTGCGGGTGGCTTTCTCCAGCACGCAGCCGACTTCGCTGGCCATTCCACGATGCCAAGAAATCGCTTCAAATCAAAGCTGAGACAGGAAAAGACGCCCGGAACAGGTGCGCCACGGGATTCGGACTCGATGAACGGGGCGGCAGGGTTCGGGGGGTCCGGGATTTATTTCGGTCTGCGCCCCCGGTCAAATACATTGGCGCCCTGAGAAAAAGAACGACCGCCAAAGTGAAGCCGACTCTCCGCATGTGAGGACCAGCCATCTATCTGGCGGAGAGGGGGAAAGAGGGAAGGGAAACCAAAGCCATTGACACGAACTTGTAAAGGGTTTGCCGTCACATTGGCGTATGCTCAAAAAGGAACAAACTCTGTGGAGGGACAAGGCAGGGCGGTTGAAAGGGAAAGAACCCCGTATTCTCCAGGGAGAGGGAAAAAACGGGAAAGAAGGAACAGCTCAAGAGGCGGCAGCAGCGCCAAAAAGTGAGCCGAATAACTTCGGAAAAAAAACTGCATAACGAAAACCGGTCCCACATGAAAGGAATTGGTGGGACAGAGGTAAGGAAGGGGGCCAAAAGCAAAGGGAGGGGTAACAAACTGGGCGCGGGGGGCAAAGAACGCGTTCCAAAAGGGACCACGAAAGAATTTCAGGGGTCTCCGGGAACATAGGCTCGGTGGGGGGGATGGGGGGCAGAAATCGAAAAATCGATTCACGACGGAAAAAGCCTTAGATGCGCTTGCATCCCCTTCAGTGGGGGTCGCAGGAAGATCTGACCCGTCCTTGATACTGAAAAAAGTCGTTCCTCTAGCCGCACCACTCAGAAGAGCCCTCATCGGCTCTGCGTAGGTTGAGGGAGTGGGAGAACCGTCCAGGGGCTAGGGAGTCCCTGCGTTGCCGGGGGGCTAGGGGTCGCGTATCTAAACGCGGTCAAACGGAATCAACTATTGAGGGGGGGATGGGGCTGGCAGAGGAAGAGAAAAAACTCACGGAGAGGTGCTCCAGACACGCAGCAGGTCGCCTGGGTACTGTTAAGAATGCAGGTTCTAAATATTTTAACTTAGGACGCAGGAAGCGACAGATGGCCTTCTTTTCGGTCGAGACAAAAAGTACTCTATCCGGAAAAAGAGAGGGCTTGGGAACGATCTGCATTTAGAAGAGACAGGCGAGTACCTTAATAATCAAAGGGCACGTGCTTCACCCGGACAAAGCCCAGGCGGCGCTTGGGCAGCACCGTCGAAAGGCCAGATGCCTATCTGACCCTTTAAATTATGTCAGCCTCATCTCACACTCAAGGAAGGAGCCTTGGTCGAACAGAAAGGGGTAACCAAATGCAGGCAAAGAAAAAGGAGATAGCACAACAAAAAGGATGAGGGGAGAGATTGGTGGCCTGCATTGTGGGGGCAGGCTACGTCAACTTAGTTTGTGGGGGGGATTTAGGGGGGGGGCGAAAGGCGGTCAATATAAGGAGCTCGCATCTGGCCTTCGGAAAGTGGAGGCCAAGCGCGTCCGGGTGGAGTGGCGGCGTTGAGGCGATATAGAAGGGGGGGCGATAGAAAAGCCTTCTCCGAAGGGAAATCCTATTTTCCAAGAGTAAGGAGGAGGATACGGCGCGAATGTTCGGAAAAAGCAAGTCAGTACATCGTAGAGTTGACTACCTAGAGTCCTAGAAGGAAAAACCGTGCTAGAGAACAAAAAGCGTATGGGTAAAGCCTTTCACGTAAGAGGACCGCGACGTGCACTGTAGGAAACACGCCGGCGTTAGGAGCGTAAGTCTGTACTTCCTTATTAAGCCTTGAATCGGGCCTTCTCGGTCCGGGAATCGGGAGTGCGGGAAATAAACTCGCAAGGGACAAGAAGGAAATCTGCCCGGTAAGGGGGAACGCCCGAAATGCCGATCATGTCTTAGCTCTAAACAATCTACGCTTGTAACGGGCTCTTCTATAGCGGCAGAGCATGCGGAGAAAAAAGGAGGGCCTTCCGCGAGACCAATACCGGGCGGGACCGCTAATCGTACGAACATAATGACGCAAGGAAAGGGGAAATCGATTTTGCCATGGGAGAAACATCTGATCGGTTCTTGCGGAAAGGCCACAGTATATCGGGAAGTCTGGCCCGGGATGGAAGGGGTTGAAGCTGCTAAGAAACAGTGGGGAAGGGAGGTATGGTGAGCAAAAAGCACAGTACACATAAGGGAAGGGGGGGGGGTTTTATTGTGTTTAACAGGGGCAGGAAAATGGGAAGGGCAGGCATGGGTGCGCTGGGGCTGCAACGATGGAGGGGAACGGTCAAAGGAAAATTGCGATACAGTTGTTTTGAAACTGCAACGCAACGCGGGGAAAGAAGACAAACAGGAGAAGAAAGTTTGCGGGGTCACGTGGACGAGTTCAGAGGGAAAAGACCCAGTGTCGCTGAGGCTAGTTCCGTGAGGACCTGAGAGCAAGAACATTTGTGAGGTAGTGGGAATGTTCTCGGGAAAAGCGCAAGCCTTGACCGGGGATGTAATAACTCTCGAACTAGAAAAAAGAAGTCAAAGGCTGATAATGATAAAAGAACGTCACTGATGGAACGGAAGGAAAGAGTAGCGAAGCTGGGGGGCTCTCCGGGCGTTGCATAGGCTCCATTCCTGAAGGAAAGGAAAGGGAGCGGCGCTTGGGTCATGAACAAAAGAAAACAAAGGATGTGGAGGGGGAAAAGTCGATCGCTCCGCGTCAACCTGCTGTAGGGGATCAAACAGAACGAAAGAAAATGAGCAAGGGGGGGAGAAGGTGCAACATCGTAAGGAGTCAAAACGGCCTCGGCTATGGGGGGGTCTATTCTGTCTGTAATTTGAGAGAACAGCTAAATCAAAGAAGGGGGTACGCCGAATGCTGGGGACCGGGGATGGAAACATGTATGAAAGAAACTAAAATTACTCCCTCGAACTTCTTCTCAACTTGGGGGGGGTGGGAGGAGAATTGCAACTTGAGGGGAAAATACCGATGAACTGCGCAGGTGCTAACCAATGTTCGCATAAGCTTCCTGTCGCGCCCTGGTAGGCAATGGCGCAAGGAATGAGCTTTACTTCCTCTCTCTGCTCGAGAGAGAATCAGCAGGTGGAAGAAACATCGGTTACAATGCTGTAATTGTCGTCCGAGGAGAGTTGAATTTCTTCTCATTGTACGGGGACGCGAGAGATCCTTCCTTAGAAAGGCGGAGGAGAGCGCCGCAGGGGAAATCGAAAGGAGGACGGCCGGTTGAAACCCGAGAAGAGGCGAAGAATCCGTACCGGATGAAGGTGGGGCAAATGTTACTACAACGGCGCAGGGCCACTAGAAGAAATGTAAGGAAAAGAAGATAAAGAAAAAGTGCGGAAGAAGGAAGAAGGATAGACCAAACAGACGCCCTAAACGCGTACCGATAAAGACATAAGAGAATAGACTCGTGGCGCCTCGATATCTCCAACAAGAACACAACGGGGGAAAGATATATATATCGATTGAAGCCAACGATCAGGTCTTTTGCGGGCGATGACAGGAATAGGACTCGTTTTCGGAGGGAAAAGGGGGGGAGGTGAGAGGCACAATCATGGCCTTTTTAGGGGTAGGACTTGTCCTTGAAACATGTTTCGCGGGCCTTGGTCGTCTACAAGTGAAACAGGCAACCCGGGACGGCACCGCATTAGGGAGAAGGGGGCGACGAGGAGACGGGAAGACACAGGTCCGCACTCGGCATTGGGCTATTCGCGCATTGGCCACTCGTGAGAAAGAAGATAGGGAGGAGTGGGTAAGGGGGCAGCAAAGAAAGCGCCGCCGACGGGAAGAAGAGAGGAAGCCATGGGTCACCGCCAGGCGTATGGATCTATCAGAAGTTAAGGAAAAAGTGACCGCGGAAAATCTGAGGAAGGGCGACATCGTAAAGCAAGGACGGGCGGACACAAAGAAAACCGCGCCGGAAGAGGAGAGAAAAGGCGTGAATCATGCTGCAGGCTCGTAGGACCCCAATTCTACGTTCGGACAGAGACGGGCCGGGGGAAATAAGGTGTTCAAAAAAAGGTCGCCGTGCTCCACCGGGGGCTTTCAGCCAGGGAGCACGCGAACTCCTCGATTAGAGCGAGGGAGAGACGTTGAGGCAAGAAAGGGGGAGCACCTCTTCAGCTCAAGTGGCTGGCCTTCTAGGAGCCAATTAGTGGTTGCGAGGCCCGGACGATTGGGAGAAAACGCGGGGAGGCTGGTCGGAAAAAAAAAGAAGAGGCTCAGAAGCGGTCCCCGACCTTCAGATGTCGCAAAAGGATCGTAGCACAACAAGGCGTTCGCGAAAAAGAAAGCACCGGCCAGTGAAAAGGGGACGTTCGATCGCGGGGGGGAAAACGTTCGCGGTCTAAGGGAGTTCGAAGTCGGCCAAGGCGCCTCGCAAAAAAGAAAAAGAAAGAACCATGGGAGGGGAAGGAGAAGGTCAATTGAGGCCCAGCGATCTAAGAAAAAGAAATCGAACTAGTTGTTACCTGGAACCAACAGTGACGGGAATAGTCAAAAAAGGGGGGTGAAACTTGCGGAGGAAACAAATGGCTCAAATGACCTCGCTGCCACGCAGGGGGGAATGTAAAAAGAAGGGAAGTCACACCGACATAGAAAAAGAAGAAAAGGAGGAAAAGAGGAGGAAGTAACCAGCGAAAGGCGCCGCAACGACAACTTCGGGGATTCCTTGGGAAAAAGTTAAAACCTGTCCCATTTGATTTTCACTGGTGGAGTAATTTGCCCAAAGAGTAGAGTGGACCCACTGACACAGGGGTACGAAAGGAACGCAAAGGGGGAAAATAAAGAAAAAAGAGGCCGCCGGGGGCTTGGCCGGTGGCGAACTGGTGAAGACAACGATCAGATGGGGACAGAAAATCGGCAAAAAAGCGATGTAAATGAGATGGAAGGGGAAGAAGGGATAGACGGAGTAAATCCCAGGTATTGGATCGGCGATATTCCCGTCCCTTACGATGAAGTCGGGCGCGAATGAAAGAAGCCGCGACAAGCGGAGGGAAGGGAGACTGTGAGGAAAGATAAAGGGGAGAGCGCGATCGGAGGAAAACAGGGTCTTTTAAGGGTGTTCCTTCTTGACTTTGGTTTAAAAGATCTAACGCGGACGGCCGAAGGAGAGAGGTCGGAGGAAGAGGGTCGGAAGGGAAAAAGCGCGAACATTTGCACTCCGCTAAACTTGACGCTTCGTCCCAGATAAGGTTCTAGCATGGTTGCCATCAGAGGAGGGGGGGAGCAAAACGGGGAGAAAACGCGAGCGAAAAAAAGGTCAAAGCTTGAGGGGTCAGCCCGGGGAAGAAATATCTCTTAAACTAGCTTGCCGTTCAAGGCACCAGGGGTCTATCTTAACAAGCGATATAGAGAAGAGGAACGGGGGGGAAAGGAAGGGACACGGGGGAAACACCTTTCGAATGCTAGGATCCGGAGCCGACCCGGAAAAGGAGACCTCATAGAAAAATTGAGTCGCCGCTCCGCCGAAAAATGCAGCCTAGGAATCAAAAGGCGAGAAAAAAAAAAAAACAAACAAAAAACAACAACACCGAGGAGGGAGGGAAAAAAAGAAAAGATGGTGCGGGGGGACTGAGGTGGCAGGCGAACTTCGAACTTCAATGGTGTGAAGGCCGTTCACGGGGGCAAAGCCGGAAGAATCGCAGCTGGGGGCGGCGCTTCGACCGGGGTAGGGGTCGTCTGGCTGCGGCCTAGATAGCCTGGGGAAGATCTCGGGGGAGAGCTCACCGAACAAAGGAAGCGGGTTGCAAGAAGGAGGAAAACGGATCGACTAGGGCTGAGGGAAAAGAAGGTACAGCGTTTCTCTCATCCAGGGGAGACGGAAAACTGAGTCTAACCAGGAATCGCGGAACGACGGAACCTGAGCAGGGCGGACAACGAGAACGGGGGGAGACGCTGCGTCGCGGAGAGAAGGAAAAAAGAGGGTCAGGACGGCGTTGGTTATCTCGCGGATACATCGACCACTGAGTAAAGAGGAAAAGGACGGGTCAAGACCGATCAGGCAGGAAAGCATGGGGGAAAGAGGAGGGATAAAAGATCCCTCGGAGAAAGGAAGCAAGGAATTCGCGGCCAAGGAGCATCTTCTCAACGGTCCAGTATCTTCGACAGACAATACCTTGCAGGTGCTGGAAGAGGCCTCGAGAGAAAAGGGCGCTCAATGGAGAAGGAATAGATTGAAGGGGGAGGGGAAAACAACACAAACCAAACCAAGAGATCGTTTCTGGAGGAACTGGGAGAAAAATAAAGGGCGACGCGGCCTCGGTCAAAGTATGGAAACCATTTCCGGATATAAGAGAAAAAGTGTAAAAGGAGGAGAGGGGGCGGCAAAGGAATCTAAGGAAGAACTGTTTTGGACATGGTGAATTGGAACAGGAGGTCGAAGTGTGCGAATATTTTGTCGTCTTGGAAGGACCGACGCGGGAGGGGGGGGATGGACCGACCAGCAAAGTGGGGAGAAGGGGGGGGGGAAAAGGGGAACAACCGAAAGATGCAATAAAAGTCTTAGGGAAAGGTATCCTAGTTTTTGCGGCAACAGGACTATTGGTTTCATGTATGCCAGAGGGGGAACACTCGGAGGGAGCTGTAAGCAGAGGGGGAATCCAACCGATACGGCCCGCAATTGTTGTTGCTTGCGGCTGGGCTCTCCTCTGGGCCAGGGAATTGAAAGGGAATAAAAGGCTTAGACAAGCTAAAAGGAAAACCCTGAGGCATTGATCAAAGGCATCGATCTGGTCGCGAGTCCAAAAAGAAATCAATCGGTCTTCAACGGGAGGGGCTTGGCCTAGGAAATGGGAGTAATGCGGGGGGATGAAGGAGACGCGAGATTGGACGAAAAACCAAAAGGGAGAAGTCGATAGGTTTCCGCATGAACCTAAGGGAGCGATCACTTCCTAAGATACATTACGATGTGCAAGAAAAAATCGGCTTCGTCAAAAGCGAGAGGGATCTGGGTCCAGCGGAGGGGGGGCCGTGAGGAGAAAGGCGAGAAAAGGAACTGGGGGGGAGGGAAGAACGGTACTTTCCCGACAGCAGGTTAAGCTACCTCACTGAACGTTCTTCGTTTCGGCGCGGGTTCATCAGTAAAGGAGAAGATCTGTGGATCGTCCAGATGAAACGGAGGGAAGTGAGAAAACTATTTGCTCGCCGCGTTCCGGGCGAGTCAAGAATGGGGGGAAAGTCGGCAAGTGAAAGGGAAAGGCGCAGATTCCTCGAGGGGGCTTCTCAACTCTCCGCAGTTGATCATACAATTCCTTCTTCGTCAGAGGCGGAGGAGGAATTTGAGGCAACGGACGCGATAGAATAGCATAAAGGAGAAGACGGAGGGAAAAGGAGAGCGGCAGAGTCTACAAGGATAGGTCGGCGACATCGGGTCAATTCTACATTCTGCCTGACGACTTGACGGTGCAAGGGGTAAAACGCGGCCAAGAACAAACCGGGTTTCAAGTACAGAAGCCTAAGAAAACGGTGAATCTGACCGGAGGAGAAAGCACAGACGCCGGAAACGCGTACCGCTGGGGAGAAGAACTCCCGAGCGAGGGACTTGACAGATAGATAGAAAAAAAACAAAGGGGGAGGAAGGGGAGAGAGAGATATGGAGGAACCAGGCGTTGATGAGGTCGTACGCGTTCGCGGCGGGTGGGTGCTCGATGCCGGTCATTCTGAAAAGGAGTTGATAGAGTTTGGCCTAAAAAGGGTAGTACGAGGGAATGGACAGCAAGGGGAAGAATGGGTAAGAACAACGCATCCTTGCCGACGCATGTTCGCGGGAAACAAAGGCTAAAGGGTTGTTCTATGTTGCCTCAAGAGGCGAGTAGAAGTGACCGAAGGAGGGGATAAAGCCGGCAAGAGAATAGTCCGTGTAGACTCAAATTAAACGGAGCGCCGGCCGACAAGATAGACAATCCGGGGCCTCACCTGCGTGGAAGAGAACTCGACATGGGAGAAGAAGAAATCTAATGGGACACGAGGGAAAGCGGGAAAAAAACCGAAGACAAGTAGATCTCTACAACAGTGGAAAGCCATGTAGTTCTATCACCTAAACTGACTTACTGCTGACAGGAGAGGAACGAAGAAGGGTCAGAAGAGGCGTCCCGGCCGGTAGGAAAATGGTCAGCATCTTTCGCTTCTTTCGATAAAAGGAGTGGGATTGAAAGGTAGGAAAAGAAAACGAGGAATAGAGAAAAAAAAAAGCGACCGTGAAAGGCCGATGGCCACCTCTTACTTTCTCAGTGCTGGCGGCCAAGGTGATCCGAGGCCGGAGGGGAATGAGGAGGGAAGGGAGACGAATTGGCGGTGGGGTCATGGCGCCAATCTCAAAAAAAAAGCGACCTTCATCCTCGGGACGCCCTTCACGGGGAACCAGGCCCGAGATCCGGTAAGTCAAAGCATCGCGGTAGAGACTAAAAAAGGGGGGGGAAGTGAGGAAAAGTTAAGAGCAAGGCAATCTTTTCTGGGTTCGACGGTTTTCTAGAGGGAAAGGGTCTTCCCAGCGCGGAAGGAGCAACAGGGAACAAAAGAAAAAAGGGCAAGGAGAAAAGATCTGTGAGCAAATCGATCTAACGAAAAGTTTTCGGACCATCATTGGGACACTAAAATTAAGGTCAGCAAAAGAGGGGGGAGGATCTGGGGGGCTCAAAGAATGAACAGAGGGAGGGGATAGGTCGTTGATTTGTACCACCCCGTTAAAGTCCAAAGGGATGGGAGAGGCGAAAGAATACAAGCGAGGCACCAAGAGCAAATAGAAAAAACGAAAGGCCGAATTCACTGGGAAAAAAGGTAAAACCTTGCCCAGAAATTTTTTGATGTGGATGTGATAATTTGCCTCAAAATGAGAAGTTTACCCAAGGGACGCACGGAAAAACGGAAACGAAAGGGGAAAAATCCAGGAAAGAGAAGGAGAAAAAAAAGTGGTCTAAAGCCAGACGAGGACAGGTTTGAATAAAGGCAAACTCGCTTGGGAAAGTGGGGCGCCGGAGGAAAGAGAGGGAGGGGTGGCCGAGGGGAGGAAAAGAGGGGGGTGTGGGGGAAAGGACGAGGGGGCCAGTCATTGATTAATTCTTGAATAGCCGCCGCATGCAGCCAGGACTACCTTTATAACTTTCAACACATTATCGGCGGGAGCTGATGGAGGAGGGGAAAAGGTCGCAGAGTTAAGAGGGGAAATGTTCAGGATTTGGAGACGTATAATCCACTTCTCCCAGTAACTATTCAGGCGCGAGAGCGCGGAAAGACGAGCCGTGAGGGGGAGCAACCATCAAATAAGAAGGGGAGAATAGGTAAAGAAGAGAATGGGTTACGGGGGTTTCCTTCTCGGAGACTCTGCTAACCGCGACGGGACTAGGGGGGAGGGGGAAAAGAACAAGAAAGCCCTCGAGGAGAAGGGAAATAAGGAAGTTGGCACGGAGCCGTTTACCTTTGTCGGAAGCTCAGTCACGTCTCTTCCCATGTTCGAAGGAGCGAAATAAGCTAGCAAAAAAGACAACGACAGGGGGGGAAAAGCGCTGGGGAGAACCGTCTCAGGCCATATGCGGTTGGAAGTGCACGGGGGGATGATGAACACCAAAGTGAAAGGGGGGGAGGGAAATCAGACATCTCACTAAAATTTCTGCCTTTCTCCCTTCCCCAGGACCAAGCACCAAAGAGTCAAGACAAACAAAAAAACTGAGGGAAGAGGAGAAGAGAGAAAAAGTGGGGGGGGGGGCTTGGCCGGAAAAGGGGGGGGGAAGCGGAAGGAAACGGATCGATGATTTGGGGTATATGAAAATCAAGCCCTTTTCAACTTCAATATAAGTTGGTCGAATCGGACCTTCGACAATGGGGCTGACAAAGCTCTTCGGAAGTGGAGTGAGGAGTGACGGAATAAGGAAGGGGGAGGACTTGGACTATATCGAGAAGGGCTCGCGATCACTTAATCTGACGGTGTCCAATCCGATAGTTAATTAGAGAAGGTACTTGATTTTCGTCACCGACAAGAAGGACAGAGTGGAGTGAAAGGGAGAAGAAGAAAAGGGGAAAAGAGGAGAAATCGCACAAAGCGGTTCCGTTTCGTACAGGCAGGGGGCTGCTCGGGCTGCGTCGAAGAATCTAAAAGAGGTGGAAAAAAACATGGAGGGAAGGCGCCGTAGAAAGGGGAGAGAGAATAGAACTCGCAAGACAGCAGGAAACGAAGGACGGTTTCACGCCCGAAATCACGGCGCGATCCTGGATTATTGAATCGTCGGCCCATCGCTAAGTTCACTCTTCGATATCGGGAGGACAAGGACGTCGACGTAATAAAAAAAGGGGAAGGAAGAGCTGAAAGAGAACCAATAACGAAGGTGAAGGAAGACACTTCGTCTAGAAGAGGGACTAAGTCGCTCAATGCAAGGTAGAGGTTAGATTTTTCTAGAAATCTGTCGGGGCAGGGAGGAACGAGGAACCCGGAAATAGCGGAAGGAAGACTGGACCAGGGATACGGCGGGCTGCTTAAGTTACTTCTCAATGAATTCTGTAATAGGGGCGCAAGGGTTAACTCAACAGAACAAAAAATCAAAGATTTGACATTGGTTTAACTTTTTTTGAAGAAAAGGAAAGGGCGAGGGGTGCGTTGGACGGAAGGCATTTTGGTGGCGCATTGCACATGATCTTGTGTTATTAACACCATAGAAGGTATTGAATGGGGTTGGAAAAGGCAACTCCCACGGGGGCACGCACAAAGGAGGGGGGGGAAAGGTGAGAAAGGGAGCCGCAAGTGTTTAAAGGCAAATGGGACGAGGGGGCAATTTATGTTGTAAGGACCCCTCGTTATCGGGGGAAGCTCTTTTTCAATAACTGGATCGCCGAACATGGTGGAGGGAGTGAGGGGCACAGAGAAAGGGCATTGGAAAAGCTCGTACCTCGCTAAGAAAAACATCCCCCAGAAAAATTTGGCCCCGCTCGCCATGATCGACGTGAAAAAACACTGCAGTGCCGGGGAGGAGGAGGAAAAAAAGGGCAGGGAGGGGATTCCTCAACGGGCGGCTTGGACGTGGATTAGTGCCATTCTAGTCTGACGCTGCGCTGCGCCTACAACTCTTTTGACAAAGGCCGATCGGGGGCTCAAATCAAATATGTACCTCGAAAACAAGGCAAAAGCAAGGGGGGAGAGGAAGAGGGAGACCTAGAAGCGAGCCGCTCATAGCTCTTGTCCTAGTCTTCTGGCGGGGACTACGGCTGAAAAAGTGGAGTCTCCGAATCTCAGGAACTTGATCCCGGCCAGCTAGATCGACAGAGAGGCGTTCAGGTCGCGCAGGGGAGAAAAATGGAGGGGGGGCAGAAACTTTCGGGGGAGAAGGATGCCTGCGATGATAAGAAAAAAGGGGGGACGCGCCGAGGCGGTCGGACGCTTTTAGTTCAAAATGGCAGGCCGATGGCCATGGCGGTAAAGGACTCTCGCTCCGCGAAACGAGTTATCAGATGCGGGGGCGGGGAAAAAAAGGAGGAGTCATGAGGGGGAGAGAGAGCTGGGTTGCGGCTCAAGGGGAACGGCACTAGGTATTCGCACTTAAAAAGGGAAACGAACGTCGGCATTAAACTCTACCCTTGATCAATAAGACAAGGACTGTGGGGCCACCGAAAATGAGGGGAGGGCAGAGACGCGGTGCCGCAAGGAGGAAGGGGGGGAAAATGTCAAGAAAGAAGAAACCAAAGAAAGGAAGGAAAAAAGAGAAAAGGGGGACGTGAGAGACCTGACCGGGAAAAAAAACACATACTCCTAAAACGCGTAAAAGAAGCCATAAGCGCACCGCGCTCGTGCACGATATCTCGATCAAAAAGGAGGGGGGGGGAAAGAGAGAGGTAGAGGGGGGAAGACACGATCGCGGGGCGGAGGAGGAGAATCAACGCGGGGGGGGAAAGGTCTGTGTAGGGAGCCGGAAGGCCCGGCCGGGTTCTTATGAGTTGAGGTGGTCCTTCCAGTAAGCTTTAATTGTCCTCTACGGTACATTCAAACAAAGTCAATCGTCCGGCAGCCGGGGAAAGGCGGGACGGCGAAATTAGAGGGGGGGGAGAAAAAGAAATGTCCGAACTGGGGAGGGGGGGGGGGGGGGGAGAGACAAGGAGGCGCGTGCCTAATTCGTTCTCCGGGAGAATATAGAGGCCGTTCCCCGAGCCGCAGTAAAAAGAGAAGGGACGAAAAGAACGAAAAAGGAGCCCAGGGGGGGAATCACAGAAGATCGCGCAGCCGAGGAGTCCCTCAGGCCCTCGGCGCATTGCCTGAGAAAAAAAACATAAAAGGAAGCGGCGGGCGAAAACATAGGGGTTCGATCAAACGCCTTCAAGAGGAGGGGGGAAAAAAAGAAGATTCAGTCCTGGAAGGGACACACAAAAGAAAAATTGGCAACAAAATCTAGAAGGCTGGCCGGGTAAAGTTCATCACTGTCGCTTCTTAAGTACAATTATTGCTTTAAAAAAAAGGTCTAGAAAAGGGAATCGCCTCGATGGAAAAAGAAGCGTGGGACGGCAGGGGAGACGAGATGGCGAGCACTGTCAACCCAATTGCTTTCTTCCGGATAATCTACCTCAGGAAAAGGAGAAAAGGAATTAGAAGGATGGGAAGGAGAGTGGGAAAGGTCGCCAATCGACTCGCTACTTGAGCCTCATGGCCTCCCACACATATTCCAATCCCGTCTGACGAGCGTCAGAAGAGGTGAGAGACGAAACCGGCCCGGTGAGCAAGGAAGGGAGAGAACATGCAAAAGAGAGGCGGCAGGGCAGGTCCTCTATAATTTGATTTAGCTTGAAAGTTGGCCCAGTCGTCTCTCTCAAAAGACAACTACCAATTGCTTAGGAGAAATCCAGGAAGAGGGGGGACAAAGATCTCAAGCTTCTTAACTTTTTGGAACCATCATCAAACTCTGCAAGGTGCCTCCAACAAAGTGGGGGGAGGACCTGGAGAAAAAAGGAGAAAGAGGGGGGAGTGAACCGAGGATGAAGGTGGGAAAAAAAAACCAAAACAGGGGGCGGGTGAATCCTCAAGTCAGCGTGTCCGGCAGCCAAGCGCCAAAGCGCCTCCAACGTTTAAAAATCACCGTCAATGGTACAAAAGGGAAAAAAACCTTTCCCAAAGGAAAAGGGTTGATTTGGGGACCTGGGAGGGGGGGACGCCAAAGGGAGGAAAACAAGGGGGCAAGAAGGAAAAAAGAAAAAACGAAATTCCAATCAGGGCAGAGCGAAGCCGCTATTTCCGGTTTCCCGCTCCAGAAAGAGAGAGGGGTTAAAGGGAAACCGATTCCCTGAAACTGGAAGTTCCAGTCTGATAGAGGAGTCAAGAGGAAAGACCAGGCAAGGGTTGGGGGGGGGGGGGATAGGATCGGGGCACGTCCTTGGGAGATGAAGTCGTTGAAGCGCCGCACGGGAAATAGAGGCGCACTTGAGCGCAATAGCCAGTCGCGTGAGAGGGAAGGAGGCGTAAAACAAGGGAAGGGGAAGAAATTTCCGGAGAAGGGAAGAAGGGGAGAGAGAATCGAACGAGATCTCGTAACAGGTTATGGAGGATCTGCGCATCTGATCCTGCTGACGTCGGGTGGGATCAAGCACGCCAGGGGCGGGAGAGGCGGGGTGTCCAACTCTATTGATTAAAGGATCAGATAGTTGGCTATGCTCGGGCGGCGGAAAAAAAGCAAAAAGAAATGGGACCTTAGGGGGGCGGGACGAACACAGAAGTAAAAGGAGGAGAAATCCGTCAAGTCTGGCTTGTCAACGGACTTGCAGATGCCGTCGAGGGGGGAGGAATCTTCCAGTCGAAATAGTAAGGAGAAGGTACACCAAAGGGGAGGCAAGGAGAAAAACGGGGTCCCTGAAACTTTTCTAATCAAGATGCTAGATAAGGAGCTTACCGTGAACGGGATGCTAAGAAGCCACACAGCAAGGAAAAGGTTCGAAGGAGACAAAAACGACGGAGACC
>Ga0179593_1592661_pt1 | contig 22912 bp, 44 predicted proteins | sample CZODoug2_1_08_16_FD_185931 | JGI IMG/M metagenome (GOLD analysis project Ga0179593, IMG submission 185931) | Vadose zone soil fungal communities from Angelo Coast Range Reserve, California, USA - CZODoug2_1_08_16fungal (PacBio error correction) | ecosystem: Environmental > Terrestrial > Soil >...
GAAAAAAGAAGAGAGCGATGAAGGGGGAGGGAGCGAGGGAGGGAAGGGCTTTAGGCGCTTCAGAAAAAAGGGGATCTCAGAGGGGAGGAAAGGTTCACTCGGGAACGACACCGAACAAGAGAAGGAACAGCAGCTTTCCAAGAGCGACGTCAGGTCAGGCAGGAAGGGGGAAAAAATCGTCGTTTCCGACAGATTTGAAGAAAAGATTGGGACAACGAAGAAAGTGGGAGCGCACAGAAGGGACCCTCGGTGTGTATGAAAGAAGAAAGCGAAGAAGTCCATCACGAAACGGAAGAGACGGGAAGGGCAAAGGGGGGGAAAAGAAAAAAAAAGCTGTACATAACTGCGAAAGAAGATGAGGAGGAAAAGATAAACCTGAACGAAAAACCAAAGGGAAAGATCTTTTCCGATCCAAAGATATGGGGGGGAAAAACCGGGGACATGAAAGGGGGAGATTGAAGGAAAAAAGAAGGTTCCTGAATATCAAGCGACTGAGAAAGGGAAGATGGCTTTGCCCAGGGGGGGTAATGCCACGGTAAAAGATTATTGTCATGGTCACGCGAAAGGGAAACTGAAAACCCAGACTATGGGGAAAGAAAACCGCCGAAGAAAAAAATAAACGCTTCCGCACAAAAAACCTCAGAAGAGAGGGACTTATTGTGGTTGCATTGAAAGGGGAACACGCGTATGGGCGAAAAAAAAATGGCGGGGGATACAGGCTGCATTTCAACGCTCCGCTTGTAAAAGAGGGGAGGGGCTGGACGCAGCGGCGGGGAAGCCGGGGCGAGCGCTGCTGATAGTCGGGAAAAGGGGGGTGGACGAACTTGAAAAAAGAAATCGACATAGGTGATGAGGGAGAGAGAGGGAATTACGCATTTGAAAGACTTGCCCGCTAGATGGAAGGAAGAGGGTACCTGTTTCTCTCCTAAAGTCAGGACAGAAAGCTCCGAGGGATGTGCTGTGCAAAGGGAAATATTTGAATCGGGATGGAACATCGTCTACCTGGCGTAGAGGGGAACGCTCTTGAGAGTAAGAAAAAAAAAAGGGGGTTCTCCTACATTTACAGGTTGCGGGGAAAGTGAATAAATTGAAAGCTCAAATACGAAGAAACGTGGGGGAGCCGCGGCGCGCATGAACCGAGTAAAAAGGAAAAGGGACAAGACGCCACAGGGGGAAAAAAAAAGATGCATCCGCGTCCACTTCTAACCACCGGCGACCGGGAGGGGGCGAGCCGAACGTGTGTTTCTAGCCGAAAGGGGGTGATCTAGTGCATGGGGGCTCCGATCTCGAGAAAAGGAGGATGAGGAAAAGAGGAGGGGGGAGGGAAAAGATCACAATCAGCTGCCGGTAGGGAGAGAGGGGAAGAACAAACGACGGCTCTCCAAAAAAATCTTGAACGAAATCTTCGGAGGGGGGGGCGTGCCGCGGAGGCAAAACCCTGGGTGGGGTCCCGTGTATCTTTGAAGGGAAGGTGGGTACAAGGGGAAAGAGCGCGCGGAGCGAAACGCTTCATAAGATGGGATTGAAAAAAGTGGGCTTCTGCCATTTATGAAAAAAATCCTCAAACAAAATTTCGAGTCAAAACTTTTCTGACTCCTAAAAATGAAAAAGGAGCTCGAAAACTTCTCCTACTATCAAAAAGGAGAAAGGACAGTCCAATCCCCGCTTGAGGTTTTGCTTCCGCTCAGATGAAAGGCACACACCATCTTCGCCGAAAGTAAAAAGGGGCAGAATCGTCTCTACACCGGTAAATGAAAAAAAGCCTCGAAAAAGCGTCCCCCGAAATGCCGGATGGCGATCCGCAGAAGGGAAAGGGCAAACAGTGCATGAATTTTAATGAGCAACGGTCGAATAAAAACAGCTAGAAAGTCCCCTTCCAAAGTCTTTCACACCCGTGTCCAGGAAGATTTTACAAGCGAAGATTGAAGCCGGAAGCAGCAAAATTCTAACAGCCAGTTAAAGGGTGCTTTCCCCTACCAGGGGGGGGGAGTCCCCCACAAAGAAAAAGGCAAGGGGGTACCGGCCGCCACCTGTTGCGGAAGGCGGTAAACGTCTCAAAAGGCGGCTGTTTGAAAGGGTTTTTGTTTTGGGAAAGAGGTTCGCGGAGAAAAAAATGCATTCACGGGGGTACATTGGCATGAAAAGCCTTGGGCACCCATCGGGACTGAACGTAGAAGAGAGAAAAGTCCTTCTGAGGAGGAAGGAGGGGGCGGAATCTCCGATCATTCACAAAAGGTCAAACCCAGGGCATACAGCTGTTGGAAAAAAAGAAGCTTGCCCGCGGGGGGGGGTTCATTTGAAGGAAGCCGAACAGATTCCAAAAAAAAAAGCGCGCAATTGGAAAGGGAGGTCAGGAACTCGCGAGTGGAACCGCGTGGAAAGGACCCTCAAAAAAGCTCCGGGAACATTGCCGTTCGTGAGGTGCTTCGCTTGATCGTGAAGGAACCTCAACTGTAACGATGGTAACTTCTGTGCCTTCAATCGGGGGAAAGGTAAGGTTCCAACTTGTCGTGTACATCTCGTGAATTGCCGAGCGTACAGAAAAGTCGTGAGCATGCGGGGAGATCTTGTCGAGGTGTTCGGGGGCGTCGTAATAAAGAACCCTTTGCCCTGAAAAAAGAAAAAAGGGCTTCACGGTTTTCGCGCCGAAGATTGAACTAAAAAAAGGTAAAAAGCCTGGAAAGGTCATTGCTAGGGAAAAAAATTTCCCCGTTGTCGGGATAAAAAAGTCCCGTGATGCCGGGGGGGTCGCCAACGGGGACACCAGGATTGCGAAAAGGCTGGCCGCCAGCCTCTAGGGAGCCCGATATGTCGTAAAGCGCATATCGACTTAAGACTAGACGGGGGGGGGGCATGAACGTTATTCCCGAAAGGGGACAAGGGCAACGGAAAAAAGCACCTTCGCTCCGTTGTGAAAACGAATTCTTCAAAAAGGTTAGGGTCCCCAAGACCTTCCCTTAGAATAAAGAACAAGCAAAGACAAGAGATCACGAAGAAAAGGAAAAGGCAGTCCATGGGGAGATACTCCATTTCTGCTTGGAAAAAAGATGTGTCCGTCGGACTACACCTAACGAAAAATGCACACAGAACAAGAGAAGACGTGGGGAAGAGCTTCTTGGGTTCGTGAAGCGGAAATAATTAAAGTCGCGGTAAAGAAAGCGAGGAGTGGAAGGCACGAGTCAAGTTCCGTTCTCAAGGGCCGAACCACGCAGCAGTTCGGATCGGAAAGGGGGAGCAAAAAAGAAGGCAAAAGGGCCGCCATCACGGCCTGGAAGACCATACACAAATCATTATCAGCTTGAGAGAGAGTGAAGGATGGAAGAGTGGACGAAATCGGAGGCTTTTTGTCAACGCAGAGCAATCTAAAATTCCTCCGGGAAGGCGGATGGCTCGGGGGGGCGAAAAAGCAATCACTTCCAGCCAAAGTTGTTCAATTAAGGGCCCCATAGTTCGACAAGAAAAAGGAAAAGGGAATTGAGGCTCCTTCCTGGAAAAGAAAAATAAAATTGCGCCCTTAAGTCCAACAATGATAAGCAAGAGAAAAGGGGTTTCCCATCACGCCAAAAACTCCCCCCGAGAAGAAAGGAACACAAGTCATTTGGAAGGTGGGAAGATGAAAATTCTAGAATATGTCTCTGCGTAAGAAACGCGAAAACGAGGACCCCCGAAAGCATGAGCCGAGAACATAGACAAGGGAAAGAGAAGATCAGGAAAGATCAACAACAACAAACTGAATATATAGATGCTCAAGGGACGGCTCAGAAATCCATTTGGAAGAAGGGGGCCTGAGGAGATATTTTTCGGGGGAGGGACTCTTGAAATACTATTAGGGGTGATGTTGCTAAGAGGAAAACTAAAATGAAACTTGCGGGGGCGGACTGGGGTCCCTCGTTTGGAGGAGCGGGGAGGGGGACAAGAAGGGAATATAATTTACTTCCGAAAGAGAAGGATTGCATGGCGCTCTATTCTACTCAGGAGTGCGGACAACAGGACAAAGGGAGCTGAAGACGGATAATAAATTTAACAAGTGATGGGAAGTGCGGGGGGGGGGGGGAGGGGTTTGGGGTTGACGAAGATTAGCAAGACCGTAATTGAGGTGAAAGGTTTCGATTGCGCGGGGGAGAACGCAGCAGGGGGAAAGAGGAACCAACCGCGGACGAGAAAAAAGATCACTTTCACCGCTAAAGAGGATACAGGAGGAGACGGGATTGGAAAAGAAGGCGGGACTTGGGGCGAGGGAAGGAAGTTTGCTCTGGGGATTGGAAAAGGAAAACCGAGCAGGAGGGGACACTTTAACTTAAGGGGGGGGGGGCGGCGGGAGCGTCAAAAGCTTTCCTTGGTGGGGCGAAGGAAGGGATTTAGCAGGGGCTGAAAAGAAAGAAGAACTTAGCGCAGGGGGCTCTGGAGTGTAGAAGAGACGAACGAAGGGAAAAGAGGGGATGGTGAGGCGGAGCAGGAACGAGGATTGTGGGGAGAGGGGGAGGGTGAGGATTGAGAAGGAGGGGGAAGGGGGGGGGGAAAGAGAAGAACGAGGTGGGGTGAGGCAGAGAAAAAGGGGAATAGATAGGAATGGAAAGGAGGGTCGGAGGGGGCGGGTGTGGTGGCGAAGAAAGAAGGAAGTAAGATGGTGGGGGAGAGCGGAGGGGGGTTAGACAGGGGGAGGGGGGGAGGGGGGGGGAGGGGGGAGGGAGGACGAGGAGTAAAGGTGGGGGCGGGCGAACGGGGGGGGGAGATAAGGGAAGGAATACAAGAGGTAATGTGATGGAAGTGAGGGGGGGGGGGGGGGTAAGCTGATATAGGAGGGCGAGGGAGTACGATGATGGTCGGGGTGGGGGTGAGGGAGGCGAGTCGATGATAGGGGGGGGGGAGGGAGAGGTGGTGGGGGGGGGGGGGGAGTGCGGAGGGATATCTGGGGGGGGGCGGGTGTGAGAGGGGGGGAGGGGGGGGGGGGAGAGTAGGGGAAAAGAGAAGGATGAGGGGAGTGGGGTTGGGGGGGGGAAGGGTAAGAGGGCAAATAAGGGAATTAGGGGTGGGGGAGAGGGAAAGGACGGGAAAGATGGAGGGGCCGAGAGCAGTTATGTGGTGAAAGTAAAGGGGAGGGGGGGGGACGGAGGGGTGGGGGGGGTGGGAGGTGACGGGGAGGAGGATAATGGGAGGGTTCTTTAGAGAACTTCCCCTCTTTCTTTAGAAGGCTTTAGAAACACCTTTCCTTCCTAGAGTGTATCTGGGGGACGGGGAAGAGGGTAGGGGAGGGTTCTTTAATAGAAAAAGAAGGGGACTTCGAAGAGATGTGGTCCCAATTACAACTGATGCTGTGGCAATTTGGGGGGATTGGAAAAACGTTTGGGGAGAGGGGGACGTTTATGTCATCAATAGGAAGAAAAGGAAAACAAATCCTCGCGTAAAGGAATTCTATATTCGCGTGGAAAAGGGAAAATACAACTCGAGATGGAATAAGTCCTAAAGAAGAAAGTGCGCTCCCTGAAAGGAGGTCCCGAGAAAGAAAAGGACGGTAACTGCAATAAAGGATGGGACGGAAAAAAAAATCTTTAAGGGGAAACAGAAACGTTCCTTCATTTATCTCAGGAAGGGAAAAGGGGTTAAGATTACCGACTAACAAGCAAGGGGAAAAGCAGACAAGAAGGAAAAGTCAGAAGGGAGCAGAAGACTTCTTCAAAGGTCGTTTTCCGGTACACTAAATTTTACATGTGACCGGAAAAGGTTAGAGGGGGGGGGGTGCGCGAAAGACGGAAATTGGATTTATTAGGCAGCCGAGCAAGGAGAAAGAAAAGGCGATGATCTGCGATTAAAGGAGGGAAAAAGGGAAAGACTACACTCGGGGGAAAAGAAAATTCGCTACACAAAAAGGGAATTCGCGGTAGCGACCAATACCACACGAACTAGTTGAAGGTCCAGGAGGGAGGGGGCTTGGGGGGGAAAAAAAGGAACTGCCCGTCTGAAGATTTCAGAAAACCGAAGAAGTTCCGGAAGAAAATGGGCGGGGAGGGAAAAAAAGCCTCTGTGGGGGGGGGAAAAGACCTTATTAGGAAGAGGACTGAGAGGGAAACAAATTACTGAAAAAAGAATGTGAAAAGAAAAGACCGGGAAAGAGAAAAACACGCTTCCGCAAAAGGTACCGGAGGAAGGGGCGCGCTTATTGTGGTGAGGTGCGGGGAAAAACAAGCTAAACAAAAGGAGGGGATTGGCGGATAAAGGGTAAAAAAGGGATTCTTCCTCCGCTAGAGAAACTTAGGGGGAAAAACAAGGGGGTGACCGAAAAGGAACTTTCTCTCGCAAGGAATTGCGGAAGGGGACGGCAAATCAGAAAAAGGACCTGGAGGGGGGATGAGAGAAAAAAGTTCGATGGGGAAAAAAGAGGAGGCTGCCCGCCGCGATGGAGGGGACCGGTCGAGGAAGGAGGAAGGTACGTTTTTACTTCAGAAAAAAGGGGCCGGAGAAGGGGAGGGGGAAGCAAAGGATTGACCGGAAGGGGAAAAAAACGGGCGGAGAGTTTCGAAAGGGGAAAGCTTGGAGGAGGGGGCGAAAAGGGGGGGGGGGAAGACAATTTCGTGGTGCGGGCTGGGAAAAAAAAAAAGAAAGGCATAGCATGAACAGAGAAGAGGAATCTGAAAACTGAGAGTGGAAAAAAAAAGGAAAACGACAATACTCCCACGGAAGGGGGGGAGGGGGCCTGACGCGAAAAGGGAGAGGAAAACGAATATTTTTCGTCACGATAGGGCGGAGTGTTCGAGAAAGAGGAAGGTTACACTTTATTGGCTCCAGAGAAAGAAAAAAAAAAAAAGGAGGATGAAAAGATAGAGATCAGAGGAAGAGTCACAATCAAGGACGAAGGAGAAGGGGGGGGGGGTTCGCTCGTTATCGACCACAAAAAGAGGGACGAGAAATCGGAGACGGGCCGCGGGAAAAGAAAGAAAAGACCGTGAGTCTTGTTCCTTGGGGAAGAAGGGGGAGAACCTTGCTCTCTCGATCGAAAGGAAAAGAGGGGGTTGATAAACCAAGGTCGCAGAAAGCACCGGCAAGGGCCAAGAAAAAGGTGTCGGAGTCCACCATCTTGGGAAATTGGAACAAAGAAAAAGGTCGTAACGAATTCCCAAAGGGAGGAAGAAGAAGGAAATGGGGGGGGGGGGGGGGGAGAGGGTCACGGGAAAAAGAAGAAAGAAAGTAAACGTAAAAGAAAGGGGTACAAGGCAAAAGTCTCCTCTGCTCCCTCGTAAGAACGTATAAATTAAAAGGAAAAAACAAAAAGAATTTCAACAGGGGGGAAGGGAAGGGGAAAGAAACTGTCCAGAAAAGAAGAGATAAGGACGAGAACGGCAGCTGCTTCCCACAGGGGGTGAGACGGTTGAAAAAAGAGGAGGGAAAGGCAGAAGGGGGGAAAAGATCCAGATCTCAAGAAGGAAAGCAAATAAAGCGGGGAGGACAGAACCGTCCGTTCCTTCCCAAAAGAACGTACGAGAGGAGAGGCCGCCCCGGGGGAAGCGTGGATGAACGTGGAGAAAAAGCGGCTGCTTTTGCAAATAAAAGGTCAAAAGGGGGAAAGGAGGGACGGGAAAAAAATCATGAAAGGAAACGTTTTTACAGGAAGAGTCCGAAAATCCCTCCTCCTCAGTAGGCATATTGGTAGAACGGAAAAAAATTTCATGGAAAGGAGAGGGACAGCGCCGCAATGTCCCCGAAAAAAAGGTCAGGGAAAAGAGCTTGCCAGGAATGGTCAAGTTAAGGAGGGGCGGCCTAAGCCAAGAGGGATTTCTCGCAGTGTGAAAGTCGTAGAGGGGTTGCCATCGTGGAAAAAAGGGAAAGAAAGAGTTGCCTTTCGTTATTGTCAAAGGGTAACGGAGCAGTGGGAAGAAACTTGAAAAAGAGCGCGCACAAAAATCGGACACAGGGGGTACGTTGTCCAAACCGGGGAAAGGGTACAGAAGAAAAAGCCGAGCAGGGAGCCCTTCCTGAAGCCTGCAGTAGAAAAGGGCCTAAAAGGCAGATGATTGTAGGCCGGGGAAAAAGAGGGGAAGAGGAAGAAAGGAAAAAAAAAGCACGGAAAAGATTCAATTCCTGCAAGGGAAGCCGGGGGAAGAAGAAGGGGAGGGCACTTCCTAAAAGTCCTTAAAAGGCCAGAAAAAAAGTTTTCGGGGAAAGGGGGAAATGTGCCGAAGAAAGGATTGCCAAGAGGGAAGAGGCTTTCCTCGTAAATCCTAAAGGGAAGTGTCAGAGATTTTTGGGTGAAGGAGGGAATCCCCCGACCCTACAGGGGGGGGAATAACAGCCTTCCAAAAAACTCAAGGGAATCAGAATTTCTTAAAGGGGGGGGGTCCCCATAATTACAGATTAACGGGGGGTCCCCAATCACGACAGAAAAAAAAAGAAAAACTTAATTAAGGAAATAGGGGGGTTAGATAAGAAAAGGAGTCCCTCCCTCTGTTAGAAAAAAAAGAAGAAAAACTCTTCAGAATAATTTATGGTTAGAGGGGGAAAAGTGCTAACTGAAAAAGGAACAAGTCGCGGTAAACCATGATAGAGGAAAGTTGGGCACGGAACGCGTTTCCGTTAGAATGGGAGAACCCACAGTAAAATTCGAATACGGGGGAAAAGGATCGCCAGCGCAAACCTTCAAGGAAAAAATCGCCGTCAACACATCCGCAGGAGAAGAGGGAGTAGGTCGGAAGTGGGGAAGGAGGGGGGTTTAAATCGAAAAAGGAGGTTGTATCAACCCCTAGGAAAAAAAGCAGATTATGCTCAAAGTCGGAAGTTGCGACAGTGGAAAAGAAATACCAGCACCCTGGGGGAAACGTCCAAGAAGGACGCGCATCGTTAACTGAAACTGGGGGATTCGAATAGAAACGTCCTGTAAGAAAAGGAGCCTTAAGGAGAAGTCGGAGAAGGGAGGGGACCAAACTCAGGCAAGACCAGAATCCCGGAGGAAAGGGTCATTGTTCTTTCCGGTTGAAAAAAGAAAAAAAAAAATCAATAGGAGGGGCTTCACAACCGAAAAGAATAAAAGAAGTCGAAAAAAGACTCCAATTTGGAGGGAGAAGACAGTATTAACATAGGAAATCAAAAAAAAAGGAGGGAGAGTAAAATAGAGAGAGATGCATGAGAAGAATCCAGGGGGGGAGAAAAGATATTTTTTAGTCGCGTGCATCCAGAATGATGGAGAAGACGTTCACCTGGATAACGAAGGAGGGAAAAAACGAAGAGGGGGGGGTTTTCTTGAAATCTCGCAGAAGAAGAAAGGGAGTGTCTTTACTCCTAAGGGAGGATTTGTAAGGAAAGAAAAAGCTATTAGAGAAAGGAGTGTCTTACAACTTGTTAAAAAAAGGGGACGAGGAGAAAAAAGTGTTCTGATGCTTGGAAGGGGCAAACGAAGGGAAAGGGACTAGGAAGACCGTTTTCGATTGCGGAAAAAAAAGCCGCCCGGGGTAATACGATTCCCAAAAAAAAGGAGAATACGAAAAGAACGAGAAAAGGCTGCGGGAGTGGGGGGGGGAGCGCTGGGCTGGCGCGCCACAGAGGGACGCTTGCGACATGGTGAAGGCGAATAAGAAAGCTAGCGCTTGGTGAAAAAGAAAAGCAGGGAGGGGGAAGGGAAGGGGGAAGAAAGTTTACCGCGACAGGGAGAGAATTTAATTTCGAAGGCAGAAGTAAAAAAAAAGACTTAATCAGAAGAGGGGGGAGAGGGGTTGCGGTATTCTTACTCAGAGGGAAAAAAAGACGGAGAAAAACTAACGTGGAGGGGGAGAGCGTCGGGCTGTTCGGGGGAGGGTAAGACTTGAGAAAAGTCGAACCAAGGGGAAAAGACAGAGGGCTTCAAAACTGGAGACCGGTTCGGTGGGGAGAAGGAGAGTGTCAACTTGGAGTGGGAAAAGAAAGGGAAAGGAAATCCCAAAAAAAAAGAGTGCAGGAAAAAAAGAAATATACGGGAAGAAGAGAAGAATTAAGCGGCCAGAAAGGATGGGCATACTCTATGTTAACTTTAACTCGCGTCAGAAAAAGAAAGGGGGAGGACAGGAAGTTTTTAACGGGAAGGGAGAATTAAAGAGAAACAATCTGGAGTTCAAAAAGGAAAGCATGGGGCCTGAGGGAGAGGGCAAATTTTGCGGAAGAGAACAAGAAAACGAGAACCTCCTGTCCATAGCTACGGGAAGGGAAGGCATATGGTAGAGGAAGCTAGGAGAAGGTACAAAAAAAATTGGACAACGGAAAAAAAGGAGGTGCGCTCACAGAAAGAGAAAATCGGAAAGTTGATTTATACAATAAAGAGAAGAGCCGAAAAAAGACGGAGGCTGATATCAGGAGGGAGGGAAGGGAAGGGAACGCTTTTCAAAATCAAGTACCTAAGAAGGAGCTAGCACTAAATAAAGGCGCGAAAATGAAGAAAATCTCTGGGAAGAACAGCTGTATGACAATCGTGGGGGAACGGGCAAAGGCGGAGGCTGATCTGATATTTCCAGAAGAGAAACTGAAGAGAAAGGAGGACGAAAATCTGGAGGGCGATGGAGGAGACTCTGTGTTGTAATGGAAAGAAAAAGGAGTTTGCGAGGAACAGAATGAAAAAAAAGGTATTGTAAAAGGGGAGGTACCGAGCCTTCTAACGAAAAAAGGGACGGCCACGAAAGAAGAGGGTTTAGGAAGAGGAAGGGAAAAAGCACCATCTTTAGATGGCTGGAAAATGAGACCGCCTGCATTCAACAAAGAGAGGCTCGCGAAGAGAAACATTTCGGGGGGTGAAAGGCTACTTTCTCGAAGAGTCTTGAAATGCGAACTTCAAAGAGAAGGGAGGGCTACTGAGGGAGGGGCATTGAGAGGGAACAGGTCGCGATTCTGCAAAAGGAGGCACTTGTAAAGGGAGGGAAAGGCCGTACATTACTTTTTAAGGGAAAGAAAAAAGGTGTGGAACGGCGTAGGGGAGGAAGAAGAGGGGATGGACCTGGAAAGGGGAGGGAGGGAGAGTTTTCTATTGTTCCAAAGAAAACAATATGGGGGAGAAGAGTTCGTGGTTCTTTATGGTACAAGGGGAAAGAGTGGCAAGAAGGGAGGAACATCAGGGGAAAGACGCTCCTCTCGAGAAGGAAAAAGAAGTGGAGCCTTACATGAAAAAGAAGGAAAAAAAAAGGTGTATGTTCCTTAAGGAAAAGGGAAGAAAAGGAAGAATATGTTTCCGTCACAATTTTGGAAGAGTGGGTTGAGACGAGAATTAAGGGATTGGGGGAAACAACAACAAAGGAAAGAGGGGAAAGAGGAGCCATCCATTGCCCTCCGATCACAGAAAGGAAAAAATCGATCGCACCCAGAGGAAAAAAAAAAAAATATTTTGACGAAACATCTAGGAAAGGTTTAGCGGCCAAGGGGAAACCTCCAAAGGTCATGGTCCGGCAAGGACGAAAAGCCTGCGCGCTCGGAGAAAAAAGGGGTGGTCCACGGAGAGTGGATTCTGCAATTTATTCAACAAAAGAAGAAAAACAAAAGAGTGTCTTACTCCAGAAAAAGAAAGGAGGAGAAATCGAAAACTCTCCGAAAAAAAGGAAAAGGTCCATCCCAAGAATATTTCAAATTTTGGGTGCGGAGGGGGGGCAACCACAAGGGAGGAAGTAATGTCCGGAATCGGGGAGGAAAAAAAAAGGAGTTTTCCGCAGCCATAGGAGAGACAGGGGAAAGGCCGTATAAATTGCGATAAAGAGAGGAGATTGCAGGAAAAAGGAGGGGAAAAAGGAAGGGGGGAAACACCCCCCGCCGCATGCCGAGAAACTCCGCGGAGGGACAAAAGTGTCGCCGATTTTACAAGGAAGAAAAATGTGAAAGGGCCAATCAAAAGAGGTTAGAAAAGAGAGGGGGGGGGAAAAGGGGGACTTCCACCACAATAAAGAGGAAAATAACGGCCGGGAAAAAGCGTGGAATTTCGCCGGCTCGGGGGGAAGGAGGTGGGCCAAGTCAGCGGGGGAAAAAAAACGCTCATCGGAAGAAGATCCGGTATTGTACAGGACACAAGAGGAGAAAAAGCCCATCAGCCGAAGAAGAAGGGAAGAGGTTGGAATATTCAGGAAAAGTAGGGAAAATCTCCGAGAAGAAAAGGAAAGGTCCAACCCTCCAAGAGGGGATCGGAAAAGAAAGAGGGTGTTAATTGGGGAGGGCCGAACAAAAACAAAGAAAGTATTGTACGAAAGGGGAGAAGAGCGGCGAGTTTGCAAAGAAAGGTCCCCGCAAGAAAAAAGGGAAGGAAGAAAGCGAAAGGAAATTCTTAGCAGGGAAGGAAGGTGGGGGTCATACATCAACTTTTCCGAGAAAGAGTAGAAAACGTACATGATGCGTTGGGGGGAAAATCAAGGGGCCATGTCGAAGAGAGGCGAAGGAAGAAGCGATAACCCTGCAAAGAAGAGAAAGGACGTCTCTCTTGGAAAGGGGGAATGTAATGCCTTGTTCGTACGAAAAGAAAGAAAGAACTCCAAAGCCGGATAAGAAAAAAGTTTCTGAAAGCCAAAGAAGGAAAGAGCCTCACTGGGGAAACAAAAAGAGTCTCGCTTTCTCTTGGGACTCAAAAGGGGTCCCCCAAAGGGGGAAAGACGGCATTCCCGTGTATGCCGGCACATAGTCGATTGCCAGGGGGATCCAAAAAAAAGAGGAATCAAGAGGAGAAAGATGGTCCAACGCGCATGATAATCGGACGGGGGAGAGTGTTGTCCGGGTCTTTGTCCTTAAAAAAGCAGGGAAATTCACACAAGAAAAAAAGGGTTCAAAAAAACCAACAGGGGGAGAAAGAAAGCCCCGACTTCCGTCAAGAGGTCTGAGGGGCCCCAGATGAAGTAGAATATTCAAAAAAAGAAACAAAAAAATCAAGAAAGCGCAATTCCGGGAGGGGGTTGCGATAATGGGGAGTCGGAGAGTCAAGCTTTTCAGGAGGGGAAGGAAAATCACACTAAGAAAACGAAACAGATAGGTCTGGTGGAATTTAATGAAGAGGGAGGAGGGCGAAATCAATCCCCGGGAAAACGCGCGAAGGCCGCAGCAGACAAAAAAGGGCCGTTCGAAAAGGGGGGACACTCCTCGTGCTTTAGGGGGTCGTCAAAGGAGGGCAAACGTTGCGTCGCCAGAGAAAAAAGAAAAAGAAACAGAAAAAGGGGGGGAGGAGGGGGGATCGAGGGAAAAGGTTGGTGAATCGTTAGAAAAGGAACTCCCGAAGAACAAGGCGCTTCATTCAGGAAGCCGAAAGGGCTCAAGGAAAAGGTTAAAAACACTTCCAGAACAGCACCCGTGTGAAAAAAAAGACACGGAAAGGGAGCGCGCAGCGGGTACGGAAAAAGGAAGAGTAAAAAAAGACGCAGGACACATCCGAGCGGGGAAAGTCCAGCAAGTCCTTCGCGGAGGGGGGAAAGTTCTTGGAAAAAAGAAAAAGACCCCCCGAGGTACACCAGAAAAGGGTGAAAAGGCCGGTGCCAGGAGAGGAAAAAGCGAGGTCCTCAATCAGAGGGACAAAAAACGAGCAAAAAAGAAAAATATCGCCTTAAAGGAGAGAAAAATACCCAAAATTGGAAGAATGAAGAGAGAACCACAACAGGGGGAAAAAGGAGAGATAGGCAGCTCACCATCCAATTTTTGAGGAGGAAAAGGAGGAGCGGGCTGGGGAAGGGGGGGGGGGGAATCGGACGCGGGAAGAAGAGGAGGAGGTTGCTGGGCGAAAAAGGGGAAGACAATGGACCTTGAGGAGAAAAAAAAATCACGCGGGGGGGGGGGCGGAGGGAGAGAATTGAAAGAGGACTTGCTGGGGAGAGGGATTTGGGAAAGTCGCGCTATTCGAGAGGAAACAGGGTCTAAAGGGGGAGGGGGCTGGAAGGAATAACTGAAAAAAACGGGGGATGTAAGTCTGCGGGGAGCACACCGGGGGGAACGACGGAATTTTACGGAGAGCCGGTAAGGGGGGAGCACAACAAGAAGAGGGGGTCCTATACTATCAAAAGGGGGGAGGACGCACGATAAGAAGAAGTCATCACTCTTATCCTTGAGGGGGGGGGAAGCTGGTGGACGGAAAAGACTAAAAAGGGGGAGCTTGCGAAGGAAGGGAGGGAAAAGGAAAGCCGATCTCTTTTTTGGCGTAACCGCGGGCGGGGAGGATGCGCCTACTCTCTTCCTGGAAAGGAAAGGAAGTAGGGAGGGAAGGAAAAAAGGAAAGAGATGGAAGAAAAGGGAAGCTTTTTCGAGGGGGGACGGTAGTCTTGTACCTGACGGAAAAAGGGAATGAGTCTGCAAACCACTAAATATTAGGAGAGGGGCTTTTAAAAAAAGGAAATGGGAGTGCTTGTTCGGGGAAGAAGGGCAGAAGGAGGGGAAATTCTTCGGAAAGGGGAAGGAGTCAAACGGAGCGCCGTCGGGGGGTGGCAACGTGGAGAGTTCGAGGGGCAAGGAACAGCCCCGGACAGAGAAAGAGAGGCGGGGGAAGAAAAAGAGGGGGAAAGAAAAAAAACGCCTGGTGACTAGAGAAGAAGAAGAACGTTACTCGCGTCATCAAGAAAAAAAAAGGAAAAAAGGACGGACCGGAAGGAATGCAGAGGGGTGGGGGGGGGGGTGGGGGGGGGCTGAGAAGGAAAGGGCGTCGCTTTAGAGAGTTAGAGAACGGGCAAATGTTTCAACTCGAGGGACAGAAGAAAAATACTAGAAAGATGAAAAAAAAGCTTCAATGGGAAAGGGAGCAGGTTCAGTGTACGCGACGGAGGGGGGACGAGATGGACCAAAAAAGGGATTGGACAACTTAAAGAGAGGGGACGATTGGGTTAAGCACGGGAAACAGAGAGGGGCCCAACTTTATAAAGAAAGGAAGCCTCACTAACTCAATTTAGAGGTTGAGAAGGGGGGAGACAAAGCTTTGCAAACTCTCTACTTAAGGGAAAAAGGCGGACCAAGGAGGACTCTACACTGGAAGAAAAAGAAAGAGGGCAATCTCTTTAGAAAAAAGCTGATGAAAAATGGGAGGACCTTGGTACATTCGCTGAGAGGTGAAGTACAAAAAAAGAAGGAATGACGAATAGGAAAGAGGCGGCGATGGCTTTTGCAAAGGGTGGGGGGGTAATGAAAATGGGGGGAGGGGATTATTGTCATGCGAATGATCGGGAGGGGAGGAAAAAGAGATGAAAAGAAGGGCGGGGGGAAAAGGCCCGTCAACCCGGGGAGGGAAAAAGAAAAGCGCTTACCCGGGCGCGCTTGGAAGGTGCGGGAAAAGGGAAGTGAAAAGCTGTCTTTATATTTGAAAAGGAGGACAGTGCGGGGAGCAGCTTTTAAACGAAAGAAAGGGCCGTGGAAGAGTTCCTATCCGGAGAGAGGAGTTAATGGGGGAAAGGGAAAAACGTTGCGAAAAGGAAAAAAAAGAAGGGTTGCAATCTACGAGAGGGCGGAGAGGGGGTAACTTCATTTTGGAAGCGCGGGTGAAAGAATCGAGGGGACGGTTAGCGGGAAGACGGGAAGATTTACTTTCGTGCGCCGAGAAAAAATCAGCCCAAAATTGCAATAGAAGCCGGGGGAGTGAAAAAAACCGGGGGGAGGTTTCACAAAAAAGAGAGGGGAAAATCTTGGGAGGATTACGCAATATGAAAAGGGAAAGGGGTTGCTGATGGGAAGGAAGAAATTCATAAGCAAATGCGCGAAAGGGAGAGGAAGAGTGGAGCAATCTCAGGAAAAGAGGTGAAAAAAACTCCCACGGGAAAAGGGATGGGACTTCCCCGCGGCAAAAAAAAAAAGAAACCGAAGATGGGGGAAGGGGAAGTTGCGATCCTCTCCGTGGGGGAAAATGAACGGAATGCTGGGGATTGGAGAATGGGGGAAAAAACGGAGGAGGGGGAGGAAAAAGAGGAGGACCCCCCAAACCATCAAAAAAGAAGGGAAATTTCGAGGGGGGAAAACCCCACTATCGGCTCGCCAAAAAGAAAATGCAGGAGAGCCTTTGCAGAGGGGAAGAACAGGGTGTTCCACCTTTTGGGGGGGAGGTTCCTGCAGGGGACAATACTAAAGAGAAAAAAAATGAGACAAAACTCTGAAGAAGGGTTGGAGGGGGGGCGCATTTGCTGAGGAAAAGGACACCGCATCTTCCATCCAGCAAAGGAGAGTCCACCAGAAACAAGATCCGCGCTTGGACCCATCGAAAAAAAGGGAGGATTCAGGAAAAAATCAAAAGGGCTCGAAAAGAGGGAGGGAAAAAAGCCAGCTGCTCACGAAAGAAAGGCGAGGGGGAAAAAACAGCAGCCATCGCGGCGGGCAGCCGAAAGAGAGCGTAAAAGGGAAGTAAGAAAGGGCAACATTGGGAGGAAAAGGGGAGGACAACTGTCCAGAAAAAAGCGAGAAAGGGGCAAAAACCTCCGTCTAGCACGAAGTGTCGGAGTGTAACAAGCGGTGAGGTGGCAGAAAGCAACAAGCCTGTATCCTCAATAAGCAATAAAGCTGTGAACCGTCCGTTCTTCCACCACAATAAAAAGGGGAGAGTAAATAGGGGAAGCGTGGAAGGGAAAAGGAGCACGCGGCGGGCCTTTTGAGGATGGGTTTTTAAGGTAGGAGTTCGCTCTTCGAGAAAATAGAGGAAGGAAAACGAGAATGGGAGGGAAAGTACAACACACGGGAGGAAGGGGGACAAATCCATCGCGACGTCAAAGGATGTCTTCGATTCTGTCAAAAAAAGAAGAAGCTGGTAAAGAAAAGGCAGCTGGGGAAAAAGAGGAGAAGGGCCCTCGTTGTGGGAGAGGACGGACATTCGTGCTCGTGTAAGGGGGGCGTGGTCGAAAAGAGGGAGGGGGAAAAAAAGGTTCCAAGAGGGAGGGGGAGGAAATCATCGTCAATTGCCGGGAGGAATCGCGTGAGAAAAAAAGTGGGTCATAAAATGAGGGGCATTCCTGGGGGAGAAACATCGGACAGGAAGGAAAGGGGGTTTTCCCAATCCCTTGGAAGGCGTCGGAAAAGGAAAAGGGAGAAACCTGCCTGCCTGAACATTCGGGAGGAGAGTGGGAAGAGAGGCTGTGAGAAGGCGAAAGTTGAGGAGAAACAGCTTCCGCGGTGAACCTTGGGGAAAAAGACGGAGAAAATACGAAAGGCGCCGAAAGATTGGGGAAAGCAGAGAACAAGGTTCCAGAAAAAAAAAAGGCTTTCTCTTAGGCACAGAAAAAAGTTGTACCGGGGATTCGGCAGAAAAAAGAAGGAACATAGCGAAGGGGGGAAAAAGAAAACAGGCTGGCCAACAGGGCCGAAGCTTGAAAGCGCAGAGGGAGGGGTTTTGGGCAAAAGGGGGCAACCCCCTTTTTTTTTTTTTTTTTGGAACGAGGAAGGAAACTTTGCCAATTTCAAAAAAAAGAAACGGCGCAAGTTTAAGCAAGTGAAGTTGTACCTTGGGAAAGAGGAGGGCGTCCCGTATAATATTCAAGGAAAACGACGAGCACAACGCAATTCCGTCGCAGGGGAGAAAAAAAGACCTTGATGAAAAGGCTTCAAGAAATCTGTTCCGTCGGAAAAGAAAAAACGCTGCAGAGGGAAAGGAATTTATTATCTCTCTGGTGAGGGCCGAACGGAGAGGGGAAAAAAGGGGGGAAGGCGTTCCAGCAAGAAATCCGAGGGAAGTTCAGAACTCGAGAGAGGAGGGGAGTAAATTAAAATTTCTCAAAGGGGGAAAAAGAAAAACTTTTTTCGTATCAAACACGCAAAAGGAAAACATCCTCAGGTAGAGGAAGGATAGGAAAATTTTAAGTTATCCGGATAGGGGGGAAAGTTAATCGGAAGGGTCTTCTTGGGTCAAAGGAAAGAGAAAAGACATTCCTCCGAAAGGAAGAGGGGGGCTCAATCTGTGGGATCCGTTAAAAAAAAACAGCACCCTTGTTCAATGAAGGAAAGGAAAAGAAGCTGTCGAGGGAATGTGGGGAAAAATGTCCAGGGTAGGGAGCTCCCTTCTACAAGGATATTGCGCCGAAGTAAAAAGAGGAACAGGCGAAGGGGTTGATCACTCAAAAAAGGGAAAAAAGGCAGCAAGTTTCAGTGTCAGAAGTTCCCGTCTCGAAAAAAAGAGCTGAAGAGGCGATACACAAAAAAGAGAAAGAGGCGCCGAAGCCAATGCCGACAGAAAGCCTGAAATGAAGAAAGATTCTCAACAACAAAGGGGGGGAAGATGGCCAGGGAAAGGGGATTTTCGAAGGGGGGGGGGAGGGAGAAAGGGGCGATATTTTCTGGGGGGGAAGTGAAAAGTTTGCTGGGTCGAGACGGGAAAAAAGTCTGAGGAGGAGATAATGCTCGTGCTGGGAAAAAAAAAGGAGGAGGGAAGAGAAGGTCCTTTCTTGAAAAAGTATGTGTAGGCGCGCTATTCGATCAATAAAGTGGGGCAAAGGATGGGGAGGCGAAGGAAGAATGAAAAGGGGGGGAGGGAGGGCTGCGGTTTGTGAACTTGAGAAAAAATCCGGAATGGTAAGACGCCGTTTTTCGATTGCGAGGGAAAGAAAGTCAAGGGGGGGGCCTCGGGAGACTAGAAGAAGATCAATCACATACTATCACAAAAGGCGGGCTGCAGGGGATGGCTTTACGGCGCTTCGTGGAGAAAAGGGGGCGGAATTTTAGCGAGGAAGAAGGGAATAAGGGAAGAGGGTTCTAAACAAGGGAGAACTCGGAAAAGGGGGCTTCTCCTACTCGCTTGAAGGGAAGGGGGGAATATTGACGGGGAGAAAAGAGTATCTGCAGAGGGAAGGGGTTATTTTGCGTTAGTCTGAAGGGAAGCATAAATGGATGGTCACCTTTACGGAAAAAAAGGGGGGGGACGGTGTCGGAGGAGGAAAAAGGTAGTGGGTTCCGGTAGAAAAATGCTCCGAAAATGGAAGAGGGGCCGGAAGGGGAAAACGGAAGACGCAAGGGGGGGGGGGGACGTCTGGGAGGGGGGGGGGGGGGGACTCAAGATGGGGAAGGAAAAAAGAAAATCCCCTTACCACAATTAACTAGAAATAAAAATAGGCCTAGAGGGAAAAAATGGGGCCAGAGGGCCTAAGGGAATAATGTTAACCTTACGCTCGTAAGCAACTATCCCAGAAAAAAAGGACTAATATACATCTATGAGGGGGGAAAAAGCTCGGGGGGGATAGGCAAAAACTTTGAAAAAGAGTGAAGGCGTGCGTCATGGAAAGAAGGTGCTTACCGTAGAAAACAATCTGAACATCATCTGAAAGAAGTAGGGAAAGTAAAGAAAAAGAAAGCTCTTCGTGGAAGAAAAGAGGACACGAAATTGGACAAGCGTAAAGGCATGTTCTCTCACAGAAAAAGAAAAAGGGGTGGGATGACGGGAGACGAATCACGAACGGCAAAAGAAGGAAGAAGATTTTCGCGCGGGGACGGGAAGGGGCGACGGGAAAAAACTGCTCGACACGAGCACGAATAAGGAGGGAAACGACAAGAAAAAAAAAGGGGAAGCCAAAGCGGTATGGGGGGGTTTGACCGGGGACATGCAGGCTCAGGGAAAAACAGCAATCCGAAGAAATGGAAGAAACCTACTTCTAAGAATGCGGCAGGGGAAAAAAGGAGACGTGTTAGGGAAAACTGTAAGGGCGGAATGACGGGGAGAAGGAGAAAAAAAAAAAAAACCCATACTTAATTGAGAGGAAGAGCCACGCTTCCGCAAAAGAACGACCGCTCGTTCCCGGGCGCGCTTGGGAAAGGAGGACGTCTAAACACAAAGAGAGGATGGCGGGGGGGGATCCTGCTGCATTCCGTCTCCTCTTTTAAAAGGAGGAAGGGGTTTTAGGCGGGAAGAGATGGAGAAAGAGGACTTCGAAGGACTCCTTCTAGGGGGGAAAAGCTAACGCAAGAGGGTGTCCAATTCTACTATCTGGTCGCGAGTCGAAGGCCTTTGGGAGGGAAATAAAGGCGAGAGTCTTCCCTCCAAAATACGCGGTTTGTAAAGAAAAAGGGACATTACGTTTTTAACTTGAAAGAGTGGAGGTTCAAAGAGGGGAAAGTATAAAAAGGGGGGAAAGCACTGGGCATTTCTTACTAAGGGGGAGGGGGGGTTCCCGAAGGAGTAGTACGACAAGATGGTGACTCCAAAAAAAAAAAAGGTGCTGGATGGGAACGACTGCCGGTAAAAAAGGGTCAAAAGAATCTATCTGAGCAGGGGAGGCGGGACCGTAGTGACCATGCCGTACCAGGAAGAAAAACAAAGGAAAGACGGCCCCGTCGATCCATCCGTTGAAAGGGGAAAAATGTTTGGGGGAGAAGCGGAAAAGGAAATTTACCGGCAGGAAGGGGGGGGGGGGGATGATGGGCTCCGATCTCTCTCAACAAAAAAAAAAAAGGAAGAGCCATCCATGCAAAAGGACGGTAATTTCGCTCGGATCGAACAACAAAAAGAAAAAGAGGGGGCAAATCTTGAGGGGAAGGAAAAAGCGGAAGGAAAAGAAAAAGGGGGGGGGGAGTCTTTTCTGTTCAGGAAGGAAACTAGGTTGAGGGAAAGGAGGAAGCTTCAGATCGATTTTTGATGCCGAAGCAGGTCTTAGGAAGGGAGAAAAGGAAAAAAAGAATTGTCGGAGGGAGAAAAAGAAGGGTCCTTACTCCTCAAGATCCGAAAAAGAACTCTCACCAAAGAAGTCCATCCCCGCTTCATATATTAGGGAGGGAAAGAGAAGAAAGGAGGGCAACCAAAAAAGCGCACGAAAGGGGGAAAAAGGAAGGGGGAAATCGGCGCTAACCGGTACAGGGCCAGACAGGAGGAATCGCGCCGCGTCCCGAGAGAGGGAAGAAAGAAGAGACAAGCAGCAAAGGGGAATGATTTGAGGGGAGGAAAGAAGCAAAGTCCTCCGCATTCAGAAAAAAGAGGGCGTCACAAAAGAGAGGGGCATTTTCCGCCGAAAAAAAAAAAATACATGGGGAAAGAAGCAAAGGGAATCAAATAAGAAAAAAGTCCGTTCCTTCCGTGAAGAAAAAAGAAGCGGCTCGGGAAAGCGGAAGCGTGGATTTCGCTCGGAGAAAAGAAAGTAACTCAGGGGGGAAAGTAAAAAAATCTAGGAAACAGAATCCTGTCTTTTTACTTGGAACTGCCAGGGGGGGGGGTGCGCCATTCTTAGAAAAGAAAAGGGAGTACAGGACTCTAAGAGGGTGCCGGGGGAAAAGGAAGGAACGCCCGGAAAAAAAGAAAAAAACGCCTTTTGTATCGGAAGAAAGAGGGGTTTCGTTCGTGAAGGAGAAGGAAGAACAATGCTGCTCAGGGGGGAAAGAGGAGGCCGAGTTTGCCCAGCGAAAACCGCGGAAAGACTCATTGTTTGGAATACTTCGAGAGGAAATAGACATACACAAAGGGAAAGGGGGGACCTTCTGTGCGCGCACATAGGAGAAAGGGGACGTTGTACAAATCCACTTTCGTGGAGAAGAGACTTGAAAAAAAGGTCGGATCAGGGAAATCGCTCTTGGCCCGGATGAGGAAAGGGATTGGAGGGGAGGAAGAGGTAATCATTTCCCGGGGAAAAGGAGCGCTGTCAAAAGAACGTGGAAAAAAAATATGGGAGGAGCAACGTCCGCTCCTCCGGGAAAAAAAGCATCGCTTTCTAAGGCCCTGGAATTTCCCGTTTTAGGGAAAAGACGCAGTTACGGGCCAGGAAAGAGGGGAAAGGGCCTCGGAATCCGCTAGAAGGGAGGAAAAGCCGCATTAAAGGGAGGGGCCGGGGCTTTGTCCCGCCGACAAAAGAGGGAGTAAAGCAAAAAGTTCCAAGAGGAAAAACCGGAAAAGGGAAAGCCACGAAAAGAAGGAGGTGTAAGTGGCCCCAAAGTCCGTAGCAGAAGAAAGAAAAAACAGAAAAAAACGACAAGAAAAAAGCGCGGGAAAAAAAAAAAAAATAAAAGGGGGGGGAGGGGACGCCATTTCTCTTACGCAAAAGAGGTCATAAAGCAATACCGCAAAATCACACGAGAAAAAAGGGGGGGAGGAAGCGAGGCTGGGCCTTCTGAGAAAGGAAGAAGTCGAGGGAAAAAGGACAGCCTTTGCCGCTCCCAAAAGCGGGTGTGAGGAAAAGCGCTCGGCTGAGGAAAAGGGAAAGGAGCCAAGAAAGGAGGGCAAAAAGCGCCCTTCACGAACTCCCGCGCCGAGGGAGTGGTAAAGGAAAGAGACAGGGGTTCCTAGAGAGAACACGGCGGCTTGTTGATCAAAAAAAAAAAGGAGGAGGCACCAAGAAAAAAACATTCCTCCGACCGGAAGGCGGCAAGGCAGGTTGAGAAAAGAAAGTGAAAAAAGGGGCAAGCACCCTGGGGGAAGGGACACTCGTCCACGCCGTAGGCAAGGGGCCGGGACAGAGGTCGAATAGCGAAAGAAAGAACAAAAAGAGGGGCCAGCAAGTCAGGAGCGGGAAGAGGTCGTGTCCCAGCACAGAAGCCCAAAGGGGAGGCGTCAGCAATTTTCAGGGAGTTCCGGAAGAGGGACCAAAGGAAGATTGCTGGAACCACGAAACTGATACAAAGGAAAACGAAGCCACTGGCAGAAAAAAAAGGTGGCTGATCTGAATCAGAGCAAGCGCGCAAAACAAAGGGAGGAGTTCTCCTCCGGGAAAGCCATCCGAATTTGTAGTGATTTTCTGGGGGAAAAGCGATATGTTTCGGGGGGTTCGCTTTCAGCCGAGAGGAGAGGGTTCAACGGCGAAAAAAATGAAACTTGAAAAAAAGTCTGAGCCAATAGGGGGGAAAAGGGAAGCTTTCTGGGACAATAAATATGAATAAAACGGGGAAGACGAAGGGTCTTCCAGGAAGGAGAGGATGGGAGACTCCATTACCTTTAGGAAAGGATGGAAGAAGACGGCGTGGAAGAAGAAGGAAAAAAAAAAACACGGGGGGGGTGACTAAAAAGATGTGAGAAAGGAATTGTTAAGAGGGAAAGGGAAGCCGTGTTTCTATTAGGCAACAGCAGCAAGGGGGGAGAGAT
>Ga0179593_1290174_pt1 | contig 22911 bp, 25 predicted proteins | sample CZODoug2_1_08_16_FD_185931 | JGI IMG/M metagenome (GOLD analysis project Ga0179593, IMG submission 185931) | Vadose zone soil fungal communities from Angelo Coast Range Reserve, California, USA - CZODoug2_1_08_16fungal (PacBio error correction) | ecosystem: Environmental > Terrestrial > Soil >...
GGGGTCTATGCCTCGGCCAGTTGAAAAAACCGGAATTCCCGAAACGTTTTGGGGAAGGGACAGCGGGGGCAGCGGGGGGGGGCAACGTTGTCGGTGAAAGGGGTACGTTGTGTAGAAGCGGGGAACTGTCCGTGTGGAAAATTTCAGGGGAAGGGTGAAGCAGGCCTACTCGTTCAACCATTCGGGGACCTGACTAGCGAGACAATTGCGCTGGTTATGGGGGGGATAAAAAACAATGACCTTCTGAGCGTCCGTTTGACGGGTGGGGGGGGTTAACCGGGGGAGGAATGGGATAGGTGAATTGCATGAATCAAAACTGGAGGAAAGGGATTTTCAATTCCATTTAGAACGAGTACAATGGATACGGACTGCGCATTGCGCACCAGGGTTCAAAACTCATCACCGGAGATGGGTTCAAGCACCTCGGTCGAGGCAAGTCTTTTCAACCGCCACCTCTCGGAAAATACAAAACCCCTCCGCAGTTGTCAATAGAAAAAAGGCTTAAGGGAGTCTCCGACAGCATTACCCTCTCGTTCCATTAAAATTCCCAATGTACCAGGGGGAGGGAAGCTAATTTGGGGGTTAAAAGAAAGAAATTGCATTGCCCCCCGACCGTAAGCCACCGAATACCAATGAAAAAATCACAGGGAGTAGGCACACTCTTAGAAGAAGTAGAGCCACCAAGTACTTAGCCCTAACGAAAACGGAAAAGCGTACTCAAACCGGTGAAAAATCCCCTTTCTCAGCAAAGGCAACAAACCTAAGGAAAAGAAGCCCACCGCCGACTTACCCAATCACCAAAGAACCCGCAGGCACAACGCCGACACCTCTCCCCAACCGAGGGAAGTAAAAAACTCCCGCGAAAAAAAAAACAGCCCGACAGTGGAAAGTAAAAGGACAACTCCCATAGAAGCGCCGCCGCCGGAAAAAATTAACCAAGAAACAAGACACGATTTGGTGGGGTGAGAAGGGTTCTTGAATGAGCGAGAGGGGCAGAAAAATGAGGCGAAGAAAAAAATCTTCTTTGTCGGGGGAGACACAACACCAGGGCCAGACCAGGGAAGTCAACAATGAGGTAACGGAAGAATTCGGGGGTTGGAAGACAGACAGGGGTGGCACCCGAGGCGGTTTGGTCCAACACGAAGACCCGGACAGTATGTCCGCAAAAAACAAACCCTCCGGTGGGATTTGGAGCAACAAAAACCCACCCTTTCGGAAAAAATGTAAAGATGGCGTCAGTAACCCCTTAGGATCGCAAGTCAAGAAAACGCATTGGTCAAAGGGCTAAAAAGGGGTGGGTTTGCAAAAACGAATAGTGCCCCTAGATAAAAAAAGTTGCGGCAGTAAGACCGTCTAATCGGAACCATGAGAAGGGGCGAGGGACACCGAAAACAATAGAAATGGAAACCTATAAGAAAGATCGGATCCGAGGAAAGAGAAAATAAAAAAATTAGTACTCAGAGGAGAAAAAAAGAAGAAAGCGGGTTGAAAAACTCGACACGCGACAGCAAAAAGCTCCGGGGGAACAAAAAAAAAGACCATCCAATGACGAAAAAAAGCAGCCTACGTTAGGGGAGAAAGGAGGACACCGATGAGGGGAAAGGGGGTCTCTGGAGGGAGGGATACGCATGGCGTGGGGAAATTCGCATGCGCTACCAGGGACAACTTTGGAGAAGTAGCGGGGTCGCGAATCGCTCCGGGGAAGTCTAGGGTAGGGTCAACAAAGTACACGAAGGACCGGTTAAACAGACAAAAGGGAAAAAATGTGAAGCTAGGGGAACTGCCGAAGCCCATCTTTCCACCGGGGGGGGGGGGGGGAGGTGAGGGAGTGACTCGCGGCGTCACGAGGCCCCAATCTTCGTTAGACACCAAGAGCGCACGCAGCGGCCGCTGGGGCCGACATGATTGGTGGACCGCGGAATGGGGTTTCATGTGGCATCTTTTCCGGAGCATCGAACGACATTCGAGGTTGGGTGGTCGTTCAGAAAGGGGCGAGCATTACCTCCTGCATCCGAAAACAGTCCCAAAACGATCGCGCCAGTCATGGGGGGAGGAAGGGAGGACTAAGAACGACTTTACAAAGAAGCCCAAAAGGGGACCATCCACTGAGATTTGGAAGAATCCTAGAGTCCTAAGTTAAACATTAACTTTACACCGTCCCATGGAACACCTTACGGACACAGAAGAAAAGCAACCATAGGCTCAAAAAAAAAAACTGAGGATGGAGGGGGGGGGAGATATGGCAGCAGGACGCAAATGATGTAAGAAAACTAGTTGGTCAATATAAGGGAACTAAGATCAAAACCTGATGAGGAAAAAGGGGATGGGGGGAGGGTCCCGATTGTGTGGTACCTGAACGATAAGAAAAGAATAACGGTATTGACCAGAAAAGTTCTCCATGGGTGAATTTGGTCGTATGCAATGAGGGAGAAGCGCTGCAAATCCTAATGGAAGGACCAAGAAAAAAAAGATTTGCGCAGGGAAGAAAGGAACGGAAAAAACACCCTCCTGGGAGTTCAAGTACTTAGAGGAGAAGACTATAGTGTGCTATTCAGTTTCGAATCGGGGGCGGAAAAGCCTCGCGTTCCTCCCACTCAGAAGCAGAGCACGTGACCCGTAGGCAAAAAGACCTCAAGGAAAATCCGTTGACATTTTGCGGAAATCCAACCGCCGGTATCTCTTAGACCTAAAAGCGAAAACGCAGGCCGCATCTTGGCCAGCCAAAACAAAGAATGGAGCACACCGTAGAGGGGAGAAAAACGAGGGGGCGCCCAAACTCCCAAAAACGACAAAGGAAAAGACCAAGAAAAAAAATCGGACGACGCGGTGCCGAAGAGTAAAACTCAGTTCGGCCTGCGGGGAAAGGGGGGGGGGGGGGGGGGGGGGAAAACCTGGTGGGGGATTATGGTTAGGAAAGTCAACGGCACGGAGCGGAGGGGTACTTGGTCACACAAAAGAAGGGGAGAAAGCGGGAGGAAAAATAAAATGGAAAAGTTCCCTGTTAAAGAGAGTACCGATAATGGTAAGGCGGAAAAAAGGAGACATTTGTCGGAAGGTATCGGGAAAAGATGAGGGGGCAAAAAGCATTCGCAGGCTTCGGCGCACTCGCTGGGGGAAATGGGCCAACTCCGTGGGGGGGGATAGAAAAGAACCAACTTTGGAGGAGAGGGAAAAGGGATTGGAATTGCGATAGAAGGGTTTGGTGAAACAAAATTTGTCCCAAAAAAATGGGTTTTTTCTGGTGAAAACCAAAAGTCTTGGTGTTTTTTGAACGAATGATAATGGGAAAAAAAAAAACACTTTTTGTTTGACCAAACGGTACCGTAGCGTGGAATAAGATAGGGGGTCAACAGAAAAAAAGGATCCGTTGACATGCAGGTGAATCAGGGGCCAAGTTACATGGTGCGAGGGAGGTAAAAAGAGAGATTACTTCCATTGCGGAGGGAAAATAAAACATCAGGCGAAGGGCAGAAACCCAGAAATTACAGGGTGAATCATTCCGGGTCAAGCGGGGGGAGGGAAAAGGCGCTACACGGACGGGTGGGAGAACAGAATGTTAGTGGTGAATGTTGTTTCCCTGGCTGTCGGGGGTGTTTTGCGGGGAAGGTGAAAGGGGAGGGTTTTGGGGGGGGGAGCATGGAGGCGGCTAGGTGGAGAAATGGTTGGTATTGAATGGCGCTGGGGCGTGGCAGTCGTGATCTTTGCTGAGAATGGAGGAAAACGTAGGAGGGACCAGAGACAGGGTCGTTTGGGCAGGGGGTCGACGGCGACTCTGGGGAGGGTGGCGCGGAAAATGAGATGCGAAAAGGGTCTGCTTGTGGAGTTGTATGGGGGAGGGGAGGTGCAATATGAGGGTCTCAAAGAAGCGGGAGTGCTTGAAAACCGGAAATCCGCAGATCAATAAAAGTACAGTTCAGTGGAGGAAAAGAAGAGAAAGTAACGTTACGAGGCCGCAAAAATAGGAGGAGTGGGTTGTAGGTCCGCATGGGACGTCTCGGAATCAGCAGCGGGAAAAGAAAAGAGAATCTGCCCAAGGAGGGAAACGCTGCAGAAAAAAGAGCAGACGAAGGGGAAACAAACAGAGGCGCAGGCAAACTGGCCACGAAGACAATGAAAAGTAAGGAACCCACTATTAAAAGGAACAAGTCAAGAAAAAAAAAAGCAAGAAAAAAAAAAAGATAGAAAAAAGGGACATCATGACCCGGACAGAACACAAGAAAGTATCCACCGAGAAGGAGATGAAGATGTAAAAAAAGGACCGGGACCTTCACTTCAAAAGAAATAAAAAAAACCACATCCCCCAAATGTCGAAAGCAAAACCCCAGTGAAAAACGCTATTTAAATCCTATGTATACGAAAACAAAAGTCTCCCAAAAGGGAATTAAGTACCGGGGGGAACACTGTGGCAACATATACCAATGAAGAAAAGACAACCAACAACAGAGAGGAGGAAAAGAGAGAAGGGGGAGTTGCACGGCACGTTGCAACCCGAACGGGGACATAACTTTTTTTTTGGACAGTTTAGGAGAAGAAGAAAAACAAGGGCAAGTTGTGGGGGGGGTAAGGAAGGGATCAGGGACTCCTTTGTTCTAAGGAAGTAGAACCCTTAATGGGATCACCAATCTCAACTCAAAAGCAAGGAGAGGAGTGTGCGCGGATTGGGATGGAAACATGAGGGCAAAAAAAATATTTCGGTTTTGTAGGAGCTGGCCTTTTCGGAAATGGCATCGTTAGGGTAAAGTCACGTAGGGCACCCTGACAACGGCGGCGATAGGGGAAATGTAAAGGACAAAAAGTGTGGGGAAAACATTCTCTTCCAGGAGATTAGAAAGGCTCATAACTCGCTGGTACTCCCGAAAAAGTCTAGGAAGAGGAGGTGTTCTACCTGGGGGAAAAGGAACGGAAAGAAAAACCCACGGGCAGTGTCAATACGCCATCCTCACAGTGAAGGAAACTAAATGGGGTTCCTCCCAGGCCGTAACAAGGGGAGGAGAAAGGGAGAGGTTTGGGGGGGTAAACAAGCAAGAACCTCGGCATTGTGAGAAACCGTATAGCAAAAAGGGAAAAGACAAAATCACAAGAAGCACGCGCTCAGCCCGAAAAAAGTCAAAAAACATGCATAATGAAGGCGATACCTAAACCGAAAGGGAAGGGGGCTCAAGGACAGTTTTCCGGACGGGTAGAAAGAAAAAGTCAACCCCTCAGCGAAACCGCTTCAAAAGAAAAACCAACCCGGATGAACCCATCGCACGAAAACAGCGGCAAAAAACCTCTTCAGCAAAAACCAAAAACAACCGCCCGAAGGAAAGGGAGTGGGTCACCACAAAGGAAGAAAAGCCGCAACCTTCCAGGGGGAAGGGAAAGGAAAAGGGGTCAACGAGGGGTGGGGAAAGAACGCGGTGATGTGGTAAAGAGGAGCTGTCAATGCACTGAGCGAAGAAAAAAGAAATCAGAGGTCGTAGAAAAAAAAAACCATGGTCAAACCCTTAAACGGAAAAGAAACGGGGATGGGGGTTTTGGTGAGAACATATCGGAAACGACTCAAGGTGGGTGTAACAAAAAAAAAAAAAACCAAGACACAAAAAAAAAAAAAAACTTCGTGTAAGAGAAATCACCAACCCCAAAAAACAAAAAAAATAACAAAAACACATGCAACGAACCCTTCCTGCGGCATAAGCCCCACTCACCTTGGGGAGTGGGGGGGTCAAAACGAACCAAAGTCGTGAAAAATTTTTAACAAAGTCAATACAACCGGCGAGAGCAACATAACCCAAGGTGCCCTCGAAAACCGGTCGTTACTGCAAAAAAGGAGAGGGGGAAACAAAGGAGGGACACAACCCGGGGACCACAAGAAATCAGCGAAAGAGGACCCAACAATTCGAAGAGACACAAGGCAAGCATCACATTCAACGCGAACTAAAGATCCATTATCGGAAAGACAGTCAGAGGGACCATGGCGGAGGAGGTACGCCGACTGACTCCAATCCGCAGAACTTGGTGAAGCAGCCAAAAGGCGCAGAAAACAAAAACACCAAAAACAAAGGACAAAGACTACCAAAAAGAACCATAGCACCTTGAAACGGGGGGAACGGCTTCTGGGGAAAAGGGGACGGCAGAGGGTTGGTAGAAAAGTGTAGGGGAGAGGTGCTTGGGAGTGAAGGGACTACCAAGCAAACACAGCCAGTAAATTAGAGTGGGGGTGGGACTTCAGAACCCATCTAGAAAGAGGAACGTAGAGGGGTGGGTCTAGATATGGAAACGGGAGAGAGTTTTTAAGAAAGGGTCAAAGCGGGGTTGCGCTCAGGGGGAAAGCTCCACAGAGGGGAAAAGGAAGGGTTTGGATGGTCGATGAACGCAAAAAACGATGTCGTGAGACAACAGAGAGAAAAAAAAATCGGGAAAAAGTTCGCGGGACGAGGAAAGCGTTTTGGACAGGGGGGAAAGAGATCGTCTAAGGTCATCGAAGCGACAAAGGTAAGGGGGCTGTCGAGGGGAAAGACAGATAAAAAGGGAAAACGCAAACCAGGAAGAAAAACACCATGCAACAGGACTCGGAGCAATCAAGCAGGGGGGGGAAAGACAAGGAGAGTGAAATTCGAGAGGAAAAGGAAAAAAGAGCAAGCCCCGGGAAGCTAACTGGGGAAAAAAAAACGTCGTGGACACGGAGGGGAACAACAGCAGTTAAAACACTCTTACGGGCCAAGAAAAAAAAAAGAGAAACTAAAAAAAACAACAGGAGTAGGAAGAGGAATGGGGGCATACTGCGCCGTACGAGTGAAAAGGCGGGCGAGGGGAACTATAAAGGTTTTAAAAGAAGAGAAAATCCGTTTATAGGGAACATCGAGGATGGGAAGAGGGTTTTCAACAGAAGATCGAAGAACTCGACAATAAACATTGGTCTGTCCTACAACTGATTAGGGAGCATCGAAGTTAAGGGTGGGGGGTGTAGGAGAAAAAATGAGGTCGTTCAACGGAAGCAGGCACAGTACTTGATCCGAAAGAAAAACTGAGGAGGGCGCTTAAGATGAATCTAAAAACTCCTCAAACGGAAACAACCACTTGGCATCCAAATGGACGGAAATGAAAAATAGGAAGAGGGGTCTATCGGTGGGGGGGGCTTCAACGAAAATTGGGAAGGCGGCCTACTAGGGTTAAGAGAAGCAATAAAACTAACTTCTTTACAGCATAAGGGAGGGTGAGCGTGAAACACAATCAAGAGGGAAAGGTGATAAAAACTGGTAGGAATCCTAAAAAAAAGTCGAAAAATATACTAAAAAATGAGACATGCTATTTCGCAACACCAAATAATATATCAACAAGGGCTCTGTTTTCGAAAAGAGGAGAAAATACCGACCACAATCAAATGATAAGGAAAAGAGACAAACTAGGACCAAGGCCGGGGAAAAACAGTACAAAGGGTTCGGCCTCTGGTAAAGGGCAGTCAATTCGGGGATGGAGGTTGGGGGACAGTGAAAGGAGCGTGACGGTTTGTGCGTGGGCCAAAGGATTAAATGGAGGAAGCGGAAAATAATTACGAATTGGGGAAGTCCAGAGGTAAAGAGTGTGCAAATAAGGGGGGGAAGAGGACGGGTGGAAGATCATGGCTTGGGAGAAAGTCTGAGTTGGCGAGGGGGGACTGAGAGGAAGGCTCTACTGTTCAAGCAGTCGAAAGGAAGGATTCGGCGGAACTCGAGGTTGTTTCCCAGACAGGGGAAAGATAAATTGTTGGGGGGGAGAACGAAACTTTGCACAGGAGAAAAAATGGGGGGGATTTGGCAGAGGGGTATGCAAATTAAAAAATTTTTCAAGGGGGGGGGGGGGAAGGGGTTTGAAAAACCACACAGGGGGGGGGTGTTGGGCCAGCTGACCGGGATTCAAATTTGTTGGGGGGGACAACACATTGCGACAGCGGGCTAAGGTGAAAGGTGCGAAACAAAAGAAAGTAGGACAGGGTACCAACCGACAAGTGGGGGGGAAGGGTTTCGGGGCAATGTCGATTTACAGAAGGAAAAGAGAGAGGATAGCGGCTTGAGGAAAGGAACACCTCCAGAGCTAAGGGAAAAAAGCAAACCGAGGGAAACAGAAACACTCGGGGGGAGGTGCAGGTGGGGCGTACGGAAAGTTGCCAGTACGATGCGAAGTGAGGTTTTCAATTTGGGGGGGGGTGGGGGGGAGGGGGCCACGTGCGGTTCCTGGGGGGTGTGGTTTTGGCAGGGAAAGGGAAATGAAAGGGTTGGCGCGTAGTATGTCGGGCTGGGGAACGCAAGTGAGAGGGTGTAGTCGGTAGGAGGGAGTTCAAAAACTGTTTGTAGGAAAGCGGTGCTGAAAAAACGTTGAAGAAACCGGAGGGGAAAGGCGGTGGAAGTTTTCGGGCTAGACTCGAAATGGATGTTGGCGTAGGAAAAGGGTGAAAAGAAAGGCGGGGGGAGAGTTGGGAAAGGGTTCATGGGGGGGGTTCGAGTGTCCTAGGACTGGAAAAACACAACGGGTAAAGGGGATGTGCACCAGAAAAGAAAGGGGAAAAGCTCCGCAAACCAAGGGTAAAATACGGGTTATGAAAAAGATCTGTGTCAATTGAGATACGAGGCCACTAGGACAAAAGGAGAGACTGAGTTTGGGGGAGGGCCGAAAGGGAGTGGTCCGAACAAGAAAGAAAAACCGAGCGCGGAGACGCAAACGTGTAGAAAAAAATGAACTAAGAAACGCAGCGCATCTCTGTACCACAATCCCGGGAAGGGAAAAGAAAGTTTCCAGGGGGAGGTGCGTTGAAGGTCAGTGGACCCATAAGGTCCATTCATCACGACCAAAGCCAAACCAAAAATAAAACGACTCTAATAAACGCAAAATTTTGAAACCACCGACCCACATCACGCAAATGGGGAAAAAGTACCGGGCAAGGGAGAAAGGGGGAAGAGGGGATCCAACAGAATAATGAGGAAAAATTTGAATCTGCGACAAAAAAGGAGAAAAAAAAAGGAAAGAAACAATTCAACGGGCCCCAAAACCAAAAACGCCTCGTAGTTAAAAATGATGGTCACGCCAGGAACCCCACAAGGAGAAAAGGCGGGGCCGGTGGGCAAACTTTGACCTAGGCAGCAAAAGAAGTGAACAACACAACTGATGAGGATTAAACAAGGAGGAGTCGGGGTGATCTAAACCACGTGGGTTAACCAGTCTACTTCATCCAGCGGAAAAAGGTTGAGAAATCATAACGGAAAGGAGGGGGGCGGGGTAAGTGGGTTGCCGGTTGACGGGAGGATCCGGGGAAAAGTTGTTTAGAATCTCTGGGGGGAAGTCGGGAAGTCAATTCTGGCGTAGAGCCAAGAGAACCCATGAAAGAAGCCTGCTCGGCAGGAAACGGAGACAAGGGGGAGTTGTTTAGGGTGAGAATGAGCTTTTCTTCGAGACTTCAGGGAGGGGGGAGGTTTTTGTCTTTTCCTTGGACTGGGAGACGGAAACGGTGGTCGTGAGAGGTCAGAATAAGCGTCGTGGAAAGGATTTGAAACGCTTGGTAAAAAAAGGATAGGAGAGGAGATTCGCACGGATCACACGGACCCGCCCGCCTCCCGGGACATAAAATCTGTCTCAGAGGAAAGGTCTCAGGAAAAAGAAAAAAAAACCGGGAAGGTCATAAAGCGAACTCTTTCCGCCCTGACAGGACGCTCAGGGGGTCCATAAACGTCCTTACATCAGTTTGAGAGAAGACAGAAAGGTTGGGGAAAAAGCATCGGAGAGGAGAAATTCAAGACACCACGAAAAAATAAGGAAAAAAGAACAGAAAAAATCAAGCCAAGCAATAAGGTCGAAAAGAACAACGAGACATCCAAAAAATAAACAAACAAATGGTCAAAGGAGTCTGCTCGCAAGAAAAAAGAAAAAAGTCGCTAAGAAATGGACGTTTTCCACAAAAACTGGGCATCACAAGGCTCAACAACATGACCAAAATTAAAAAACAGGAAACAGCTAATCACTCCAACAAACCAAGCAAAGCTACCAAAGCCCGAAAGCCGCGCAAAAATAGGTTAAACGTCCAAGACCCGAAAAAAAAAAAACACCTCCCCGACGTTAGGGCCTTGCACTGTGTCCCAAATTCAAAATTGGAAAACAAGAACAGAAAAAGCAGCGCCCTTCAACGAAAAAGAGAAAGAGGCAACCGAACGAGGTTGGGAAATGTCGCGCGGGAAACCGGAAGGTAGTCAAGGGGGTACATAGGGGAGAAACGAAGAAAGCGCGTTTCGAGTAACAAAAAAAGGCACAAAAAAAGGCAATATCGAAAGAGGAGTAAAGGAGAGGGCCAAGGGGTGGGTGGGGAAAGGCTATCACTCGAGGAAAAGAGCGAAAGGGGGTGGTGCAACACCGAAGTAATCTATCCTCCAAGGCTCCCGTTTTTATGTCAGGAGGGGTGGCCTCAACAAAAGACACAATCGACATTGCGGTTAGGGCGGCGGCAAACAATCCCTCTAACCCAAAAGGGGGCTGCAGCGAACAAATTATGGAACCAAAACAAAAAACAATTGATAAAGCCGTCACTTGAAACCAAATTCTTCCAAAGCAAAAAAGGGGGGGGTTCGCGTTGACGCAAAAAACGGAGAGGGTTTACCCTTATTTTCACATCTCACACGTAAAGGACCATGAGATACGCAAAAACTATGCGGGGGGCAGGGGGGAAACAACAGTAAAGGCGTTAGGGGGGGACCCCCTATTACCAGAAATCCTATCCTCGCTCCTGCCTCTCGCTAGCATCTACCTTCTCCATCACATCACGCCGCTACGGATGAAGAAAACGACACCCGTCAACACGGCTATCCGTCCGCGTCAGCGGGCACCACTGCGACACACTGAGACCCGTCCGTTCTAGCTCTCCCCAAAATAAAAGCTGAGCGACTACCCGTCCGTAAAATCACGGAGGGTGACTGAAGAAGGGAAAAAAGGCGGGTCACTTAAAGGAAAAAAGCAATAATGAGGGGGAACATAAACCGCTGAAAAGTACAAAGACGCCTTGCTAGGCCATTTGCCCCACTCGGCACACCTTGCCAAGATGCGGAACACACTTTCTCTCAAGTGCCGATTGAAACACCAGCCCAGATGGGACACGCCCTCAGTAAGGCGACCGAGGCCGGCAGAACATACGAATAAGTTGAAAAGAAGTAAGAGGGTGGGGGAGGAATAGGCGGTAGGTCAAAAGGGGACTGGGGGGTTTCGCGTGGGACGCAAAGAGGGAAAAGAAGCCAGGGCCATAGCTGTTGGGGGGATGAGCCATCTAAGAACGAGAGCCGGTAGTAGAAGGAGATGGAAGACATTGACGAAAAAGGAAATAGAGGGAGGGGGCGGCAAGGGACTGCCAAAAACAGAGGATCGCAGTTGCTTTCGTGGATAAGGAAAAACAAGGCGAAACCCGACATGTCGTGAGAAACGAAAGAATATCGCCGAGGGGGAAACCGTTCACGGTAAAAAAACCCGTGGACCACTGTAAAAGACCTCTGAGGATTGGGATCTACTCTCTCAGTCAAAACCCACACCGGGGGGATATGTATCCGACTAACGGGAAGCGAAAAAGTTCTATGTGGTGTCTGACGGCCAAGGGGGCCGGAACAGCGCACTTAGGAAGAATGAATCAGAACCTTCAAACAAGGAAGTTCATACTTACGCTTTACTCGAGAGCCCTAAAGCAGCTGCGTCTAGGGAATAAAAGGAGTAAAAAAAGCATTTCGCCAAGTTACTACTTAACGGTTCACACACAACCCCTGGTCACAATTGCATCCAGTTGTTGATACAAATCCTTCAACCAAATATCCCGGGGGGGGACCCGCACTCCTAGCTGGGACGGCACTGCGACGATCAGGCATCGTCCTTTTTTTTCCCGATCTTTCAGAAGACTCCCATTGCTCCTAGTCGGTAGACAAGTATAGTTCAAAAAGAAAACGTACTAGCGTGCCCCCTCAAGGGACACCAACAACCATCCTTTCTAAAATAAAGACAACCGGTGGTGTTATAAGGTCGAGGAAAGGAAGGGGTGCAGACGGCGCCGTACGATGTGTGACAGAACGAGAAGGGTTAACCGGTAAAAAGGGAAACCGGGGAGAACAGAGTGACGGAACTAGGGGGGGGAAGGAAGCGAAAGATCCCTTTTCGTTTCGGGGGCATCCCACTCAGCACGCCGCCACTCCTGTACCCCCTTCATTAGGTGATATTCGCCGTCTAGGTGCGGTCGGTCACATTCACGGGCCTCGCTCGTACCACATCACTCCCTCTTCGTAAACACCGGGAATACTAAATGGCCCTTTGGATAACAATTGATCCGTGCACGTCTCACCCCTTGCCCCCATCTCGCGCTTCTTAACATCTTTGTCTAACGGCTTACCTCCCGCAGGCTTCGGACGACGGTCTATGCGGTGATCTCAGCGTGCGCATTGACGATTCTAAACCCGGTTGGATTGAGGTGGCCTATATGAAGCCCCTCTAGTTATGAACATCCTTCCCCTCCTATCTTATCTCTTCCCCACTCCCCCTCCTTATTTAAGAACAGAAACTCCGGAGGAGTCTCGAGAATATCTGACAGTCCTGGCCTTGTCACCTGCCAGTCAGCTACTTTTATAGCCACTTATCTCTCCAGGGGAGAGGGCTTCCGTATCTCCCCTTCAGATCTACGCATTCATCTTATTCCCCCGTCCCATAGGCCCCGGTCAGGATTATGAAGACGGCTGCTACGAGAACTAAAAAAGGGCCAAGAGGACTAGAGGGAAGGTAGCAAAATGTCAAGAATGGGTAAGTAGTCCACAACGCGTTACAGCACGACATCAGAAACAAAGGACGAAGGAGGAAGAAAGATGTGCGGACGAAGACCTCTCGCAAACCGAATAGGGTCCCATGGTGCGGGGAAAATTCAACAGTCAAAGAGAGATAAAAGAAAAAAAACAATCACAGAAGGGAGACGCAAGCCCACAAAGAGAATAGCAAAAAAAGATCAGGGTGTTAGCAGGCGAGGTAGTCAAGCAACACCAATACAACTCGAGAAAGACGAAGAAGGAAAAAACTCTGGTAAACAGGAAAATTAGGGAAATAAAGCCCGGGCATGATGCCCTCAGAGTAAGACGCTTCGGGCTCCTTGATTCGGGAGGGGGGGTGAAAAAAACAGAAGAAGAGAGACGAATAGTTTCGACCAACGGTGAGGGGGGGGAGCCAGACGTGGATAACAGAAACGGGTGCTTTCTTCTCTCACGAAAAACGTGTAAAAGGGAGGAACCTCGCCGGACAATTACCGAGAAGAAAAATCTGGTCCGATCGTTCACGCGTACCGCAAAAACTCCGTACAGTGGTCACCTCTCCTTGCATTCCTCGTAAGTCCTGCACCCGAAGTGTAGGGGAAGAGGCAAAACTTGATTCACGGCCCCCCTCCCCTGTCACCTCTCCGCCCCTTCGATCTGGGGGGCATGTTGAGAAAGAACTTGAATGGGGGACGACAGCTCGTACCAACCCCCCAGGCGTAGCTGAGGCTCGGAGTACGGAAAATACAGCCCTGTAACATCTTGCTTATGCAAAATGGGCGCCCAGAGAGTGAGACTTATCCCGGGTGCCCACGCCCGCTAGGAGTTGTTGAGAAAGAAACAACACGGTGGAGAAAGAGGTGGATTTGAATTGCGAAGGAAAAATGGGTTGTGGACGTGAGAAAGGCGAAAAATGGCTGGATGGTACTTTGTGAAAAAGAAAAAAAAACTGTGGGGAGGAAAGCAGCAGGGAGTCTGGTGGTGAAAAAAAGTACCCGGTTGGCAAGTTGAAGCTGCTACTGGGATACCCCTCTCCGTATTTCAGAAAAAACCAAAAGTAGCAAGGTTCACTAAGGAATGAGGTGAGGGAGGGGCAAGACCCTAAAAGGTCGGGGAAAAACCGAAAAGCCCGAGGAGTCGCTGCAATGCTCGGGCGGCTGAAGACAAACGCAATAGCGGGAATGGCTCGAGCAGTTGTTCGCTACTACCGCGGGCACGCCCAAATGTGCCCCAATAGGAGGAATGGTCCCCTATATATCTCACTGAGTGCTCACCCAAGGGCCCATTCATCGCTGCGGGCCGCGGTACGCTAAGGATAATTGGTCAAGCTTTTCTTGTGCGTAAAAATATCTTTTATAATGGGAAAAGTGTAATGAGGTTCGGTGGGGGGGGGGGGTCGAGGGAAGTTTGAAAAAAGTTGTTGACACTGGTAAAGGGGAAGACGGGCGGCGAGGGGGAGGGGGTCTGGCGTTTCAGGGGGACAGGTGACAATTTGCGTATAAAAGGACTGAAGGGAGGAGTAACACGACTGGGGTCGTTTGATCGACAAAAGCCGATTCAGACCGCGACCGGGGGCGACGAAAGTTGCATCGTGTGAACAGTTTTATTGGGGAGGGTGGTTTCGCTGCCCCCACCACAGGGCGGGGGTGCTGTGGCTAGGAGTTACTCTGGCACTCATCGGTGCCCTTGCTGTTACACCAAAGCTGGAAGAGTCTCCATGCAACAGTCAGGACAATGACAGGGGTAAAAAGGAACAAAAGAAAGGAAAAAGGGGGGAGAAGAGGCAGCCTATGCAAAAAGATCTAGGTTTTGGATTTCCGAGCAACATGGCCGGAAAAAAGAAAAGAGACGTAACTATCTTCTGGCGAAACGGTGATGAAGAACCACGGCTACAGAAAGAGTGGCAAGAGACATTCGAAAAATCAGGGAGAAGGGAACACGGACCAATACGAAGGAGGTTTACTTTTGTGTTCGCCACTAGTCCCGGATACCCATCCAAGTCAACACAATTAAACTTCATTTGCACAACCCCAGACAAAAAAGAAAGCCAAAAAGTCCGAGTCAACACTCAAGAAAAGGAAAGGTTTAAATCAGCTCCCAATTAAAAATAGGCTCAAATTATACAAAAGAGCAGCGCTTACCAGGTCTGGGTACGTGGAGTAAGAAGAGAAACAGCTCTCGTACATCAAAAACGAAAGGGAATCAGGCTAGTCCACACCCATGAAGAAGGATGAAAGAAATTTGGTCGTCCCACCACGAAAAGCAAAAAAAATGAAAAGACCCGAGTCGAAATACTGAAATTTTTTAATCACACGTTCCCCAAACAACTGGGTAAGAATGTGGGGGAGTGCCCTTTTGAAAAGTGTGCCGCGGCTCATAAAAGTCACAGAAACAAACCAAAAGATGGTAGATGATTATGGGGTGACGGTGGACGGGCTGACGGCAATTGACAAACGGCAGTCACTTGCAACCGGGCCTCCCTCCGGGGGGCAGTTTTACAAACTCAAGCAAGAGATGAGGGGCGTTTCTATGTGGTAGGTTCGTGGACAGGGGAGATATTGTCAAGGAATATGTTCGAAAAAGGGGAACTTCCGTTGACTCAGAATCCAAATATTCTTCCTCAAAAACACCTGTCCCACTCCCGCAGGACTATGAGGGCTGGGGCACATTATGTGGGGTGGGGGGGCTTTAGGGAGCGGGCGTACTTCCGTGTAGGGTGCGCGCTGACGCGGGATCCTGGGCGGGCTGAGGCAAAGATACATGAAAATCCGATCTGGGGAATTGCGACATGGGGCGGGATGACAGTTTCCAGGGGACAGGATGCTTGACCACACAAGTGAATGGAGGATATTTCAACTCAAACTGTCGGGAGGGGGCCCAACCATGACCTGGACACGCGGGGGGAAACTTACTAAGAGAGGAGGGAGCTGCGTCCATGGGACCGTTCTTCTAGGGCAGAGACCACGCGCTTGTAGGCCAATCGAAAAAACAGGAAGGGTACAAAATGATGACTGAAACGGGGGGACCCTCCGCGCCAAAGGAACTAGAACAAAAGAAAAAAAAAAATCGAGGGAAGGGACCCTCTCTCTCCCCGCGTCGTTCTTTCTCTGCTCGCCCGAACTCCTTTTGGGTCATAGGAGCTTCAAATACTCTTCGTACTCCCGCTGCTTAACCAAATCGCTCCCTGATGCGAATCCGGTCGTACTCTGAACGAGAGTACTCTCCTACAGGCGAAGCAAGTCCCCTCAACCCAGTTCGCTGCAGCTCCCGGTCTCAATCGCTGGATCAACTGCGCCACGGCCCCATCTTGGCCTGCTGCACTCCTGCAGCTCGTAGCCAGAAGTGGTACAAACAGGAGCGTGGGAAGAGGGGAGGGTGGGGGTGTGACGGAACGAGGACGGTCGCACCACCCGCCATGACACTCCTCCCGCAGGTCGCCATATCTTGAAGCTCCACGTTGCAGCTGTTCTAACACCATTCCGTCCTCACCCGAGAAGGAGCCAATTCTCTCCCCCTTACTACGAACTATAATGTCAGATCCTACCCCAAGAAAAAAACACTATTACATTCCTTGAGCAAACGCGCATCTACCGTGGTCTCACGCGCGACCTAGCTTACAACACTTCTATAAAGAACGCAACCTGCCTTCGAAACATTCGGTTCAGGCTCGAGCCTTGAAGAAGCGACTTCTCGCATCCCACACCATCTCCCAAGCCTCCTACCTAACAAACATCCACAATCAACCAGAAAAGCCCTTCTAAACGACGCGAGCTTACCACCATCGGAGATGCGGCTCAAGATCCGGTCGTAGCCCTCTCCTAGGTCTACTCCCACCCTCTGCTGCTTCGCTCGCCCTACTGGCCTGTAACCACTCCTCGAACCCAACTTGTCGTCCATGCTTGACGAGGGCCAGAGACGTTTCGGAGTGCAAACCGAAAAACAAATCAAGAAACTACCAAGAAAAGAACAAAACAAAATAAAAAACTAAAAAAAAAACACCCGCCCAGCCGGTGGCAAAGAAAGGGGGACACTCAACAGTGACGAGAAAATTAAAAAGGGCACAAGAATACAAAAAAACATTATGAATGTTCCTCGGTGAGGGAAAGAACAGGGGGTAAATTCTCCTAGCGAGCGAAAAGCACAAAGAGTGGTCGTCGTTTCGTAATATCAATAGCGCATCAGCCACATCGACACTGGGGGAAAGACTACACCTTTCCAAAGGCTAAGGGCGTCTATACCCTCCTGTTGCTCCTTATCACGTAGGGTGTTGTGGCACTTCGGAAAAAATATCAGATCCACCGTAGACGAGACAAGTTACCCGGGGTGTGCTGGCTGTCCAAAAACCAAATGATCGAATCCTTGCCGAACTATGGTTGCGACCTCTCAAATACACCTTCCCTCACACAAAATGACCTATCTGGCGGAAACTCTTTCGTCCCTCTCAGAAAACCTCTACGCTTTTCTCCCGGCTCAGCGCAACGCTCGGCTTGCTAGAGCGGACGCTCGGGCTCACGCCACGCTCGCTAACAGCGAAACCTCGTACAACAACTCACCTGTCCTAAAGGGTGCAGCGACATGGCTGCTAACGACAGGGTTCTCTGTCACACAAAGCAGAATTCACGCTCAGTAACCTACATGTTTACTTTTCTCAACTCACAGGAAGGAGAAAAGCCCAGAAACTTCGACCCCTTTATTCTCACATTTCCTACAGTTGTCTCTCACGCGGAGGGAATGGCGCTACCTTCTGGCAGAACCGAAGACAACTTTATCCACAGTGGGGTAGATTGCGTCACACGCTTATGCAACAGGAAACAAACGGGAGATTCCAAAGAAGAACTAAGGAAAAAATCGCAGAAGAACCCGCGAAGAAAAAGAGATGTCAAGGAAAAACAATCAGAAACATTATCGGAAGCCGGGGAGTTTTGGTAAACGAGGAAAATAAATGCAGGGGGGGCCGCCGAAAGGAGAGAAGACCACAGGCACGGAAAAAAAAATCCAATGACGCCAGAAAAAGAAGCCGAAAGTTCGACTGCGTCTGTTATCTTACTGAAAAGAAGAAGTGGAGGGGAATGAGAAGGAAAGTGCAGTGTGGGGAGTTAGCCTGACGAAAGAGGAACACACAAGCCCGGGCGCAGGACCGGTGGGGGCTGAAAAAAAAAGCAAGGGGGGTTAGTCTAGTTAGTCGATCGGGGCAAGGAGGTCCGCGGGGGGCGAAAAAGGAAAAGCGGAGTTTGGCGGGCTCTGGACTACAGAAGCCCAGAGGGTTCAACGACGTGCTTGTGATTGATCGAAAAAACGCGGGAAAGACAAATCAAAGACAACCGAGGAAAAGAAAAAGGGGCAGTAAGGGAAGCCAAACGGGCGGGGGAAAAGGGAAGAGAGTTCGAGATCAAAATCGAAAAAAAAAGAAGGGGGGGAGTTCGGTCTCAATGAATTGGGGCCAACCGTGGACCCCTAAGGGAACCGACAAACAAACTAAAAGCAGAATAAGAAGGGGGGAATAAAGTCTTCGACAGAAAAAGGTCGAGAGCCTGAAAAACCAAAATAGGAGAAAATAGAATGAGAAAGCCGGCGTTCCTCTTCTTTGCCAGGGTTGAAAACAAAAGAAAAGAGGTAAAAGCATTTTCACAATCTTACTGGGCTAAGAGGGGGAAAACAGATAGACCAAACCAAGGAAAGAGGGTTGCAAACCTGCGCCCGAAGGGAAAAGGGAGGGGGAAATGGAAACGATAGGTTTAATACAAGAGAGAACGATTCGAAAAAAGCGAGTGATGGGACTAGTTTTGGGAAGGATCATAAATGAGAAGGCGGACTAAGGGTGAAAAACTTGAATGCTTGGCGGACTCGAAGGGGAAAAGGGTGCGGATGAATGGGATCAACGGGCGGAAACAAAAAAGGCAAACTAGACTGGGGGGGGGGAGAGGAAAAGAGGAGAGGAAAAGCCACGCAAAAAGACGGGGGGCGGAAGCTTTCCAATTACTACCAAGAGGACAGCTGAAAGTCGGTTTTGCGGTCAGAAAAAGAAAAGTGAATAAAAATCCTGAAATCAAAGAAACAAGAAAGAGGAAGGGGACGGCAGACAGATCAATCATCGCTTAAAAGGTGGGGGGAGAAACAGAGGCGGCCGACGGTCCATCTCTATCTCAAGAAGACAAAAAAAAGTGACAGGAGAATGCTAAGAAAAAAAAAAAAGATAAACAAAAACCGGGAAAAGGTCGTGTGAGCAAGAGGGGACAAGCGAACATCCCCCAAAGAAAGAAGAAAAAAGAACAACTCTGGCCGGAGGGAAGAAAAAAAATACTAATTTATATCCCCTCATTCGGAACTTCTGGGAGGGAGCAAAAAAGTGTTGGTAGGTCGTTGTTCAAAAAAATGGATCGTAGCAGGGGGGGAGGGGGGACGGGTCACAAGCGGAGGGGGAAGGCTTAAACGAAGGAACATTTTTAACACAAGGAACGCGGATTCCGATACTTTGAATGGGAAAGAGGGGGGGAGATAAATTTGACCTGAGAGTCAGCGCAGAAAGAGCTTTGGAAGGAAGGAATGAGGCTGTCGTGAAATACGACTGTTGTTCACAACGGATGGCGCAGGAGACTTGGTGGTCGACACAAAAACAAAAAGGTTTAAATTACAGGGGGGGGAGGGCGCATAGGACTTGTTTGGTGCGGGGAAAAAAATTTTGTCCCGAAGTGGGGTTATGTAAAAACCCACCAAAAATGGGTTTGGGAAAGAAAAAAAGGTTAACCGGGAGGGGGACACACATTTCGGTCCGGCGACGGATAGGTTCTAACAACCCCAGAAATTCAAGTACCAACCCGCCAGGAAGATTTAGGACCATGTGCGGGCGGGGAAAGAAAAAGAAGTCCCACCTTCAGAGGGAGACAGAAGCATGACCACTCAAAAGGCGGGAAAAAGGCACAGCAACCAAAGGGGGAAAAATAGTGTCGGTGCCTGAGGCAAAGTGAAAGGGGAAGGGGGTGTGGGGCGAAAAAGTGATGTTGACCTGGGAATTGGGGGAGAAAGCGCGGCGGGGCGGGGGTTTGGGAAGTGAAGAGGGGGGGAGGGAGCTGTCGGCGGGGACGTCGATGGGGTTATTGTCTTCGGGGTTCAGGGAAGGAGGGGGAAAAGGGGCTGAAAGGTTGAAGGAAAAGCCCATTGTGAGGAGCGAAGTTTCTTTGCGTGGAAAGAATCAGGGCTGTCATTAAAGGGAAATGGGAGAAAGACGGGGTAAGGATTGTGGATTTTGTTTATTGGGGGGAGGCGGTGGCCTAGGAGGTCGAAAACGGATGCTTGTTTCAACCAAAAAGCCGCCGAAAAAGAAACACAGCTGGGAAAGAAGGCAAAGCGTAAGGACTGGAATAGACGAGTCCGGCCGAGACAACTGCGGTAGAGGGTTTTTGGGTATTTCAAAAAAAACGTGGAAGGGAGAACAAAGAGACAATACTGAGGAAAAGAAGCGACCGCGCGGTGAAGACGGGTGCAAGCGCAGCGCAGCTGCCTTTAACCGAGGGGATCAAAACTGGACCCACAAAGAAGGATTTAGTAACCACCAGAAAATTCAAATTCACAGCAAGGGCAAACGGCAAAAACAGCAAAAAGAAAACCGACGCGAGAGAACTAAGGTTACAAAGCACAAAGAAAAAAAAGGTCAAGTGAAGGGCCGAGCAAATTATAGTGGTTAGAAGAAGGAAAAGGGCATGCACAACATTCACCTTCACAAAGTGAAAAGAAAGGCATGAAAAAAAAAAGAATAAAAGGCGAAAACTCAACAGGGTCACCACCAAACAATGCGAAGAGGAGCACCTCCTGCTGATGCAAAACGAAACTGTAAAACCAGAGGAATAGCAGGGGGAAAAGGGGCCTGAGGCCAATAGGGGGGGGAAAAAGACCTCGCAAAAAAAAAGGAGGTGATAAAGCTATAGCATTGAGAATGCACCCAGAAAAAGTGAACAAGCATACTTCATCGGGGGGGGCTTGAGAATAAAGAGGGGGATCGGGGCGTAATTGAAGGGGGGGGCCGGGGACCGTTGGCGTCATTTGCAGAGGGTGGGGGAAAGAGCTTAACAGAGGGAGGCATGACTGATTATCACCAATGAACAGGAGACCATGCTCTTCTGGTGACTGCGCGGGGGTGAAGTTTTCGGGGGGAAAAGTCATCTAAAATCGCTAGGGGGGGGGGTATCGTGGTGGGGAGGGAACTGTCTTCCTCAAGTAATCTTCCTTTCCCAAGACTGAGAACGTGGCCAGGACATTTAGCACTCGGGGGGGGGTAAAAAAGCTGCGACTTCGAGGAAACGGTGGATCAGCACGAAGGGCGAAGGGCTCGGTCTCGCCCCCGTTCGCGAAGCCCGGCTCGGAATCCAAAAAACAGGCGCTTCAGGTCAGAAAACGTCCTCTCAGGAAACGTTCAAGAAAGCGGAGGGGGGAAAACGGACTGTGAGCTGTTTGAGGAGAATAGAGTGTTTTTTTGTAAACACAAATGACGATGCGTCGTGTCTACGAAAAGGTCCAACAAGAACCAAAAGCAAAGCGAAAAGAGAGACCGAAAAGTCTACAAAAAAAGAAAAAAGTCGGATCGCAATCAAGAAAGCGGGCTTCTCATTTGCCTGGGTAACGCAAAGAAAAACACAATTACACAAAAACACACAAGGCCTAAACCCCGACTGACGGCCCAAAAAAGTCCAATCACACCAGCGCCACATTGGAAAAAAAGAAGGGCAAACAACACAAAAAGCGGGTCAACTCCACACGACAAACACCACCCGCCCCGCCGTGAAAAGTCAAGAAACCACCAAAACACCCAAAACACCCCCCAAACAAAAAAAAAAAAAAAAACAAAAGTTAAACAAAACAAAAGAAAAGAGACCGCCCCCTTCCCGTGCCAGAAAAAGAGGCACCAAACACCATTTGTAAGAGAAAGTTGTGAATTCCTCTCTATTGTGCAAAAATTACTGAGCGAAGCGAGAAATATATCTGGAAGAAAAGCAAGGCCCCTCCCTACCAATTCAACACACGGGGGGGGGGGGGGGGGGGGGAAAGGAGTTCTTTTTTTGGGAAAAATAAAAAAACGAATGTGTGTCCTCATCAACACGACGTAAAACAATTAGGGACCTCAAGAACACCACCTACCTGGGGGATTGGAAAAAGGGGGAAAAACCAGGGGATTAAAAAAGTGGGGGGTCCCCAAGAATATATCTCAATTAAACTAAACCGAGGGGGGAACCCTCGACGAAAGGGGGGGAGGGTAACAAAAATATATGGGGCCCACCTGTGTTCAAAAAGCGAGTGAGCAAAAGAAGCCCGGCTCAGGCGGACCCAAAATTCTGAAAGATCAAAAAGCAAAGGAGTGACCAGATAGACCATTATCTGGACAGGGGAAGAGGGAAAATGACGTAATGTAAGTGGTTACCAGAATGATCCAATCATCCGATGGTTAAAAGGAAATACCAAAATAAATCTAAGAAAAGTCAAAAAAACCGAAAATACCAATTCCGGACCGAACAAAAGGCACATAGGGGCTCGACGGGCGGACTGGGAAAAAGGTCAAAACGGGAAGATTGATCTGCAGGGGAGGAGAAAGGGTGCAGGGGTGGGGAGGGTAACTGATAAACCGGAGGAAAAAAAAAAAGGGTGCGAAATTATCTTTTTTTTCAGCAAAGGCCTCCGATACGGGTTTAGTCTATGTTTAGGTAACAATAAAAAAGTACCAGGTAAAAACAGGTAAAGCGGAGGGGAAGGGAGGAAGTAAGCAAAATCGTGGTAACGCCGGGGGAAAATGTGATGGAGGTCGTCAAAACGGACGAGGGCCCACTCTCTTTAACGGTGGAGACAACCGATGAGAAAGACCTATGCCGGAAGAAATGGGGAGACCGACTTCAAAGCGGGGGGGAAACCGTGGAGATCGTGACGAGAGCAATAAGCCAGGCGAAAGTTTTCTTCGGGTCTCTACGGGGAACGAAAAAAAAAACAACTCTCATAAAAATTCACCCAGGACGAGAAGAAAATGGAATGTTGAATACAAGAGTAAGAGCCGCTCGCGAGCCTGCAAAAAGAAAACCAAAAACTCTGGAGAAGGCACTAGTCAGGGGAAGAGAGAATATATGGCCCAGAGGTCCCTAGTAACAAGAAGGAAGCTCAGGCGTCCACC
>Ga0179593_1427389_pt1 | contig 22909 bp, 21 predicted proteins | sample CZODoug2_1_08_16_FD_185931 | JGI IMG/M metagenome (GOLD analysis project Ga0179593, IMG submission 185931) | Vadose zone soil fungal communities from Angelo Coast Range Reserve, California, USA - CZODoug2_1_08_16fungal (PacBio error correction) | ecosystem: Environmental > Terrestrial > Soil >...
GTACAAGCGGGAAAAGGGCGCTCGGGGCAGAGCACAAGAAGCACACGTATCCAAGGACTGTGACATCCGGCAATCCGCATTTCTGCTCACGCAGAAGCAACGAAAAGGTGTGTTTTGAGGCCCCATGGCGATTAAGTATGAGAAGCGTGAAGAACCACAGAAGAGGCACCCCCAGCCAAACCCTGAGGGGGCAAGGCAAGTAAAAAACTCGGTCCTGGGACATGAACTCGCAACGGCCTGGTCACGAAACAACAAACATAAAGCAATGAAGAAGACATGCGGCTAATTCGGAATAACGTACATCCGGGCGCCAAAAGGGAAAAGGAAACATCGGCGGGGGGAGGGGATCGTTTGCTGGGACAAATAATGTCAACGCCGATGCGAGAGAACTCAAACTCGGACAAATGATCCAGAAGAAGAAGTGGAAATGGTTGTTGATTAGGAAACAAAAATGATCAGCTGAGAGGCGATCTACGCCTTTCGCACAAAGCGGAAAAGAGGTTGGTCGGAGACAAACTAAAAGTCATTCAGGTTGAGGAAGGAGGGGAGAACGTGGTTCAACCCAGGCCAATGCTGGGACGCGCCGGACAGGTATTGGAAAGAGAAGTGACGGGGTAGGAAAAAAACTAACGGCAAATCATAACAGGAGAGAAAAGAGGGCCTGTCGTTTGTGTGGTGGCCGAACCCGTACACTTTAGGGAAGAAAAAAAATCAAATGAGAAAGAAGCATTGAAGTGGACTTTCAGTCTAAATTTCCGGGCACAATATGTAAGTACGGGGTAGGGGGGGGGGGGGGAAAAAAGAGACAGGATCACTTGGCGGAGGAACAGGAGTAGACAAAGAGGAGAAGTGGTATCACGCTCCCCATGTCGTCAGTGGCTAGCTCCTGATGCGAAACAAGGGGGAGATTTAGACTTGTCTGGGAAGTTAGGGGGGCAGCCTCTAATTGGGCCTCAGCAAGAAAAGTACATCCAAGTATTTTAAGATGGACGATGTAAAAAATTTTCTAGTTCATTGTTTCTCTTTCTCGGCTAAAAAAATGGTGGTTGAGACTCCCGAAGGGGAAGAAAGGAAAAACAGGGAACTGGGGGGCGGGATCTGACCGAGAGCGAAAAGCCTCGAAACTGACCCCGAATATCAACTCCTCCATACGTAAGATGGCGATTAGAAACGAAAAAAACGCCGAGGGGGTGAATCATTAAGGCGGGGGGGGGGAGGGGGGTCGCGAAAACACTCTTACTGACCCGCTCAACGACCGGCACGCAGCCCGAACGGCGAATAGCCAGCCAGTCATTCAGCTTCACAGAATGCGCAACGTTAGTTTAAAAGAGGTGCACAAGAATGGGTCTTCAAAGACCCGGAGTGTGGGTGGTGTTTGAGGGAAAACGGGTGGAGTCTAAAAAAAAAAAAAAAAAGATAGGGCAGTGAGGCGACATCGGAAACCGAAGGAGCACTTGCCTCGTAAACGTGGGGGGGGGTCACGCACTGGCAAAAAGAAACTGGTTAAAACCCAGAGAGAAACCAGGTAACGATAAGAAAGTATTAAAAGATGACAGGTGGAAAAGGGAAAGTGGAACAGCGCATTGGGCGGATACAAAGGTCCGGGTGAAAGATGAAAAGGCAAATAGGAAGTTATACCAGCCGGATGCTAGTGTAAATTAGTCCTTGATAAGGGGGGAGGAGCGGAAAAAAAGGGGCTACTAGGGCAGATACACCAGCCAGCTGGGACGGGGACCATAGTACAGGACCGCCAGGAAGGAGAAGCCGGCAATTTGATATGCAGTGTAAAAAACTCGAACGCAAAGAGGCGGCCCAGAATTGGTACAGAGGGGGGGGGGATGCCGGGGGGGGATCTATAACCCCAGACAAAGAATCAGGTATGCGAACCGGGGACAAAAAGCTAGTTGACCGAAAGGCACAGGGGGGCACGAACCAACGAGAAGGAAAATAACCGAGCGCATGATGGGGAAAAGGACAAAGATGCTTGAAAACGGATAAAACCTCGGCTTTATTGGGGGGGTTCAATCTGGGAAAAAAAAGCGGGAGAAAAAGAGGCTTTAGAACTTCAAAACAAACGGCACGATAGGGGGCTCTTACATTAAGGTCAAGGGGGCTTAAGCTGGCTGATGGGACAGGTCGAGCCTTGGAAAGACGATGATGTCGCCGGCCAGTGGGCGCCCAAAGGGAGTACAGCTAACCCTAGTCGGGCCAAGGAAAAGGACAAAAGTTGGTCCCCCCAACACAAAAAAAACCCCCCCAAAAAAAAAGGGAAGACGGTTGGCGTGATGGGGGGGAGTGAATGAAAAAAATCGAGCGCCGAATGGGGGAACCAAAACATATCATTCTGATGGAGGCTGAGGGTGGACAAGGGGATTCCTGCTGCCTGGAACCGGGGTACGGGCGGCGTTTGAATAATCAGGGCCGGGGGCTGTGCGAAAGATCATGGGGAGTCAGAAGAAATTCTTAATATGGATGAAAAGTAATTCTGGAAAACGCGACGAAGTGAACAATGCGTCAGATCAGCGAGGGGGGAGGAGAAAGTGTTCCAAGAGATGATCTTTTCCAAACGGGGGAATAAGGGGAGATCGACAACGCCGAGTTAGTGTGCTGCGACGCTGGATCGATAAGAAATGCTGAAGGAGGGGAGGGAAAGACGGGGAGGGGACGGATACTTGAATGGAGGAACGGACGGGGACGGGAACAGCATTGGCATCCAAGCTTTTAACGTGCTGACCCTGAGTGCGGAAGGAAGAACGGGGGGAGGGAGCCGTGTGGGGAAATCGGAAAGGGGAGAGACAGCGTAAGCTAAAAAGTAAGCGGACACATCACGATTCCCTGCGATTGCAAAAGGTCTGCCGACGGAAAATGGAGGCCGCTCGTCAAAGAAGAGAAATTTCTCGCAGACAAACACCACGGGAGGATGAGTAGGAGGGATAATTATCCAATGGGGGCGGATGTCAAAAGCGGGAAAAGGAGGCAAGATGTCAAGTCGGGGACAAGCTCTGCAGCGGCACAAATCGGGTAAGTGGGGAACACAGCCGTCCGGATCGCCAGAGGCGAGAAAAGCAGCCTTAAAAAAAGGCTAAGAAAAGAAAGAGCGACTTCCTTGAAAGAAAAATTGTAACCTCGTTTCGTAACTCAGGGGGGGAAGGGACGTCATTGGGGGTCTAAAAGCGATGGGCAAGCAAAAGGGGCCGGATTGAAAATAACGCTCTCTCCCAAGAACGGGGAGGCTTCTAAAATATAGCCAGCGGAGAGTTGCTACCAAATTGAACGTAGCGGGTGAGTCCAACATGAAAACGCGGAGGAAACATATATCTCGAAACGCAGGACAAAAAAGGACGATGAGAGGACACTTTCTAATTAGAAAGCGGAAAAGAGGAAGAAAACGCGTAAGATAACAGTATTGGGAAGCAAATCCCATCAAAGCGATTATCTCAACGGCCATCAGGATTCGCCGCAGGAGAAGAAGTGGCCAAAAAGAAAGCCTGAATAACGGATAATAGGGGCAGGCCGCGCTCAGAAGCCGCCACAAGGATCAAAAGATTGCATTGGACTGTATCGGGTCGGGAAACGTGAATAAAGTGGGGGGAGAAAACATGTGGCGGAGAACATCATCATGAAAAACAGGCGCTACAAACGTAGCCAAAAGCAACGCCGCAGCAAAGAACTTAATGGTTGGCAGGGGGATCCATCGAAGAGGGTGAACGGTGGGAGTGAAATGGGGGGGGGGGGGGAAAAAGGCGAAAAGTTGGGGTGAAAAGCAGGGAGGGACCAAGAAAACAGGGAGAGGGGGTTTTAGGTGCATCCAAGAAGAAAATGAAGAGCAGTGCAGAACGTCGGGGGGGGGGAAGGAAGGACGGGCAGGGGGGTTCCCCAAAAAAGAACTGGAATCGATATCAACGTTTTCCTCAAAAAGTAACAGCATAACGGTCGCGAAGCATAAAAAAAGCAGAACGCGCCAAAACGCCGCCACAAGGAATTTTCAAAGAATAAGGTCTTACACAAAAAAAACACAGGTGTGTGGTCTCAAGCGATAAAATTATCACTAGAATCCAGTGCGAAAAAGAGACCGGTATATGGCACGCAGCTGGGGTATCTAGGAGCATTCTAAAATAGACGGGAGAAGACTAATGGGGCAACAGGAATACTGAAAAAAGGGGGAAAAAAATAATGCTCTGGGGAACCATTTCGAAAGAATGCCAAGACGCACGGGGAACGGGGGAAATGCACCCAAAAAAAGAAGGGGGTTGACAAGTCAGAAGCAAAAGGTAGGAAAAAGAGCATCCTACCCTGCGAAAGCGCCGGCCCCATTTCGCCTGAAGGGGTGGCAGGGCGAGGAAAAAAGGTGCTCCGGACAGGGCTATTATTTCATCCAGGCGAGTGGCCGGGGACTAACACCGGGAAACTCCAACACGACCCCAACTCTCGGATAATTTGGGGGGGGGGGGAAGAAACCGAGGGGGACGCATGTCGTAAAAGGCCACGGGAAGGGGAATCGGAAGGACGCCGAGGAATCTAGGGGTACTCGGTACGTGGGGGCAGGAGGGGGGGCGGGGAGACGGAGATCTCGATCACAGTAGACCGATGGTAAAACGTAAAGGATAAAAACAAAAAAGTAGAGTTGTCTTGGTCGGGAAATCGACATCTTCCGGCTTGCGGTTTGCTCTGCGGGGGGGAACGAGACGAACAGTTTGCTGCGCAGAGGGGGGGATGAAAGGGCGCCAACAGAAACTGGTTAAGACTGACAGGCGGAGGGGCCCTCACAATGCGAGGGCCGAAGGACCATTAAACAATACGTATCCAAGCGCGGGGAACCCGAACCCGAGCGATGTAACTGATCAGTGTGGAGAAAAGTGCTGGAGTAAGGTTGCAAAACGCGCAAGAAAGGTCAAGCTTCCACCTCCGCCAATGGATAAAAAGCGCAGGAATTTGACGGAAAATGTTTTATTTGGGTAGTGGAAAACATAGGCGCGGCTTCAGAAAAAAGTCCTAACTAAGAATCAAGCAAGGGCGTGGAAGCTGTCGGGCGTACCCAACTAAACGTCTTAGAAGGTGACCTGGGCCGCAAGTTTGAGAGACTTTGTGTTTCAACCCGAAATGAAAAAGGAGGGCAGGGGAGGAATTGGTCACCGGGAGAAACACACCCCAAAGAAACAAGAATCTCTCTCAACAACAACAGACTTCAGGGGCTTACTGGGATATGGGGGGGGTGGGGAGAACATCAAAAAGCTACAATAATCGGAAGGAAAGCAGTGGGAAAGGGGATCAAACTTGCTCATCAAAAATGAAAAGGAACGTTTGGGAAAGGGGGTTGCTCAGAAGGGAATTTGCGAGAAATGATATCTGTAGAAATATCAGAGGGGAACAAACCTCACTCCATGGAAAGAACTTTCGATCTCCTGAGCCGTTATACAGCTATTTTGCTTGCGCCGGCTGGACTTTTTGCCCTGCACTAGGTCAGGAGGATCCGAAAAAAAGATCCTTTCCCTGCCGCTGGAAAAAGCGGGACGCATGCGGGGGCCCAGGAGGCTGCCCTATCCAATTTGGGGGGGGGGAAAATCAGAGAGACACACGGGGGGGGCGGAAGTCGGGACGAGCAGCAAAACGTAGAGGCCAAAGAATACAACCAGCAATAAAAAATATTTCTATTCAGGGAACCAACCACTAAAAAAGAGATTGGATTAAAACAGAAAAGGAAAACGTTCTTAGAACAAGGGAAGACAAGAAAACAACCGGTCCAGCCTCAGACGATCTATTAGGGCCGAAAATTCAGTCAAAGGAAAGACAACTCCACCCTCGGGGGAAAAGTTCAAGAAAAGGGATGGAAAGAGAAGAGGATTTCCGTCATAGACCGATGGGGTCGTTTTGAAAGTGGCAACCGCGCTACCTGGATCAGCCTCATCGAACCGACGGAGCACGGTCAAAATCGGTAATCCTCAAAATCTCGGGGGAAAGGGGGCCAGACGCGATCAGAAAGATCAGAGTGAGTAGTCGACTATTAAGCGGCTGAGCGTTGGAACAAGCGGTTCTGATAATTCTCCGCGCTCAGGGGGCCCGGCATCGTGAGCAATGAAGTTGGGGATCATATAAGCGGCGGCGGGGGGGACTTAAGGGACTTCAGCCTCTTGGGCTTGGTTGAAGAAGCTGAATGCATAAAGCTAAGGGGGAAACCATAGTCACGAGGCGAAAGTCACACAGACTAAAGGGTAAAAAAGGGAAATCCACGAAAAAAGGCCGAAGGTTGGCTTTACATCTTGGGGGGGAATGCCCGGGACGACTATCGTCAGGGTAGGCTTAAAAAGGAATTCAACGATTGGGTGAAGACATAAGGGTGGGGGCACAACCAAAGAAGGTAAAACCGACAAATCCTGACTTCTCAGAAGCGCACGAAAAAAATGGGGGGGGGAGAAACAGGAACCAGGAGGTATTGGGTTTTGTCGAGAACTTAAAAAAAGAGGGGCTTTCATTGGTCCTTACTCAACCGGCACATCAGGGATCAGGACCACCTGACAAAAGGAAAAAAAAGGGGTAAGGCGCGAGATGCGCTTATGAAGAAGGATCTCTTAGGAAATGATTGAAAAACCAAGGGGATCCCACCGTAGCTAACACCAGCGTCGTGCGGAAAAGAGCTTTCAATTCAAGCTTTTGGGGGGAGGGAGGGGGGGGGATTGCCCCCGACAATGGACAGGAAACATTATCATGAGGGATTCCCTGGTAGCTGACTGGGAAGCTTTCTGAGCGGAAAGATGGCAGGGGGAATTGTGAAGATTTGCTGAAATAAGCAGGTTAGTCTTAGCAACAGTCAGAATCTTGATCGAGGCGGGGGAAGGAAATGAGGGGAGGATCTATCGTGAGAACGGGTCCACAGGGTATCTGGAACCGCCTGCGGGGATATAAGTGGTAGGTCAAACAACAAGGTTAAGGGGGGAGGTTGCGAGGGAGAGGGGGTATAGAACTGCTTACTTGACTGTGGCGCTCGAAGTCTCGGCAAGGGGGTGAAGAGGGAAGGAACAATGACGCACCAGCGGAACGAAACGCGGTAGTGAGCGTAGTGCTGACAGAAGAGCCGAAGAAGATGGGGAGGAGCCACGGCGCAAGGGGGAAGGAAAAAAAAGCGGAAGGAAGTCCGACAATCCACCTTCGGAGGGGGGGAAGCTACCGGGGATTAAAAAAAAAAAAAAAAAAAAAAAAAAAAAAAAAAAAAAAAAAAAAAAAAAAGAGCCAGCGAATACCAATTGCGCAGAACTCAGGGAGAGAGGAGGAGGATTAGGGGTTCGCTGACAGACTGAGAAAATAATTTCAGAGGGTCGGGCGCTCTGGTGCAATCGCAGGAATCGTGAAGGGGTTCCCAAAAGCAAAGAAACAAAAAAAAGCTTCAGGGATAAGCAAGCTGGTACAGCCGCCTATTTTCAAAAGGCTATAGCAAAAAAAAAGTCGGGAGCAGACTGTAGCACTAAAAAAAAGTTAACGAGTGGAGGGGAAATATACGTTTCATCTTAAGGTCTAACCTAGAGTTCAAGGACATCTACCCGTATTCTAAGAACTGCAGCTCAAGACCCTAAAAAAACGGTCAGAGTCTAGCAAAGAAAAGCGGGACGCACAGCCGTAAGATGGCGTTTTGAGGAGACGCCACCATTATCCGAGGGCCCAGATAATCGATAAGGGCCTAAGCAAATCGGATCGGACGACATGGGATAATACTGCTCAGCGGAAATGATTTCATCCCATAGTAAGGAATGCTGTGAAGCCAGATGGGAAAAAAAAGCCCCGCAATCTCTAGTCGAACAAAAGCAAAAGCCAACGGGAAAAGCAGAAATCCAGGAAGAGAAAACTGATAATGTTGGCGGAAAGTCGTGCGCAGCGAGCAAGCCCAGAAAACCGCAGCTTCAGGGGAAACTGTTTCGGGGTCGGAAGAATTTAAGTGTAAAAAAGGGAGCAAAAGGTGCGGCTACAATCATAGACAAAAATTACGCACGAGAACGTAGGAAAGGGAGCAGATCCAGCAAGCCATAACTTCATTGGGGTTGTCAGGACAAGGCGAGGGAAAGTGGGTGAATGGACCAGAAAAAGCACAGCTGTTTCAGCTGTGAAAAGGGAGCGGGAAAAAAAAAAAAAATAAAATAAAAGGGGGGAAGTTGTTCAACGGGGGCCAGAGATGGGGTGAGAGCTGCAGCGGAGGGGGTCGGGGGATTTACGGAAAAAAAAGCCCTGTGTTTGGCCAGACGGCTGACCACATCAGCATAGGGGGTGAATCGGTTATGCAGGGAGAAAAAAGGTCCCCCCCCCCACCCCAAACCAACAAACCCAACCCCCCCCCAAGTCGGCTTCGTCTGTGGTTAGTAGAGCCACGGCCTCCAACCTGGGACCCAGCGTCCGACATTCCAATGGAAAAAAAGTGGGAGGAGTTACCATGAAGCCGGCGGGGGGATCCGTGGCGCGGCAGTGGAAATCTGGAGATTGAACGGGCTCAAATATACGACCGAAAGAAAAGGACGGTGAAATTGTCCACACTGAGCAAGGAACTGAGCCAACTCATGGAACGAACTAGCACAAGGAACAGCGAGAAATGTAATAACCAAAAGCGCTTGGTGAACAATTCGAAAAGAAGAAAAAGAAATTAGAAGTCGCAATGGAGCCAAGGGCCTTTTAGTCCGTCGGGACATTCGACTGTTTTGCAGGTGACTCAAGGGGTTAAGAGGAAAGGAGCCTGTCTGGGAGAGAATGGAACTGGCCTCAGGCTACGAGGGTTTGGCCTCGACAAAGGTCCATATCAACACTAACACCAGAAAAGTTCTTCTGACGAGGGGAGCAATCCTCTTTTCCGATTCCTCGCATTCAAGTCCGAAGACGGCAGGCCGAAATTGTGAGGCGGGAAAAAAACTAAAGCTCACGTTTAGGGGAGGCTTTTCGACGGCGCAGGGAAAAAAGGGGGGAAGCTGTGAATCAAATCGACCGGCTGTTCAATGAGCTTAGTGGCGGCGGGGAGTGGAGCAAATCGTCGGTAATCATTGTCGGGGGGCGATGCGGGTCAGCCAGAGAAGAAGGGGGTGGGGTGGACGGATTAAAAGGTACCCCCCAGCAGTAAAATTTTAAACTGCCGAGATGGGGGGATAACGAGACCGACAACTCCGGACTAGAAACGTACCGGGGGAGGGCCTCTTTCTTAAACCCTCAGAAGGGAAGAGATGTTTAAGGGGGCTATGTCGCGAAGTGCACATCAAGCACATCCGGCAAGACAACAAGATCAACCAGCGGGGACAGAAGAGCGATCCAGTTTCGTCAAAAGGGTGGGTGAGGAGGGGATGGAAACATCAGGGGAGAGGCATATCTAAAAAGGTTCTCGAAAAAAGGCCGTTAATCAACGCAGGTAAAAAAAGGTTTAGTGTGGTCCGCACGTTTGGAGAAAAGGGTGGGAAACAAAATTCCCAAGGACTGGCGCCTGAAGCTTTGGGATATTCGCCGGGGTAAGATCACCCCAGGGAAAAAACAGCCGAGAAACCAGGGGGGGGGGGGGAAAGGAGAGGACGGAGAGTTTGTTTGGTGAGCTAAACGACGTCTCGACACAATCATGGAAGGGCGACGCATTGGGAATTTTAGGGGGGAACACAAGTTGAGGAAATTGCAAAATGCATCAACTAAGGAGGGAAACGTGTATGAAAAACGCACAAGAGGTAGCCTGACGATAAACGCGTAGGCGCGCAGAGCTATCATTGAAAAATGGGGGGCAGCCTAAGAAAGATGGATGAAAAGGATTAAAATGATCATGGCGGAAGGGGGCTCAGAAGGAGGGGGATTGTTTTCCCTGCATCTGGGAGTTAAACATCATCACTACAAGAGAAATGTTACCACACCTCAGGGGGGCAGAACGCGAATTTACGGCCTATGAAAAGGACAGCGGGCGCTATTTGTGAAAAAAAGGGGCGTCAGGGGGGGGCGTATAAATGGGAAAAAACATCAACCATTCTTCTCCCCGAGAAAGGCAACCCGCAAGAAGGGAAGAGGGCGATAGTACCAAGACACGACACGCAGAAGGGGTAATCAGAAAACAGCGGGGGGATCCAGGGGATAGACATTCCATGAGCCCCTTAAACTCCGAACGCAGACCACGGAGGGAAAAGGAGGACCAAAAAGTCATGAGCATTAAAAACGGAAGTCTTCTGAAATGCAAAAACGGATTAACGATTGCCAATAAAGTACATGGGGGGGTGTGTAGGTTGGGTTTCCCTTTGGGGGGGGGGGGGGGGAGGGGAGCAAAACGTAGGAATCGCATGACACCGACGGAGCAAATGGCAACTCTTAACTTTGGGAAAGACGCAGCGAAATGCAAGCGTAAAGGTACGGATCTCTGGTGGGGAGCTATGACGGGATTAGGGAAGTGGGGAAAACGCGTGGGAAGGGAGGACTTTCAGAATGCGGAAACCAAAGGAATCCTAGGCCGTTAGAAAAGGGCTCAAAGGGGCCAGGCGTGGTGGACAAGGGAGGTAATTCATTCCCTGAACTGACGGCGGTCAGAAGGGCTAAAAAAAAAAAAAAAAAAATAGCCAACGCTGTCAAGGCTAAAAAAAAGAGGACAAAAAGCACTATGGAAAAACGCGGCTGCATAGGTCAAAAGTGTACAATCAAAAAGGAGAGGCTGCCCATGAGTTGTGGGCGTTGGGACAGAAGTTGGGATGCACAGGGGGAGAGACCTAACCACATCACTGCGAACCGGCTTTAGAGCAACCCGAGAGACTGAGGTGGGAGGCTTGGGCCGAACCAACAACTGCGTACAATACCTACTCACCTTATCTGCAAGAAAAAAAAAACATTGGCTTTAACAAAAAAAAACCTCGCTTTATTGGTGGGGGGCTTGGGGAGGAATTAACAGAGGGGAAAAGCTGCTCTAAAAGAAAATTGGTCCAGCAAAAAAACACCCTTCAGATCGGACTGGACTTACCCAGGGGGACAAAAATGGTGCTGAGGATCGGGCGCTGGTAAGTTTATACTTAAGAGATAATGAAGAGGAGGAAACAAAGAGGGTCAAAAAAGAGCTACTCACTTCCTACGAGGTGGCCACCAAAAACAAAAAAAAAAAGACCAAAAAAATAAAGACGGGTCTGTTTGGTGCTAGGGCCCTCTCTTCTGCAAAATGCCGCCAAAAAGGATCAAGTCTTGCAGCTGACTTGGGGAAAAAAAGGCTTTCTGCGGCAACCTGGGGAATATCGATAAGAGATAAGGTACTGAATAAATGTTTTTTACTTATTCCGCCGTAAGAGGGGATGGGGATGAAAAAAAATATGCACACGCTGGGAGGGGAATTAGAAGGAGGTAACACGCGATAGAGGGGGGTTGGGGCTCCTTTTCGGGCGATTATCTGGGGGACCGCAGAATAGTGGGGGGAGCTCAAAGCAAGAGGTAAAGAGGGGTTTACCGCTGAGGAAATTTCGTAGAATGGACTTCCAGGGGGCTGGAAGCTAGTTTGTCGAATGGGGAATTGCGACTAGACGGGAACTAAATGAAAGCACGGAACTAGCTTTGCGTTCTGCGGGGGGCCTTACATGGAAGAGACGATTTTGGAGAAGAAAGGCCGTGCTAGGGGAAACGCGTGGCAGGATCCATGCTGAGAGTGACACCTCAAAAGAAGGAGGAAAAGATGACAGAAGGGAAATGGGCTCTCTTATCATCGAAAAAGGACAATTGGCTTCAGGCGGAGAAAACAAACAAAAAAAGAAGGATCAATTGGGGGGTCGTAAAAAAAAGTATAAAAAACAGTCGTAGGGAATAAGCAAGAAAAAAAAAAAAAACAAAAAATCGGGTCCAATAGCAGGGGCATCGTGAAGGTTGAATAGAAAAAAAGATCCGACAAAGGTGGGTCCGAAAGCGAAAAAAGGTCCAAAGTCAGTAGCAAGGTCTCGGAAGGGAAGCACTACGTGGAACGCGTTGAGGGAAAAATCCTAAAAGTGGGCGACAAAAAAAGAAAACCCTTATTCGAAAGAGTGTCGCTCGCTCAAACAAACAGGTAAGCACGTTCAATGAGTAGACCCAAGCAAGCGGAAAAAAGTACACAAGCCTGTAACGAGGGGCCTTTTAGCGAGCAACAAAAGTGTAACAACGCCTATATTATTCCGGACAAGCTAATATCTGAAAATACAAGGGACCCCAGTCAGGAGAGAGAGCCTTGACCTCATTTCAAAATAAAAATTCCTCTAAGAATGAGGAAATCCAGAGGAGGAGGCTAGAGATTTGTCAGAAAAGCCCCGCAAATCGAGAGGCTCACCAGGACACAGAAGAAAAGGAAGCCCTAATAAAAAGAACTTATAAGGGGGCGCCATTCTGGGAATAGGGGGGAAAAAGAAGCAACAATCCGCCAAAACCGATACTGCTAAAATGTCTCAAAAAGGTCGGGCACGAAAACGGAGGAAAAATGGGGGACTGTAATCGTGGAAAAAGGGGGGGCAAATAGTAAAGGCAGCCAACTTAGAACCATCCAGCGCATTCCGCAGACGGTGGGGTCAAATAGGAAAAATTACGGGGAAGGGGTATTTGAAGGAACACAGAAGCACACTGGATGGAAAAGAGAAAAGACCCAAATACAAAAGGAAGGGTTTTTGGGTAATTGTGTCAGCCAAGTAGGGAAATTGGCTTGTAGGTCTGGGCTTCTTGTGAGGGGGCGACGGGGACGGGGGGGGACAAAAGGCAATTCTTTCCACATCCATGGAAAGGGTGACATCAGGTGCTCAAAATCCGTTCCCCAACTCTCGTGGGGTAGAAAGACTGCATCCACAAGAGGTCCCCTTCCTCCAAAGGGAAGTGGTCATCCTCTCGTGTCATGGTTTAAACAAAGAAAACCGCGGGGGGAGAAAAAAAAAAAGGGAGGAGGTAACAATGGGGAGAAGGAAGAAAGTCTGGGAGGGAGATGTGTCTCGCTCAAATATACTCCTGCAAGCGAAATCGAAATTTCAAAGGGGGGGTCCACCAATAGAAAGGTATCTTTGAATCAAGCTAAAGAGAAAAGTCAAAGGGAAGACAAAGGGGGTAAAAGGCAACCGACCAGCGCGGGGGCCAGTAGTACAGCAAAGGGTAATAGCTTCCGTGGATCCTTCTGCTCGCCGTAGTCCCATGGAAACCGACTTTTAGTTGATAGTTTAGTGCTCAATCAAGAGGGGAGCTGGCTAAAGCTGCGATTTTGGGAGCCCACCAAAGCGAAACAAAACGACGGACTTAATGGACAGGTATGGCAACTCAGGGGGGAGGTCCAGGTGGCCTCACGGGAAGCTGGACTATAGTTTGAAGGAATGAAGGGCGGCTAATCGCCATGGTTCGGGTAGGAACGTGGGAAGGACGGGGAGAAAAAGGAAAGTCGCTGGGAGCTGCGACCCTAAAAGAGGTTCCGTACCAGGCAAAGGCGTTTGTCGGGGGATGGACGAAAAACGCATGGAGTCGGGCTATTCGGGGGGACAGAAGAAGAAAGGGGGGGGGTTTGCTGCAGCAGGAATGAGCGCCCCCCCCTAGGCGAAAAATAAAAAAAAAAGCTTGCAACATTGAGGGCCGCATACCTAGCAACCCTGGACATAGACGTACCAGAGAGAGGGAAAAAGTCGGACACCGGCTGTGCGGGGAGGGTCCAAAGATGACAGGGCAAAACAAAAAAGGCTCAATCTAAAGGCAAAGAGAAAAACGAGCCAAGGACCGGCCAGTTTGTATGAGGGGCGGAAGAAGAAAAGTCGCTTCGAGAAGACGAAGGTTCTCCGCAAAGGGGGGGGAGCTTTCGCGCAGAAACTAAAAATTGGCTAAAAGGCAGGTGATAAAAAGTGGCAAATAAAAGGAGGGAAACTGCAGCATGGGGAATTGGAGTCGAGAAGTCTCCTTTGACGAAAAAACACTAACTATGATACACTCAAAACCAAAACGGATGAAAAAAATCAGGAATGGGGGGAGGGGGGTGGTTGCGAAAACGGCTTCACTGCTCGACGACAATCAAGGGGGAGGAAGGGATTTCGGTTGAAAATTTTCCTCCACGGACGGAAGAAACGGGGGGTTGAGGGGGGAAGGAGGAGGAAAGCTCACCCGTGGTAAGGCGTATATCAGACTGGAACAGCGATCCTTATGGGGACTCCTCCTCAAGAACAGGGGGTCTCAGCCCGGTAGGCTCCGGTGGAAGGAAGTCTCAGGGAGGGGGTGGAAAAATCTCTGGAAAGAAGCAAAAACCAAGACCGGGGCCCCTCTCTATGGTGGCAAACGCACTCGGGAATGCAGGGTGAAAATCGGGAGTGAAGTAGACCAGTAGGGAGGGGGAGGGAAGAAAGGTAGCTTGGTTCGTAGAATTCCTCGCGCCAACAAAAAAAAACTGAGTCCAGGGCCCCAGACAAGAAAAAGTGCTATGAGTAAAACCATCAAAAGACCCGCCGAATTGGGAAGCAGACAAGGAACACGTAGGGGGTGAAAATCGCCACGGAACACTGACAAGAAAGCCGAAAATAACGCGACCACGTCGAGAGACCTCAAACTTCATTAACGCAGTCAAAACCAAGAACAGAGAAGTAAAAGGGGAAAACGGGAATATGATCAAATGTGAACATAACTGTTCTTCTAAGACAGGGGGAAGGTTGGGTGTCCGTGTGGGGGGGATGGACAGGATAAACAAGCTAGAAATTGGCAAGGCTCAGCGAGAACGAAATTCAATTGAAGGGGTGAAAAAAAAGGAGCAAATGGAAAAAAGACATCAATGGTAAAGCAGGGGCGTAGGACGAATAAGAGGGGTCTTATCTCCTTTTAAGCTCTGTGGGGGAGAATGGAAATGTACGCACTATGAGAAAACGAGGGGAAAGTGATTTTTCCAATCAAAAAGAGGGGGGGACAATTTTAGGTCTATTCAGTACCGAGTGAGCGGAGGAGGGTCAGAAAAAATTTGAGCTATAGGCAGAGCAGGCACAATCGACGCAAGAAAGTGAGTTTCAAAAGATTATCAGGGGAGCGGAACAGGAAGCACATTGAGTGGGGGGGGGGTTCGGCTGGCGGGGGGGTTTATGCCTTGTCTCTACTCAACAAAGAACGGAAACGTCGGGAAAGAGGAACGGGACAAACCGACTGGAACAGAAAAGTGGCCGAAACACCGGCCTCTGCCGGAAAGAAACAGACATAAACGTCTGCAGACTAGGAAAAGACAGACTGATTAAAAAAAAAAAAAAAAAAAACGATCCGCGCTTAGTTTTTGGTGATTTCGAAAGCTTAAACGGACTAAAAAAGGTGCAAGCGGCCTTCCAGTGAAAAAGTCAACGCACAGGGGTATGCTCTTACCCCTGAAATTAATTCCATTTCTTGACGGCTGCGCTGGGGGGAGAGGAGCGCGCGCGACAAGATGGGAAAAAAGGGGGTGGAAAAAAAAAAAAAGGTCACCACTTAGACTGTTCCCTCCCGAGAGTAAGAAGGGGAAGGTGGGGCAAATTGGGGGGGGGGGAGTAAAAAATGACTCTCTCTTCAGAAAATGCCACAAGAGACAGGGCCGGTCCTAACTGGCCAAGGGAAAGCGGACGTGGGGAAACCTGTACTGACCGGGTGAAGCAGAGGGAAAGGCTGAAAACTAAGTCTGGTTCTTTAAAGAAAGCATTAAGATTTATGAATAGGGAGTGGGCTAAAGCGGTAGGGAATTAGAAATTGAGGTATGCTAGAAAGAATTTGGAGGCGAAGTTTTCAAAGGGATAGGGGGGCAGAGAAGGATACTGGTGGGGGGGGAGACAAGCCGGGTGAAAGACTAGGTTGTACGACTGGGAGAACTTTCTAGTATAAAAGTGCTGCGGGAAGCGAGAAGAAGTTCTTCACGAGGGTCAGGGGGAGGGAACTAGCTGGAAACAAGACGCACTCGTCACGAACCGCACACACTCGGTGCACTTTCTGAAGAAGGGCTACAGGAAGAAGCCGGTCTAGAGAATGGTTTGACTCAATCTGGAAGCGGGGGGGGGACTAGCTCAAGGACTGGAAGACACCTTCACTATGACCTTGCGAAGGAAAAAAAAGAGCGGCCGAGGGAAAAAAAATCGATGATGTCAAGCTACACGCAAATGGAAAATCAAAGAAAACAAAGATGGGAAAGGAGAGGAAGCAAACCAATGGGCGGATAGAGGATCAGAGAGCCATGGGAAAACAAAGATCGGCACTCTGGGGGCAAGACGCAAGGGGGAGAGTGAAGGTAAGATTCCTGGGACTCGACACGAGTAGTATACCGCCTATTTGACACAAAGGGGGGAAATGAGGCTACGGGAACAGGAATCACTAGCAGACAGGGAAACCGTTTTTCAGTAATCACGATGGCAAGGGGAAAACAAAACCGAGGGAAAAGCCCACGTACCGACGTATTCAGAAGAATGCAAACCATCAAAAACCTGGGAGGTTAAAAAAAAGGGGGGGTCCATAGAAAGGTGAGACAATCCTTTACTCGTCGTTTGGAGAGGGATAGAATCTGAGGGACAAAAGAATCGCTTAACGAAAAAAGTCGGGGCTATCGATAGTGACTCATGTAAAAAAATGGAGAAAAAGGATTAATACTTACGGAATCTAATGAAAAAAAAGAGGGGTCAGCAAAGCAAAGCATGAGATGGCTGCTCACCGGGGACATCAATTCCTTCGCAAAGACAGTGGCAAAAAAGAAGAAGCCGGGGGGAATGGCGGCCAGGCTGAGAAAAGCGACAGAAGAATCCCAAAAGAGAAATTGATGTCTCGAGGGCAAAAAACAAGAGGGCTGTAATCGTGGGGAACACCAGGTGGCTAAAAAAAATCATCTTTCCGTGAACAAAGGCGGAGCACGCCAGCAGGACGCACCCAGGACTTAATTTGTCAGGGGGTAGCCATTTCTGGGAAGGGGAGGGGGGGGAGGAAAAGGCAGAAAGAACTGGTAGCCTTGGTAGCTTTTAGAAAAAAATCACCAAAGCCCTCCGGGGGGCAGTGTTGCTTGGGCACAGGAGAGCGTTCTTGAGACGGGTCGTGGGGGGGCAGAGGAAGGGTGAAAGGAAAAAAACAAAGATACCATCCCCGGAAAAGGGGGGTTGCCCTAGGTGTCAGGAAAGACGGTCTCGCTCGGAGGTTTTTAGAAAAGGACTCAAAATGTCCCACTACGGGCCAAAAAAACATGTTGCATACTCTTTCGAGGGGGTAACAAAAAAAAAAGGAAAGAGCCGAGGGGATTATAAAAATCCTTGAAGAAGGGCTCACTCTTTCCTATTCACGACAGTCTGGGGGAGTGCCTATAAGGACACTACCAAACAGACGGTACTGAAGGACCAAAACTAAGGGGAAACACAAAAAATTCTAGAAGCAACAAAAGGTAGCTAGACAGGGCCAATAATCGGGGGGGCACCGAGCGAAAGTCATCACTACGCAATCGTTTCAAATGAGACAGCAAAAGGATAGTCGAGCACGAGCCACGGAGGATAGGCCAAGGGACCGTTCGGAAAGGGCCAAAGTTAGGGGGAAAAGGGATCCGTTGAAAAATGAGACTTCTATACGGTTTGGAACGCGGACAACCAAGGTCTCACAACACCACAAGCTCCGGTCGAGAACGACAGGTATTTTGCAATCCTCGGGGTAGATCCGGAGTCAGCCGCCGGAGGGGGGAAGTTAAGAAAAAAAAATGATCTGCGAATGGTCGAGAGGCGTGACCGCGGAAGAAGGACTGTCAGAGGGCTCTCTGGGCGATCACCTCGACGCCTGGTAACCTTAAGGAGGAAAATTCGGAAGGGGGGGGGGAGTGGGAAGTGGTAACGAATCCCATCGGAAAGGCTTTTCTGTTTGTGTTAGGGGCCAGAGACCGAGGGTGCTAGCGCAAAGGGGCGAAAAAAAGCGAACTGGGGGGGGGGAACCGGACAACAGGATCCACACCAAAGGGTTAGATGCCCGATAGAAAGCAAAACACTGACATAGGAACGGACGCGTCTGGACAAGAAGAGGAATGTAACGGTAGACTTTTTTCGTGCGGGGTCCCGAAGGAGGAGGACGGCATCCAAAAGAAGTCTCCATTAGAGCCCCTCAGCCATGCTCCAGTCTAACTAAAGCATTAGGGGGAAAGGAGAGGAGGAAAACACACATCATGAAAGAGATTCAGCGTATCTACGAAGGTCTCTCACAATTGTTAAGGACGCTGAGGGAAAAGAAGTTGCGCCTGCAAAGTTGAGGAAAACATGGGGGGGAAAAACAGATTCAAAGCGCATGTTGGGGGTAATCGAGAAAGTCGCACGAAGTCAAAACAGCGCCACCACCCCTACAACATAAAGAAAAAGCTCTCTCTCTTGATGAGGAGAGAGTTCCTGCAGTTGGGGTTGTGGGGGTTCTAAGGAAACTCGTCGATGAATACAGAAAAACGGGGAGCAAAAAAAGGGGATTTTAGGGGTGAAAACACAAAGTTTCCACTTACCCTAACTATGAAGGACTTAGGTTGGGGGGGGAGGAGCGGAAAGGGGGGAACGTCTGGGCTGGAAAGACGGGAGGTGGCAGAAGAAAGACAACAGAAGGGAAAGGGGAGAAAGAAGGAGGCTGAGCAGGGACTAGGGTGAGCTTGGCGCACCACTGTGCTTTGGGGGGGGACGGAAATCCGGGGGGACAGACAAGAAAACCAAGAAATAAGGGAGATGACGCGCGCGGGACGTACTAATTGGGGTTTCTAGTCTTAAGCCTAGAATGGGGGGAGCTTTCAAGGGTATCAAAGGGGAGGGTGTTGCGTATCCGCGCGGGCAAAAACACCTGCGTCTCTGCCCAAAGAGCCCCTGCAAGACGGGAAAAAGGGCTATTCTGCCAAACAAAATAAAGGAAAAAGTGGAAACAAAGGACAGCTGTAGAGGGGTATCTCCAAAAGCGAGTGACCTGAACGGCCACGAAAGGAAAAGAAACACACGGCGTTAAGACGCCAACGGAGGAAGTCACTCGAATACAATCCGGCGGCCTGCTTAGACGGAATGCGGATCTACGAGAGGGACCCAAAAGAAAAGTTGGTCGGGGGAAAGGGGGGGCGAAAAAAAACAACCTCGCTCAAGAGCGAAGATAACACCAAGGGGGAAAAAGTTACTAAACTTGGGGGGGGGTGGGATCACAGGTGGGGGGGGTGGGTCAAAAAATGCGGAAAGGGGTCGAAGCAGGATTCGCGTAGGCGAATAGGAATCTTGAAGGGGGAGATTTGAAAGGGGGCGGGATGACATGGGCGCGCTAAAGGATCTAAGCGGCCTAGTCTCGGGAGAACCATGCTTTGGCTCAATCAAGGTCTAAGGTTTGTACAATTGAAAGGAAGTAAAAACGAGGGCGGTCTAGCTACTGACAAAGAAAAACCAAGGGAGGGAAAAAGTCAAGAGGAAAAGCCGGGGGAAAATGGATCATAGGCTATTTTAGGACGCCTGGACAAAATCGGAAAACGGGCTTCCCATTTGTGTGGGAGGAAGTCGTGAAAAGCTGGGGAGAAGGGGGCCACTAACCAATAGATACCTTCTGTTACTTAAAAAAAGCAACTACTGAGGGGGGAAAAGGCCAGGGGGGGAAAACAAAAGGGCAGATGCATTAAAAAAAAAAAAAAAAAAAAAAAAAAAAAAAAAAAAAAAAAAAAAAAAAAAAAAAAAAAAAAAAAAAAAAAAAAAAAAAAAAAAAAAAAAAAAAAAAAAAAAAAAAAAAAAAAAAAAAGAAAAAAAAAAAAAAACAAAAAAAAAGAAAAAAAAACCAAAAAAAAAAACAAAAAAAAAAAACAAGCGACATCCGCGGCGAAAGAAGCGGAACAAGGACAACGGCTTTGCACAGAAACGACCAGGGCGGGGGGGGGTGGAAGAAAGCAATTAAAGACGAAGACTGTGCTTGTCGGGAAGGGGTTTCCATGTAATAAACGTCAATAAGTCTACTGGCTCGAACCAAGGGGACCAAAGTAGTGGGCGGCGAAAGAGAAGGGAGGGAATACTTGTCTGTACGGGTACGGGGAGGTAAACGCCACATGGGGGAGAAACAACTAGAACAGCTCACGACGACTTCAGTGGCAAAAACCATAGACAGTCAGGAAAGACGGTGAAGGAGATGGACTTATTCAGAGGAGGGCGAAATAATGTCTCAACAAAATGATGGAAGTCAGGAGGAGGCATTGGCCAGGTTTATGCGGCCGTTCCGTTACTGAATGGAAGGTGTCGAGATTTGCTGAAAGAAAAAAAAAAAAAAAGACATTTCTGATGAGATGAAATAATTCGGGGAGAGGTCTATTAGAATAGGGAAAAGGCGCTCGAAGGAGATTATGTCGGGGGAACTCGCAGAAAAGGAGAAGTGGGACGAGAGGTACTGCAGAAGAGCCCAGCCAAGGATCTTAAATTCTTGGTTGTCTACATATGTCGCTTTCTGGGAAAAAAACCTTGCGGCCCACTTTGCTTACAGCAGCAGGATGAGAAGAATTTCATTGGAAGGGGGAAGTGTCTACCTCCGACGCAAATAGGGGCACGCTTCCCCAACATGACTGCGTAAGTTCAAGAGAATGGTCTAAAAAGAAAAAAAACTAATCTGGGGACGGGGGGGGGGACTAGGGAAGGGGGACATAAGAGTTTGCTAGCTAAAGGAAGCACGGCACTTGTGAAAAAAGGAAGGTCCGTAGGGGGGAATATTCCGAAGGAAGCGTAATCCGCCCATTTGGGAGAATCTATCAGAAAAAAAAAAAGTGAGGAAAAGAGGGATCCAAGCGAGAATCAGCGGACAGTCAAAGATGAGGCAAAGCTGTTGAAATCGGCATGCATCGTAAGTGTCTGAGACTGGCGAGGGAAAAAGCTGTCGAGACAAAGATAGTGGTCCCTAAAAAAAAAAAAGGGAGAGATACTTTCGCACACGCAGAACGGACCGGGGGGTAGGTAATTCTCCGAGGCGGGCACTGGAGGGTCTCAAAGGAACAAAAAAGAAACTGGGAAAAGTCAAACCGAAGGAATCTGGCTACCCAACGGAAGAACGGGATATATAGCCACAACAAAGTGCCGGGGACACAAAACTGGAAGAATGGGCTTTTTATCTGCAAAACCGTACCGCGGCGGGGAAAAATAGAAAGAGGAGGAAAAGGGCCGATCAAAAAGAGGAGAATCGGCGGGGGAAGCAGTTTCTGCAGCAGCGGGGTATGTATGAATAAAGGCGACGGAAAAAGTGCTGAATGAATGAACATGAAATGATTTAAGCAAAAGAACCCGAAAACCCATCGAGTATTCCTCAGGCAATCAGGAAACCGGGCAGAAAGCCTGCCAAGCTCCTAAATGGAATAAAGAAATGGGCAGGCCATTGCGAAACGTGATGGCAGAAAAAAAATCCAAACCTCCCTGGACTTTGCCCTTGGGAGGAGTCGGTTCAAAAAAAGAAAGTGCGAAGCGGTGGGAGCCACGGGGGAAGGGGGAGACACCAATTGAAAAAAAAATAGAATCCAGAATTACCAGCCCTCGACGATTTGGGGGGCCCGGGGGGAAGGAAGCCATAAGGGGTTCTGAAAAAAAGGGACCAAGAAGAAGGGTTAGCCCTCTTAAGCACACCAAAAGACAAAAAAAATAAAGAACCAATCGTTTCGGAAGTCGTGCGACTTCTGGTAAGAAGTGACGTATGGCTTCTGTGATTAGCAGCGGGGGCCAAAAAAGGAGGGCACAACAATAGGGCCTCCGGTGGTCAGCGAAAGGAGGGATCGCTTAGTCCTTGGGTAGAAAAAGAAACGAGGGGGGAAAAGAAACGGCACAACTTCAGGGGGGGAAACTCACTAAAGTGTGGAAAGAGAGAAAGAAATGAAAATCCAGGCTACTCGGGACAGAAAAAGACTTGGAAAGAAGGGGGGGGGGACTAGTATATAAATAGACATCCGTCGATAAAAAAACCTCGGTAAGTAAGAATAGAAGGGGAAAAAACCACTAAGCGAGGTTAGGAGCAACAAGCATGGAGTAAGAAAAAACTCGCAGAAAATGCAGAGAAGGGGGGGTCCATCAGACGAACCAAAAAAAGCGCTGGCCAATCAAAAAGAGTATAGTTAAAGACCTACGAGGGTATCGAAAAAGGGGTGGCCCCAAGTGAAGCAGCGGAACCTTTCAGAAAAGTTTTTGTAGGGGATAAAAAGGTTGGAAAGAAAGTGGGTCCTTGCTATTACAGTGCAATCAAAATGATAGAGGGGGGGGGGGCCCATCCAAGGGAACTAAAAAAAAAGACACCCCAAACTCACCTTCGACTGACACAGTTATTTGGGAAGAACCAGGGGAAGATCCAAGGAACTGAGACTCCGCCGTCTTGGGGGGGTAAGATGGGGAATTCTGATAATGGGAGGGGAGAAGGGGGGAAGGGGTAGCGGGGATCTGGGCCGGCGGCGCGCTTAAACTTTCGCGTTAGTCTCGTTCTAAGAAAAAAACCAAATCGGGGAAATATGGGGAAGGGAGGAGGGGAGTCAAATGCTTCGTTGTCGTGGGAGGGTACTCTAAAAGATGTTTAAGTATTGAGGGTTGGCTATTAAAGGCCAATACGGAATTTGTTTGCGAGAATTCGATGAACGCCCCCATGAAAGACCCGTGTGTAGTGACACTGCTGTCAAACAAGGGGTCACGGCAACCCCGGACGGAAGAAAGCAAGAGGGAGTCCACGCGATGAGGGTACCGGGCAACGACTTGGGGTTAGTTGCGGATGAAGAAGGGTATAAGTTAAGAACAGACGAGAGATCACCCAATCCAAGGCGAAGACGCCTCATGAGCGGCAATAAGTTCGGTTCGGGGAAACTGTGGAGTTGAGACACAACATCATGATAGGAGAACGATAAGAGCGCAAAAGGGGCGTGAAAGGCGGGAGCGCATTCAAAGAAAAGAAGGAAGAAGGTTGATGAGGGGGAAAGTGGGGACTTGGGGGGAAAAAAGAAAGTCCAAGGCGGAAGCAATTCCTCAGTTTGAGGGGAGGTCGAGGAGAGGGTAACACCCCCCTCGACAGG
>Ga0179593_1337973_pt1 | contig 22905 bp, 30 predicted proteins | sample CZODoug2_1_08_16_FD_185931 | JGI IMG/M metagenome (GOLD analysis project Ga0179593, IMG submission 185931) | Vadose zone soil fungal communities from Angelo Coast Range Reserve, California, USA - CZODoug2_1_08_16fungal (PacBio error correction) | ecosystem: Environmental > Terrestrial > Soil >...
AGTGAAGAAATTAACTATCAGAAAAAAGAGTAAGATCTGAATAAGGAAAAGGTCATGCGAGGGGGTGACAGAGCGAGGGAATTTAAGAAAGCAAATCCTGAGTCAGCCGGGGATTAGGGGGGAAAATGGCAGACGGAAGGTGCAAATTACTCTCGGTCCTAATACAGTTAAGAGGGGAGGGAAGAAAGATTCGGACTATGTCGAGGGAAGGGCGACTTAGCTTAAGCCAGAGAGCTATGCAAATGGATCGATAAGGTTTCGTGTCGGAACCAGCCTACCGAAAGATTGAGTGAAACTACCGGGACCTTAAAAATTGATCAAAAGAAACCTTCGTCGCGGCGCCCATGAGGGATTGGAATATCAGAAAAGTCGCAGCCTTAGTGTCCTCAGTAGGGGGGCACCCTCTGACACCTTGAGTAAACTGTATAAGCAATGTGTGTAATCGGCCATCGTTAGATGTGCTCTACGCCAGGTGGGCAATCGACGTGGAGGGGACTGAAAAAAAAACTTGGCGTTTCATATAAAGGAGTGAAAAGAGAAGTGGAGGGCTACAGAATGAGGGAGGCTCTGACGCTGTTCATCTTTAAGAGGTGCCGGATTCATGAGTGGGACATCATATCATAGGACCGAAAAACAAGAAAATACTCTCATAAATACTATTAAAACCACGCATTACATGGAAACTTTAATGCAAGGTGGCATAACCTCGGGGATTTTATATAAGACGGGATGATGATCCCAATCAGGGGTTGGGGAAATCCCACTGCGGAATAAAAAAAGCGCGTTCTCATGAAGAGCGGCCAGATAATAATTCCCGACGGTCATCTCAGATGAAACGTTACAAAAAAAAAAAAAACTAAGAGGGTGGAGAGTTGGGGGATGGGGGTCATTGCGAGTGTGGACCCCCCAGTCTGGACCAAGTTTGAGTTTGGTTGCAAACCGAAAGGAGTAGGAGGCAATTCCTAGCATAAAGGAAGAGTGGCGAGCTCAGTCTGGAGGGGAGAGTGGGGCATGAGGTGGCAGACAATGGGGATGGAATGAAAAATGGGGAGAACGGAGGTAAAAAGGAGGTCAGGTTCATTGCAGCTTCTCGAGTTTTCAACAGTACAAGAGCCGAAAGCACAGGATGTAAGGGGAACGACGGGGGACTATGGGGTCAAGTGCAATCAGAAGAGGGGAGCTTAAACCGGCGGCTGGGGCGGAGCGGGGCAAACGTTCACGGTGGGGGCCACACGGAAATAAAAAACAACGAAGGGGGGGGGAAACGGCAATTGTTTCCAAAAAAGAGTCAGAAAAAGAAACGGTATCTGAAAAGAATTTCAAAAATGTGCGGGAAATTAAGAAATGAGGGGGGGGGTGTCGGGGGTGTGGATCCAAAAAAGTGAGGTCTTTCACCGCGCTACGTCCGCCGGTAAAAAAGAGAAGCCGCTTAGGGAAGGAAGGAATAGGACCAGGAATAAAGAGCGGCCCATTAAAAAAATAAGTCTTTGGTCTGCGAAGTGAAATGAGCGCTTCAAATGAAAAGAAAAGGGGAAACAGTGGTGACCTGGTGAAGTCAGGGCTCCCGTCTAAGGATCCTGCTGAAAAAAAGGCTAATGACGAATAGACTCATCCAAGAAACCGTACGGAGCATCTAAGAAGTAAAAGTTGGTCTTACATGCTAGGACAGAATACCGGCGGGTTCTGCAGAAAATAAAAAGACTTTGTGAACCCAAAGAGAAAGCAAAAAAAAATCCACAACTAGGCTAAAGATTGGACGGGTTTTGTTAAGGTGCAGCCGTGGAGAGACGTCGTGCCTGCAAGGATGCTTCCAAATCTATAATTCTTCAAAGAAGCGCTGGCATGGTGGAATCAAAAACAACACATGTTCTGCTCAATGCGTTGACCTCAGAGAAAGAGGGGTATCCAAAGGAGGGAGTCAAGGGCGTCAAAATGGGTTCGAACTCGAAAGGAGCGTCACAATGAAAAGGTGCTGTCAAAGAGCCGCGGCGATTGAGGGAACCCTGACGCACCGCAGAGTTAAAGGGATATTGTATCAGTAGGTTTCCGAAACATCGCTGGAAGAAAATTTTAGCGAACCGTATATAACGCAAATGGAAGAATCAACCGTTTATATGCAAGTTTTTGGGATGTTAAGCTCAACGATAAACGTGATGGCAAGATGGTTTGAGGCCATTTCTGGGAAGGGCCGATATCCACAGCGGGCGAAGAGACAACGAGTTTTCGTTCTAGGCGTCAAGAGGTGTCCAAACTTCATGAGACCAGCAAGGTGGAGTCGAAGAATGAAAGAGGAACATCCTCAGGCAGGATGAGAGGTTGAGGGGAGTTGTAAAGGCCAAGGGCACTTTAGAGGAACAAAAAAGAAGTTTTCACGGGAGCGCGCAACACGAACAGACGACCAAAGAGGGAAAATGTAAGCTCGATGGGTACGGCGAGAACTGAAGGTATTCGAAGATAAGGATTGAACGAGCGGTAAAAGGACGCTTACTGACGAAAAAAAAAGTGCCATTCCACTAGCCCAGCACTGCGGGCGAGCGTGTGGTTTTTTGAAAAACTCGATCGCGAGAAATAGGAGCGAGGAGAACGAGAAAACCACGGTACAATCAAGCCGGCTGCTTTAGTTGCCGCATGCGAGCGGTGTCACGATCGAGACGAAAGTATAATCTGAAAAAAAAAAAATGAAAGAGACCACGCCGATAGCGATGAGATGTTCGATTGCTTATGGAGAAAAAGGTGCATTGATACCGACTGTACGGCGAGGCAGAAAAGGGTACGGACAAACGGTAGACGGAGGGCAGTTGTTCTCACACCGGCGTGGTAAACGGATTATGAACAAGAGGTGGCTCCTAGAGAAGCCCCGAACAAGGATGAAGCAACAGAAGAACAGTACCTTAAGGCTCTGCTGCAAAGAAGACCGACAAATGTCTGGGTAAACCTACCAAGGGGGGTAGGTATTTTAAAAACTACATTAATATGTCACATATTAATCGATAGTCGGCGATGGGACGTGGGAGCCGCAGGGGGCTCTGTCTTGTAGATAATCCACCACGATGGATGCTGAAATGAGGGTGCGGGCGTTGGGGGGGGGGGGAAGGAGGATGTACTCGAAATAACGTGCATGAAAGTCATAATTCAACCCGACAGGACACAGAGCTTCGCCGTGCAAAACGTTAATTACTTCGGCAAACTCGTAGCGGGGTACGCCGTGCCGCTGTATGACACCGAGTGAAGTGGGGACGTCGGGGTGGAAGGAGAGGGAAGAATGAGTGCGGGATGACTTAGGCCAAAGGCGAAGAAAGGATAGTCAATGGGGGGAAGAAGATTACAAAATCCGATCTACCGAAATCCGGCAAGAGCGGGAACGGAACGAACTTGCTATCGGGGAGAGGAAAGGAGAGGAAATGCTACGGATAAGAAAAAAACAGAACAATTAGGAAGCCGCCATTCGGAAGGTAAAGCGGCGGGGAAACGAAAGCTTTTCGATCGGAAGGGACCTCGCTGTATTAAAGAAAGATAGCGCGTCAAAAGTGGATAACATAAATCAAGCTAAGTGCGTCAGGGTGGGTTAGGGAAGGGGAGACTAGACGCGGGGGAAAAAGAAGAAACACTGCTATTTATAGAAGAATGTGGGCGTCATAGCCTGCCCCGGCGGTGGGGGGGAAAAAAAGACCTGGATAAATCAGAGAAAAATCGAGAGAAAAAAAAAGAGGCAATAAGAAGATTGGGGGGAGGTGACTTGAATGAAAAAGGGCAGAAGCTACTCACAAAGAGAGATCATAAGGAGAGGTGGGAGAGTTCAGTCGAGTAACGAGACACAATATCGAGTGGAGGGTTTTAAATAGGGAAAAGAGATCTGTATCGAGGTAATCACAGCGGGCCGATGTAGAACCGATTTGTTATTCACGGGACATAAAGCGGAGGTTGATAGTGTTTACTTGGGGGGGAGAGAAATTTCACGAACGTCTAAACTTAATATAGAAGAGGGGGAAGCTGTCAGTCAGAGGGTACTAGTCGTCGATCTTCAGGGGAGAGGAAAGTCAAGGAAGATCAAGGTTCGGGAGAGCTTGACACGGCGTCGGAAGGCTGAACCACGCAGGAGATATTGAAAGACGATCTCCACAAAGGGAATAAGGTTGTTTTACCAGAAATCTTCGCAGAGAAGTAAATCGGAAAACGACGGATGGAAAAAGTCATTCATGCGTGGGGTCAGGAGGATCGGAGGGGCTTCCGGTGAGGGGGTTTCCTAGTGCCGGAAGAAAGACAATATCTATTAAATCTCAGCAGAAAAAGAACGGGGAACAACTGGTGGGGGACCTGCGTGTATTTTAAAGGAAGAAGCCCGAGAAAATTGATATTCCGCCATCTCATAAGGAAAAGATAATACAATAGCTTCAGAGGGAATGGAGGACCCCTGCAGCCCAAAAGAAGGGTTCGTTTCATCGTTGTAAAAAAATTAGACCGCTATTCGGATAAATGGGTGTCAGGCGGGTAATGGAGAAAGAGGTCTTCGGGGGCGCTGAGAGGAGAGTCAAAGACGGTCCTTAGAAAGCGAAAGGGGAAAAATTTAAAACCAACGGGGCGAAGGCAGTGGAGAAAAAATCATGCAGAGAGACGTAACAGACGGATTCCATGAAATATAGGAGAGAAGCCACTAAGGGAAACAATGGTTAGAAAGGGTCAAACTGCGGTTACCGAGGAAAGTAGGAGCGTAGAGCAAAGAAAAGGATCTGCACAGGGCCACGAAGAGAGAAAAGTGTATGAGGGGAGATCGCTTCCTGAAAAAAGTCCTTCTGAAAACGAGAAAAGAAGGGATGTCTGAAAAAAATATCCACCATGGAAAGGCGATGTTGAACGTATCGGGGAATAGAAAATGATCAGGTTAAGGCCCTGTGTCCGCAGGGATTCAATAGAAATAGTGAGGGAAGAAATTGGACAGTTACTCGATAGCCTAGCGGGAAAAAAGGTTGAGTAGGATCGGGAGGGGCGGCAAAATCCGCAATTCAGGGGGGGCGGAGTTCCTAGGAGAAAATTTGGAAGTTAAAAACGAAACCGGAGAAGAGTAAGAGGTGGCAGCAAAAATTCGAAAAAGGAAGTGTCTTCTCATGAGTGAAAAGATGAAGAAAGAACTAACAAATGGTAGAGACGCGTACTGATGGGGGAGGGGGCTCAGAAGGAATTCAGAAATTGACTCGGCATCAGGGGGGAAGCGAGGTTCCTGAGGGAGAGGCAAAGAAAAAAGGGCATGGCATCTACCCTTGCAAGGGAAATAGTTCACAAAGGTGAAGGGCTGCAGGGGGAATCTTTCACAATTCAAAGAGGTAGACGCTGAAGCGCAGGAAAGAAAGGCCTCTAAAGGCATCCACGGGTAGGAGGCCAATATAAAGGTCGGTAAGAGTCCGACCACGACGCATGACGTAAAATGGGCCAAGAGGATAACAAAGCTGGGGCGGGGAGGGCAAGGACTGTCCGAGGAACCCCTCAGTGGGGGGTGGTTATCAAAAGGCGAAAGAGAGAGAGTTGCAAGTGGGCGAGAAGGAGGTGGTTGTTTAACAAAAAGGGGGGGGGGAACGGACGGGGGCGCGCCCAAGGAGTGCCATAAAAAAGAACCGTCCTAATCTTGGCTAGGGGGGGGGGGTGGATTTTCATGGAGATATTTGAAAACCCAATTTCTTAAAGTTTGGGGGTGTGCCATACATCGAGAGGCAATGCCATGTGCCATGGAAAGGGAGAGGGGACTATCAGGAGACGTATAGGAGAGGGAGGTAGGCCATACAGGAAAGAGCAAAAGAGGCTCTCCAAGGAGAGTAAAAGGAGGAAGTGCAATTGGCATCAGGGGAGATAAGGATAAAGAACAAAAGAAAGAACCTCATTGATTTACTGGAAAGTGAACGGGGGGCTTTTTACGATGGAAAAGCCAGCAGCAAGGGAGGGGAGAAGATCGGACTTTCTTGGGCGAGGAAAGGAAAGATGGTTGCTACCACAAGTGCCCCAACCAAACCAAATGTGAACTCAATGGGGGAAGTGAGAGAGCAACAACACAACGGGAAGGGAGAGTGCACCCAATTGGGAGGGAAAACTTTCACCGGGAGGGGGGTCGGGGGGGTCGTTTTTGAGCAAAAGGGTTTTCTTGACCAGCGCTAGCAAAGCCGATGGTTAAGAAAAGTGCCAAGCAGGCTTAAAGATCGTCACAAGACCCGTAATAGATAGGGGGAACAGTAAGAGAAGGAGGCTGGCCTTACTTAATAATCAGGAGGAAAACCCTTGAAGAGTTGGACCTTGATATTACGAGAGAAGGAACGGAGGCGAAAGTGAGAGAGACATTCACGATCCTCTACGACCGTAAAGGCGCATCAGAAAGAGGGAAGCTGTTAGGATATGGGGAAAAAGAAAAGGAAAAAAGCACAGGATGGGAAAAGGAGAGATGGGACTCCTTGGGGAAAAAGACATGCCCAAATCAAAAACACGAAAAAGAAGCTGGTTTTTGTGGGTTTGAGGGTGAGGCAGGACGAGAAGTCACGTTCCGTCTCCTGGCTTCCGAATGCGCCAGAAAGTGGAAACAAAGCAGGCAACTTACGGAGTGTAGTGAGCAAAGCACGAACAACCAGCTTCGTGGGGAGAGCATAAAAGACCGGCCTAGAAACGAAAGGTTTATAAAAGGGGGAGGGGTTAAATGGGGCAGGAGGAGGTATTTTTGCGGACCTCAGAATCGATTATAGGGGTCAATAACGAAAAAATAGGGGTTGCTGTCGGCATCATAGAAGAGCTTCCAGACGAAAAGGACGATTATTAAAGGGGAAGGGGAAGGGGCCTGAACAAAGAGAGAGGGGGGGCGGGTGTGGTATCGTAAAGGGGAGAGAACCAGGGGAGCTCGAGAATAGAAAAAACGGTTAATGCAAGGAAAGGGGTTGTTGTTGATCTTCACCACGAGAAATTGCGGTTAAAAGAGAGACCAATTAGGAAAGGAAGGGGAGCAAAGAATCCAAAGAGGGGGGAGGAGATAGATCTTTTTGGGTAGGTGGGAGGGCATCGTGGGGGGGAAAGCCATGCGCAATGAAGCAAGCGAAGGGGATTCGAAGAACGTACTATCCCTCAGGAGGAAAGAGGTTGGGACAGGGGGGTTGCCAAGTGTTACAAACGTGACGGAGAGACAGTGAACAAATCTAAAACGGGTTCTTAGCTTCAAGCCAAGGAAAAGTCATCCTAAATAAGGGGGAAGGTCCGTTGAATGAGAAGAATACCAAAGCAGGAAGAGAAGGATTTTAAAGAGGGGAAGCAAGGAAACGGACGGAACTGGAGGATCAAAAGAAAATCAGGAAGAGGAGGGGGAGATGGGTTTGAAGTCGAAATCGTAGGAGACCGGGGGATCGAGGGGAAGTGACACAGGAAGACCACGGAGAGCGGGCGTGAAAAAAAGGAAATTGTGTCGAAAGAGATGCAAAAAGAAAAAGGTGTAACATAGAAAAAAAAAGATCTCGTATAACCTGGTCAGGTGCACTTCATGAGCTGAGAAGGAGTAGAAAGATCGCATATGGGGCTATACAGTGGAAGCATCTTCTAAGACGTTCTTTTAGACGAGGGGCTTCGGTTCGGGGGGGACCAAAGAAAAAGAACCAAAACAATTGCGGTGGGGGGAGCCGTAATAAAAGACTATACACAAGCTATCCTCAACAAAAAGGGATATGAATATCATGGACTGCAACGAACAAGACCATATGAGAACCGAGGTTTGGTTGGGGATAGCGGCTCTATAAAGAGAGGTGACATATAAAGAGGGTTACTTGTCTATCCTAAGGTGGCAGTGTTCGACGGGAAAAAAAACAGAAATTTATTCAGGGAAAAGTCGGGGGGAATGCTTGGTATGTTAGGCGAATAGAGCCTACTAAGGGCATAAAGTCTCTGGAAACAATTGAAAAAGGAAACCCGCCATTTCCAGGAGGTTCATCAAGAGGAATCAGGAAAAAAAAACGAGTAATGGTAAAATAATCCGCGTCCTAACGCCGCTTGGAGGCAAACGTCTTGGAAGAGGCGGATGGGCGACGCTTAAATGAGTATTGTTCCTAAAGCATTCAAAAAGGCAAAAAGACAGAGAGGGGTCACTGTTGGGGGGCCTATCGACATCTCTGTGGCGGAGGAACGCTCACGAACCCAAGTATGTCTATCGTAAAGGAGGAAGGAGAAACGGGGATTGAGGTAAATCAAAAAAACCATAAACCAAAGGGGAATAAAAAAATCGCTGGAAAACGAATGGGAAAACAATCTGAAAAAATATCCTTGTAAGACGCGGGGGAATTTTGAGATATAGTGTGGCCAAGAAGACCTTCGAGGGGTTTTTCTTTATGGGGGTGGGGACGGCTAGGGAAGAAACCAGAGGTGAAGAAAGTGGGTTGCTTCGAGTAGAAAGAAAAACGCTAGTTGGGACAGCGCATCAAAAAGAACTCACAAATCGAGTGAAACAAAAGAGAGGCAGAAAATATATTTGGGGGGTTGATAGACGGGCTTGACCCCTCATAGGAACTAGTGAACTCAACAAAGGTATAAATCCGCGATGGGAGATCTCTGAAGCCCAACAACACTACTAATCGATTAGGGGGAGGGTAGTGGGACCAGAATAGAAGAGAGAGGGAGATCTTTCATCCAGAGGCAAGAAAAGGCGAATAGGGTGTGGGCCTTTCAGGAAAAAAGGAAAGGGGGGGCAGAGTTTGTGTTAAAAATGTTTTTGAGTAAGCCGCCAGTGTAGACTGTCGACAAGGAGTAGCGTCGGGCAGGAAAAGAGCAGAGGGGGGAACTGGGGTAGAGGAGGCGTTTTGTAAGGAAAGAAAGACGGGAACCTTGTCGGGAGGGGTCTCTGCAACTCGAAGGAAAGGAAGGAAAAGAATATTTCAGCGAGAAAAAAAACGGGGAGAGAGACGTGGGGGCAAAGCTCGCCGTCCATCGAGACGCGGAAAAAGCGAGCAAAACTGCGTTGGCGGAAGATGGGACAGTTTAGTGGAAGATTAAGGCCTGCCGTAAAAATAAAAATCAAAAAAAGAAAACAACAAGATTCATCATACAGCGTGTGGAAAAAGAAAGGGGGGGACAGTGCGGCTGACCAGAAAATGGGGGGACGGGTCTTAAGAACAAAGCAGGGCATGAGAATGAGGACACGAACTCACAAAAACGCAAAAAAAAGGGAGGTGTCGTGGGGTCATGTGGGCGCAAGGAACGGATAGACAGGTGGGGTTGCGGGAGGCTCGCTGTAATTAGGGGAGGCAGAAGTACGGCCACAAGACCAAAATTGCATCAAGCCAAAAAGCGGATGTAAAATGGGAAAACAGTTAATTCGAAATTGCAAACGGAAATCTGAAGTGGAAGTACCAAGGATCCAGAAAGGGAACTAGTCGATAAGAATGGACCAAGGTGAGAAAAAAAGAGAGCGTCCATGCTTTTCAGGCGACAAGGGTAACGAGGAAGCGCTGGATCGAAGCTCGCACGGAGAAAAGGAACGGCCGTGTATTAACCTGAAGCTAGGCGACCCTAAAGATCGCGATCAATGATTAGGCATGGCACTCTGAAAAAATCAAAGACTGGGATTCAGAAGGGAAGGGACAACCAAATGGAGGGCCTTGGACAGGCTCTTCTAGAAAGTAATTCTCTATCGGAACTAAACTTCCCTGGAACAGTTGGGTGTATTCATTTCAGGCTTGGAGAGAGACGCCATGCAACCTTATGGAAAAGCAGTTCGAAACTGGGTAAGGGAAGCAACAGAAAAACGAAGATCACTCCTGATGTTGATCTTCACAAAGGTCGAATCCACGGAAGGCTGTAGAAAGTGGGACAACCAACGACGTCCTAAGCCTGTATATCACAAAAAAAGGATTTGGCGCCAGGATTAAGCTTGGCTATAATCCATTGGGGAAATAAGGAACTTGGGAGGGGACTTACGAAAAGCAAGTTACTTTAATAACTGCTGCGAATGAGAATATCTCTCCATAAAATTAAATCAATGGGATGACGGGGTTAAAATAGGACTCTGCATTGCGTCACTGAAAAAAATCAGAGGACCCGACACAAGTTCGCAGTGAAGCAGTAGGGACCGAGAGCACCGATACGCACATTGAATTGGGGAAAAGTTCTAGGTTGACGGGGTAGGTAGAGGCCGGGGCTAGGAACCACGTTGTTGGGATGCCCCACCTGCAGAGCAGAGCGGTCATTGTCCATTTGACACATGAAGGAAGAAAAGCCCGTCTCATCCGGCGCAACGTTAAAAAAAACCCCCGAGATGTCTGTGTGTGGGAAGTTGAGGGGGAATCTTTGTACAAAACCCACTCCACCCAAGGGGAGGTTTTTTAAAGAACATTAGTCTTCCAAGGCCAGTTGAAAGTCACATGTGAATATGGCGAACTTCCTGGCTAGAGTGAAGGGCGGCAGATGATGGCACGAAGGAGAGGCAGAATTTTCCGGGGGGCAGTGGAGGAGTCTATTTCATCCCGCGAAAAAAACATTTGGTAATAAGCTGGAAAGGTATGACATGTCAAGATTGGCTGCGCAGGTGCGCTGATACTGGGGCTGCAATACTAAAAAAGGGGGTCAAACTGACACAACACAAAGGAGCAGGGTGCCTGGGGGCAATTGGTTACAAAAAATCTCAAAAAACGGAGGGGGAAGTGTCAAAACAGACCCTCTGCGTTGGTCAGGGGGGGGTGACCCCGTGAAAGTTTACTGTCGCGCTCGCAGCGTAAACGTAACGAACCAGGCGGGGGTCCCGGAATAACAAACCCGGTAAGAAGGGGGGGGGCCAATCAGTGACATCGTGGTCTGGCGCAGGGGTGATAAGCGACGAGGGGGAAAACCGGACGGACATTGGGAACCTTCCTAGCAGGGCGAGGAAACTTCGTTCCTGACAAGTTATGAAAAACTCTACAGATCAAGATCATAAGGACCTCTGTTGAGAAGCTTGCAGAACAGCCGTAGAGGCCATTAACAAGAATTTTAAGAATGGTGGACCCAAAAACAGCTCGAAAAGAGTACATTATATCCAGGATGCGTTTTTTGTTTTAAGAGGGCACCTGTAAAAGCTCCGCTCGGCCGTAAAATTCCTGCTGACAGCTCTAAACGCGCAACGCGCGCGACATGGTAAACAGTTTTTGATCACCGAAAGGGCTTGTCTAAGGCAAGGAAACCATTCATCATAAAAGAAGCGGAAGCCACAGATTCGATGAAAGCATTCTGTCGGGGGGGAACGGAACAGGGATAGGGGGGTTCCATCCTAAGTGATGGGATCTCAATCTTCTATTATAGCAAACGTACGACCTTGACAGAAGTTATGAGATTGGGACAAATAGTCCGAAGAAATCGGGCGAATTTTATTCTGCGACCAAGTAAGTCTCGACGAAGAAACAACGGTTTCGAAGAGGAATAGTTTTTGGTTCTGGTGGGAGCTCCCGATGAAACCGTAGAGTGCTCTTAGATCCAGAGGAGGAGGATCTGCACAATGATATATACACTAATTTGAAGCTTACTTCTCAAGGGTTACCCACTGTCAATTCAATACCTAGGTGTCATTGCAGACTCTCCAATCATTAGGACTCGTTAGAAGTGGGGTGACTTAGTTCACCCGTAAAGAAGCCTTGAGATAACAGGAAGAAAAAGAAGGTTGCGGATCTGGGGAAAAATCACACGCCTCCTAAAAAATTAAAACCTTGATCGAGAGAAAAGGAAGCCAATTCTACTAGAGGGGTTTGGGCGAGAGGAACTACGCGAGAGGGTGGGCAGCACAATATGTGGAACGCCAGAGCCTGAGTGGAAAGGTTTTGTCAAAAAGAATCTATACGTCGTGGGAGGGACTTGATCGGAGAAGCAAAAGAGGACCCCGGGTAATACTGTCGCCTTCGTTTTAAGCCTAGAAAGGTCTATCCAAAGCTCAGAGTCGATACGGGTCAACAGATTAAGCGCTGAAAATTGACAGAAAGGCTGATCGACTAGAATTCAGGAGAAAAAAGGGTTAAACTCATAGGGCGCGTCTTCGACTAAGTTAGGTCATGGGAAAACAGAGAGTATTTCAAATGGACCAAGATGCTGATAATGATCTTCCTCGCGGTACACGAAAGAAAATATACCGCAAAAGATCTAGTAAGTATCTGAAAATGCTCCCGGATCAACCGAAAAGTGGTGTGTCTGATTTACCCGGAGTGCTCCACTATCCTCTAACGATGGCCAGAGGGTGGAAAAGGTTCAAAAAATCGAGGGGGCGTTGGCCACACGAGGATTAAGTTTTTCGTCTGGGCGGCGTAGTGGAGGTCTCTTACTCTTAATAAGGAAGCACAAGGTCATCGGCAAAATAATCCCATGTGGGAAACTGGTTAAACGGTAAGAGCTCTTCGAATAAATAATTGAAGACTGGGGTAGCAAGCTCCGAGACTGGGGAGGTGCCCGGGGGGGGGCCAGGATGGAACTTACTCGCGTATCGACGCCAAAGTAGATGGGTCAGTTAGCACGTCAAAAAAATGTGAGTCACGTGGATCGGAGATTCAACAAGGGAGGAAACAGAAATGCAAAAAAGTTAAACAACTACGACCTTTCTCATAAGAAAGTGGAGCAGGAGAAATGGCGGGCTTAGAAAAAAAAACAAACCCCATTCGGTCCAGGTACACTCTGTAAGAAGAAAGCATCGACAAGAATACGATCTTGACGGAGTGAGCATCCATCCTAGAAAAGGATTTGGTGTATGGGTGGACACAAAAAAATCCGCCGAAGCGCCCCGCGCTATTTATAAGGGCGTTTTGGAGTCTCGTAGTCCCAAGAGAGTTTTGTACACGCAATAAACAATCTCCAAACAAAAAAAAGAGGATAAACCTAGGGAAAGTGGGGTATTATCTCTTGAGCTTTCCAAACGATAGTACACAGACGCAAAAAGCGAAGGGCGGGAGCGAGAGTCAAAAAACCGCGCTATGTAGTGTGCTGTGTGGAGACCGGGAAGTTAAAGTTATTCTCTGGTGCCATCAAGGAAAACAAAAAACATATTGTAAGGAAAACCTGGAAGGGCTTCTTTGCGGGTGGGGGGTTCATTGGTGTGTGAAGAACAGTTTAGAAGGGTCGCTGAAGAGTCGAATATTACTCTAGGGCGGAAGGGGCCGGCGGCCGAGGTCGGTCGAAGGGCGGGGGGTCATGTCCCGGATCCGGGGAAATATACTGGAAGTTCTATCAAAAAGAGATTCAGGAACAACAGGACTATTTCATCTAGCACCAAAAGACAGGAAGGTTTAAAACCATCTGCCACGGAAGGAAAAGACGAGATGCCGACGTAATGTCAAGAGTTTGTACAGCGTAAAATTCTTACCTTTTCGGTGTTGGGAAAATAGAGGCATTAGAGAGTACAGGGCCTCCTCCAAGAAAAAAAACAGAACATACATAGGTGTGGGGAGCCGACAATAGACCGTTCGGAAGACAATCATAATGGACGCGGCCGAATCTGGGCATCAGGGGTAGGGGTCAAATCCGAACAAAAAAAACTGTTCGGTTGAAGAGGAATGTCAGTGAGAGAAGGCTCCCGGTGAGGAAGGCGCTCTCTGTGGAGTCGCTGATATATAAAAATAACAAGCCCATCTGCATCACACACAAGGACTTGTCAACCAACAAGATTACGTTCGAATTAGATAAATCGACCACTTTAACACTTAGACAATTCTTCTGTGAATCATGACCAGTTAGAGAGGAAACTGCTTTTGGGAGAACGTGTATGAACGGGAGGCAGAGCGACACCAAGAGGAGATAACTAGGACTTGGGGGGTTCCAGATCAAGGGAACCTAATAAAAAAGTCAGAGGATTCGACAACGAAAAGCAAGAATATCTTTCCAAGATATTGAAATACATGAGAGTCACTTTCGAGAAGGGGGGCTCGCTTTAAAGCGGCTGAAAATATGACCTTGTCGGAACGGCTATACTAGGCATATTAAATCAAGGGGAAGGATGATAACGTGAATATAAAGCAGCGACGCCGTCGGTTGTCCCGATACATTGCGACATTGAACGTGAACTCACCTGAAAACAGGAAAGACCATGATGATCGTACTATGAAGAGAATCAACCAGAGTAGAGTGCCACCTCTGAAAAGAAAAGATGGTATAGCGCGCCTGGGGGGTAGCGCCAGAAGGGCAAGAATTGGCCTCCATCCGTAAGAACTGGCTGTTGAGTGCAAGAATGGAAAAAACTTTCAGGGAGAGAAAAAAAAGTGAAAGAGAAAGGAACGGGGACAGACTAGTGCCAGCTGGTTGCAGGAAGTTTCTATTCAAAGTTAACGCCTGTAAGATGTCGTGGCGGGAAAAAATATAAATCTGGACAGAAGACAAGACAATCGCATGGACTCTAAAATTCGATTCATCATACAGAGAATCAAAATTGACGGAATGGGAAAGACTCTGCGTTTTAAAGCGTCAGACAAAAAGAGGCCACAAGGTGTGGGGGTTGAGAAAAAACTGCTACAGGAGAGCGCTGCGCATGCTAAGGAAAAATGAAAAAGAAGGAAAATGCTAAAAAATAAATTCACAACACCGCCTAGAGGGGAGAGGTTGGAGTGGTGAAGCGCTTGGAACCCAATGCGTCCCCGTGGAATTTGTGGGGCACAACAAGCCGGTTGTCTGGGAGACCTGGGGACGTATTACATATGTCAAAATGGGAGTATGACACTTCGAGCGTAGGAAAAGGGAGCCGGGAAGAGAAATAACGGTCATCATTAAGAAATGAGGATAAAACATGAGCGGGAGGTTTGGCAAGTCAGAGGGGGCGAGGGGACTCCGACAAACGCATTGATGGGGGTTCATTAACCGGGGGTTTTGAATCTCCTGCTTCAGGAGAGTAAAAAAGGGGGAAAAGTCTGAATTCCTGTGGGAAATACGGAACAAAACCCCATATTGGTGAAAGGAAAAGGGTATGGAAAAATAGACGAAAACACACAGGGGGAGAATAGGGGGGGTCAACATATTCTTTCGAAACAGTGTACGGGAAGGGGGTGGTGGGCGAAAGGTTTTGAGACCAAAAAGTGGAGTTTCTTGGGTAGAGAAATATGACAGAGCACGAGGGGTCTTATGCACCGGAAAAGAGGTCCACCGCTTTAGCAAGTCATGCCGGTGTTATAAGGGAAATAAGACTAATGCAAGGACAAAAAGTGAGTTGAAAAATTAGGGCAAAGTCTGCCGTGCAGTCAACGTCTAAAAAACGGGCTAAACATTCAACTACCGAGACAGGAAAAATACAAATAAAGTAATCTTAGGATACGGGAGAGACCCTTTATGTCAAAAATGGAAAAAAAGGGCAAAAAAGTTGTTGGGAAAAAGAATAATGCCAATCCCAACAACGATCCCGGGGGGGGTGGGTTGGGGTAAAGCCAAAGTGTCGCAAGGTGGAAAGACCGTTCATGCGAAAGCGCTCTCAAAAAAACCCGCGCCGGCATCCTGGTAGAAAACCATGTCTAGCATGACCACCGAGCAAACTACAAGCAACCCTTATAAGGAAAGTCCTTCATGCCAGTCGGGTGACCGAAACGCTGGATTGATAGGTAGCGGAATTCTCCCAGGGGTTGCTTAGTGGCGTCAAAGGTGAGTCTGGTAACCTCATTAAGAACGAAAATAAGATTTGGGGAGCATGTATGGATAGAGGCCTTAAAAATTGGAGTACAACGTGAATCTAGATAAATAAAAAAATACACAAGTTTAAATGCAATAAATTTGGGGGGGGGGTTCATTAAAAGAAAGAAATTAAACCGTTCGAGTTGGGAGAGCAAAATCTTCTTAAGATTAGGAGGCTAAGTCGCGGAGAGAAAAGTGCAGGTCAATTAGCGTCCAAAGAGGGTAAGAGTCGATCAATACAGCTAATGGTGGTGTAACTATTGAGACTATAAAGCATGAAAGCGGGTATAAGGTTTTCGGGAAGGGACCACACGCCACTTGGGAGAGAAGGAAACAGAAAGAAGCTCAAATCGAGCAAGACCTTCAGAAACAAATTGAAAACAGGAAGCTCTGGGGCGTCGGTCTCAAAAGGTATTAAGATTTAAACTAGTGCGAAAAAGGAGAGGGAACGGAAGGAGGGAAAAAAAATCCAAGAATCGGACATACTAGTGGGAGAGTTGTGTTAGCCTTCGAGAAAGGGGAGGAGATGCTACCATAAACGTCTCTCGGGCTCCAGTGGAGTGGGAAAGATCAGGGAGACTAGTTCTAAAAGGGTTCCAGTCAAATGGGGAGAGCGGAGAACGGTTCTCAGAAAAAAACTGATCGAAGAGCATGGACTTGTGCGTAATAGCAGGGATGCTAGTTCAACACCTTCCGAGTAAGTGGTGTAAAAGGCGACATCTGATTCGCCAGGATGAGACATATGGAAATGGAGAACGGAATGCATCAGACAAGACCATCGGTAAAACCCAGGATTTCGACAATTATAGGTATTACTGCCAACCACTGTAACCATTTGTGGTGGATTATTTTCCGACGATGGCCAGATTGAGAGTCTTTCCGCTACCGTCGAAACGATTATTAACTGGGAAAATGGAGCGCTGGGTTCAAGAAAAACGCGTGATGAAAAAAAGGGTGGGTTCAAGTGGGGGGAAACTATGCATCTCGAAGCATCCCCATCTTCAAAAAAAGACGGAACAACAAGTTACCACAAGAACACGGCTGAAACAAACGAATTAGGAAGGAAATGGGAATCTCGCGCCTCTATTTCCGGAAAGTGAAGATTGTGTAAAAGATCTTAAATCGGGACTGGGACAGAGAGGCAGGTTCTTTTGGTCAAGGGAGAAATTAAACCCTGGGAAGAACAAGGACTCCAACGGGAGCGAAGAACGCCTGAAACAGAGAGAACAAATCTCATGGCGTAAATAGAGAAATCTGCTGATCTACAGGAAGCAACAGGGAAGTGGGAAGAAAAAACAAAATCAAATAAGAAAGGTGTGAACAAAGTCCCCCATGCTGGGAAAAGAATATGGGGGTAGAGAATCAAGGAAGCTTAAGGGAATGCAAGAGTGCATAAAGAGAGAACTCCTCAATAGGGGCATTATGTGAAAAGAAGAAAGCCCGCAAACCAACGGAGCGTGGGGAGAACTATTATGTGTACGGGGTAACGCTATCCCTTGAACAAGTGGTGGAAAAAGACCATAACAAACCACCTACAAACAAGAACGGGGTAAGGTAAAATGTTGAGGTGCTCTGAAGGTACCCAAAACGGGCGGAGGATAGAAGGAAGAAAAGAGATTTAAAATAGAGGGAAGCCGGGGAGTAAGGAAACCCATGTAAAAAAGTACTAACTACAGTGGGCTGTATGAAAACCCTAAGGCTGACTAGGTCTCGTTCCACCGAGCAAGTTTCCCAGGAAAACAGGGCATAATGAGTCTTTGGGAGGTGTAAAAATGGTTGTAGGAAGAAACAGCCAGTTCTCCGTAAAACTTAGAGTAAAATCAGGAGGTTCTAAAGCTGATAAGGTTGAGGATGCGGTCGTGGGAAGAGAAGAAGTTACCAAGAAAGGAGTCGGATAAGTCTCAGAAGGGAAGTGAAAGGAAAACAGCAATGGAGGGGGACGGGGGCACAGACGGGCTATTAAGACGTACATAGGCCACTAAGAAAATCTATGAAACAGGAGAAGAAAGTGGAAAATACTTTGTTAAGGAGAAAGGGGTGAAATGACACTTTAGGGGTGAAGATACTTGAAGAATAGATGAAATCGCAGCCACCTAAGAAAAAGACAATGAAAAAAAAGATGAGAGGGAAAAAAACTGAACAAGGAGGAAGACGCAAAATAGCTACTATTAGAACGAGTCGGTCATTGTAAAGAGCAAAAAAACCTTTGAGATATGGTAAAGGGGTCAGAAAATAAGGAGACCTTGTTGGAGGGGGGAGAGCAGGGAGGGTCAAAGCTATGATGGATCTGAGAAAAAAAGGTGGGAAAAAGATGAGAAGCTGACGAAAAAAGGGACCCAAATCCTGTGCTGTGGAAAATAGGGAGACGCTCTAAAGAGGAGAAATTAAAAGGCTAGATATGAAAACTCTTAGAGAAAAGTTGTATAAAAGCAGGGCGATATAATCTTTCAAAAAATACGCATATGAGAAAAGGACTAAAATTTCGCACACAATAGAGCACGTAGGAAGGCAGAATGCAACCGGGAACAACGTCAAGGAGAAGGAGTGGAACAAAAACCAGCGAAAAGGAAGGATGGCCGTCTGGGAAATTAGGAGTGACGCTTCAAACAGCTCTTGAACAAAAGGAAAGGAGAGGTAACGAGAGCTTCTCGTGAATGGGGAGAGCCATGAAGCAATTTGAAAAGACTTATAACAGGGTAGGGAGGTCCAACACCATATCAAGAAAACGGGGTGTGCTGGACTGGAGAGAAAGAAATTCGACCCAGGTCAAGAAACCTAAAAAAGGGGAAAAACCAGTCAAAGTGTGTAGTACATGATGGACCAATAAAAGCGTCTGGAGGGGGGGTACAAGAGACTCCTAAGAAAGAACACGAGTATAGAAGCCTAGTGGTTATCGCAGCCCGTCGAACAACAGAAGTTTGATCGACAATGAAATAGGCGTTCTAGGCGCAAACAAAAACTGGCGGTTGAGAACGAAAAAGGGAGCGATGTTCGAAAAAAATCGTGCTTCGGACGCTGGCCGGAACTCTTAAATCTCCAAAGTGGACTGTTTCGGGACCTATGGCCCAATTAGACAAAAAAACCGGGCAGCACTGTTACATCATTCGAACGGGTCAAGAAAAGACGAAGGAGTAAGGGAAGGGTCACGAAGCCACCGCTGTGGTAGGACTTCAGATCATCAGCGCAACAATGTTTTTGGGTGATCACATCGGACGGGGGGGCGTCATCTTTTCAATGATAGCTTATCAGCCTTAAAGGAAGAGAGCTAAAAGGTTCCATGAAAAGAAAATGGGCAAGAGGTGCTATTTTATGGGTAAGGGAAATTTGTTCAGCAAAGGCGAAAATTTTGGTGCCAGGAAACCGAAGGGAAAAGTAGGCAACGGGAAGGCCTACGTTACTATTTATTAAAAGGAAGGGAGGTAGTCTTCTGATAACTTCAGTCAGGGGAGCCGATCGCAGGAAGGAGTAGGTTTTGAAAAAATAAAGAAGGAACAGATTTGAAAGCCACGAGGGGTATTGGGAGGGCAAGAGGAAAGGGGGGTACGACGCCATAAAAGAGGGAAAAGGTTCAATCAGACTCTTAGAGGAGAGGGAAAAGGAAATCAACGGTGTGGAAATAAGGAACCCGAAACCCGACGCCAAAGGAAAGTGGGGGAAAAATTGGTTGCAAAGATATCAAACAAAACAACGGACAGAGAGAGAATGTGGGAAAAAATTTGAGTTAAAAAGTCACGTTGCGGTGGGGGGGGACTGTGGGAGCCCCAAACAGTGAAAAGTGCGGGGAACGCAGCTCAGCAGCCAGGTGGTGTGCGACCAGGAAGGGGGGCCATTAGATAGGAAAACCCGGGGGAGGAACAGGGAAAAACATATTGCTGGGCTGTAAATCTTAAAAGGAAGAAGAGAGAAAAAGAAACCCAGAAGAGTGGGAAAGGCCGAAGCCGTCGGGGAATTGTCAAAAATTCACGGGACGACAAACAGGGGGCAAAATCCTCTCGCCATAGAGGAAGCAACTATTAATCGTAGGAGAGAAAAAAGAGGGCAGAAAAAACGGGAGTGGAAAAAAAAAATCAGACGAATGAAGATCGAAACGAAAAGCCCCAACAAATAATTAAAAGGATGGGAGGGGTTGTTGAAGGGGAAAAGAATCATCTCCTAAGGCCTTCAGAATTACCTCTCAGAAAGAAGGACACCGCGCAGAAAAACGGTTGCAAGGGGGGCGGGGAGGGAAAAAACACAGGGGTCATTTATGCATACAACGAGGGGCCTATAACGCATCTGGGGGAGAAATAATGTAAGTAACGGATGAGAGGGGATTATCGAAAGGGGGAGTGAAAGGGGAAAGGGCGAAAGGGAGTGTAGGATAAGGCTTGGAGATCAAAGAGAAGGCAGTTATACCGGGGGGACATGCCAAAGACTAGCAGGGAATTTAACAATCTATTCAAAGAGAAAAGCTCCCGGGTGAAGTGGGAAAGTTGTTGTTGGGTCAAAAAAAAAAAAAAGTACCGATAAAAGGTCACTAGGGAAGAAAATGTATTGATAGCCAGAGGAGATAAGGAAGTATGGAGTAATAGCATCAGGTGCGGATAAGAAATCGTTGTTTGTAGTTAGTCTTGGCTTAAGGGGAAAAAGGCCTGAGACATCCGAGGTGTGGGGTAGGGAAATGAAAAGTATTAGTGAGCAAATAACTTGTGGTCGGGGGTTGTTCAATGTCCAGTTCGTGAGAAGGGAAGTCCGGGAAATTTGTTGCGGAAAGATGTCTAGCATGAATGCACCCCTAGAAAGGAGGGGCCTGTAGAAGCTAGGAATCTTAAAAAAGATAAAAGTCAGGAGGAAAAAAGGGGGCTTTAAATACGGCTAACCTTGAGCTGAACGTACTAATCTTAGGAAAAGGGGTCAAGACGTAGTGTGGAGGGGGTGGTTTTGAGGGTCGGAAAGGAGTGGGGATAATAATACATGTCTAAAGGTACACAGAAAAGAGATCTTTCGAGCAAATAGGGGGATGGTTTAGATATAGCCTAGGGATAACAGGATCAAAAGGATAAGGGGGCAAGGGAACATGTTGGCGAATAGGAGGATCGTGGGACGAGTCCGGGGGGGTGGAAACTGGGGGCTAAATAACTTCCAAACAGCATACACATTACTTAATGAGGGGGGACAGGGGGTTAGATCCGTGTAGAATAGAGGTATTAAAAAGAAGGGGAGGGTTCTGGATATATCAGAAGAATAAAAAACGATCAAGAAACCCAAAAAGGGTCTAGATAAAAATGAGACAACCTGAAAATAGGGTCAACAAACCATTGGTGGGGGGGGGGGAGTTTTAAACTACATTCACAAAGGAAAAAAAACTCTGCTTCCTATACCGATGAACATGAGGGAAGGGGGGAGTCCTCCATTGAGACAAGAGGGCGGATCTAAGGGTTCGTGAATAGTGGGGCAAGCATTTTATGGAGGCTACTCTACGGAGGAAGATAGGAAAAAAACACCGACAGGACGAAAGAGTGACCAACAAAAATAAAAGCACTTGTTAATTAACTTCAGAACTCCCGATAGTAGTAAATACGGTGGCAAGGGGTAAAACGTCATGAATAGGAGTCGTTGGCTAGAGAGAAAGGGGGGGGGGGGAAACTGTCCGGAATGTCGAGAGAGAAAACGATCAATACAGGGGTGGAAATGAGATCGGCTATGAAAGAAGATACGAAAGAAACATCCACCTCGCCTTCCGAGAAACTATACCGAGGGCGGGGGAGTTGAAGGAAGGGAAAAAATGGATTTACGTAATCCAACCAACAGGCATCCTCCCAGATTTAAAGGTTACAGAAAGGGATATATTGACATACGGGTTTAACAGACGAGGTAGGATTGCACTGTTCCATAAAAAAAAAAAGAAGCGAAGTGCGTATTGTTCGAAGGTGGGGGACTCTCGCCCAAGCGCCCCCCTATTAACTGGTTGTGTATGACCGGATGTGCTGAAGAAACCCAGATCGGGGGGGGAAAAGCAAAATACCAGATAAAAAGAACACCGCCACCTAAAGTACTACAAAAACACAAAGAGGGGAAGGGGAAATATGGTTGAGAGTGGGTCGCCTTTAGCGGGACAGGAAGGAAAAAGACCAAGAGGGCTGTATAGTAGGAGACTGAGGGTCGAAAGACAACATAATAAGAAGGGAAGAACTGAGATTGGATGTTATGGAGTCAAGAGGAATAGGGTTAAATCTTGAAGAACCAGGAACGCGGAGGCCAGAGGTTTCACAAAGGTTGCGAAAATGGGGGAGGCTGGGCTGGTTTTTCGACTGGGTTTTGAGACAAGCCAGGGGACTTCTCAGCGAGATAAGTCGAAAGTAGATGAACTCCGGTCTGGGTTCAGTGGCGGGGACTGGTTATCCAGAATTTGGAAAATCAGGTCAAGAGGGGCGATAGTAGAAGGCATGCAGGAAAGCGCCAAGTGGGAAATCGAGAGTAAAACGAAGGAGAAGAAGAATGGGGCAAAGAAATCGAACCACGCCGGTACGATACGGATTCGGACCAGCGGTGTTGAGGGGCGAAGCTTGTGAACTTTATAAACGGTAGTGGGTAAAGGCGGGCCTGCCTAGGAGATTAGGGAATAATCAACACCTCAAACACAGAAGAATCCAGTGGTGGGATATCCTCAAAGAACAAAGGCGCTCGAAAACCAGGGAAAGTAAAGAGAAACTTCGGGTCAGGAGAAAATGGGTATGTCACCGAAGAAAAAACGCCTTTTAGGGGGGGAGATTTAGGGTGGCTACAAAGAAGAGTTACCCAGGTTCGGAGGGGGTTTGCGGGAGAAAAAGTGGCTTGCGAGGGTATGGAGACATCCAGAAGGTGTCAAAAACAGCAAAAAAGGAGCTCTTTTCTGAAAAAAAAAGAAGTAAGTGAGCTGTACCCGATAGACATCAGTCCGTACCAGGAGTCACAGACTAAGGGTCTATAACCGATCGAACTCAGGTATACTCTCTCACGGGGTCTCCACGGGACAAGGGATGAACAAAAGGGAAAATGGCTCAGACCTAGAGCCTGGGGAGGACAGAGAATCGTCTTTCAACGCCCGGATCGAGGATCTAATTCTTGAGGAAAAAAAACAGTAAAGAGGGAAGACTGGGAAAGTGGGAAGCAGAGGAGGGAAAGTTGAACGCGTCGTTTTGCGCTTTCAAGAAGGAAAGAGGGGGAGAAAGGGGGAGGGGAGGAGAGGAAAAAGCCGAGACTTCAACCTCAAGGCGGAGGGAGTCTACGTGGTCTTGCGAAAAATCTCCAAAAGTTTTGGACGGGGGGATCCATAAAGGCAGAAGG
>Ga0179593_1263698_pt1 | contig 22904 bp, 24 predicted proteins | sample CZODoug2_1_08_16_FD_185931 | JGI IMG/M metagenome (GOLD analysis project Ga0179593, IMG submission 185931) | Vadose zone soil fungal communities from Angelo Coast Range Reserve, California, USA - CZODoug2_1_08_16fungal (PacBio error correction) | ecosystem: Environmental > Terrestrial > Soil >...
TAGACACCTACTCGCTAGAACTCTAATTGAAGGTCCGCAGGGGCTTCTACGAGCAAGACCTGGAAAGGAAGACTGACGGGCAACGAAGGTGCTTACGACGCCGGGACTCTGTATGCTTAACAGTACACTGTGAACTTAGGTTGACGTCCTGGAGTTCTCTACACGGTGTGATCCTATCGTGGAGAAAACTTAGCATTAGTGCGACTGACGGGGACTCCTAATATAGAACTACTGGTTGCTGGCTCTTTTACCTTGGATCCGCTGATGGCGCTGTCTACGTCTCTAAGAGCCCCCCCCGAGCTCAAGGTTAAGTAGTCCTAATTTTATGCTCGGCAGTCACGAACTTGGGGAACTCAATGGGCACGGGTTTGTATCAAAGTCTTTCGACGGCGCATACTTGGGAGGATCATAAATAGCATTCAAAGATAATAATCGGCTTGAACTCTAGACCACTTACATGAAATCGGAGTCACTTGAAGTCACGGCTTGGAGGGGAACGTTATCTGAGATCTCCTACTATACGTCAATAACTTCAGGGGGGCAGGGTCCGAGTCGAGAACTTCTCCTGAAAGGCGTCGGCGAAGGGCAAGTTACTAAGGCTTTGAGGCTGGGACGCGTACGGTGGGAGGTCTTGGGAGCGACTCCGCGAAGGGGTGCACACAGACGGGGTATTGGACCCTCCACGTGGGAATAGGAGGAAGGGGGACGGGGAGCAATCTGCATACAGCTTGAGGCTATCTTCTGCTTCGTGAAAAGCAGGGGGTATAGGAGGAGGAACTACTCGTGGGAAGGGATGAAATCCATGGACTCCTAAAAAAAAATGGGACACTGTCATGACACTGGGGGGGGGAAGCCCTTCACAATCCAAACATCTCTATCCGAGATCAAAATCTCTCCTAGTTCAAGGACGACGCTAATGGACAAAAGGAACCTGCTTCCCTCCAATGCGGTTGGTGCAGATTAACTCAACTACTGGACCTTTCCCTTACGTCAAGGAGGGCGCGTCCTTAGGCGGGAAACACGTTAACTAGAAATTGATCCAGGGGTTCCGGTAAGATGGGGCTACGTGCTCGGGAGATGCTAACCTTTCGCCTGTGTCATTTCCTGGAGGTTTCTCGAGAACATCCCGGGGGGACGCACCAAACGCTGACGTGGGTCATGATTCCCCTCTGGCTTTAGCTAAGGGCTTTACTCGCCGAGAGTATCATCGGCAAATGACCAACGCAAATCGTTAGATTCGAAATAGGGTAAGAATCAAGAGAGGCACGGGGGAAGAATCTCGACTTATCCATGGGACGAGGAAAAACGAATCAGGCTCTTTAGGTCCTTCAAATATCTTTCATACGTTTCCGTCCAGCTTGGTATGCCGGTGATAAAGTAGTCAGCGGCGAGGGGACCGAACAAGGGGGCTCGCTACCGTTGGGAATACCAAAGACAACGTACTAGCGGGAATTTAATACTCCCTTGGACTTTACTACTAGCGTGTGGGGCTCCTTAGACTTAGGCGAGAGGCTACTATGTGGTATTGACCCAGATGGCAACTGGATTACTTACCCTTACATACAGAGTTCGGTAACGTACACAAGGCATCGTTGTTTCTCCGTAAGAAGGGGTGATCTATTTAGGCGGGTTGATTCACGGGGGGTCTTCTGGCTCAAAAAAAGGCCGGTGAAGCGTTCATGAAAGGAAGGGGGAGTGAGGCGGTTGGGATGAATTATTCAGAGGGGACGTCACTCTATACCTCTCAGCGGGGAGTAAAGAGGCTCCGACCCTGACTGTTTAGCTGGGGGCAGCAGTCTTCAAGCCGGGGGACGGGTCTTCAAAGAGGAACCTCCGCGAACCGGGGAGAGGTTCGCGTCAAAGGGCGACCAATGGGGGGGAAGCCCAAGAAATGGGGGGGGGAGAGTTAGATCAGACATAGAGCCTAGAGCTATACTGCACGTTGAGGGAAACTGGGATAGAAATGGCTCCTGGGACGGACGTCAGCATTCTGACTGACATCTAAGACGGGGCCGAAAATGGTTCTTCTAATCGGTATTGGGTGAAGAAAGCCTACCTGGAAATGTGACTCCGGTAAAAGGCACCTTTATACGAGCAGAACGCTGGGTGACATTGTAACACTATACGATAGGGGAATCGACCTCAAGGTTCGAAAGGATGAATAGCGTGTGTGTTGTTGCAGTACTGGTAAATAGGGAAAGTGCGTCAACAGATCTGGAAGGGGACGTTTCATTCAACAAGACCTCAAACGGTAAAAGGAGCAATCCGTCCGCGTCTCCCAGATTGCGGACCCGGGGGACGAAGAAAGAGGGAGGGATGGGAACTACCTGGACCCTTGAAGAAAGATATGCTTTTCGGAGCTCACTGAAGGGCGGCGTAACAGACAGAACGGCAAAGAATCAGCCCCGGAGCGCATCTGTGGATGCAAGCACAACTTACTTTACAGCTCACGGTTTTCAGAGTCTTATTGAAGGCCGACGTAACAGAACTTTACTCAGGGTAGAAGTGGGACACAAAAGTTCCGAATTTGTCCAAACTGGAGCGTGTCTCGTTGAGTCATTTCAGTTCAAGGGATTCCGAATCATGAAAGAAAACTGAACTGTAGAAATCTTAAGGAGGCCGAACTGAAATGTGACTTTTCTGATCAGCATTCCAGGTCGCGGGTGGGTTTGGGTATCGTCGGGTGAGTACGACAACCGGGACTCTGTCGGCATACGCGTCTCCCTAGAGACTGTGGCTATTGTAAGAAGCTCTGAACTCAGCTAGGTATCTGTACATTGGGGGCCGCTCTGGGGAGATCTAACTTAGGGAGAACTATTCGGAAAAGGAAAGAAAGGATTTTTTCGAAGCCGAGGGGATTAACGAATGTCCTATAGTGGTATCATATCCTTTGGGAAATTGCTGTACGTGGAGGGGGGAGGAAAGTCGTCATCTGGGGGGACCATCCGCCAGGAAATGAAATGCACTCGACACTCTCTGAAATCATTAAGTGCGACTGGAAATATCATAGCGGACGATAAAGGGGGGGGGGGGAAAAGCGGGAGGTCACCTGGTTACAAGGCTTGTTAGTTCAAAAGATACCTTCATAGAGGCTGAAAAGAAAAAATACTAGAACAGAACAAATTGGCAAGGGCTAAGATGTTCTGAGGAGCCAGTTTGAAGGAAAAAAAGATCTAACACAAATAGGGGAGTAGGGAAAGTTTGGCAACAGAACTCACTACCGAACCGCATGAATCAAGATAAACCTTTTGCCATGGGGAGGGGGAGCCAGCCTAGATAGACCGGACTGCTGGGATCCTTTAGAACGGGGGGTATGCGGAACACCAGGGGGAAGATCAGAATGTGCCCCTCCCTGATCTGTTTGAAACTGAAGTCAGTCCGAAAATGTAGGGGGGGAAGAGGGGCGAGACTGGGGGGGCGGAGTCAGGGCTCGAGGACACATAAGGATGGAAAAGAACGCAAGTTCCCAACCCTCAGATGAACATAGCGTGCAAATCATGAGAGGCTTACCATCCACTCGAGATTGGGCTGGAGAAGGAAAAAACTCACATGGAGGGATAGGAAGAGTGGAAAAATAAAGTACGGGGAGAAAAGAGAGCCAAGATCGGGGAACAGCAGTGGAAGGACGGCCTCTGGAGGGGTAGTGCCCTCAGGGGACGAAGGGTCTCCGAGGTGGCGCGCGTCTAAAAGTAAAGGTGTAGGCTCAAAACGAGCCATAAAATCCAACACAACTACATGCGGAGGTAAGAAAAGGGTTGAAGGAAGGGAAGACCTCGACCGTAGACAAGGAACAAAGAAAAGGCTGACGCATTCCAGAGAGTCGAAAAGAGTCCATCTACCGAGAAATGATGTCCCAGATGAAGAATGTCGCCGTCTTAGTATTCGAGTCAATCCACTCTATGCAAGAAGGATCACATAAGGGAGAAATAGGGGGGATTCACATGCCACCATTGCCTCGTGTTATAATTGAGGGGGCTTTAAAGACCTTCGCAGGGTCCGGCCCAGAAAAAAAAAGGACCGGAGGGGGAGTCCGAATAGATTCCGCGTCTTGAACGGCATTTCTCGAAGAAGTGGTGTCCAATACGATCGGAGGGAAAGATTTCATAGAGAGGGGACGCAGGTAGGACTCCAATGGACCAGACAAGTATGGAGGTGGACCCTTGTATGGTCTGGGGAACTCGAAACGTGCCTAACTCGAAGAAGAAGGAAAGAAAGACAAAGTAAGGCACACTCGAGGAAGACTGCGAAAAGTCAAAAAACGTCTATACGGATCCTGAAGGACCCGGAAGCGAGGCAAAGTAGGGGGGCGGCGTCAACACGTGTAAAGTCTAGTGGGTTCGGAATGAGAAGTACTGGCTGATCCGAAAAACTGGCAGTTATTTAAATACCTTAATTCTCTGATACAAGGTCGAAGACTTCCGTAACGAAGTCATCGGGGAATCACAGTAAGGACTGAACACGGGACCCGGGAGAACGTGGGCAGCGCGTGATCCAGGAAGGGAGTAGGTCGACGTTCGCAGGGGGGGAGAAACATCCGGCGGGGCGGGAGGAGCTGTGTTATAGAGCAGAATTAAGGACTTCGTGAAGACGATCGAACATCGAAATCAAACGAACACTCGGGGGGAGTAGGCAGAGGATCCCGCTATATTCGATGTGTGAAGGGGGGGGGACCCGAAAGTGAACAGTCGGCATCCGTAGAAGGCCGGTGCACTACTTAAAATCCTACACTAGTAAACGGCCTTTGTATGACAGGAAGACCCCGGGGACTTAGGGCTATAACCTCCTACATACGGCAATGCCTAGAAAACAACATCCATGGTTTTAAGGGGAGATGTGGGCCCGAGTTATTTAAGGTGTCAACTCATTTTCAGGGTAACGAAAAAAATCTACTCCGGTACGAGATAATTCTGAAACCGACGAGCCTTGAAACTTGGATATTGACTTTGAGGAATCCCACTCCGGGGGGACATCTTTTATCTTTGTCTAACAAAAGAGAATCCTGATTTATTATCCCTGGATCGAAGGAATGAACGCTACAAAGGTTGAAAATACAGCATTACTAAAGACTGACGAAAGATAGAATTGGACGGGAGGAAATCATAGTGATTTGAAAAAAAAACGGCCTGTATCCGCGAACGCTAGGATGAGGTGCGCTCAGAGGAGAAAGCGGAAACCAGGAAACTAAATCAGTCGAACCTATAGGACATTGCAAAGGGTACACTCAGCGTAGGCCGAGAAAGAAGGGTACGACCAGTCCGGGCAAAGGTTGTTCGAAACTTGGTTTAGAACTAGTCCGATGGAGACAATGATCCGTCTATGGCGCGGAGTATCTATGGATGGGTAACGGGAAGGAGACGGTGGGAACGGAGCGCAGAGAAAGTCGTGGGCCAGAAGTGGCAAAAATCTTTTCAGGAAAATCAAGGGTTCAGCTCCCTCCCGTATTAGAGACCGGAGGGATTTGGGATGCTAATCTGGGTGTGGTCTTCTTGGAGGGTGAATGGAACACTTTCAGTGTAAGAATGAAAGCAAGTTGCTTGGGAGGGGGGGGGAATAAATGAGCCAAGTGGTCAACCGGCCTCTGGCACTACTATAAGAATGTGGGTCAGTACTGAAAGAGAAGCAGATCGCGCCACCAAACCACTGCTCGACCTCTCGCGGAACAGATAGTGAACTGAGCAAGTGGGGTGTCAGTAGCCGAGTCCCCGTTAATTGAAAAAGAAGGGACGTAGAGCACCCCCCTCGGAGAAGACTAACTTAGTGAGGAAAGTCCTTTGGCAGAAAAAGGGTAGAGATAGTTGCTGAAGAAAAAAGGAAGGGAACCTGAGGGAGGGGACGTTTAGAGTAGGGCTGATCGCGATCACGGTCCCGCCGCGACCAGCCGAGGGAGTGGAAAGGAAAGTTCAAGGATTGTGCTCAAGGAAAACCATACGAATTCGGGGGAGAGCTTTGTCGATCTTCTAAGGGCAGATTAGGGATCCCCAGAAAGAAAACGTTAGTAGGGGGGGAACCAGGGACGGGTGGCGAAGTAGAAAGGAAGAAGTAAAATTCGCGTCTGTAATGTGCTAACAGAGAAATCTAGGGCTGCGATCCCCAGGGGATCGTTGAATCCCCAGTCGGAGCGGCTGACAGAGGGAGAACGCCACTCAACACAGTGCAATTAAGATAAGAAATTTTACTATGCTCCGAGTCCCACGGGGCCCCGTTATAAAAAAAGGTCGGTAGGTGGAAAAAAAGCGCGAGAGGGCTCTGGCGTCGTAGAAAGGAATAGTTTAAAGAGGCTGGAGTAGAACAGCGTAGTCATGTCTCAGCCATGAGGTTTTGCCGAGACCGAGAAGAGTAGAAAGGCGCAAGGGCGTTTAATGCAGGATTCATCTCTCCAGAGAAGGTTCCTGCGATGGGAGTATTATCTGTTCACAAAAGTTCGACTAAGGTAAATTTGTTCTCGCCTAGAAAGGAATCCCATATCTGGCGGACATATGGGGGAAATAAAGTAAGGTTTCAGAGCAACTCAGTAAAACGTGGGGGAACTCTATTCCGGAGGAAGCCGTGCGGGGCTCAGAACACTCTGGATATATCTCTGGCCTTGGCTTTTCAAGGAGAAGTCACACGAAAAACAAACCTTCCTTAGGACCCACAAAATCTTTGCGGCAGTAGAGAAAAGCACTCGTCAAGAGAGGGAACTCCAGGGCAGTCCCTTAACCCATTAGAACGAGAATGTTATAAAGTGTAGCTCATGCCTCACCGGCGTGCGAGTGGGGAAAGCGCAAGTGAGAAATGTCAGCCTATAATAAGTCCAGTCGGTGATAAAGGGACTACTCCAGGAGGATGGTGCCACGTCGATGGCTTCGGGGGGGGGGGGGGAAGTCCGCAACCTAACGACAGCTTGAGGAGTTACAACCTCGAAAGCACTTTAAGGAAAACTCTGGTTCGGTGATGAATACGCGAAGACAAGACACAAGGCCCGGGTATCCTCTCTAGGATTGGAGGGAAGAAACGGGGGCGGGAAAAACGGGGAATTCAAAATCGAGATACTCGCTCCAGGATTTGATACCATTCTTGACTATGAGGCACAGTTGAAGGGGGCCAAAACCTGTTCGTGAGTAGGCTCTTGGGCGGGAGAAGAACGAGTTCATAGGACTATCTCGGGCCGTTACCTCGATCAGGTAGGAAGTAGTGCCGTGTGGAGTTTCCCACGTAGATTCGTCTCAAAAAGTTGGAAGGGACTTATCTCAAGTTTCGCGAATCAACGCAGGTGTCTTCAAGTAGGAATCGCTACTCACCAACGGATTGTGATGTAAAGAAGATATCTACTATCTGTGCAATGACTCTTATCAGAATAAAGTCGCGGGCAACTATACAATAGACTTTGTCTCTAACCCCACACCGGCCCTTCGCCTAAAGGATAGGTCACGCGGGGGGAATCACCATCGAATAAAAAATCTAAAAAACTTCCGTCTTCTCAAGCCGAGCTAACGATAAGAAACTCGTAAAAGTAAGAAATACCGAGAAAAAGAAAACGGGGGCACGCTGAGAGATCGAAGATCGAGGGGAACTACACGTCGGGGGATGTGGGAATGGGGGGGGGGGGGGGGGGGGGGGGGGAAAACACGGCTAGGGGGAGATCTAAACTGGGAACATTTTTGGGAACATTCTAGGACAACTCAAAATAAGAAAGAGGTGAGTCTTCGAGGAAAGGAAGACCCTAAGACTAATGGGGGGTGGGGGGGGGGGGGGGGGGGGGGGGGGGGGTTTGGGGGGTGTGGGGGGGGGGGGGGGGGGGGGGGGGGGGGGGGGGGGGGGTTGGGGTGTTCGTCGATCTACTGGGGGCGGCTATAGACGAAATAGAGGGGAAAGAAAGCGAAGGGAGGGACGACACTGAATACTTCAATGTCGGAGGAAAATTGTAATGCTCATGGTACACGAGCAACCGGAGAGGGGGAGCCGACGAATACTCGGAGCTGAGGCTCATCAACGTAGGGAGAGCCGCGTCGTTAGAAAGGGAATCAAGGAGCAGACTAAGGTCCGGATAACTGGTTGGGAAAGTATTCCTAACTTGACTTAGGTGAAGGAGGGAGTTCCCGCTAGCGACGAGGGAGAAAGGGAAAAGGCCATTGGTGTCTGTCACTAGTTCTACGTTTACAGCTAGGAAAACCACGTTCCATGATATCGATGGGCTAAGGGATACGAGTGAATGACCAGCTTAAGATCCGCTGAAGCCTGATGCTGCCTAGTGATCCTCGGACTAAAAAAAATAGTAAGTCCGTCGAAGCACCTTGGTACGGGACTCTAACGCCTGCAAAAGAGAACGAGAATTAGGATCTAAGGGTAAGGGATCATCGTCCGAGGGGGCACATGACGTACCAGAGGATTTCCTCTTCCAAGAGGGATGAGCAACCTCCAGGGGGGGAGCACGAGGAACGTCCGCAGGGTTGTGGGGGATAAAAGACTCGCGAACTCTAACTCGTCTTCCACAAAATCGAAAAAGAAGTTTCAAACGTGGGAGTAGTCGTTATGAAAAGATTAAGTTGCACAAAAGCTTGAGAAGTAGTTGACTTAGGTCATCTTTCCACTGAGACGACGGGGGAATTAAATCCCCAAGAAGGGTTTTGGGGGGGGGGGCTTTTTCAGAGTCCGAGTTACCTAGTGAGCAGCCAGGCAGGTACGGCACTCATGGTCGAAGTCTAATACATACATTTACCTCTCAAGTGCTGATGGGGGGGGACCCTAAGGGCCGAGAAAAGCGCCAGCTCTCATGAAAAAGAAGGAGTCCTGCCTATCCATTCCGGACGCTTAAAGGGTAATCAGCGCAGAAAAATTCGTCGTTAAATTATCGTCCACCACACTCAGAGAAAATAAAAGGACAAAAAACTGCAGGGGCATTAACTGGTCGCGAAAATAAGGAGGGAAAGTCAGGCCGTAGGAAAGTATACTATATTCTTCTGGAGGCGAAGAGAAGGGGGGAGGGATTGGCGCTATCGCACGGGGGAGGGGCCTGAACTTTGAGGTGTGCTACGACGGATCGGGGAACTTCTTTGCCGAAGGAGAAGAAAGACTTTCACGCTAGAGGAGGGATCAGTGGAGGGGGGGACTAAGGGGTAGTAGTGAGCCGAACGCCGTGAAAATGAGAAAATTTATCTCCATCATAAAACATGAAGGGGCAAGACAGTGTTGAGAAAGTAAAAAGAAAAAAAACACAGAGGTGACGTATCTCACAGCTCATAAGAGGGGAGAGAAAAAAATACTCCTTTTCTATTATGCTTAAGGAAAAAGGGAGGACAAATCTTGTTCCATCCAAGGAGGCAAAGTCCAAACAAAGTTCTCTTATAAGAAAAGTCAAAGACAATGCAAAGGAAAAAACCAGACAGGACACGAACTCGTCTTCGCGAAAGGAAGGAACTTGTAACGAGAGATTGTGACGCACAATGACAGGCCGCTAAAATCTGTCTGACAGAACGGCTTGCTCGAGCTACGGCCAATGTCGTACATCAGAGGGCAAGGAAAAAGAAGCTCTCAGCTGAGCTAGAGGGGGATGGGGGGGGGAAAACGCTACCGTAAAAATGGTCTCGGATTCGAGTCTTATAAAATGTCGCTAAAGAAATGATCTTGGCAAATACTCAGGAACTAGGAGAAGAACGTTAGCCAGCTCCACTTGGAGAGGATCGGGAAAGGACAAGTAAAAAGGCCAAATGCTTTTTAGAGACCCAGATACCCAGAGGGAAAAAAATTTAGAGGGGATTCATAAACGTCCCTCGGAAAAAGGCGGGGGGGAGGCAGGAGACTTGAAGCCAAGTCATATGTTCGTGTGTCCAGGGAGAAAGGAGTCTGAAAAGGAGAATGGGGCACATTCTTACCACACGGATGGGTGTGAGGTGTCCTGTATTACTTGGATTGAAAAGGACTCGGGCCAAGTTCAGAAGGGTCTTACAGATCAAACAGTCATGTTCCAGGTTGTGAGAAGTGAACGGGGCGTGGACCGAACGGAGCTGGAATGAAAAAAAGAGGTGGCCATTGGGAGCCCATAGAACCTCGCAGGACTCTTTCACTCACTCCCAAGATTGACTTTAGATGGTAGAAGCGTTCAAAAAGAAGTAGAAGGAAGTGACGAGAAAAGACGCCCGCGAACTAGGAGGGATCTGCTTCGAAGGGAAGAGGAAAGAACTTGCCAACCGTAAAGAAAGAATACGTATCACGCCTGCTAGGTGACGGTCTATCAACGAAAAAGTGGAGGAAACTTGATCATACTGGCGCTCAAAGAAAATCTGGGCGAAGACGGCGCTGGAAAAAAAGGCCGGGAAAGATGACCTCATGGGGAATTTACCGTCAAAGCAAGCCTGCTCCGCGAAGTCGGAGGGGCCTCCGAACAGGCACCTTGACGCCTGACGACCCTCAGTAGACGAGCATAAAAACTAAATTTTCGAATACTGGTCCGCATCGAAGGGTGAGAAGGGGAGTCGAGAGGGGACAATGATTTTACATTTCTTTAATTACTCGGAGAGTTAATGCCTGTTCGAGGTCACGAACCGGCCCCACTCAAAGAAGAATGGAGGTAGGGGAGGACATTCCTACAGCACCGCGGTCCACTCGTTGAGGGGAAAGATATTCTCAAAGCTCACTAAAAAGGGACGAGACGGGAGTGGACGACGGGAATCTAGTCGGACCGCAGTCTGAGGCGTTATTCTTTTCACTGACAAGGAGAAGGGAGACACAATCATAAAGGGAAGAATCGTGAGAGATGTTCGGGACTACCCCCAAAGCGAGAGAATGATAAAAAAAAAAAAAAGACTTTTGAGGAAAATAGTGTGGGAAGGGGCTGATTCCATACTAGCATAAGAAGGAGAACTGAAGAGGGAGCGGGTCTCGGGCTCCCCTGGGGAATGGGCTAAGGGTTGGAAGCCGGTCAGTTGCCTTCTTCTCGTAGCCAGGCTTCTCGTCAGAATCCTGAACTTCAAGAGAAGTAACTAACACTGTAGTGAGGGTCGACGCGGGCAGAGGTTTTTAGCGGGGAGCCCTGTAAAGTTGAGGCAACGCGGAAAGAGGAAACTCTCAGTAACAAAGGGAGAATTAAAAAAAAAAAAAGAGGGGGGCAACCTAGGCTCAGGGCAGCGCGTACTTGCCTCTGGGGCGCGTATCTTCAAAAGGATGGAAAAGTGCGGAACGCCAGGGGTGAGTCAAGAAGCTGGGGGGTGAAACGAAAGGAGACCGGCTCGATAAATGAATGGGGAAGTGGAAAGGTCCAGAGGGGGGGTCAGTCCTTGCGTCCAACAAAATTTTTCCACAGCGAGGGAGGCCAGAAAGTACGTCCCGCACTCTCACACAAATTAATGAGAAATATGCAAAGGGAAAAAAGATTAAGGTGGGGTTCAAAAGTCATGACACCTTGGAGGCAGACTTTCTTTGATTGATACGAGACCGGAGATATAAAAAAGGCTTTGATACCATCTGATGACGACAAATGGGAAATCCTGATTCAGGTAGGCAGTAAGGGTGCGGCTGGTTAAGAAAAAATAGACTACAAAAAAAATGAATTATGAACATCTATATATGGGGGCTGAACAGAAGAAAATTAACCTACTTCAGTAACCATACAGAGGGGGGGAGCACTGCCTGGGGAGTTTGTGAAGGGTAATTGAAAAAGAAAAAGAAAAGGAGAGGTCTCCGTAGAAACTGGGACAGGCCGGGAACTCGACCCGGTGAAAGAAAGAACTTTTGACCATCCCTTATCTGGTTGAACGGAAAGAGATTTCATTACGCACTGTCTGAAGGGGGAAAGGAATGTCGAGGACGGTCCGAAAGATGGGTACAACAGGGGTACCAAAGTTCATCCGCACCAGAGAGGTGAAGTAATAATCCAGCGGGAAACATAGATATGACGGAGACGTCGTTTCTCACATAAGATCATTTTCTGAGAAACTACATGCGGGATTAGGGGAATATGGGCTAATCGGAGGGAAAAAGGAGAGGCCATGAACAGACGTGGGAGGGAGAGAAATCGGTGGGTACGTTGGCTTTGAAAAGAAAAGACTTGAACGAAGGAACGAGTGGGATCAGCGAAGGTCAGAAAACACGGTCGGCCTACAAGAACTAAATGGGGAGCAACCACGAAAAATCAAACCATCTAATAGGGGCGATCATACAGTTTTATTTGAGGATTCACTGACTGAATACCGAAGGAAAAAAGTGGAAATCCGGCAGGGTAGACGCGAGTCTAAGAATAACATATGAAAAGCTCCCCTCTTCATGGTAAGAAGAGGCCTAGGAGGGGTAACAGATGCACGGGACTTACGGATTATTATGGAGATTACTTGAAAGCAAGGAGGAAGGAAGAACGGGGTTCCCAAGAAGAAGCAGAGGGGTGAGGGAAGAAAAAGAAGACGCGAAAAGACCTTTTATGAGGTGCTGGATAACGGATCCGGGGGCCGGGCCAAGAAAATCGTAAGACTTCTCTACCCCTCCGATGTCCGGAATTCGGACCCGGTATTTAGATCATGGGGGGGGGGGGGGCAAAGACGATCAGGAGGAAAGAAGAAGACTCACTCTGCATTTTACCGAGACTGGATGCCTGAAAAAGTAAAGTGAAGAAACGTTGTAACTGGGTTAATGAAAAGTTCGAGTCCCTCGAAACCTAGTCATGTAAAATGGAAAAGCTCCGGTGGATCAAAATAAAGAAGAACGGCGAAAGTGAAGGTAGAGGGACTGTCATTCCTACAACCTGGAACTATTATTTATTCTAAGCTCAACTGCTGCGTGATGTCAGGCAAAGGGAAATCTATTCGCAAAAAAAGCCGGACTTAAGACGAACCGGCAGGTTAGTGACTCCCCAGAGTAAAGTATCAAGAGAAAAGAGAAGTCCGTCGGCAAACGAACAAGTAGAGGCACGGGAAGAAAAAAAGCCAACTTAAAGTGAATTATCCAGACATCCGGAGAGGCGTTATCAAATTATTAGGGAAGAAGGGGAAACAGGGGAAAGTTGGGGACGAGAAGAGCATGAATCCTCTTTAGAGGGCGGGAGGGGGTTGTTTCGTGAGAGAGAATGAACCCGGCTTGAAAAAGAGAAGAAAAAGAACGTCAAGACTCCGGGCAGGGTTCTACAGTATACGGCGAGGCTAACTGTGTGCCTGGACCGATGAACCTTAGTAAGAAGGATCAGTATAGGGGGCAGACCAACGTCAAAATCCCGACTAAAACTCACAGGGGCGTGGTTTGAGCAGAAGAAATTGAATTCGCCTAGTGAGACAGAGATAAGAGAATTCAAAATAAAAACGAGCAAACCGTGTTTTTCCGGGAAGGTGACCATTAGGGAAGGTGAAACAATATCAGTTTCACTACAAAAGTAGGGAATCTAACATTCTAAAATGAATGAAAGGGCTTCGTACTTTAAAGGGGAAAAAGATTAAGTTAGGCGATAAAGTAAGAGGGGGATCAAAGGGGTCGTAGTGAAGCTTGTATTAGCAACAGTGTAAAACGTCAGTGAAAGCGCGCTATGTACGAGGACAAGTGAACTCTTTAGAAAAAAGAACCAGTAGCGATACGGAGAGAGGGGGTTACGGGAGAAAAAACTATCTGAAGACTTTATCAGCTTGGATCACGCTCAAGTAATGCTTAGAGGAAGGTCTATATAAAACAGATCAACAGCATAGAAGAGAAAGGAATCTGGACCCAGGAAGAATTTCCTGTTTTAGCCAGTAGCAGCAGACCTAGGAGAAATACTTGGGGGTAAAACACGGGAGGGGCGACAAAGTAAGAGACACTAATAATGAGGAAGCTAGCTATCATGAGGGGACGGCTGGAACGGCGCAATAGGAGGCGACGCAGACGGGAGAAGTGGGAATAAGGTGGGGAGGTAAAACTTCCAAAATCCCTTGGAATGCTTCCAGGGGGCCAGATGCCCTACCGGCGCTCAAGTGACCGGGGTCTATTTGTTGGGGGACTATCTCTAAAGAATATTGTGCTGTCGGGGGGGGGGAGTTAACACTACTCAGGGGGGATCGGTAAGGGCGGAGGGAGCTCAGGGAATCTTGGAAAGGGATCGGTGACGGACGAATATATTCCATTGGTGCGTCTGCGGAAAGCTAAACATCGAAAACGACAGGAAAGATTAGGGGGTCCAGAGGGAACGCAGGGGGAAAGAGACTGCGTAGCACAACGCGTCTTTCTCTGGGAAAAACGAAGAAAGGGACGTATAGAAAAACGGACGTAGAGGAGAAAGCCCAGGGGTAGGGATGACTTTAGAGAAAAGAGACTTCCTAATGGTGTGAGAGAAGAGAAAGGCCAAAAGAGGTCGTGTCGTGTAGCGTCTGGCGGAGGGAGGGATGAAAACTTACCGGACCTCCGTTATCTCAAAGGCCAGTCCGCTGATGGGGACAGTGGTGTCACCTAAAAAAAAAATGAGTTGAAATTCTATGAGGGTTCCAATCTCTGGCCTAGAGAGAAATCGTTGGAGCAACCATACTGGAAAACGGCTTGAACAGGTACGTCATGGGGCTGAGGGTAGACAGAAACGTAAATAAGACGTCTGTGGGTCGGGAGAGTCTACTTTTCCTTCTTCTCTGCTTAGACGAAGGACCTAGAGGAAGAACATAAAGTAAGCGGCAGAGGGGAAATCGGAGATAAGTGGGAAAATTAAATTGCTCACCTTGGAAATTATTCGATCCGGTAGAGACGACGACGTGACCCAGTTCAAAAACGTTCACTTGAGTATGGGGGAGCGTCAAAGTAGATGGGGGGTGAGGCGGATAGTTACCTATCGATTGCTTCCTCCTTGAGTTTAAAGGGCAAGAAGCCCTGCAGTGCGACAGAGAAAGAGGGGAACGCGTGGTCTTGAGTTAACTTCCACTGGGTTCAACACGACGATACACTGACATGCGATGGGGGGAGAGTCTTCTGGTATGAAGACGCGGTGTTCGGGAAGAACAATATGAATAAATCAGGCCCGCATGAGCAAAGTGAGACACTGGGAAAAGCGAATCGGCGTCCGTGAGAAAGAGCACCTTCTAGGATGGACGTTCACCGACCTATGCGAAAGGAATCGGCAGGGCGTTTGAGGCAAGGGGGAACCTCGGACTGATAAAAGTGTCGGGCTATCGGTCACATAGGTCCATAGAAAGGGAACGAAGAAGTATTGAAAAAAAAGCTGCCCCCAAGAGAGCCTGGAGCTCTCTAGGGAGGAGACGTGGTCACGACAGTATCTCATCGCAGGGTGAGTAAAAAGACAGAGAAAAAAGAAAAAATCGTATGGTTTTTATCTCTCCAGGAGTGCCTGCGACAAATAAAAAGAACTGGCAACGGCCCCGGGAGGGTAAGTCATGACTCTGTCGCCCGGGAGAAGAGTCTCTTTAACAACCTTTCCGGGGTGCGGAGCAGTCCCGCAGAAAAAAGCAGGGCGAACCTTTTTCTTAGGCGGAAACCGGAGGACGACGACCGAGGAGGAAGGAATGAATGTAGTCTCAAGAGAAAGAAACAAACTTGCGACTTGGTTGGGTGACTTAGCAAGCATTTGGGGGGGAGACCGGGTGTGGGGGCCGTGACTTTTTGGCGACCAGATCTATATTCCGCGTGAGACCTTCTTCGTGCAGAAGTAAACGTGGTTCCGGGTACACGGTCGTAGGAGACTAAGAGAAGTATTAGGTCTTTAGTCAGAAGAAGGCTTAGGATTGGGAGCAGAAAGGACCGGCGGGAACTAGATAGTTTAGGAATAGGCATGTCCTTTAGAAAGTCCACGAGGGGTAGACTCAAAGGGGAAGGGGAACTACCGGGGGAAAACGCGATCGGACGGGAGGGTTCCTATAGCGGCACTGTCTCTCTAACAACGGTATTAAGGGAAAAGAGAGAATAGAAAAGCTACGAGGGGGGGGAGAAAAGGGTAATCGCGAAAAGTAAACTCTTCCCAACCGGGGGGGGGGGGGGGCCAAAAATGAAGAGCAGAGAAGGGGAATGGCCAAGAACTTCCAATAGCCTACATATATGAATCTTTCCGAGGCTAGAAGAAATAGCAGGAAACAATTCGGAACGAAGAGGGGATCACAGACGGCCTCCTGGTCACCTCTGAAGGCCCGCGGTACTCGGAAAGAGAAAATAAGGATAAAGCGCTAGATAAGGTCTCGCGTGGAAAGAAAAACCTGCGGCAAAGGAAAGGGCGAGAAGAGAGCTGACGGAGAAACCCCACTAAAGGGGGGTAAGTAGCCCAAAGACGATACCAGAGTCGGAGTCGTCTAGGGGGACGAAATCGTCTTCGGCCACGCGGAAAGGGGAGAGGGACGCCCTAGTAATGGGGTTGAGGGAACGTGAGGAACGGGGAGAAAGGAAAACCTGGAGTGGTCGCGCCTGGGGACGGGAGACAGGTTGTGGAAAAAAGGGGAGGGAAGCTAAACTCACGGGGTAATCGCAATATGAGATATCTATTAGAATGTTACTAGCAAAGGAAGGGGGGGGGGGGCGAGAACGGGGGGATGAGGGAAAGTCTAATACTCTGCAGGGGTGCTAGATCTGGCAGGGTGATCACGGGTGGGAGAGGGGTCCACACGTCAAAGGAACGGATTCTAGGCCAGAGAGTCTACAAAAAATCCGTATCAGAGGCCAGGGTCGAGAGGCTTCACGGGCACAGAGCGAACCACGGGGACATGAGATAGAGGGGCCGGGGATCAAGAACCGAGGGTCCCGTCGATCCGGGAGACTGGCAATCCAGGGGGATCTAACGGCGAAAGAAAAAGCTCAGGTCTGTGAGTCGAACTCGTGACAAAGGTAAGGCCCTCAGTCATATCTCGAGCGATCTAAAAAGGCAGGGGGGGCAAAGAGGTCCAGCGAGTCTACAGAGGAAAGACGGGTTCTTAGAAAGGGTAAAGGGACGATACCGCCAAGGGAAGACTATAAGGGAACTCGCTGGCTACTAGGAAAGCGCGCTAGCGATGGCTCAACCAGACGCCAGGGTGAACTTGGACCAGTGGGAAGTAGGAAGTTAGAGGAAACTTTCTGAACCTACGTTCAGGGAGAAATTTACGTCGCGAGGAAAAGAATAAGAACTTTGGTACTGGTAACTCTGGGAAATGGGGGGATCCGAAACTACCTCTGTAGAGGGAGAACCGAGCTCCCTAAAATGTAAGGACCATTGTCGACTCGAAGGAGACACTGGACGCGGGAAAAATTGTTTTCCCCTAGGGCCGAGAGAGCTGCAGTCGTCGGCAAACAGAAACAAAACAAAAACCGAGTAGATTTTAGGCTAGCCCCCCACGGGGAATAAACTTTAATCGTCACGGAGGGAGGGGAGGAAGGGATCTCGATAGTCCACAAAATACAAACTAATTCATTTTACTAGTTCAGTGCGTCGCTAACTAGCTAAGTAGAAGTAGGCTAAAAGTAGCAAACATCGGTTAATAATCTAAGCGAAGGGAAGAGGGTTGCGAAAAGTGAAATGACTTTGGGCGTTTGGCCCGCTGACCAGAACGTTCGGGGTGCGAGAAGTATCAGTCACGTAGTTTCAATACTTGTATCTGAAGATGGGAGGGTTCTGTAGGCTATAGGGAATTCGATGGTAAACTCAAAAATATGGAAACTCTTCCTGAATACGAAGTGAAAAGAGGATCAATTAGAAAAGAAAGGCAACAGGAGTTATTTCCTTCCACCAGCTCGTGGACGAATTAACGCTACACCAGAGGGGCCGCTAGCCTCAACAAAGAAACTCACAGAGAATCCGGGCGAGGAGATTAAAAAAAGGGCGGCAGGAACTTTTGAACAGTTGGCACTCCCCTTTGCACTAGTAAAGTCCGACATGAGCTCCTTCCCTTAAGGCAGACGTTACAGCAAGGAAAACCTACTCTGTCCGTAGAGAGAATATTCGGGGGGGAGACCAAGTCTTAAAAGTGAGACAGGACCATTTGAGTGACTGGGGGGGGGGGGGGAGGGGTAAGTATTATGGTTGGTTGTAGGGTGAAGTAGTTAACTGATGATAATAGGAGTGGCGTGTATTAGGGGGTGAGGGGATGTTTGTGGCAAAACTAACGAGAATAGTTAAGGTGGTGGAGGAAGTAGGGAATGAAGGGAGGGGATGGATAATTGGGGAAGAAGGAGGTTAGATGGAATGGGTAGAGGGATAGAGGAAAAGGGGGGGAAGATGTGGGTTGGTTTGCTTAAAGGGGAGGTGGGGAGGAGGGAAAGAATGTTTGGGGGGGTGGAGTAAGGAGGTGGGGGGGGGGTTAGTATGTGGGGGGTTGGGGGTGGGAGGATTAGAGGTAGGGGGGATGGGGGGCGAGGAGGTTAGGCGGGAGCGTGGGGCGGCGAGGTGTGAGTAGGGAGGCGTAGGGTAGCAGGATCCGGGAGGGGGCGCTGTGTGAAGGTGATGGGATGGAAGGGTGGGGGGGGAGGAGGAACGAGGGTGGGCTTGGGTGGGAAAAGGGGTGGGGAGTAGGTTGGGGGGGATGGGGGGGTGAATTGGATAGAGGAGAAGAGAGGAGTGAGGAGAGGGAACAATATGTGACGCGAAAGGACAAGGTGTGGGAGAAAGGTGGGGGAGGAGGGGTCGGGGTTGAAGAAGTGGGAGAGGGGAGAGGTGGAAGGGTTCGGGAAACTGTGAGGAATGGGGGGAGAGTGAGATAGGTAGGGGGAAAGTGGTGGGGATGGAGTTAGGCGAGGGTGTAGGTACAGTGGGTATTTAGGGAATACGCGAGGGAGGGGGTGGTAATGAGGGGGGACGGGCAACATTTGTTACGGGTGAGTTGTTGGGGGCGGAAATGAAGTTAGTTGTGGGAGGGAAGGAGAGGGATGGAGGATGAGTGGGTTGAGGAGCGCATCGCTGGTATTGGGGGAGCGAGGAGGAAGGGAGTAAGGTGGGAGACGAGGTGGGTCCCTGAGAGAGCCCAGCACTCGGAAAAGCAATGGGAACGACGGATTCTAAAAATAACAAGGATGAAAAAAGAAAGAAACGGAGTCGCCGCTCGGGCTTCTGATCGATGGGGTGTAATGTGCAACTCGTCGCCCTTCGGCTTCTGTAATAGGGAAAGAGGAAGAACATCTCAGATACAGGCCGGTGTACAAAGGGTCAGAGGGGGAGATGAGTCGAGACCAGTCCAGCTGTTTTCCACGGTGAGAGCGTCATGAGAGCGGACGAGGGGAAAAGTGGTAACTCACTCGGAAGGGCGGGTTGGGTTCGGAGAAAAAACGATCCCCTCGGGCATTTATCAGGGAATTCATAAAGCTTCATCAACGGGAACTTAAGAAGAGAGGGGGGGAGTAATTCATACTGGAGATTACGGCGGACGAGGTGGGAGTGGCCCATAACACGGATCTTAACTCCCCACAAGATGAGTCACACAAAAGGACGGGGCTCTGTTGGCGGGGAATGGAGGCGGTTATGGATCGCTTGATCACGGGAGGAATTCCTGGGTACTTTGTTCCGAAAAAATTACATGGACGGAGGGAGTTGAGTGCCTTAAGGGGAGATGCTGCTACGGGGCAGTAAAAAAGGGGATTTCAAGGAAAAAGAGCGCACAACAACACAAAAAAAAAAAAAAAAAACAAAAAACACCCACCCAAACAGACAAAAAAAAGAAAAAAAAAAGACCACACCCCCCAGATAAGTGCCTCGGCCAGAAAAAGGTCACGCCAACGCGTGATTTCTATGGCTGGAGTAATTAAGCCGGTAGAAGGTTCCTGGGCTACACAATCAACGAAGCGACTCCGAAAGATGAGTTGAGGGGTCGGAGAGGGAACACTTGTAAAAGGGGCCCACGTCACGACCCGGACGAAAGGAAAAAACCCTACTGACTAAGGGTCGTCTACTATTGAAAATGTGGGAAAGTCATCGACTGTCTCTAAAGGGCCGGGGGAAAAGAAAAAGGATCTTAAAAAATGGAGAAGGCTTCAGAAGGTTTAGTAGGCCAAGAAGATACTTGACGGGGGGGTGGCGAAGAGTTAGGGGGGAACTAAGGGACCGGAAGGGGGGGGGAGGACCTTAAAGCCCTAATGGAAACGACAAAGACTACGGCCAGGGTAAAAAGGACGAGGATCGGTCAATCTAAAGGGGAAGGTAAGTTCGTCAAGAGCGTTTCTATTAGAGCGGGGAAAGGGCCAGTAACGGGAAGGGATGGGTATATGTTAAATGCGTTTGGGGTTTGGGGGGGGTTTTAGGTTTGGTGGTTGGGTGTTTTCGGGGGCAACGACCAAAAACAGGAAAAGGATCCGCTTGGAAAAGGGAGGAAAGGACCGGACCTTAGAAAAGAGGGAATTGCAACCGGAATCCGAAGTAGGGTCTTGGACTGAAAATCCGGTCCGGAAAGACGAGGGGTGGAAAAGGGGGGTAGGGATCCAATTGTGAGATAGGACTAGGCGAACGGGAAAGGAAGGACCCGCAGCAAATTCTCTCACGAATTCTGGACTGCGCAACCAAAGCTAGACGGGGGGGGTCGTAAAGCACAAGGTTTGGAGGGGAATCGGTCTTGGCGGGAAAGTAAGTGTCTCAAAGGAAAAAATGTAATGGGCAAAGGTCAACTCGGGGGTCTCACGGAGAAAATGAAGAGGCTGATTGGAACATGGGAATGTCGGAAAAAGGTCGCGCATGAAACTTACTGTCAGGGAAAGGAGGTCACAAAAAAGCTACGACACGGTCTGCGGACTCGGAAAGGGGCGCGGTGGGGGGAAGTGGCTTTTGAGACAGAGTAGTGAGTCAGCAATCCGTGATCGGGGAGTATACGGCGCACGCTACTTCGTAAAAGATGGTTAAATAAAAGTCGATTCCTCTACGTCCACTAGACGTACATGGGCCTCTCTTTTACTCGAGAGTGGTTAGAGACAGTATACTTCAAAATGACGATCCAGGCAATGGAGTTGGTAGATATAATCAGGAGACCGAGGGTTCTTAACTAAGGGAGCAAAGGATAGATGAGACAGATCTCGTTTGATGATCCTTAGAATGCGGATCTTGCCGGGGCTCTGCCAACGATGGGGGGAATAGCTCTGGCCGGAGGACGTCCAGAAGAAATCTCTAAAGTTAATTTCGCTGGAAAGATAGAGTTAACAGATACTTGAGGGGAAAAGGGCTGGATAAATGGGGTAAGGTTGGCCATGGGAAGGGATGCAAAAAAGAAAGGAGAGGAAAGAGCTTTAAGAGCCGGTCACGAAAAGGTGGGAGGATCCGATAGGTTTGAGGGGTAGGAGTCAGTTTGCTGCTTGGGTCAGCAAGGCAGCAGGCACACAAAAAAAGTATGTAAAATAGAGAAAGGTGGGGTGAGGGAAAAAGAAGAAAATGTACTACGACTGCAGAGAAAATCTAAACCTGCCCTGGGAAAGGGTGGGAGATTGCTTCCACTCCTAACGCGCACCGAATCTGCCGGGGATCCGAGGAACTCAATTAAAGACGTAGGCTACCAAGGTGAAACGAATGTGGCCCAACTCACCTTAGGTTTGCACGGAGCAATAAAAAGGTGAAGCAACGGATGATTTAGAAGGGGATTATTGGGGTAATTCAGTTCTTCGCGTCGGAAAAGGAAAAAAGCGTGGGAGTACAGCCGTCTCCTCCCCTCTCAATAGGACGGATCATCAAAAGGAGAGCTTCCGTCGGCTCCTAGGGAATAAAAAGACACGGATTGGGAGTAAAACTGGGGGGAAAACGATTTCTTTCGCATAAATTTACCGCATCTACTGAGCGAAAAGAGAGGAATGTAACAGGCCGTGGAGGAAGTGAATCGATGGGGGCAAAATTCCCTCGTTAAGAAGTCGTAAAAAAGTTTCGCATGATTATGAGGAAAAAAGGGACCCAAGTGTAAGAAAGGAAGACTCTGTCCCACGGCCATAACACAAACGACTACATGAAGGAGGAAAATATGAAGAAAAAGGGGGTTTTTGGTGACGTAACCGGAGTTAAGTCCTCGACCTGGGTTAGGGGGACTCCGAACGCATTACCAATGACCAGGAAAAAAGAGAAAGTGATGGAAAATCAACGGGGGGTCAAATTCCGTTATTTAGGACTAGAGTATTAGTAGAGGAATGACTTCCCGCACTCCATAAAAACAGCACTTGAGAATCACACGCTAGGGATTGGGTCGGGGCAAGGCAAACTGATTGCCCGAAACGGAGGTTGTGATGGATCCAAGTACGCCGTGTGAAAATGGCCCAACTAGAACAGACAGAGGATCGACACGAGGATGGAATCAGGAGGTCCCTTCATTTGGGATCAGCCTCATGGGTAAAAATAAAGCGGGGTAAGCGAAGTCAGCCACTTAGGGAGAAAGGTAGGAGGGCATGAACGCACTACCGGAGGACTTGGTACCTGGGGGGGATAGGTGAAAGAGGAAAAAGGCATTTGATCAAATCTAAGAGCAGGAAAATAGGAAAAAAAGTCAAGCACCCGCAGAGAAACAAACGTAGTAAAGTGCACGGTAGTATAGATATCCCCTCTCAATATGGGACCCTGACGGCGTGGGGAGAAAGGCTCACGATCATGGGTAAAACGGGAAGGGGAAAAAGGAGGGTTCAAAAGACTGTGTCTCACAGGCCATGAGGGAGGGAGAACCCTTAAGATCCAAGGGAAGAAAAACGAGACGCAAGGACACGATCAGAGGGGGGGAAGGGGACAAAGTCGATGCACGTTACTGCAAAGGTCAGCCCTGCCTTATCAGAAGAAAGAGTTCTCTCGGTAGGGGGATCCCGTGTCTTTCGGCAAGGGTAAAAAGGGGTGCTAAGGGAAAGAATAGAGAGCTCAGTGTTTCTATTCTTATCAGGGTGTTTCTGATAAAAGGGAAGAAGTAATACTCTAACCGGAGGAATCAGAAAAAGCTATACGAAAGGTGCCAACGAGGGCTCCCGTCTTAGTCGGGGGAGAGTTTACCTGGCCAAAAGATCTGAAAAAACGGTTCTGGACATCTAAAATTTCACTGGGCCGCTCCGGAAAGAAGGCCGAGCGCGCAGGCCTGGGTGGAGCA
>Ga0179593_1333193_pt1 | contig 22901 bp, 20 predicted proteins | sample CZODoug2_1_08_16_FD_185931 | JGI IMG/M metagenome (GOLD analysis project Ga0179593, IMG submission 185931) | Vadose zone soil fungal communities from Angelo Coast Range Reserve, California, USA - CZODoug2_1_08_16fungal (PacBio error correction) | ecosystem: Environmental > Terrestrial > Soil >...
AAAAAAAACAACAAAAACAGGATGTCCTTTTGCGCTTCGAACTATAAGGGGGTTCCAGCAAAGAGAAACTGCACCGGCGACACGGAAGACGATGTGCAATCCGGGGGGGTAATATTGGTGGATTTCCATAAAAAGCAACTCGATTACGCTGACTTAATCAATCGCTTGCCTTCAAAGTCGAAAGAGAAGGGGGTGAGACTTCATTAGAAAGGTAGGATCCAGGGATCGGCGTAAAAAGCGCAATCATCCCCAGGGTCAAAGTGAAAACTTACTGGAGATATTGGGGTTTTCTCTGGCTAAAACATCGCGAGGAAGCCGCAGGCTCTAAGACCGCAGGCCTTCAGAGGGGGGGGGGGGCTACCCGCCTATTCCACCAGAATACTATGGGCTAAGTCTCTTGTCACCGGTCTCTCCTTCCATCAGCCTCACGCTCTTTCGGAGCCACTTCGATGATTCCTCAGGGGTGGCCCTGCTTGAAAGAAGAACTGCCTCGTCGGGAGTACGAAATTGGAAAAAAGCCCCTTTCTAGGGGGGATCTCATTTTTCTGTTCCTATCCTCCCAGATTTCTGGATGATCGAAAAAAACTTCTAGAGAAGGGACGTCGTCTCTTCGACATGGCCGGAAAGGGGGGCGACATGCGGGCCGAATCAAAATTAAATAGCAAACCCGAAGTCTTCTGGAAAAAGGAGGATAGTCCCTGTCCGTCTAACTTAATTAAGTGGGGACAAGGGAAATCCCGTCTGGACCGGGCGCAAGTGCGGGCGTTGTGTGCGCCCAGAAGCTAGTGCTCGAAGGAGCGCGCACGGGAAAGGGACACCATCGGGGGGTCTAGGGGGGCGGCCTCCAACATAAATGGGCACTGGGGAAATAGAGTTCTGTTCAAAAGAGGAAGGAGAAAGACGAATCTCTTCGTGCGTCCGTCTGTAACTCGGAAGGCGGTGGAAAAACGGGGTCGGAAAGAGGCACTACAGATTCCCATATTAGGATGAAAGAGTAGCCATACTCCTGGGAAGAGACACTCGTTCCACTCCAGGCCACTCCCTGCCAGGACCCATTTGAGAATCTGAGGGCCAGGTCGATAGGAGGGGAGGCGCATGTTGGGGAGAAAAACCTCCAGCACTGCAACTCTTCCAGTAAGGACGGAAGATCTGTAAGAGGCGGTCCTGGGATGGGAAGCGGGAAGGCGCTAGTTGAAGAGCACATAGAAGGGTCGGAAGCAGCTTAGGGAACAGGTGGGGTCGCGGGCAGGTGGCGGCCCGAATGACAATAAAACAATAATCAGTGGCCAGCCAAAAAAGAATGCGGCGGCATAATCCTCGAAGGAAAAAAAGCACCGACGACCATAAAAAAGAAATGAATCGGGGCTAAACCGAGCCCTAGCAAGAAACATTAAACCCATGTCGAGGACAGCGAGGGCGGGTAAAAAAAATCGTTCGAAGTAAAAGCGACTTTGAAATCCGCGAAAACAGCACACGTAAAACTGGGAGCTCGTGCAAAAGAATATAACGACGGTCACAACACAAGTGGGCTAATGAAAGAGCCCTTATGAACCGTATCATCCTTCAGGCAGACACTAAACTGGCCCTCTCTTATGCTTGAGGCAAAGGTCCTACCTCAGGAATCTAAGAGGGAACCCACATTTGGGACCTAACGAGACAGATCCTTGTAGCGGACCTAAAAGGTATGTATCTCTGGACCAAGGGGGGACGAGGAAAGCGAGTTTACGAGCCCCTTCCTTTCCCAGTGCCGCTTACAGGTGGTAGACAGACCCTCACGGGGTGGGGTTGTATTTCCGCCCGGCGGTGACGGGGGCCGTTGGAGGAGCTGATGCTCTCATAGGGAGATTGTATGTGTGCAGGTGAAGGCGTCAGCGTTATAGGTCAGGCTATCATGTGGGGGGTAGGGGTCGTTGACACCAGCCGGACAGATTAACAAGGAGGTCCTTTGGTGGAAAAACGGATCGGTCAATTCGCTCCATACGCGCCAACGCAGTTTGTGATCGGCTTTTCTCGGATGAGTCACAAGCCCCCGATTCAAGGGGGGGGGCGATCGGCTCTGCAGAGCAGAGGCGGTTACTCCTTTAATGGTGAATGGGGGAGTAAACCGAGGCTTTGAATGGAGACCTTTTGAGCTGTCCGAGTATCCGCTCTTCCAGGTGGGTATCGCTAATGCAGGTCTGAAATGGCCAAGTGGGGGCCACTCTTTCCTATGGATCGGGTATTGGATAAAACCTCAGAGAACCTCATTAAAGAAATGGCAGAGGACAAAACCAGTGACAGGGGAATAGCATATCCCATGGCTTCAGGCCTCGGGGCGCCCACACTTCCTAAAAGTTGCCACTTATTTCTTTATTGCTGCCGCAGTGCCCAACAATCTACACTCTAACAACCCATTATCTCATCTCGCCCCAGCCAACCCCTAGCAGGATTAAACCTCTAGGTGTGAGCAGTGTTTCAGTCTTGGAGTTGTTTTTGGGAAGTAATTTGATCCTCAAAACATTCCTCAAGGCAACGACCCGGGCCTGCGTCTAGTGATGGGCGTTAATTGGCGTCTCGATTTGGGGTTGGTTGGGTCTGTGAAGCCTCACTTTGGGGGCTGGGAAAGGTTTAAAAAATCAACGAAATGGTACGTAAGGGACGCGATTTCGGGGGTAGTCGATCATGTGGGCGCGGAACGACCTTGAGGGGCGGGCGATAGATCCGAGGTCTTCCGAGCCCACATGCCTAACGAGTCACCAGAGCATTACCCAGGATCAGTGTAAATAAATCCGGCCCTTCCCGAAACAAGAGCCCTACTTGTTTCCCTACTGCTCGACGTATTCGGCTGGTTTTAGGGTGGGAATCGTACTTAGAACCCACAAAACGCGAGCACAGTGAGCTTGTGCATCTTGGGGGTCGTGCACCATTTGCCGGTTCGGTTTTTAAAAGGGTAAGAAAAAAAACATAAGAGGTAATCAACCGATTTAACTGCAAGGCGGGGAAAAGAGAGGGGAAAAAACTAAGATTATTTTTCCCTATTTCCTTTCATAAAAGGGCTTACTCCACGCAAAAGAGTTTTGGGGGGCCCAAGGAAAAAAATGGACTCCCTCTTTCACGGGCGGGGAAAGTCTTTGGTGGTAAACGTGGTTTGGAATTTCTTCTCGGTAAGTATTCTTCTAGTACGACTTGACCGCTTCCTACGGGACCATGATTGAGTAGGGGTGACTCGGTGCTGATTCGCTTTAACATTTTTGTTAGACACGTGTAGGGACTCAACACAAGAGGGAGGACCCCGTTCTACTTTGGCTTTCCGTGGGATCAGATTATGATTCTAATCTTAGGAGTTTCTGGCCCAATAGGTGTCCTTGTCTTTGGGGTAAAAAAAAAGCTGCCGCCTCTTTTGGGTCCTGTTGGGCCATTCTGGCGATTAGTAGTCGGGGGGGGGGGGATGATTGAGGAATTTATTGGGGGTGAGTACTAGCGATTACTCTGGGGGCTTATGGTTCCGGTTGCGGGCTGGTTCTTCGTGCTTTTAAAAGAAAGTCCTGTCATGGGGGCTGTCTGGAGGGTTAAAAAGGAAAGCAGGGATCTTTCTTCGGCAAAGGAAAGCGTGAAGGTATGAATTGGCTCTCTTGGAGGAACCAACTCCAAAAAAAGCTGACCACCCGGGAATCCCTGCAAAGGGGAGATAAACCAGCACTCAGAAGTATCTCGCGGCGTTGCACCTGACTGCAAGAAAAATCCTTGACGGAGATATTCTACCTTCTAGCAAAGCAACCCAACTGCTTGAGGTGGAGGCCTTGGGCTACGGAAATGGACGAGACTCTAAAGGCCTAGCGTGGATCCAATGAAATTTGCCGAAAGGGGGTCTCCCCCATGTGCGGTACTCAGGTGATCTTCTCAGTGGCGGAGTGGGTCAGGGCCTGCAAAGATGGGTTCAAACAGTCGTTCATGTGCCGCCGACCATTTTTCAAGGGATTAAAAAGACGCGGGCAACGGCTAGACTTCATCGAGATAGTCTGGAAAAAGACATGGGAAACGTACGTCAAAGTAACCCGAACATACTTAGCCAACCGAGATCTGAAGGGATTGACAATAAAATCCGGGAATTCCTTGCCTACACGGCTATAAGCTTCCTTTAGCAAAAAAAAAGAAAACGAACTCTTGAGAAGACTTCGGGACGACACTTTTGTGATCGTACCGTATACGTACAGGGAGCCTCCGTATTAGGGAGGAAGGACATCCGGGCGGGAGACGCCTTCACTCAGAAAAAGTCTTCCGCTGAGATCGCACTAAAAAATTCGGACCGGAAGGGCGGACAGGGAGGTTTCTTCTTCCCCGGGATAACCAACCAATGGACCATCGTCAGACAACCGCGAGGTAAAACTACCGAGACCGGGGTAGGCAACTTGATGGTGTCTTCCCTAATGCCAAAAAGTGCGCCTAATCTACTCATAAATAATGAAGAATGCCTGGGGACTTTTTAGTTGAAAACCGCATCCCAGTTCTTGGAGGCCAACGATAATGGTCCACTTCGAAGGTCAGGACGACAAATAAGTCCAGGGCAGACGGACAATGATTATGGGGGAGGCAAGGTCCTCCCGGAGATGGAGATACTTTTTGACCAAGAAAAAGCGGGGCAAAGCTCATCGTTGGCAGACGTATCCCGAGACCGGACGAGGCCAAGCATCGAACTACGAAGCGCTCTGACAGCAAGACAAAACGGCGATACGACACAAATGGGCACGTTAAAGAGAGGCCCAGGGGGGGTGGGGGAACGGTACGCGTCTCGCTGCTGAATGACAGGGGGGGTATATGAGAAAGCCGAGCCTCGCCAATGAAAGAATGTGGGGGGGGGAGGGATAGAAACGAACTCAAAAAACAACAGGAAGGGGGGGGGGAATAGATTCTCTAAATAAAAACAAGGAGTCCTGGGGGGAGGGGAATGGGGAATGTGTTCAAGCAGCAGCCGATAAAGAAAACTCAAAAAAAAAACTCTCCGGAGGCGAGGGGCCGGGAAGAAGTAAGGGGGTTTCGCCGCCGACTCTTTCTGGGGAGCATCAGCGAAAGAGAGATCCTGCTGCAAGCCGTTGGGGGCTTCGTTTAAGGGTCTGAAATAGAGCCGGTCCTAACTGAGTCGGACCTTACAGTGGGGCAGGCTCAGCAAGTAACATGGGTGACAGCAACGAATGGCGCCGTGTCCCTTGGATGAGATCATATGTTTGTTAGAGTCCTTAAGAATTGTAAGCAGTAGAGCGTCAAGAGCCAGGACGATGCGGGGGAACCGCACGAAACCAGGATTGGGCAGTACTCTGCATATCTATACGAGGGGTTCCAACCAAATCTTGAAAACCCTATCTGCACGTGGAGTCCGGGGGAGAGGAAAGATCCTTTCCTCAGGTTGTGGAGGTCGTTGTGTTCGACTCAACTGTAGGGAGAAGTAGGAGTGGAAGAAGGGGGAACCTTTTCGATGTGTTACACCCATGTTTGTGGACATGCATAAAAAGCCGAGGTCTTGCTGATCAAGAACGTCGAATAGGTGAAAAAGACAGGTCTCTAAGCACAGCCATGACTTCAGTCAGCAGGGACGGCTTGTAACCAGGAAAAGAAGCGGCACCCCCTAATCGATGGAGCCTGCCAGGGGGTAGAACAATGTAAGAGGAATGTAAGAATTTTAAGGGCATAAGAAACCTCTATTAACTCAGCTGAATGAGGGGGTGTTCTCCACTGCGCTCCTCTCTTTCGTCGCCTAAAGGGGTCCGCAAGTAGACGAGGGAGCGCTCCATCGCGCAGGGGGGGGGCACGGGGTCCGGGGCTTTGGAAGAAAAAACAGAGGGGGGGGCGGAGAACTATCGCAGGAGGTCAGGGGAAAATCGCGTCTCGGTCACGCGAGGGCGCACAAAGGGTAGGTGGAATGCCAACCCACTAAAATTCCTAGAATTAAGGCGGCAGGCAATCACTGACACCTGGAAGAATTCATTTTCACAGACGGAGAATGCACTTGGCGAGGGGCGCGAAAAAAAAGGAAAAACAAAGTCGTCGTGATGGGCCTAAATCAGCCAGGGGCGTCCTTAGAGGGAAGGGAATATTTCGGCACTAATTCTCTAGGGGTCATCGAGAAAGCATGGGACTCTCGGCTGTTAAGAAAACAAGGGAGGATTTTAATGAACGCGTTACCCCAATCCACGGTAATCGACCTCCAAAATCGAATACCGCACACCGCACGAGGGTCACCTTGGGGGGGGAGCCGCACGCACACCGCGTCATCAGAAAAACCTAAGGGACCACAGAAACAGATAAAGCACGAAGGAGTCCTGGGAAACGTCCAATTCACTTATAAAGTGACTCTTTCAAAGCAATCGCATGGCGGAACCTGAAAACAACACCCACGCGGTGGCGAAGTCTGCCCAGAGGAATAATTTGGTGGAAAATCTAGAAGAATCGAGAGCCTCGAAAGAAACGCAAACGCGGAAGTGCCCTCCTCAAGAGTTGAAGGGCAAGGAAGTCACAAAACCTTGGCTAAGAGAAGTAGATCCTGACGCCAGACGGCCTCATGGCATACATGAGCCGGCAAAACTACCAAGAACACTGGAAAAAGGTTTGCACGTAACGTCGAAGCGACGTGTCGTGAGATCCGGTCAATTTCAAAACAGAAAAAGACGTGGTCCTTCTCAGAGGTGCCTTTTAACGGTCAGGGGGCCACCTCCTCGCGATTATAGGAAAATGCATTCAAGGGTACGTCGGGTTCTTCACCTCTGTCCGGCCATGGGGCGTCGGCCTCGCAGCATCCAAAAGCGGGCTTTTTTCCGAGCGCACACACTCATTGGGGTGTTCCCGATATAATTCAAAGTGGGAAAGTTTGCGAATTGGACATAAGAAACGCTTTACAAGAGTTAAGTGACAATGCTTTGATGTTCGTTGGAGGCTAAGTCGACCATCCTAACTCCGACATAGCGGGGCCTACCTTTTTTGTCCTAGGGGGGCCCCACACTGATATCCTACCTCAGGCGCTGAGGTCCTGTGGCCTAAAACACAACGAGGCGAAAAGGTATGGACAGAAAAAGGGTTCTGTTAGCCAGCGCCCCCAACAAATACACCAACAGCGGAAAGCTCTCACACAAAGATGAAATAGAAGTGATATGTTTTGGGGGGGTGTTGGACCGCTACAGAAAAACTCAGACCTACTTCTACGGAGCCATCTGTGGGTTTCAATCCAAGAAAGCGTGTTATCTACGATGTGCGAAAAAAACAGGGGGGCATCGGGGTCGATAGCGTGGTGGGGGGGGGGAAGTTTAGGAGTCTCCACAGAGCTGAAACGCAAAGTCTTACCGAATGAAAAGGGATTCTTTGGGCCAAAGGGGATCGTCCGTCGCTGGGACCAGGTATCCTAAACACCGGGGGGGCCACACTCGGGTGCGCCGAAGGGACTGCTTTTGGCGAAACTCGTCCCCCCCCCTTCAGATACGTCCGTGGCATAGATGATTACATCTCACGATGCGTTGGATGGGGTTTATTGTTAGAAGCGGGTAAAGACCAGAGGACCGCTGTGCTGTTCCTTTATATTGCCTGTTCGACTCCCGGTTTGGTGAGGCCACAATAATTTGATAACCCTGATAAGCGGGGTTACGCCCTGGAGTAGTGTCGCCTCGGATTTGTGATGCTTTTAAATCCCGAGGAAGGCGCCCGTGCCTTCCGTCAAAGATCTTCGGATCAGGGGTCTAGCACCGCTCGGGAGTGCGGGCAACCTTGAAGTGGGGTGTGATCTCGCAGGGGTAAAAGTTAAAAAGCGGAGGGGGGTCGGGTTCCAGGAGGGTGGAAATGAGGTGATGACATTTCTAGGAAAGGGGAGCCCAGGTTGGGGGAAACTTCTTGCAGCACAGATTATAAAAGGGAAGCTTGGGGTAAAAAGGGAAAGTTCGGCGTGAGTGCGAATATGGAATTGGCGACTGGTTGAAGGGATCGAACAGGGCTGGTGTGACCGACACCAGGTGGTGATGGTTATCAACTGGGAATAAAAAAGGGGGGGGGGGCGATCAAGCAGGCTGAGGGGGGAGGTTTTCTTCAGGAGGGGGCGTTTGGGGTCAAGTGACCCTCCTGATGACTGGGGGGGGGAAGGAAGCAATTAAGAGTACCTGGAAAATTTTTCTAATGGTACTGAGACAAAGCGTGGAGAATCTTACGGTTAAAGAAATCGGCCGGGGCTAACCCTACGCAGAAAGGCTTCGGGCCAGAACAAGAAAAGCGACGAGTAGAGACTGGGCAAATAAGCAAAACCGCGGCCTACTGAGCTGACACGAAAGCACCGAAGAGAACTGGAGGGGACCGTGAAAGCTGGGGGGTGAGCCCAATAGAACCGGGCGTTTTCTAACCCGCGGAAAGGGGACCCCGCCGGTAGCAAGTGCTGAAAACTAAAATCTTGGACTGACGGAATGGGTTCCAAGGCTTCGATTGTGGCCAGGGAAGTATGTTTTCGTCAGCGGGCAAGATCCTGAAGGCGGAAGGCGACACCTCTTGACGCATACTACGATAGATTACTCCGCCGACATGGAGGGACCGAAGTATCACTTAAAAGGGGAAAAAAAACCGCGCAGATAAGTGGAGTACGAGACAATACGGAAGGGTCAATCTCTACAAGGTCATGATAAGGGAGAGTCCTGGGAGCAAAAACAAGCCTCGCGCTGAGATAGGATCTAAACTGGGAGTAGGGGTTCTACGGGAAACAGTTTCCAGAGAATAACCCTTAAAATACTGAACTAGATGTTGTTTTCATGGAGAATACATGACTGTTCTGAATGGGTTGGAACCCTTCTTGGACAGGCGAGGGGTGACCAGCTTGCAAATCTAGAGGGCCATCAGACGACGCGCTTGCGCACTATCATAGGATCGTAGAGGTTCTGTGAGTCAGCGGGCCAAGCTGGGAAAGTAACTCCCTCGTCTTTTCTTTCGCCTGCCACCCTGCCGGGGGGGAAGGGCCACTCGCATAATAGAAAAGTACACCTGCTCCTTCCCCTACTATGGAATTGAAAGGGCCTCCGAAAAACCGGGGGGGCGGCGTGCAAAAGGGGACTGTGCAAATGATAGCCTAGAGGGTAAAAAACACTTGGTCTTAAGGGACTAATCCCCAGTGCCAGAGAAAAGGCAGCTTCAATTACCTGGGTTAATAGGTTCTTTCACAAACCAAGCTGCTCTTGGCAGGGATTGTCAGGCGAAGGCCTCCTTAACTATCCCAGGGTTCAAAAGGACCAAGTTACTATCACGAAAGCCGTCATAAATCTGTATGGTCCACTGCCCATTTCACAGAAGCCCGGGGAGGAGGGATTGCGGCTATTGTACGAAAACACGCAGTTCCTTCCCTTACAACATTTGCCAGAGAAAAAAGTATTAGGCGGCGCTTCGACGCATAAATGGGCCACGCGACAGGCATAGGGGGGAAAAGCAGCTAGGAATTCGCCGGGACGAGAGGGAAAATGCAGGTCCGGGTCAAGAAAGCGGCGTTACTTGGAAAGAAAACGGGAACGAAAGGCGGAAACGTGGGCGTGGGACCCTCTAAGCGAGGGCGACTGTAAAACACAGGTCTCGTTGGTCGCCGTCCCCCTTCCAAAGGACAAACATAAATGTGTTGGGATCCATTGAGCAGAATCTAAAAAACCCAGGAGGGGAAAGAGAGAAGGTGAAAAAAAAAGAGGGCCTGGCACAGGCTGGGCAACTGTGTGCGTAAGAATCGGAGGAAAGCTTAACGCGAAAACAGAAAGAAAAGAAAGAGAATCCCTTTTCAGGTACATGCCGGGGTTGAAAAAGTCGGGCCGGGACTTGCTGGAGCCCGGAGATTGTACTGCGGACGCTTCTAAGCGAAGGGAAGGAAGGATGAAATAGAGCAGCTTGCCTAAAGAAAGGCGACTTTAACATTAACAGTTCTCGGAGTAGCATCCATAAGAAAATGGTCCAGGACCAGTTGGAAAACTTTTGAGGGGGGGGAGCTTCTGGGGGGACTCGACGGGAACTCGGGAAGAGGGAGCCTTAGGGGGCTCTCCTCCCTCTAGGAGAATTGACTGAGAAAACCCGCACCGGGAAAACTGCCTGGTGACATGTATCAGAGGGAGACGAAGCGCGGAGCTGGACTGCCCCGTAAGGGCAGAAACTTCCCAAATGGTCACGTGGGAGAAGTACATCCAGGGGCGAAAGAAGAAGGGGCTTCCCGGAAATAGGAAGTTTAAAATAGTTGGGCCCGTTGGCGTAGGTGTAAAGCCAGGGTCTTTTCCTGTAAAAAGCAACTGTTCGGTATAAATAGCATAGAGAAATAGGGGGGCCTGCCTATTCGCCCAGGAAAGACGGGGAACTCACTTGAATTAGGGAGCGGCTCCGATGAGGCAAGAAAAAATCATCTATAGTTTAGGCTCTTCGGAGGTCAAACGGGTCGTGGGGGGAAGAAAACGGGGGGAACCGGAGAGGAATCGAGAGCGAGAGGGCGTTGTGGGAAACCTGAAACATCGTTCACAAGGAAAAAAAGGGGGAAAGGGTCGCGAAGGAAGGGAACGGCTTGTGGGACCCTAAGAATAGCAGCGGTTGGGGGGCATCGTTTGAAGGGTACTGCTTAAAAGGGGTCCAGAAAGGCGTCAGCTGTGGGGGGAATCGCGGACTATTTCAAAAAAGGAGAGGGCGGTTGCGCACCGGGGAGCTTCACAAGGAGGGACGGTTTTGCCCTGGGCAGGTCCGAGGCCCGACCTCCCGTAATAGCCTCCCGGGCAAAGAACGGGTGGGTAGACCAAAAGAGACCTCGTCGCAAATGGGGTTTGTTCGGGAAAAAAAAAGAGTCTGCGGCCCGGTCTCTCAGACAGGGGTTGAGGGCGCCAACGTTTATCCTAAGACCTCTAACATGGTACCGGCGCGAAAAGGAACAAGATCTTCATCAAAACCTGGCCAAGGACTATCTCTCCTACAGGAGCTGCTGCTGGGGAGCAATCCCCGAAAGGGTCTCCCTTTACACTAAATGCTCACGCCGGCCCAGAGCAGAGACAAGGAAAAGGTCCAATTCACTTGTGACCAAAAATCCGATGCATACCAGTCAGAACCAGCCCCAATCCTAAAAAACATGACGACTCACCCTCGAAACGAGGCGTCTGACCGGCAGGGGGGAAAAAGACTTTCACCAATAGAATAGGTCCCCCAAATGGGAAAAGAGGGGCGAAGCTGTTAATTAAACCACTCGACATAATTAAAAAAAAGCATCAAAGACAGTCTCCAAGGCAAACAGGGGGGGAAAAGCCTATCCTGGGGCTAACAAATTTCACAAAAGAACAGGAAGTTCCTATACATGAGAATAAAAAAAAGGCTAAGGGCCTCCCACTTGCTATGCAAAATAGAACGTCTCCCTCGGGAAGAAGAGAAAAGATAGGCATCAACTTACAGGAGACCCTATCAGGATTAGACCCAGGATGGGCTGAAAGGTTGAATGGCCGGACATTTAATTCCAGAAGCTTTCAGTAATTTAAAAAATCTTTCTTTATTCCCCCCTAACTTAAAGAGGTTCAAACTGTAGGCTCGTCTCTCCATCACTGTTGTTCATCTGGTTACAGTAACCGACCCGCGCTCCTGGACAGGACACTCACTATATCTATAGGGGGGTTCACCACACGAACTGCGCAACGCACATCGGAGGCTCTTCTATACAGCGGGGGGCATCTGATACGGGGAAAAAAAGAATCCGCTGTGACAGGAAGACAGGAAATTTCTACAAAATGTGCGTTCGCGATCTAAGGAAGAATCAAAGGCAACTCTAAGGAGTCTCAGCGCTTTTGAGGGGGAGAGAACAATTTTGGAATCCCTGATGATCCGACCAGGATGCACTGAAGTCGTTCACGCAAAAAACCTATTCTAACTGTTCGAGTCGGGGCTTCTTCGAAGGTCCGCAAGAGATCAACGAAAAGAAATCTCCAAAGGAGGAGGAGAAAAAGAGAAGGGGAGGTAGAGGAGTGTTTTGTGTGAAACATCCTTCACAACGAAGCCCAGGAATGGAGAAGGTTCTTAACTCCAGTGGTGGGACGGAACTGGAAAATCAAAGTGTGAGGGATAAGTATGGGAACAGGAAAACAAAGGTATCGTCGCTAGTCGGGGGACTAACTTCTGAGAAAAGTCAACGAACTCAAAAAAACAAGAAAAGCCTTCAAGGGCAACTTGAAGGGGGGGACAGCTGGGAAGTTAAAAAAAAAAAGTGGACGACGATGACACCCCGGGAGACTCTGCCCAACCGTGAAAAAAGGAGGGGGTGGTTCAGAACAATAGAGACAGGAGCGAGAGAAAAACCGCCGGAGAGGGGTGGGGAGAACCAATAACACACAAAAAGGGGGGTCGAAGACGCTCGAGCATCGACCTGGGGATTGAAGGGTGTTGTCCGAGGGGGTAAGGGAATCATTTCCTTCGGCCTAAGCGGGAAGGGCCGCCAAGCCCCTCCTAGGCGCCTTTTCTGGGAAAAGGGGAAGGGTGGATGGAGCGAGGGCGGCAGGGTCGGGGGGGTTAGAGGGGGGGCACAGGAAGGGTGAGGATTGTAGGTCTGGTAGGATCAGGAGGGTTAGCCCAGGGGGGTTGGCAAAAGGAGGCGGCAGCCAAGACCAAGTTCAAGAAAAGGTTGCCGATGTCGTTCGCCAGGGAGTGAGATGCATAGGACGCGGGGTATATTAAGAAAGTTTAACGGGGTACTAATAAAAACGGAGGAGGTATCACATAAATGCTCAAAAAGGGTGACAGGGGGGGTGACTCCCGTGGAATACAGATATGAGCCCCCGGCTGTCGTCAGGGGTGTATTCTGTAGTCGTGCGGCTTTAGGTTCAGGCCTTCTGAGGAAAATCCAGGAAAAGTGCAGCGGCCGAAATAGAGGGAACCGGGGGATTGTCGTACTGGGAGAGGTAGCTACCAGAAAAAAACAAAAGGGTAAAGAAAGACGAGGGGGAGAAAAAGTCACTGTGGTCGCTTACCAAACAAAAGAAAAGCTCCATGAGTCAGTGCCACCAAATATCTCCCTGGGAAGAAAGCTGGAAGGGGAGGAGAAAGCAAGGGGACTGAAGGCATCTGATCACCAAGCGATAACGAAAAGAAATCGACATTTCGACCAATGAAAGGAAGACCAATTCACATGAAGACGAGCGTTGTACGACCCCGGGGAGCGGCGGTTAAATCTAAAAGAAAAATATGGAGGCCCGTGACAAAGACAAGGGACAAAACTTCTCGGTGTACCCAGACGACAAGTGATCATCGGAAAAATGACCGAGGACGAGAGCACAAACAGCTGCTCGTCTTCAAAATGGGGACGGGTTCGTCAGCAGCCCCACGGGGAACACAGGGAACGTTGCTGTGGGAAAGAGCAAGCCAGACGTCCTTCACGAACGAGTTCTTTAAGATCATCTTAGGTTAAAAAAAATCCCCGCAGTCAGGAGACTCTAAAGTTCTTATGAACATGAACGAACCCATATAAGGCAAAAAACGTCCGGCGCCGTAGGATAGTTGCTGCGATAACTGGCTCTTTTCTGAAGGAAAGGGGGAGGGGGCGATGCTTCCCCCGGATGGGGTCTATAAGAGAGGAAACAATTCGCAGTGGGAGGGGCACCCGACGCAGCGGACTGAAAAGGCAACCATGGAGAGACAACAAAACAGACCATCTTAACGTGAAGAATAGGGGGCGTACTCCGACCCCTTTGGAACTCAAGGCCCTTGAAGCAGGGGGAAGATGCGACTGGGCAGTGCAACGGCTTAATCAGAATCTACTACGAGGAAAGAAAAAAACAATGCAGTACGGGAAGCGTGCGGTCTCCAACCCGGTCCGTTCGCTGTTAAAAGCATTCCGGCAGGAGAAAAGCTACGTCATTGGAAAACTAAGACCTCTCTAAAATGTAGTTCCAACATTTATGATTTAGGTAGGCCTACGTTACGTGAAGAAGAAAAAAAGGAATACATGTTAAAAAAACAGACGGTCGTAAAGATCGATTTAAAGGAACGAAAACGGACAAAGTACCTGAGAGACAGTTCAATAGTGGGGAGCTCTCTTTGGTGCATCAACTCCGGGGGATCTACACCTGAAAACTTTCAAAACATTATTGGAAAGAAAATCTTGTTAGCCAATGTAGTTCCTCGGGATGAACACCTTCTCATCAAAATCCGACGGACATACGTCAAATGACATAATTTGTTTGGGGGAGCTCATTCCATCTAATCACACACAACAAAAGGGGGTAATCAAGAACGGATAAAGATGCTCGTCCACAAATTTCCTTGGAAAAAGAAAAAAGATCGTCGGAAAAAAAGACCGGTGGGTTCTAGATAAGGAACTTCACAAACAACAAGGGAGACAGAGCAAGGGCTTGGCACGTGCCATGGGCACTGTTGTGATAAAGTTTATTCTTTCCTACAGGAATATGAACGCTGACGGAGTCTTCGGTATAAACGACGGCCTGTAAAAAATGAATGCTCCCGCCGGTGGCCGAACATTTAGACGAATGAACATTGGATGAAAGGAACTCATAAGAAAGATTAGCACCGCAGAAGAAAATAAGGTTCAGGCCGTTGCCCTTGGGAATGGGAGAAGAATCCAAAAGGGTTAGACAAAACATCTCGTGGTAGAAGTAACGCTAGCCCAAAGGCACGCGGCGATTTCTTTTGGGGAAGGAACCGAGTCCACATTTCATGGGGCAGGATAAATCAAGTGTCGACGGAAAACTGCCAGCTAAGGGGGCGCCCATTAAACCAACTGAATTATTCACGGCCAATACAACCGGGGAATCGGTCGGAGCAAAAAAGGGAATAAGGGCCAGACGCATTTTCCCCGTGAAAAATCTCCAGGGGCAAAAGAACGACCCCCGATGTGAAATTTCGGTCGGCAGGGAAACGCAAAGAAAGGGGGGGGGGGCGTCGGCTCTTCGAACAGCATCATGAGCCATGAATTGAAACCACATTAGGAGCAGAAACCCAGTAAGGCCGACCTGTAGTCGTAAGGTGACAAACACATGACGGGGAAAAAGAACCGAACAGGCCGTTAGCGCAGCGGGCGTTGTGAGCACAACTAATATCAGTCTCCTCCTCAAAAGAACGCACTCCCGTAACCCGTACTTTTAATCGGGGGCCTCAGGGCCTCTCGCTGTGAGTCTGGAATCGGTCAAGGGACCTGAAATGGCCTTCGTAGACGAAGAAAGCTGACGTCTGATGGTACGTCGGTCAAAAAGAGGAGAATCTTGAAATGGAGTGCCCGTTCCCCCGCCAGGTTCCAAGTAAAAGGGCCTGAAAATTCGCCAATAATCCCGGGAGGAAACACCGTCTCCACTAGGGGCAGGGGGGTCAGAAACCTACAAAAGAAAACGTGCACTGGAAAAAAAAGTGACGAAACAGGGGAAACAGAAATTCGTCGGGGGATAATACAAGGAATCCTAAAGTGCCGCGGTAAAGAATACGTCCATATAGCAAGACCGTGCTCTATTGGACAATCTCTAAGCAGGGATTCTCGAGGGACCCCAGCGGGCGTCTCAGTTAAGTGAAAACGGATTCGGAAAACACAGGAAAACACCAGAACAATACAACCAAAATCAAAGGGAAAATAAGCTTCCTTGGCTGCGACGGGGCCCGAAGGACGTCGTCCTACAGCGGCCACCTCTAAATCCCCTCCGCTAGAAGAGCGCCTTGCCTCTCCACCCTCCGATCACAAAGGAAAATAAGGCTCATATTACTAAAAACATCAATACCGGGAGGGTGCTCTCGGAGACAGTGAACAGCATGATAAAAAAACACTTCGTCAAGTTAAACACCGGAAAACATATTCTGAAAAGAATCACACAGGCGCAAGAGAAGGGGCCTCCTCGAGGCGGCGCCGGACGTGGAAAAAAAACTGGTTCTAGTCAAAAGGCAAGGAAATCCTCTCCCTGGGAAAAATCTCCAGACCAGGAGCGTCCGACCCGTAAAACATCTCCGAATCCAAACGCTCACGGGGGGACAATACCAGAAAAAAAAAGGTCGGCGGCCGGGAAAAAACTACACAGGTGTCATAAGAAAAAATTTAGGCTCACCTGGGGGAAACTACTGACAGAAGGTCTCGAGTATCTATCGAATAACAAGCAAGGGGACTTCTGTTGCACCAAACCGCCCGGATGAGGGTCTCCTAGACTGGGTGGGGGGTTTAGAGTCTGAATGGTAAAAGCCAACCAATCCGGGGAAAGATCTACCAGTCGGTGGGACAATCTTGATTAAGGGGGGGTAAGACTGTACAAGATCATAATTTACAAGGGGTAAACTGGTATTTAGTTAGTGAGGACCGAATAGTTCATTCCTCTCAAAGATGAGATAATTTGGAAATCCTAAAAATCTATACCAGGGGAAAATGATTAACGCGTCCCGTCAACGTGGGACAAACGATGAAAAAAAAAAGGTCTACATTAGGGAGTGGGGCGTGCTGTGCCCGGCGCCACAAAAAAGACCTTAGAATCAAATAAAAAGGGAGATGTAAAGAGATATATGAGACTGGGGGAGGGTGTGGGTGGGAAATCAGTTACAAAACCCCTGAGAAACTTTCTGAATCTGGGTATTGCGGACGTAAGGGGGGAAATTATAAAAAAGGGTGTCGTCTATTTTTGACAGTACTCCCTTGGGGTCATAGATCTGCGAATACGGGAGTCGACTCGTAGACCGAAACAGCCCTATAAGTCATGGGGGGTGGGTGGGAGCATTCATGACGGGGGGGAAATGAGTTAAACAGGTTCCTGGGCAGTGAAAGAACACGTAGCTGCTCGAAGTGATGGTGTGTTTTTGGACTCAAAAGGGGAATAAAGAGGGCGATTGCGCGACGGCTAACCAAAATTAAAAGGGGGGAGAGGTTGGTGGTTAAGAAAAGTACAATGATTAATGCTCAGCACGCCAAGCGGTATTTTGGGCCAGGGGGGGGTTCCCCCTCAGAAGGATTCGCACACAGATTTGAAAGGTCTCCCAGCACACTCTGGCATCTGGGGGACGGAGGTCTATGAATGGTTATCAAATGAGGAGAAAGGGGGCGACGGGCGCCCAGGGGGAAGATGGCCTATTAAAGAATGGTAGAAAGAAAGGCACTCGGGCTTAGCCCATTTGTTTGGAGTAGTTCCTCAAACCTTCGTGAGGGGACCACGGGACATGACTGACACCACTTTCTGGAAGTGAGGTCGAATTGTAAATGTTATAAGGCGAAAGACGTGGAAGGTATGTTACGGAAAAGCAAACCGGGGGGGGGAAAAAGGTCATGCTCCCCCCGTAATTGAATCCTTTCTCGGGGTTAGGAGGCGGATCAAATCAGTTGATTTCAGTAGGCTCGTGTTTATGGCATCGTTCTTTCTTAATGAGCGCAGCGCGGCCGAGGAAAAGGGAATTGTCGGTCCGGGTAGCAGGGGGACCGAGTAACCATAAAGTAATAAGCTAGTGGAGAAAGAAAACGGTCGCTAACCCTAAGGAGAAAAGGAGAGAGATTTCCATATCGAACAAGCGGGGAGAGCGGCCGTCGAGACCCGCAGCGCCCTCTGGAGAAAAGAAAAAATCCACCCCCCACCCCGAAAAAAACTGGGGGCGACCTGAAGCGAAAAACATTGTCGACCACTAAGTAAAACATACCACCGAGGCGGTTGTCTACACTTAAAGGAGGTCCGTCACTTTGTCGAAAGGGCTTGAAATGCGTCCGAGGGGAGGAAGAGGAGGGGCACAACTTCGTAGATTGGGTGGTCCCCTGAAAAAAAGGTTCTCACATCGGCTGAGCACGACCGATGACTAAATCCCCCGACTCTCTGTTGAAGGGAACAGACTACATTTGCTGGGGAAAAAAAAAGTCAAGGATCACCGAAAAGGACCCAAGGGGGGTCAGATTCGGGGGGGTGGGGGGGTTACTCTACATCAGAACGTAGTCTTAACTTTTAGAAGGGAGCTTGCTAAACAACAAAAAGTCTCGGTCAGCGTGACGAAAGGTCTTCTACTAACTTGGGAGTCGACCAAAAGACAGAAGGCGGGACGGAGGTGCTGCTCATAGTGAGCGTGGATACGCAAGGGTCACATTCTGCCAAGCTGGGTCACCGCCCTGCTCAACCTAGAGAAACCCAGGGGCTTCTGACACCAGCAAGGGGCTTTGATTCCACCAGGCACCCCCTTTAGCAAAAAAAAAAGAACAATAAAAAGGTGCCGGGGGGAGGGACGCCGCATAGCCAAAGTGAAGCTCTTCAACTTTGAGATGTCCCGATCGAAGAGTGCCCATGGAAGACTACTCCGGCTACTGTGATCTTCGGACATGGGGATTCGGTTACTGTTCTAAAAACCTCATCTTACTTTAAAGTGGGGCGATCCGCCTTAACAGGAAAAAAACTTCGATCACGTTTAAAAACATAATATCTAAAAAGTACAAGTCCTTCCTCCTTTGAGTCTCTACAGGTTACCGGAAACAGCAATGGCCTACTAATTAAGTCGCCAGTAGCTTCTTCCGGAAGGATTATCAGCAACGAGGGCCACTGAACGATAGGGGAAGAAGCTAGAAAAAAGGGGTTAAATCCTAGTTGGAAACCAAACAGACCTTAAACGATCGACACAAAAGGAATTGAGTGTGCAAAGCGGCTAGCCGACAAGCGGGGACCTTTCATGGCCTCCTAGGGAACCCCGTCTTCATGCATCCGACATCTCCCCTTACATCTTGGTTGGGTGAAGGAGGCTCTCGGTCAAAAAACAACGGAGAAGGAGTGGTTCTCCATAACAAACCCACAGTATATTGTTCGAGTCGAGGAGGAAGCGTTGGTTAAGCAAAAGAATTAGGTCCCAACAGGCCGCGCCTCATGTTCAGTCCCCCAGGGCAAGGTTGTCTCACAGGGGGAGTGGGGTGCTTTCCCTAAAGAGCGCGAGGGGTTGAGGACTTGACTTCATTGATAAGGGCCGTGGCCGGACTTCTACGAGGGGGACGACTTCTGCTAACAAGGGAAAAAAGAGTAATGCGCGTACGTGGCGAGCCAAGTACAAACCAGACAACCACCCGGTGAAGGGAGTTTCCAATGGACATTGGGTTTGGTCCTGCAAACAGGAGCCTCAGTGAACATCGGAGGCCGCACAAGAGACCAGATGCGGTTTAAAAAAACACCGATCCACCAGTCCGGAAAAACCAATCGGGTCACGGAGAGAGTAAGGTAGAGGGGGTCAAGCCCAGGATGCCGACAAACTGCAGCTTAAAGGGAATCCGGGGCCACCGGGATAGAAAAAGGGAAACCGTCCTCGTCGGGAATAACTGGGACAATGTGAGGTTGGCGCTGTCAGGGTCGGTGCCGAAAAAAACCGAATGGTCTTTCTTCGATGCATTAAAGGGATAAGGGACGGGGCTGCTGCGGAAAAACCAATAGGCAGATACGGAAGAAGGAACCGTCAAGTAGCAAAAACGCAGCTCAAACTGGTCAGTCGAGCTAAATCAGAGTCGGAAATCACGTAACTGGCGAGGAGAGGCCGGGAGGTTGTGGACTCTTGGAAGCTAGGGGACAGTGGTGGGACTAGGGACGTGGGAGGCGAAAGTGTGGCGCCATGGAAGTGCCACACGCTCAACGGATGGGACAGCAAGTCACCGCGCGGGCCAAGACCTAGGGGGCAAAAACGCTCAGGTGGGCGGTGAGGGTGAACCACTAAGACCACCATCAGTGACAAAGAGGAACAAATTCGCTCGTCCAGTTGGGGAGGGATTAATCTCTTCTTCTAGAAGCCCACACCCAAACCTAATATACGGAAACCACACAAAAGGTCAAGACTATCATCATAGGATCAAGGGGCAAAGGTAGAGGAGAAGGCGGTAGCACCAGGGGTCCGTTCCGTCCCACACTCTAGGTCCCATACAAAGAACCAAGAGCTCCATAGCCTCCCTGATATCACAAAGCGGGTTGGGTTCGATCGCCTGACAGGGAGAAAAAAACATTACGGCTAACTTGTGAAAAGTGTGCTAACAGCGGCTGGCAATTCTCGCGAGGGGCGTTAGGGCGTTCAGGGAGGATCCTCTTCAACATGAAGAAAAAGTGGCCGTGGACTCGAACGGGGCAAAAGTAGGGACTCTCTTTCTTGAATGTGGATCGGGGGGAATCAAAAGGCCTTCTGGGTCTCCCACTCTCATGGAAAATTCCTATCCTGGGTACCTCTGTTTGATCAGAACGTCATCTAAAGAAGGGGTCAGGGGGACATTCACGGGGGGACCTCCCGCTCGGTGGCTCTAATTCCGAGGCCAGCCTCTCAGCTCTCCCCAGCCGCAATATCGCGGACCTAACCCACGCATGACAACACAGCTGGGCTCCTAGACGTATAAACATAAACACAAATGAAAGAAATGCCGACTTGTCACCCACTCTTTTCTCTATTAAAAATAATGGAGGGGTCGTTAAAACTCTACATAGGAAGGAAGCAAAAGATAAATCATCTGACAAAGGGTGGGGAATCCTCCATTGGATTCATCAGAAGTGTAAAAATTTTCTAAGTGAAAAGGAACAAACATGGGATACGAAACCTAGACCCTCCTTTGACCATTCTCGGCAGCTTGGACCGCGGACATACGCAAAGCAAACCGGAGGGCCACTACCGCGCCTGAGAAAGGTGGAGGCTTCCACCGTTAAAAAGGTCATAAAGACATGGAGGCAAACCAAGGTCTTGGGGGTAAACCTACTTACCACCTCTCTGTGTAAGGAAAGTGTGCGCTTCAAGTGACGGATGGGAACTTCACCACAACGGCCGGGTAGGCGACAGCCCGCGCCGGCGTCTAGGGTTAAAAAAAACGCACCAAACGGGCACCTAAACTTGTCGACCTATGGAGAATGCTTGTGAAAGATGGGGCTTAAATTTACACCGGGAACGCTTTCAGATCAATATGCCTACAAGGGGGAATCTTTGTAGTTAGGAGGGTGTCTGAATGAAATGGAAGGAGGAAGCTAAAAGCTCTCCACCTAAAATGTTCTTGACCGCGCAAATCAGACCAGATGCTGAAGACCTCCGTTAACTGCAACAAAAAAAGAGAGAACCTTTCGAACTCGGGGGTCAGGTGCGGGAAAGAAAAGAAACGAGCACTTCAGAGAGAACTCAAAAACAAAACTTAGTATGAAGACAAAAGAGAAAAAGAGGTGGGTTTTTTGGTGTTAGGAAAAGCACCCCCCCGCAACGAAAGGAGGGCGCCCCACTCGTTGGGGAAAGGACTTTTGCATTAGGAAGGGTAAGTCCCGTATGTTTAAAACGGGCCAAAGGGGATCATCGCGCGAGGGGAATAAGGGGAAGATCGCCCATCAACTAACCCCAGGGGGTCCTTCTTACTGTCAGTACGGGGGGGGCCAGGAATGCAAGCTGAGATGATCACCTAAGGAAATACGTCCCTCCTGCTCTTGGGGGGGAGCGAGGACGAGGGCGCCTTCAACAAATCTGCGCAGTCAAAAAGGAAGAAAAAAAAAGGGCACAGAGTTTTGTTAAACCGAACTTAAAATAAGGCTCATCGCCTTCTGCACGAGTAGTGTTGGGCACCTAATGTGTTACCATCAGCCCGGTCTGTAAAATCAAGGAGGGGTAACGACACACCAGGCCGCATGGAAGGGAAGAGGGGTCATCGGGTAGGGGGCACAACTCAGTGAGGGTGGCTTCATATTAAAGGAAGGGAAGGTCTCTGCCGGAAGAATGTTGAGAGTACGACGGGGCGGGATCATCATCGGCTCTGACCGGTGATGCAGGGGGTGAACTGCCAAAAGACTCTCTCCTGTCGGACCACGTTTCAAACGGGAGAAAAGATTCAAACGTGAGATGCGAATCGTGGAAGGACGCTTGCCGTAGGTGCATCGCAACGCATGGGAAATATGCGTGGGGGGGGTGAATGGGGTGCCTCGTCTCGTGGATCATCGGCCAGTGCCTTGTCCTTAGAAGGGGCGCTGGAGAAAGGATGACGCCGGAAGGTCGTTGTCTCCGAAAGTAAGCGACAGGGGGTGGGAGGGAAATTGGTTAGGAAGAGAAAAAAGCAAGTGTAAAAGAAAGCTGCCACCACCCATGCAAAAGGGGGAAACTACCAAAACTCAAAAAAAGGGGCTGGGGTCGGGAAAAGCTGCCCATGGCGGGGAAGCGAGCTCCAGCTCGGCCGGGAGCGGCCCTCTTCCTTTTAGCAGGATCACCTAAAAATAGCCTACCCCTCCGCACAGTCGCTACCTGTGTCGGAGAAAAGGGCAATTAGGAAGCATAAAAGGTGATGGAAGTTAAAGTCGGGTATGCTGTTTGCAAAAAGGCAAGTTCAGGGAAAAAAAAAAAAAAAAGAGGCGGTGGGGACACCCGGGCCGAGGCCCGCCGGGGAATTCAACAGTGCTAGAAAACAACCTCGGGCTGCCGGGTGGGGCAACCGTCCGGGCCCGGCACCGGGTTGCAAAACAACGACTGAAAAAGGGAGAGCTGACCCAGGAAGTCCCGGGCACTGGCTCGATTCACACCTGCCGTGAAAGGCACCCGGACAACGTGCCCAAAAATAAATGCTGGATTGAGGGGACCAAGCCCGGGGTCGTCCGTGAAAGAAAAAAGTGAGGCGAAGAGAAAGCTGCTTTGCGACAAAAGACCATCGCGAACGCGTTCACACCTTTCTGCTGTTGGACCTTCGACTAAAAATGAAGGAAGCTCTACGACATCAGATCCTCGTAGGGTTGCTTAGAAATCCCCGTTTCTAAAGTTTGCCTGCCGCACAGTGCAGAATCTATCCTAATCCTGGCTTTTCTAAAGCCCTCGGAGAGTTCGCCGTTAAGGGAAAAGCATCCCCCAGGGGGGGGGCCGGGGTTCCCAGTCCCGACCCTGGAAACCTCGGAAAAAGGGGAAATTCCTTCCCGAAGGGTAAAGGGGAAGTCCGACCGACCGTTGAAACGGGGGAGTGCCACAGGATCTTAGGGGGAAAAAAACGGGGCATACTGGGTTAAAACCCTCTG